>Ga0316189_10000598_pt1 | contig 36203 bp, 26 predicted proteins | sample LowCovwburrow_MG_FD_204930 | JGI IMG/M metagenome (GOLD analysis project Ga0316189, IMG submission 204930) | Coastal sediment microbial communities from Maine, United States - Lowes Cove worm burrow | ecosystem: Environmental > Aquatic > Marine > Coastal > Sediment | place: USA: Maine...
GTCACGTACTTCCAGAGCAGCCCCTCGTTGACCCCGCGGATCACCGCGTTGATGTCGGCGTAGCCGGTCAAGAGGATGCGGATCGTCGTCGGATTGATCTCCTTGATATGGGAGAAGAGCTCGATGCCCGTCATGTGGGGCATCCGCTGGTCCGAGACGACCATGTGAATGTCATTCGCCTTGAAGAGCTCGAGGGCGTCCGGACCGCTCGTCGCGGTGTAGATCCGGAAGAGCCCGCGGAAGCTCTCCTCAAGCGTGGTCACGATCGACTTCTCGTCGTCGACGATCAGCAGGCCCAAGCTCGCGAGCTTGGAGTCCGCCTGAACCTGACCGGTCTTTTTGAAACTTTTCCAACCCATCTGTGGAACCTCTCTCCTTACAGGTAGCGGAACGTCGACGAGAAGTGGCGGATGCCCTCTGCCTCGTGGTCGAAGCAGATCCCGCGCTTCATGCGTGTCCCCTTCTCCTCCCGGACAGTACGGATGACATCAGCGACATACTCAAGATGCTCGAAAGTGTACACCCTGCGGGGGATGGTGAGCCGGCAAAGATCGAGCGCCGGTCGGATGTTCTCACCTGTGTCAGGGTCGCGCCCGGTGAGCACGGCGCCGACTTCGACAGCGCGCACACCACCCTCCTTGTATAGCTCAGCGCAGAGGAGTTGCGCGGGGAACTCGTCGTCTGGAACATGTGTGAAGAAGCGACGCGCGTCGATGAACACCGCGTGGCCGCCGATCGGCTCGACGACCGGGATCCCGTAGCTCTGGAGGAGCTCTCCCAGCCGGCGGACCTGGCCGATCCGGTAGGCGAGGTAGGTCTCGTCGACGACCTCACGTAGGCCCTGGGCGAGCATCTCCATGTCACCGCCGGACATTCCACCGTAGGTGAAATACCCCTCAAAGATGATCGCAGGGGTCTTGAGACGCTCGTAGAGGTCTGGATCGCGGCAGGCGATGAAGCCTCCCATCGGCACGATCGCGTCCTTCTTGGCGCTCATCGTGCAAGCGTCGGCGTAGCCCATCATCTCGTGGATGATCTCGATCACCGGCTTGTCCTGGTAGCCGGGCTCGCGGAGCTTGATGAAGTAGGCGTTCTCCGCGAAGCGAGCTGCGTCGAAGACCAGCGGCAGACCGTGGGCCGAGGCGAGGGCCCTGACGTCACGGATGTTCTGCATCGACACCGGCTGACCGCCGCCCGAGTTGCAGGTGATCGTCATCAAGATGTAGGCGATGTGGCGAGCGCCGTACTTCTCGATCACCTGCTCGAGCTTGGAGACGGCGACGTTCCCCTTGAAGGGGTAGTTGCCCTCGGAGGTCTTGCCGGCGTCGATCGTGCAGTCGATCGCCCGTCCCTGGGCCAGCTCGATGTGGGCCTTGGTGGTGTCGAAGTGGGTGTTGCCCGGGACGAACATGTGGCGGCGGATGAGCACATAGTTGAGCACTTGCTCCGCCGCCCGGCCCTGGTGGACCGGGATCGTGTAGGGGAAACCCATGGTCTCCTGGATCTGCTGCTGCATCTCCTCGAAGGACCTGGAGCCGGCGTAGCTCTCGTCGCCCAACATCGATCGCGAGAGCTGCGACGCGGAGATAGCCCCGGTGCCGCTGTCGGTCAGGAGATCGATATAGACGTCCGCTGACCGGAGTCGAAAGACATTGAGCCCCGCCGCTTGGATACGCTTGAGACGCTCCTCGCGAGGGGGCAAGCTGATCGGCTCGATAACCTTCGAGCGATACGGAATAATCAGGCGTTCCCTACTCCTCATTGAACCTCCGCGACGGCCGCCTGCGTGCTCTGTTGCTCCGGTGATGCCGGCTCATCCGGCTGCTCCGGCTGACTGGTTGGTATCCGGATTGAGAATACTACTCCAACGCCGTTCTCGTTGGGATCAACGGCGATCTTACCGTGGTGATCGGAGATGATCCGATAGCTGATCGAGAGGCCGAGTCCGGTCCCCTTGCCCACTGGCTTGGTCGTGAAGAACGGATCGAAGACCTTGGTGCGGATGTGCTCGGGGATCCCGTGGCCACTGTCGCGCACGAAGATCTCGACGAAGCCGTCGACCTCGCGGGTCGTCACGCTGACATCGCTCCCTGCGGGCGATGCGTCGATGGCGTTGTTGACCAGGTTGAGCACGACTTGGTTGAGCTTCGCTGGGAAGCAGGGGTAGGGCTGCTCGAGGTTGAGGTCGGCGATCAGGTTGACCGACTGCTCACGGGCGGGCTCGCGGAGGATCATCAGCGTCTGACGGATCCCCTCGTCGATGTCCGCCTCTTGGAAGCCAGCCTCGTCGAGGCGAGAGAAGTTGCGGAGGCCGAGGACGATCTCGGCGACGCGGCCCAGGCCGATGAAGCTCTCGTCGAGCAGGGTCTGGACCCGAGCCATCAGCTCGACCAGGCTGCCCTCGGTCATCTTCTTGGCCTGGCCGACGTAGTCGAGGAACTGGAGGACGAGGCCGAGGCGCTCTTCGCCCGCGAGGCAGTTGAGATCGGCGAGGACCTCTTTGACGTCATCGCGGAGGTCGGGGTCGGCCTGGAGGGCCTCGAATAGCTCGTCCGCGACCTTGAGCCGCCGCTCGAGCGGAGCTTCGTCGTCGGCGAGGAACTCGTCGACCTGGAGGCGGCGGTGGGCCGACGCGATCCGTTCGCTGGCGAGGTGAGTGTTGTTGCGGGTGAAGGCGAGGGGGTTGTTGATCTCGTGGGCGACGCCGGCGGTGAGCTGGCCGAGGCTCGCGAGCTTCTCGCTTTGGACCAGCTGGGCTTGGGTGTCCTTGAGCTCAGCCAGGTGGTTTTGCAGGCCCTCGTAGAGCGCGTTGTTCTCGATGCAGACCGCCGCCTGGCTGGTCAGCGAGGTCGACAGCTCGGTCGCGAGCTGGTCGAAGGGGATGATGTCGCGGCACAGGTGTGGCGGCTCGGGCAGGCGCTCGTCGGAGCCCCGCTTGTTGATCAGCTGGACGACGCCCATGATCTCGCCTTTTTGGTTCTTCATCGGCAGGACTAGCATCGACTGGGTGCGGTAGCCGGTCTGCTTGTCGAAGCCCTTGTTGAACGAGTAGGGGGTGTCCTCGGGGATGTTGTAGACGTCCGATATGTTGAGCAGCTGACCCGAGCAGGCTACGTAGCCGGCGAGGGTCTTGGTGTTCATCGGCATCGTGAAGCGGACGAGCGCGGGGGTCTCGATCGAGTCGTTTTGGGCGACCGTGAAGCGGAGGAGCTTGGCCCCGGCTGGCGCGTCCTCGACGAGGAAGAGGGAGCCCGCGTCGGCGCCGGTCAGCTCGCGGAGCGAGTGGAGGATCCGCTCGAGGAGCCGCTCGTAGTCCCGCTCGGTCGAGAGGGCGACGCCGATCCGGTTGAGCTCGTGGATCTGGGCCGAGCGGACCAGAAGCTCGCTCTCGAGGTACTGGGTCTCGGACTCGAAGCCGACCTCGCGGATGGCCCCGCGGACAGCCCGGGCGAGGGGGGCGGGCCCAGCGCTCGGCGAGACGATCGCGGTGACGAGGGCGTCGGGCAGGGAGTCCTGGTCGAGCGGCCGGTCGGTCACTGCGACCAGGCGCATCGGCACCATCGACGCTGTCTGGTTCGGGATCTTCGGTCCTATCTCTAGGAGAAGGTCGTCGATGATGCCGACGAGCGGCTGGGTCAGCTCAGCGTCGGCGCAGAGGCTCAGGAACTCCTCGCCGGTGACCGCTCGCGCTTCGGCCCGGAGGTCCACGAGGGCCGAGCTCGCCGGGCGCCCTACGAAACCAGGCGAGTGGACGATGAGAGGTGCAGTCGAGGTGTTGACAGGTCTAGCCACGGCGTTGTCGAGGGCTCTGATTATAGGGAAGCCCCCGGTGGCTGGATACTCGTCGGCGTCAGCAGGCATGGCCAAAGTCGCCCCTGGCGGGGCGGACGTCGACAGGAGGGCGCTGACACCCGCTGGTGCCCATGTCGCGGCCTCAGAGGTGCGCACAATTGAGAAAGCCCCCGTCGCAATGCGACGAGGGCTCCCCGTTCGTCGACGGTGCTCAGGAGGCGCGGGAGCCGAGGGCGGCGCGGAGCTGGGGGACGATGTCGGGCATCGCGACCGAGATGATGACGCCCATCGAGGTCTTCGTCAGGTCGATGGCGAGTCCGAGGCGGTACTTGGAGTCGAGCTCGACCACCGCGATCATGACGTTCTCGTCCTCGCCTAGGGTGAAGAGCATGGACGCGAGCTGGTGCGGGATGGGCAGGCCAGACTTCTTGATCGAGTCGATCGTCCGCTCGCAGACGACGTTGAAGAGCGCACAGGCCTTGGGGGCCGTACGGATGCCGGCGATCGACATGCCCGACTGCTTGCTGAACACGTCGGCCGCGGCCATTCCGCCAGCCAGTTGGTCTTCCATTTCCGAGAGGCACTCGTTGACTTGCTTGAGGTTCATGGTTGCTTCCTTCGTGTGTCCAAAGGGCTCTAGACGTTGGCTGTCGCGAGAGAGGGAGGTGGCGTCGGGGTGCGAAGTACTGGAGCCAATGGGGTATCGGCTCAAAAAGTACGGTGCCGGTCCGGCATGAAGCCGCAGCAGACGCCAGATAATAGAAACACGAAAGCGGCCTAGGCGTCTAGCGGTGCAGATCGCGCGAGAGGACGTGCGCGGTCGTCGACGGCCGCTTCGGCGGCCTGCCACGGGCGACGATTGTCCCCGCCTAGGGGGAGAGGGCGCGGAAGCGAGCGCTGACTCCGCTGAGCCTGGGAGAAAGTTGAAGAAGCGATCGCTTGGGCGATGTCGAACCTCGGATATTCCCATGGCTTCGTCCGGTCGCGGTCGAACGGTGTTGCTATCCTTGTTTGCCATCGGGGAAGAACCGGAGATCGATGCCCGCGCCGCGAATTCTCGTCGTCGACGATGAGCCCAGTCTCCGCCGACTGATCGACCGCTATCTGTCGATGGAAGGGTACGAGGTCGTCTGCGTCGCCGACGGGGGCGAAGCGCTCGCCGAGGTCGCGCTGTGGATCCCCGACCTGATCATCACCGACGTGATGATGCCGAAGATGGACGGCTGGAACCTCGTTGAGCGGCTCCGGCGCAAGGCTGATCTCCTCCTCGTACCGATCATCTATGTCACGGCGCTGGGCGGCGGCCAGGATCGGATCCGGGGCTTTCGCAACGGCGGCGACGACTACCTGACCAAGCCCTTCGAGCTCGAGGAGCTGCACCTCCGGATCCAGCGGGCGCTCTCTCGCCGCGAGAGCCTCGAGCGTGAGCTCCGTGCCGGGCAGCGGATCATCGACGTGCCGGACGACCGGGCCATCTCAGGATCCCTGAGCCAGATCGGGCTGCCCTCGGTGCTCACCCTCCTAGAGATGGAGCGCAAGAGCGGCGTTCTCCTGGTCCAGTGTGAGGACCCCGTCGCGACCGTCCGGATCTTCATCCAGAGGGGGCGGGTCGTCGCGGCCCGCTCTGAGAGCGAGCGCAACGAGCAGGCGGTCTTCCTCTCCCTCGGCTGGGCTCGCGGTCGCTTCGAGTTTGCACCCCTAGACTTCGAGATCGACGAAGAGGTGCGGATGACCACGACCGGGCTGATCATGGAGGGCGCCCGCTTCTTGGACGAGGGGGGCTGAGCCCCTCATCCGGTCGTCGTTCACGCGCGCGCGGCTCACCACGCGCCGAGCGTCGCCTGGAGCGGGTCGAAGCGGAAGAGCTCCTCGTCGGCCGTCGGCGCCAGCGGTGATGCCATCGGATCGCCGAGCGAACAGGCCCCCTTGTCGATCAGCTCGAGGACCGCCGAGAGGGAGGTCTCGCCGGGGTCGCCGAGCTGGCTGCGAAGATCGTCGTCGGCGACACAGTCCGGCGCGAGGCCGTCGTAGTAGTCGCTCTCGCCGTCGATGTTCACCAGGCGGAAGGTGATCGGGTAGAGGATCTTGTCGCAGAAGTCGAAGGAGCGCATCCCCACCGGCTTGCCGCCGGTCGTCCCGCCGATCACATAGGTGTCGACGTAGGGGCGGACGGAGTTGATCACCAGCTCGCTGGCGGAGAGGGTCCGCCCGGTGGTGATGAAGTAGACCCGATCGAGGGTGAGGGCGTGGGAGAGCCGGTCGAGCTTGTAGCGCTCGTTCTCGTCGGAGAGGTCGTCGTTGTACTTGACGTAGTAGGCGGTCTCTCGACTCTTGCTCGCCTCGCCGGCGATCAGGCTCGCGAGGTGGCGGGCGACCGAGAGGCGACCGCCGCCGTTGTAGCGGAGGTCGACGACGAGCTCGTTGACGCCGGCGTTGCGGAAGCCCGCGACGGCCTCGTCGAGCTCGGGGATCGCGGTGTCGACGAAGGAGGTGAAGTAGAGGTAGCCGACCTTGCGGTCCCCCTGCTGGATGATCTTTGAGACAGGGACCGTGACGAGCTTGATCCAGTCGCGGGCGAGCTTGACATCGCGGATCTCGCCGTCATCCTCGGCGAGCTGGAGGTCGACGGTGATGCCGAGCTCGCGCGGGCCGAACATGTCGCCCCAGAGCCCGCCTGCGTCGATCTCGGAGATCGAGAGGCGGTTGATCTCGAGGATCTCATCGCCGCGCTGGAGGCCGGCGTCGGCGGCAGGGGAGTCTTCGTAGACGAACGAGACCCGGATCTTGCCGTCGTCGTCGCGCATGTGGCTAAAGCCGTAGCTGATCGTCTTGCCCTCCTCGAAGAGGGCGTTGCTCTGGACCTTGTCGGCGACCCGGCTCCAGCGATCGATCTCGCTGTAGCGGAGCGCGGCGAGGAGGTCGCGGGGTTCTTCGTAGTCGGCGATGTCGACGTCTTCTGGGACCTCGTGGTTCCAGAGGTAGGCATGCCGCATGACCTCAAGGACATACGCGTTCTGACTGGCGATCTCACAGTCGTCGGGGGGGTCGACCATCACCGGATCGCCGCAACCCGCCAGACTTGCGAGGACACCTCCGATCATCGAAGAGATGAGCGGGAGCCTCACATTCGACGTCGATACCACCACAGAGAACGACTATAGCGGAGTACGCAGAGGTTGCGCGGTCGGCCGAGCAGAAGGTTTACCCCCCATGTTGACAGTGTTCTGCGGGCTCTCCAAGAAGATGGCGCGAATCAGAGCTGGACAATAGAGCGTAGGTGCGCGTTTTTCGCCGCTGACAATGTGTGTATGTGTGCGTGCGATTGTGATGAGTCGTATCCCGCGTCTGGTTCCGCTACTATCGCCGTCGAAAACGTCCTGGATACCTGTGAACGACACCGAGAACCAGAATCGTGCGAAGGGGCGGGCGGGCGAGCAGAGGATCGAGAAGACGATCGATCCGGCGACGGATCCTGCGCGGCTCGGGGTCTTCTCTGGGCTCTCGCCGGACTCCTGGAGCGAGCTTCTCTCCTTTATGGAGGTCAAGCGCTTTCGTCCCGGCGATGTGCTGATCAAGCAGGGGGCGATCGATCGCGGGATGTACTTGGTCCGTTCGGGGCGCCTGGCCGTGCTCGTCGCCGGTCAGGAAGGCGGAAGGGTCCGTCGGGTCGGCACGATCGAGGCTGGCTCCGTCGTCGGCGAGCAGGCGCTCCTCGACGGCAAGCCGCGCTCGGCGACGATCACCGCGCTGGGCGAGTGTGAGCTGCTGCGCCTCGGCTTTGACTCCTTTCGCGAGATTCACAGGAAGACGCCGGAGCTCGCGGGGCTCTTCCTCTTCCAGCTCGCTCGGGTCATCTCGCTGCGCTTTCGTCGGGCTCAGACCCACCCCGACATCCCCGACGAGATGCTCCCGTAGCGGAGTACGGCGCGCGTCGAGGACTTTCAGGGCAGGGGCAGGGGCAGGGGCAGGCTGCGCGGCGGTGACCGCCGCCTTGGCTCGGTGCGAGGCGGGCGATGCGCCGGTGAATGGCCTCGTCGGGGGTCGCTGGATCGGTGAGGTGCTGCTGCCTGTCGGTCTGTCCGGGGGTGAGCGTGCTCCGCGTGCGAGCGGGCTGAGCCCGCAATGGGCGGCGTTTCGCGGCCGCCTGTGAAGGCTCCTCAGCGGGAGGCTGGGGGGGCCTCGTGGAAGAAGGCGGGCGAGACCAGCGCTGCGTATGAAGACTCCTCAGCGGGGGGCCTAGCCGCCGAAGAAGCGGCGGACGAGGTCGCGGCCGAGGTCGACGACGCCGCCGATCCGCTGGCGAAGCCCGTGGCCGTAGATCGCCCGGATCGTCGACTTGGCCTGCTCGTAGTCGCCGGCGGCGACCGGGTAGAGGCGGACGGGCCTGCCGCCCGGGAGGCGATCTTCGAGCAGCGCTTTGACGTTGGAGCAGGCGCGGAGCCCCTCCGGTCCGTTGAGGCGGCCGAAGCCGGAGCCGCCGACCCCGCCGAAGGGTAGCTCGTTGGCCATGTAGGCCATGCTGAAGTCGTTGATCGTCGTCGAGCCGACGCGGAGCTCGGCGGCGATCCGACGGGCGCGGGCGGGGTCCCGCGAGAAGACGGTGGAGCCTAGGCCGTAGTCGGTGGCGTTGGCGAGGCGGATGACCTCTTCATCGTCGCCCCAGCGGAGGATCGACATCACCGGGCCGAAGGTCTCGTGGTTGACGATGTCCATGCTGTGGTCGACCTCGGTGAGGACGGTCGGCTCGAAGAAGGAGCCGCAGGCCTGGCGACCGCGGGTGCCGCCGACGCGGACCCTCGCCCCCTTGGCGACGGCGTCTTGGACCAGGCGCTCGACGATCTCGACCTGACCCGGCATCGTCATCGCGCCGACGTCGACCGGCTCTGGCCCGGTGAGGGGCGGAGCCTGACGGAGGCGGCCGGCGAGCTCGACGACCCGCTCGACGAAGCGATCGTAGATCCCATCGTGGACGTAGATCCGCTCAGCGGCGAGGCACATCTGGCCCGAGGCGATGAAGGTCCCAGCCAGGGCGGCGTGCACGGCCCGATCGAGGTCAGCGTCGTCGCAGATGATCATCGCATCCTTGCCGCCGAGCTCGAGGATCACCGGGGTCAGGGTCTCCGCGCTGGCCTGGAGCACCCGCTTTCCGTTGGGCATCGAGCCGGTGAAGATGATCAGGTCGACGCCGGAGGCGACCAGCGCTTTGCCGGTCTCGGCGTAGCCGGCGATCACCTGGACGAGATCGCGGGAGATCCCGGCCGCGTCGAGGGCTTCGTCGAAGATCTCCTGGATCCGCGGAGCCGACCACGAGGTCCACTCCGAGACCTTGACGATCGCCGCGTTTCCGGCGAAGAGCGCCGGGATCGTCGGCCCGAGGACGTTCTGAAGCGGGAAGTTCCACGGGCAGATGACGCCGATGACCCCCTTGGGGTGGTACTCGACGGAGGCTGTCTTATGGACCAGGAGACCGGGCGAGACTCGCCGCGGCGAGAGGGCCTCTTCGCCGTGGGTGATGGTGTGGCGGAGCTTCTCGCAGACCGGCCAGATCTCGCCGAGGATCGCGTTGTCGAGGGTCTTGCCGGCGTCCCTCGCGATCATCTGGCAGAGCTCGTCGGTGTGCTCGAGCATGTGCCGGAGGATCGTTCGGAGCACCTCGCGGCGCTCCTCGAACGTGGTCTTGGCCCACCGCGCTTGGGCCTTCCGGGCCCGGACCAGCCGCTCGCGGACCTCTTCGCCGCTGACGACTGGGATGTCGCCGAGGTGCTCGCCGGTCGCCGGATCATGGCACGGGATCGAGGCGCTCGAGGGGTCGGCGGCGACGCTGAGGGGTGGGGTCCGGGTGTCCATGGCGGCGGTGAAGCTACACCAGGCGGGACCCGCGAGCGGCGACCATGATCACATGCAGCGACCAGGGCAAAGCTGAGATTTCTGCGAGCTGGGCCGAGAACAGAGCGACGACCGCCGCAGCCTCAGCCGCGGGGTCGTCGTCAGCTCCTCAGGCCCGGAGCTAGAACTAGCGCCTAGGGCGAGGAGGGCTGGGCTCCACGAGGGGGCTCAGCCCTAGGAGTTCAGCGGGATCTTGACGCCGCTGGCCGTGAGAACGAACTCCTTGCGAGCGCCCTCGACCTTGTCCGGGTCGCCGCCGCCGTCCTTCTCGAGGTGCTTGACCTCTTTCTCGCTGAAGGTGCGGGCGGTCAGGGTGCCCTCGACGATCGCCGACTTGCCCTTGGCGTCCATCGGCACGCTGAAGGAGTGGTCCTTCATGAGGATCCGAGCGACCGCGCTGTCGCCGTCCTTGAGGACCATCCAGCAGCCCTTTTTCTGGCAGACCGAGTCGACCTCGCCGGTGACCTGGATCGGGGTCGAGGGCAGCTCATCGCCGGCGGAAGCGAGCACGTCCTTGAGCGGGCTGTTCTCGCTGAGGGCAAAGGTGGCACCGTGGTGGCCGGGCTCGCCGGAGGCCTCAGGCGTGTCGCCCTTGCCGTGGGGGCAACCCTCTTCGGTATGGTCGGCGCCGCCGTGGTCCTTGCCGTAGACGCAGCCCTCTTCGCCGGCCTCGTCGTCCTTGGGATCGGCCTTGGCGATCGCCGTGGCGTCGACCTTGGCCGAATCCTGGCCCTCGGCCGTCTTGGCGGCCTCGGCCGGCTTGGCGGCGTCCGCCGGCTTTTCAGCGCCGCCACAGGCGAGGGCAGCGCTACCAAAGAGGACCATTGCAGCAATTCGCAGGTTCATCGGATCTCCTGTGGGCGAGCTTGATGCCTCCGCCGACGGCCGAAGTGTGCCGATTGCTGGCGAGTGCTGTCAATCCACGGTGGTGGCCGAGAGTTGAGGTCTCGCTCACATCCAGGAGGCGAACGTTGCGCGGTGGCCGGAGGCGCCCTCTGCTGCGACAATCCGCCGGTGTTTGACCGCGAATGTCACCACAACTCGCGCCAACCCCTGCCTGCGCTGATGTGCTGGATCTTCGGCGCGGGCGTTCTCCTCGGGGGGCTAGGCGTCGGCTGCCGGGGGGCGACGCTCGCGCCGGTCGAAGATCCTGCGCCGACAGCCGGAGCGGCGGACCTTGCGATCTCTCCCGCAGCGACCGCTCTGCGGCCGCGGCTCCTCGTGGTTCTCGTCGTCGATCAGATGCGCGCGGACTACCTGACCCGCTTCGACCATCTCTTTGAGCACGGTTTCGCGCGTCTGCGCAGCGAGGGGGCCCGATTCGAGGGGGCCGAGATCGCGCATGCGGTGACGATGACCTCCCCCGGGCACGCGACGATCGCCACGGGGACGGATCCGCGCCGCCACGGGGTCATCCAGAACAACTGGATCGATCGTCCGAGCGGGGAGCCGGCCTACGCCGTCGATGATCCCGGGGCGACGATCGTCGGCCCGCCAGGCAGCGACACCTCGGCGCTTGCCGGTCGTTCGTCCGTGACGATGCGGAGCCCGACGATCGGGGCGTGGCTCAAGGCGTCGTCGCCCGCGAGCAAGGTCCTGTCGATCGCCTACAAAGATCGCGCGAGCGTGCTGATGGCGGGTAAGGCCGCCGATGGCGTCTTCTGGTACGAGGCGGCGGTCGACGCCTACGTCACCTCGAGCGCCTTCGCGAGAGAGCTGCCGCCCTGGGTCGTCGAGTTTGATCGTTCGTCGGTGATAGGTGACGCGATCGCGGCGACCTGGGAGCGGAGCCTCCCCGACTCGGCCTACGCCTTTGTCGGACCCGACGAGGTCGAGGCGGAGGGGCCCCTCGCGGCCTTCCCCCATCGTCTAGAGGCGGCCGGGGATGGCACGAGCGCCGCCTTCTACCGCCTCGGGGCCTCGCCGATGAGCGACCGGATGAGCTTTGAGCTCGCCCTGCAGGGGCTCACGGGCGCAGGCCTGGGCGCCGACGATGCGCCCGATCTGCTGATGCTAAGCCTCTCTGGGGCGGACCTCGTCGGTCACACCTTCGGCCCCGACAGCCATGAGATCGTCGACTACTACGTCGACCTCGACCGCCGCCTCGGGGACTTCCTCGGCGAGCTCGATCGTCGCTATCCCGGCGACTACGCGGTGATCGTGACGGCCGACCACGGCGGCACGCGGATGCCGGAGGTCGCCCGGACAAAGGGGCAGGCCGACGCGACGCGGGTCCCGAGCGAGGAGTTCGATCGCGAGGTCAAGGGCGCCGTCACCAGGGCCTCCGAGCGCCTCGGCCTGGCTGAGCCTGTCGCCGTCCGCGACGTCGGCGAGGGGCTCTGGCTCGACCTTGAGGCGGCCCAAGCGGGCGGCGCGGATGGTCGTGGGGTCGACGCTGTGAAGATCCGCGAAGCGGTGGCGGAGGAGCTCCGCGGACTGCCCTTTGTCGTCGACGCCTACACCTACGATGAGCTCGCGGACCCGAGCGGCGCGGCGGTTTCGCGGCGGCCATGGCTGCAGCGCTACGCCCTCGGCTTCGTCGCCGATCGGAGCCCGGACGTCCAGCTCCGAGGGCCGGAGGGGTGGCTCCTCAACGCCCGCCCGACCGGCACCAGCCACGGCACGCCCTATGCGGATGACACCGAGATCCCGCTGATGATCTTTGGCGAGGGGATCCCGGCGGTGGTGATCGACACGCCGGTGCGGACCCGCGATGTGGCGCCGACGGCCGCGGCCCTCCTCGGTCTCCCCGCCCCCGATGTCGACGGTCGTTCGCTCCTGCCGCTCCTGCGCTCAGGCTCCTAGCCTGTGGGGTTGGCGACGTCGCCCGCGAGGCATCGCCAGTGGTGGCCACAAGGGCCGACCTGCGCATCTGCGGAGAGCTCGCGGAGGAAGGGCTCGTGGATCGACTCGCGGTGCCGTAGCGGCTCATTCGCGGACGTAGGGCTCGACGAGCTGCCAGTGGCGCCCTCGGGCGCCGAGCTTGCGCAGGTTGCCGTAGTGACCGCCGATCATCCGATCGATGAAGACCAGCTCGACCGGGGGCTGGAAGCTCGCCATCCGCTTGAGCGCGCCCGGGACCAGCTTGAGCACATCGTCGTGGATCGTCGCCGCGGCGTAGTCGAAGAGCTCGTCGTGGACGAAGGGCTGGACGAAGAGATCGCGCCAGGGCTTGTAGTAGGCGAGCTCGACCGGCGGTCCGTCGGGGTTGCGGACGCCGAGCTCGACGAGGCTGTGCTCGAGGGCGGTGTAGTCCTCGGTGATCCCCGCCCGGATCGCAGCTCTGTAGGATCGCAGGGTCCCGTCGTCGACGTGCTTGACGCAGCCGTAGTCGTAGAGAACGACCGAGCCGTCGGGGCGGAAGGCGAAGTTCCCCGGGTTCGGGTCGGCGTGGATCGCCTGGAGATCGAAGAGCTGCGCCGCCATCATCGTGAAGAGGTTGTCGCCGAGCGTGTCTCGGGTCGCCTGGTCGTAGCGGTCGTCAAGGCCGTCGATATGGTCACCTGGCTCGTAGGTCAAGGTGAGCACGCGGGCGGCGGAGCGTTCGCCGACGACCTCCGGGATCACCAAGAAGGGGTGGCGCTCGCGGTGGTATTCGCGGAAGAGGCGGACGTTGTCGGCCTCGTTGCAGTAGTCGAGCTCCTCGTGGAGGCGGGTGCGGACCTCGGAGAAGAGGGCGTCGAGCGCTCGCTTGTTGATCCGGACCAGGCCGCTGGCGCGGAGAACTAGCTTGAGGTGGGCGAGGTCGGAGTCGACCGCCTCGTCGACCCCCGGGTACTGGACCTTGACGACGACGTCGCGGCCGTCGTCGGTGGTCGCCCGGTGGACCTGGCCGATCGACGCGGCGGCGAAGGGCTCGCGGGAGAATTCGCGGAAGAGCAGCTCCGGCGGTGAGCCGAGCTCGCGCTCGATCTGCTCGGCTATCACCTCGTAGTCCATCGGCGGCGCCTCGCGCTGGAGCGCGCGCAGGGGCTCGGCGATCTCGCGCGGGAGGATGTCGCTGGCGATCGAGGCCATCTGGCCGACCTTCATGACCGCGCCCTTGAGCTCGCCCAGGGTCTTGGCGATCAGCTCGCCGCTGCGCTCATAGCTCTCGAGCTTGCTCGCGGCGGCATCCTCCGCGCTCTGAAAGACCGACTTCAGCCGGGTCGCGGCGTACGAGCTCGCGACCGACGCGGTCATCCCCGCGAGGCGGAAAAATCGTCGGCCTTTGCTCGCTGGTCGTTCGGCCATTGGACCCTTGTTGCACGCTTTGCCCGCTTTGCACGCATTTCCCTGCGGGTCTGGCCAGAGTGCCGTCCTCCGGCGGTCTGCGCAAGGCGAGCGCGCCTCCGCAGCAGAGCCAGCCCCTGCGTCGATAGGTCCCGAGCGGGCATGCACTAGGAGGCTGTCACGGAGCCAACGTCGGCCCTCTCTGCCTCGACGAAACCAGGCTGTGCCGGGTCGTAGTGCAGTCTTCGGGGGAGCTGAGAGGGCCGATGGGGGCTGGAGAGTGCGCGGGGCTCCTGCTGCGCTCTCCTCGGCTTCCGCGTTCTCTCGGGCTCTCGCCGTGGCTCCGTGATCGCGCCGCGCGAGCAGGGGGGCCGGCCCTCTGGCGGGGCTGTGGGCTGAGCCCCGTTCGCACTCCCGCCGCGCTCGGCCCTCGCCTGCGACGAGACGCCGCTCTACCGGGGCCTCTGCTCGGGGCGCTCCTAGCCGTCGCTGCTGCGTTGGCCGTTGGGGTCGAGGCGCCGCGCGACGGAGGTGGCGAGGCGGGCGAGGGTCAGCGGTGACGAGCCCTCGGCCTTGTTGTTGGCGATGACAAAGGTGGGCTTGGCGCTGCGCGAGGCCTCGACGATCAGCTCCGAGAGCTGCTCGCGGTGGAAGGGATCCTCTTCGACGAGGCTATCGAAGGGGTGGAAGAGCGCCTTGGCCTGCTCGTAGTTGAGGTGGGGCTGGAGCATCCAGCGGATCACCAGGGCGGCGGCCCGGTCGGTGCCGGCCCGCTGGCGCTGGACCGCTGGCGGTGGCATGCCCGGGTAGACGTTGATGCAGTGGCAGGCGCCGACATCGGCGAGCACGTCGCGATAGGCGGGGCAGAGGAGCTCCGGGTTGCGGACCTCCACGGCGTAGATAGGTCCGCGGGGGAGGGCTGAGAGGAAGCGGTGCAGGCGTTCGGCGAAGAGGCGCGGACCGCCGAGGGCGCCGACGTCCTGGGGGGCGAACTGAAAGAGGATAGGCCCGCCGCGATCGCCGAGCACCTCGATGAAGGGATCGATCACCGCGAGCGTCGCGTAGCCCGGCTCGAGGAAGGCCTCGCTCGGGCGTCCCCGACGGGCGCCGTAGCGGGCATGTCGAGGGTAGTGGGCGAGCGTCAGCGACTCGTGCGCCTTCATCAGGAAGCGAAAGTCGTCCGGCACCGCGTCGGCGTAGCGCTTGAGCTCATCACGGCGCAGGGGCGCGTAGTAGGAGCGGTCGATGCCGACGGTCCGAAGGAGCGGGTGCTGGGCGTAGGCCATCAAGCCGCCGCGGGCGAGCCGCTCCTGGCTGTAGCTCTGCTCGTAGACGATCCCAGCCCAGCCCGGGAAGGACCAGGAGGAGGTCCCGAGGAGGAGGTTTCGCGGGAGCGCGGCGGCGACCTCCAGGAGCGAGTCGGGGGCCTGTGCGGGGGCGACTCCGCGGCGCCCGCCCGCGACGATCGGCGTCGGTGGGCCGCCGAAGAGGTCGAGCTGGGCTAGCGGGGGCGCCATCGCAGTGTCGCTATAGCGCATGTGACGCGCGGAGGCGAGCGGTTCTGCGCGCCTTCGCGCGGAGGCTGCTGGGCGGTCTGCCTCCGCCGGCTCTCGTTTGCGACGAATTTCCGCGTACGATGCGCCCCATGAGCACGAAATCGTCCGCGGCGCCGCTTGTCTGGATCGATCTTGAGATGTCCGGTCTCGATCCAGAGAACTGCGAGATCCTCGAGATCGCGACGATCGTCACCGACGGCGATCTCGACATCCTCGGCGAGGGGCCCGATCTGGTGATCCACCAGGAGGACGCGGTTCTCGAGGCGATGGACGCCTGGTGTACGCGTCAGCACGGCGAGAGCGGGCTGACGGCGGCGGTGAAGGCGTCGAAGATCAGCCTCGCCGAGGCGGAGGCTGAGACCCTGGAGTTCATCGGTAGTCACTGCTGGGCCGGACGCTCGCCGCTTTGCGGCAACTCGATCGGCCACGACCGGCGCTTCATCATCGCCCATATGCCGAAGCTCGCGGCCTTCCTCCACTATCGCAGCGTCGACGTCTCGTCGATCAAGGAGCTGGTCCGCCGGTGGTACCCCGAGGCGCTGGCAGGGGCGCCGGGCAAGGGCGAGAGCCACCGCGCCCTCGACGATATTCGCGAGTCGATCGCCGAGCTTCGCCACTACCGGTCGACGGTCTTCCGCTAGCACGGGGAGGCGCTCCCTGGACGCTGCGCTTGGCGTTTGCTGTTTGTTGTTGGTTGTTCGGCGTTCGTTGTTTGGCGTTCAAGCAGCGCCTCGTCGGGGGTCGACCCGTTTGCTGTAGGATCTGGGGATGTCGACAGCCGCCTCGATCGTGCTCCGTGACGCGAACGACGCGGACTACCCGCTCTTCGTCCGTCTCTTTCCGGAGCTGATGACCGGCGATCCGGTGCCGGGAGCCGAGCGCTGGGGCGAGCGGATCGCCCCGGACGCGCTCGTCGCCGAGGTCGACGGCGTGGCCGCGGGCTACGTCTTCTACGAGGTGCTCGACGGCGCTGGCTACATCCGCCATATCGTCGTCGACCGGCCGGCCCGGGGCCGCGGTCTCGGTCGTCACATGGTCCAGGTCGTCGGCGAGCGGATGCGCCGGCGTGGATGTCTGACGTGGCGTTTGAACGTCCGTCCGGAGAACACCCCGGCGATCGAACTCTACCGCAGCGTCGGGCTCGAGGTCGTGCACGCCTCGGTCGCCTTCCGCTTTCTGTGGACGCTCGTAGACCGGCTGCCCGCGGCCTCGCGGGGCCTAGGCGTGGTCCCTGTCGGCGACGACGAGGCGGCGGTGATCGAACAACACTTTGCTCTGCCCTCGGGGCAGCTTCGTCAGCTCGGGGCGGCCCCTGGGGTGTTTGTCGGGCGCCTCGTCGATCCGTCGCGGCCGGAGCTTGATCCGGGCTTGGGCGTCGCCGCCTTCGATACTGGCTTTCCCGGCTGCTTTCCCTTCCGCCTCGGCGACGCGCGGGATCTGAGGTCGATGCTCGAGGGTCTTCGGCCGATGGCGAGGTCGCCGGAGATGGGCGTCGTCGCCGAAGGACATGAAGAGCTCGCGCAGGTCCTGAGCTCCGCGGGGGCGACGATCAAGTTTCGCTTCGTCCACATGATCGGGGAGCTGGGCGTCGAGGCTTGATGAGCCTTGAGCGGGGGCTCTCGGTCGAGGCTCGTGTCGGCGGACGACCTGGACCCTTCGTCCCTCGGATTGCCGTCCTTGGACTACTTGGATCCGTCGTCTCTCGGATCGCCGTCCTTGGACGCCTTGCCCCTGGACGCCTTGTCCCTGGACTTCTTTCCCTTGGACCTCTTTCCCTTCGGTTGGGCGCTCTTGGCCTGGGCGTCGGTCGCCCCTGCGTCCTTGGATGTGCCCTCCTTGGCGGGAGCATCGGCGCCCGGCTGGGCCTCCTCCGGCGGCCTGGTGATCGCCTCCTGGATCGCGCGGGGGAGCTCGCTCAGGAGCGTCGTCAGGCGCTCGTCCACGGTCTCAAGGGCGGAGAGGGAGCCGGTGACGACCGCGTCCAGGATCGCCTGCAGCGTTCTCTTGAGCTGTGCCTGAGCTCCAGCCGGGATCCCCGCCTCGAGGTCGACGAGCACCTTGGTGATCCGCTCGTGGGCGCCCTTGAGCTTGATGGTCAACTCTTGGGTCTGTCGCTGGCGGCGGATGGCCTCTTCGATCGCCCGCTCGCGTTGGGCGAGGGCCTGGACCTCCTCTGGCGGCATTCCTCCGCCGCCGATCACGTCGAGGACCGCCTCCTTGCCGCGGAAGCTCTGGCGGAAGGAGAGGCTGAGGATCCCGTTGGCGTCGACCTTGAAGGTCATGTCGATCGCCTTGCGGCCGCGGAGCACATACTCGCCGAGCGCGTCGCGCTCTCGCAGCCCCTCGTGGAGGTAGAAGTGAGCGGTCGCTCCGTGCCCCTGGGCCTCAAAGAGCTCGGTGTGGCTCGTCGGCAGGGTGATCGTCGGTGGGAAGAGCAGCTCCGACTCGCCGCGCTCTCGCTCTTGGACCGCTGGCGTCGCGGTCGTCACGAGGGCGTCGTCACTGTCGCTCGAAGTGTCGGCGATGTGCTCGGCGGGCTTGTCTGCGAGGTGAGCGGCCGCGTTGTCGGCGGGTCCCTCGGTCGGAGTGTCGGGATGTCCCTCGGTTGAAGTGTCGGGGAGCTCCTCGGGCGGAGCGTCGAGCTCTTCGGTCGGAGAGTCGAATCCCTCAGTGGGAGCGTCGAGTCCCTCAGTCGGCGTGTCGGGGAGCTCCTCGGAGGGAGCGTCGAGTCCCGCGGAGGGAGCGTCGAGTTCCTCAGTCGGCGTGTCGGGGAGCTCCTCGGGCGGAGCGTCGAGTCCCGCGGAGGGAGCGTCGAGTCCCTCGGAGGGAGCGTCGAGTCCCGCGGAGGGAGCGTCGAGTCCCTCGGTCGGCGTGCCGGGGAGTTCCTCGGGCGGAGAGTCGAGTTCTTCGGTCGGCGTGCCGGGGAGCTCCTCGGGCGGAGCGTCGAGTCCCGCGGAGGGAGCGTCGAGTCCCGCGGAGGGAGCGTCGAGTCCCTCGGTCGGCGTGCCGGGGAGTTCCTCGGGCGGAGAGTCGAGTTCTTCGGTCGGCGTGCCGGGGAGCTCCTCGGGCGGAGCGTCGAGTTCCTCGGTCGGCGTGTCGGGGAGCTCCGCGGGCGGAGCGTCGAGTTCTTCGGAGGGAGCGTCGAGTCCCTCAGTCGGCGTGTCGGGGAGCTCCTCGGAGGGAGCGTCGAGCTCCTCGGAGGGAGCGTCGGGGAGTCCTTCGGTTGAGGTGTCGGGGAGCCCGGCGGTGCCAGCGAGGTCTTCGGTCGGCGTGTCGGAGAGATTCTCGGAGGGGGCGTCGGCGAGTCCCTCGGCCGAGCTGTCGGCGGTGTGCTCGTCGTCGCTGTCGCTCGCGCCCTCGTCGGCGGGCTCCGCCGGTCGCTGGGCGAGCTTTGCTGCGGGCGTATCGTCGGTGGCCTCGTCGCTCGCCTCCGCGCCGGGCTCTGCTCGCACTCCTTCGTCGTCCGCGCGCAGCACCACACGATGGGGCCCAAGGGGAGCCCTGGCGCGGACGCGGAACGCGGGTACGCCGACAGCCTCGCGGGTGTCGGAGCCTGCGGCCGCATCCGCGCTGTCTTCGCCCGTGTCGGGGCTCGTCTCGGCATCGGCGTCGGAGACTGATCGGGGAGCGAGGTCAGGGTCGGTGTTGGAGTCTGAGCGGGCGAGGCCAGCGTCAGCGCCTGATCGGGGAGCGGGCCCAGCGAGGCCAGGATCGTCGGCGTCAGCGCCTGATCGGGGAGCGAGGTCAGCGTTGGAGCCTGGTTGGGGGCTGGGGTCAGCGCTGGTGTTGGAGGCGGGCTCGATGTCGGGGCGGGCGTCTGGGTCTGACGTGAGCTTCGGGTCACGTTGACCCTCGGCGTCGGAGCGTCTGTCGGCGTCGGCGGGGGGGCGCTTGTCGGCGTCGGCGGGGGAGCGCTTGTCGGCGTCGGCGCTGGGGTCAGCGCTGGTGTCGGAGGCGGGCTCGATGTCGGGGCGGGCGTCTGGGTCTGACGTGAGCTTCGGGTCGCGTTGACCCTCGGCGTCGGAGCGTCTGTCGGCGTCGGCGGGGGAGCGCTTGTCGGCGTCGGTCCCGTCGTCGACGCTGGGCTCGCGGTCGGAGTTCGCCTGGGAGTTCGCTTGGGCGTTGGTCGAGTCGGGGTTTGGGTCGGGGGCTCTCTTCGCGCGGCGACGGATCACGACCCCGCTGCGGGGTCTGCTCTCCGGTGCCTGCGCGTCTACGACACCCGAGGATCCTCCGGTGTTCGCATCCTCGGCGGCGGAGCCCTCTGCGGCCTTCTCGGCCCCCGCCGCACGGTCATCGGAGCCTTCATCGGAGCGGTCATCGGAGCCTTCTTCGACGTCGGCGTCGGCGTCGGAGCCTTCTTCGACGTCGGCGTCGGCGTCGGCGTCGTCGTCGTCGTCGTCGTCGTCGTCGTCGTCGTCGTCGATCTTCGCGTCGACCGGGGAGGGCCCATCGGTCAACGAGGCGAAGGAGGTCGGCAGCGGGAGCTGAACAGGCGAGGGGGGCTCACCTGCGCCGCGCTCGAGGGTGATCGGTCTACCGAGGACCTCGTCGAGCTCGACCGGATCGATCAGGGGATCGCCGGCGAGCTGCGCTGCCAGCCGCGCGGCCCCCTGGGCGGCGAGATCCCCGTCGAGCCAGCGGAGGTTGGGCTCCCGCTCGAGGGCCGCCTCGAGGCGATCGTGGAGGAGCGGAAGGTGGGCGCCCCGGCCGATCAGGAGCACGTCGTTGAGGTCGCCGAGGCTCCGGTTGCTGCCGGCGAGAGCCCGCTTGAGGGTGCTGATCCAACGACCGACGAGATCTTCGATCCGCCCCTCGAGCTCCCCCTGGGCGAGGGCTGTCTCGAGGTGCTTGGTGCCGGAGGCGTCGGCCGAGAGGAAGGGGAGGTGGACGGCGCGCTCGCGCTCGCTGGAGAGGTCGATCTTGGCGCGCTCGCTGGCGTGGCGGAGGCGGACGAGCGCGACCGGATCGTCGGCGATGTTCGGCCTCTCGCAGGCGATCGCGGCCTCCTCGGCGAGGCGCTCGGCGAGGCGTCGGTCGATCTCGAGGCCGCCGACGCGGGGCTCGGTCGCGCTGCTGAGGACGGTGAGACCCCCTTCGCGCAGCTCGACGATCGACGCTGAGAAGGAGCCGCCGCCGAGATCGCAGATCGCGAGGGTCGGCTCGTCGACGCTGACAAAGTGGCCGGAGGCCTGGAGCTCGAGGGCCGCGGCGGTGGTCGCCGGGAGCAGGCGTTGGAGCTGGATCCCGGCGATCGTGCAGGCGTCGACGAGCCCGCGGCGGGCGAGGTTGCCGAGGCCCGGCGGGATCGTCAGGGTCGTCGGCGGGAGCGGCTCGGCGCTGGTCTCCTCGATCTGGCGTCGGAGGTCGAGGAGCTGGGCCGCGACCAGCTGCACCGGAGAGAAGGTCCGCTCGCCGATGCGGACGCGAGCATCGCCGCGGGCGTCACGGACGATGCGCAAGGGGGCCCAGGCCTCGAGGTCGAGCTCGTCAAAGCGCGCGCCGAGGAGCGCGAGCGGGGCGACGACGGTCGACTTGGGTCGGGTGAGCTGGAGGCGACGGGCCCGGTCGCCGGCGATCAGGCTCCCGTCGGCGTCGAGGCCGACCGCGGCCGGGATCCGAAGCTCGCGCTTGCCGATCCTCAGGAGGGTCGCGTGGGGGTGCTCTCCGCCGATCGCCGAATAGACCGCCGCGCGGATCTCTGAGGTGCCGAGGTCAATTCCGATCGCGTGGGCCATATTCAAGCCTGAGGGGCGCAGGGTACGCGGTTGCAGATCGCTGTCAACCGCCTCTGCGCCGCGGCTGCGGCGCAGAGGCGGGCGAGAGGTGCCTGTCCGACAGGCGTCGGCGTCGGTCGTCGCGGGCTCGTCGAGGAGAGGGCGCCACGCGGCAGGTCGCGGGCTCGTCGTGCTTCGCTGAAGAAATTTCGAGACACGGGAACTCTGGCCTGGGCGGGGTCGCAGAGGTTGGACCGGTGAAAGATGCTCGCGGCCGTCGACGGTGGGAGCGAGGAGGCCGTGGAAGAGAGTCCTGCCAGCTCACGCGAAACCTGGGGGATGACCCGGTCTCCGGTGTTTCGTCGAGGCCGAGAGACAGACGAGCGCAGCGCGGGCCTGCTGGGGGCTCAGAATGCGCACCCCGAGGGGAGGGGCTCTGAGGTCTCCAAGTTCTGGGCGAAGCTCGCGGTGATCGTCGCATCGACCGAAAAGCCGGCGCCTACGCTGCCCCGCATCGCCTGACCGCCATAGCCGCCCGGGTTCATGTGGGCGCGGACGATGACCGTGTCGTCGGCGCCGACGTCGACGGGGCCGCCGCTGCGGGTGAAGGGCTGCTCGTCGACGTGGCTGTGCGCGAGGACCCGCCGATAGACGAGCTCCCCTTCGGGGGTCACGACCTCCCACCAGTCGGCGTACTGGGAGCAGCCCAAGTCAGGGCTTTGGAGCTCGACGCTCAAGCTCGTGCCGCGGGCGCTGACGCCGAGCACGTCCGCGAGCGGTGAGCCGGCGTCGGTGGTCGAGTCGGCGTTGCTGGTCGAGCCGGTCGAGCTCGCGGCCGAGGTGGAGCTGGTCGGGGGAGCGGTCGACGCGGTCGACGCTGTCGCCGATCCCTCGGCGGCCGCCGTCGTCCCCGTGGCGGAGTCTGAGCTCGGGGATGTCGACGCGGTCGGGGCCGTCGAGGTCGGCTCGCCGCGGGTACAGCCCCCGAGCACGGTGCCCAGCCCGAGGGCGACGGCGAGCCACGAGCGCCGCCGCGGACTGGCGTCCGAGCGACCTCGGGGGCCAAGGAGGCTGTGGTGAAAGTCCCGTGTGCTCTCGCGCAGCAATCGTAGGTCCTCTTGGTTTCGACGAAACGCCGCTGTCCGGGTTGTGCTCTAGGTTTTGGCGGAACTCGGCGCTAGTCCGCGGAGCTCGGCGTCTGTCCGAGGAGCGCGAGCTCCCACATGTGCAGCCACTCCTTGAGGGTGATGACCCCGTCGGCGTTGAAGTCGGCGCGGGCGAGCTCGCGGTCGATCACGGCCGCGCTCGGGTGGTGGCCGGCGGCCTCCATCGCCGCGCGCAGCTCCTCGCGGGTGATCGAGCCGTCACCGTTCGGGTCGAGGCGGTGGAATTCTTCGCTGATCGAGGCGATCTGATCTTCGCTGAGTCGGCTCTGCATGGTCGTCTTGGTGGTGGTTGGGTGAGGGCTTTGTGGGGGGCTTTGTGGGGGGCTTTGTGGGGGGCTTTGTGGGGGGCTCAGGTCGCGGGATCCGGGCCGCGCTCGGGGTCCAGAGCGAGCCCCAAGAGGTCCGCTAGCTGGCGGACGATCGCGGCGGCGGCGACATGGAGCACCGTGCCCGGGCCGAAGACGGCGGCGACGCCCATCGCCTCGAGCTTGGCAAAGTCCTGGGGCGGGATCACGCCGCCGACGACCACCAAGATGTCCTCGCGGCCGAGCCGCTTCAGCTCTGCCTGGAGGGCGGGGACCAGCGTGAGGTGACCGGCGGCCAGCGATGAGACGCCGACGACGTGCACGTCGTTCTCGACCGCCTGCATCGCCGTCTCCTCCGGGGTTTGGAAGAGCGGGCCGATGTCGACGTCGAAGCCCATGTCCGCGAAGCCGGTGGCGATCACCTTGGCCCCTCGATCGTGGCCATCTTGGCCCATCTTCGCGACCATCAGGCGCGGGCGTCGACCCTCGCCCTCGGCGAAGGCGGCGGCGAGCGCCTGGACGGCGGCGACCCGGTCGGTGTCATCGGCCACCGACGCAGCGTACACGCCGGAGATCGTCTGCGTCTCGGCCTGATGCCGGCCCCAGACCACCTCGAGGGCGCTCGAGATCTCGCCGACGGTCGCCTTGGCGCGGGCGGCCTCGACGGCGAGCGCGAGGAGGTTGCCGTCCCCGCTCGCCGCGCGGGTGAGGGCGTCTAGGGCGGTCTCTACGGCACTATCATCGCGGCTCGCGCGGAGCTCGGCGAGGCGCCTGAGCTGGGCCTCGCGGACCGCTGAGTTGTCGACGCTGAGGACGTCGACCGTCTGCTCCTTGGCGGGGCGGTAGCTGTTGACGCCGACGACGATCTGCTGGCGGCTGTCGATCCGCGCCTGGGTCCGGGCGGCGGCCTCCTCGATCCGCAGCTTGGGAAGCCCGCGCTCGATCGCCTTGGCCATCCCGCCGAGCTCCTCGACCTCCTCGATCAGGGCCCAGGCCTTCGCCGCCAGATCATGGGTGAGCTGCTCCAGAAAATAGGAGCCGCCCAGGGGATCGACGACCCTGCACAGGTCGGTCTCCTCTTGGAGGTAGATCTGGGTGTTGCGGGCGATCCTCGCCGAGAAGACGCTGGGCAGGGCGAGCGCCTCGTCAAAGGCGTTGGTGTGCAGCGACTGGGTGCCGCCGAGGGTCGCGGCGAGGGCCTCGACGCAGGTCCTGGCGACGTTGTTGTAGGGGTCCTGGGCCGCGAGGCTCCAGCCCGAGGTCTGCGAGTGGGTCCGCAGCGCCAGCGATTTTGGGTTCTTGGCGCCGACGCTCTGCATCAGCTTGGCCCAGAGCAGGCGACCGGCGCGGAGCTTGGCGACCTCCATGAAGGTCGACATGCCGATCCCCCAAAAGAAAGAGATCCGCGGGGCGAAGGCGTCGACGTCGAGGCCTCTGCGCATGCCCGTTCGGACATATTCGAGGCCGTCTGCCAGGGTGTAGGCGAGCTCCAGGTCGGCGGTCGCCCCGGCCTCCTGCATGTGATAGCCGGAGACCGAGATCGAGTTGAAGCGCGGCATCTCCGACGCCGTGTACGCAAAGATGTCCGCGATCACCCGCAGCGACGGCGTCGGCGGGTAGATGTACGTGTTGCGGACCATGAACTCCTTGAGGATGTCGTTTTGGATGGTCCCGCTCAGCTTCTCGCGGCTGACGCCCTGCTCCTCGGCGGCGACGATGTAGAGGGCCATGATCGGCAGGACGGCGCCGTTCATGGTCATCGACACCGAGATCTTGTCGAGGGGGATCCCCGCGAAGAGGAGGCGCATGTCGAGGATCGAGTCGATCGCCACCCCAGCCATGCCGACGTCGCCGACGACCCGAGGGTGATCGGAGTCGTAGCCGCGGTGGGTCGCGAGATCAAAGGCGATGCTCAGCCCTTTTTGTCCCTCCGCCAGGTTGCGGCGGTAGAAGGCGTTGCTCTCCTCGGCGGTCGAGAAGCCGGCGTACTGGCGGATCGTCCAGGGACGCCGGGTGTACATCGTCGCGTAGGGCCCGCGGAGGTAGGGCGCGGTGCCGGGGACGGTCGCGAGGTGATCGACGTTGGCGTGGGCGGAGCCATCGTAGAGGGGGGCGACGTCGAGCCCCTCCGCGGTCCGCCACGGCTCTATCTGGGGTTTCTGGTGTTTCTGGTGTTTCTGGGGCCTCTGGGGGGCATCTAACCCTAAGGTCAGGTCGCCGGCGCGACGGGCGAGGGCGTCAAAGTCGAGGTTGGCGAAGTCGGGCGGTGTCGTCGTCGTCTTGGTCATCGTCCGGCCTCTCGGGTGAGGGTCTCGCGGAGGCGCCCGAGGGCGGTCAGCGCGTCGCCGCCGCGGGCGAGGAAGAGGTCGACGCCGGCGGTCTCGAGGGCGGCCCGGGCGGCCTCGTCCTTGGGTCCTCCGGCGATCGCGATCACCTCGGCGCCGGCCCTCCGGAGCTGGGGGATGAGCTGGGGGAGGAGCGTCGGATAGTCGTCTTCGGTGGCGACGATCACCGCCGCCCTGGAGGTCGCCTGGGCGAAGCTCGCCGCGGCTGGCTTCGCCCCCTCGTGGAGCCTGTCGGCCCCCTCTGCCGCGATCCCGCCGCTCGCCAGGAGCGCCTGCGTGAAGTCGATCCGCGGCTTGATCGCCGCGAGCGCGCCGACGCAGAGCAGGGTAATGCTCGCCTTTCCGGCGGCGCGGAGGGCTTCGAAGGGCTCCGCGAGCCGCTCGCGGGTGAGGGCCGGCGCATCGTCGGTCGTGCGGGCGCGGGCGAGGGCCGCAAAGCTCAGCCCCTCGGCGAGCGCGTCGGCGATGGCCTTCGCGCTGCGATCCGCGAGGGGCACGGGCGCGGGCACGGGCGCGGGCTCGGGGGGCGCCCCGGCGATCGTCCGCGGGAGGAAGCTCGGCGCCCCCTCGCCGATGATCGCGTAGCGGTTGACGCCGGTGATCGGTGAGCTCGCGCGGGCGACGTCGGCGGCCGCCGAGGTGTTCGCCGCGGCGAGGCGCGCCTGGAGAGCGCCGCGCCCGATCTCTGCCGCGATCCCGCCAGCGGCCTCGATCGCCTGGACACGCTCCCAGGCGGCGCGGGCGAGGCTCTCGGTCAGGGACTCGACGTACCAGGAGCCGCCGGTCGGATCGGCGACGCGGTCGAGGTGGCACTCCTCGCGGAGGAGGAGCTGGGTGTTGCTGGCCATCCGCCGGGCGTCATCGTCAGCGCGGCCGAGGGCGTCGGTGAAGGCGGGCGTGGCGATGCTCTCGACCCCAGCGATGGCGCCGACGAAGGCGCTGGTGGTCCCGCGCAGGAGGTTCACCCACGGATCGAAGGCGCTGAGCTCCCGCCAGGAACCCTCGACATGGAGCGGCACGGCGGCATGCTCGGCCGAGGCGCCGCAGGCGAGGAGCACCCGCGCGGTGAGCAGGCGGGCGGCCCTGACCTTGGCGACGCCGACGAAGAGATCGCGGTCGATGCTGAGGGCGGCGAGCAGGCGCGGGGCGATGAGGTCGACGCCGATCCCGAGGCGGCCGAGGTGGCGGACGTGGTCGATGATCGTGCAGAGGAGGAGGGCGATCTCCTCGCTCGCGCCGGCCCCCGCGTCGGCGTAGGGGATCGCCGTGGCGAGGACGGAGCGGACCTGGGGCGCGGTCTCGGCGAGCGAGCGGACGCTGGTCGCGAGGTCCTCGTAGGCCCGGTCGAGGCCACCGCCGAGGTGTCCGCGGAGGGCGAAGGCGGAGAGCGGATCTCCGCCGATCGTCAGCTGAAGCCCGCGGGGATCAAGGCCACGGCGCTCGGTGAGAGTGAGGACCCCTGCGGAGATCGGCAGGGCGGCGGCGCCGGCCTCGATCACCAGGTCTCCGTTGAGATCGATCCCCTGGAGGAGCGCGCCCAGCTCGTCGAGATCGCGGACCTCGACGCCTGGACGGGTCGGGCCCGGCGCGTCCGGACGTCGGTCTCCCGCTTGGAGGCGCTCATCGAGGCGAAACCACAGCGAGTCGGCGCCGTTTTGCAGATCGGCGCGGGCGTCTGTGTTGGCCGCGCTCACCGAGGGGGTGTCGATCGTCTGACGGATCCGCCAGCCGTGCTCGCCCGTCGCCGGGCGGGTGCCGCGGAGGAAGGGCGCCTCGCCGGGGCTACGGCCCAGCGCAGCGCGCTGCTCTTCGGAGATCTCTCCGACCTCATCACCGCAGTAGAGCGGCTCTAGGGTGACGCCGTGCCGGGTCTTGCGCCGGAGGACGTCGAGGGGGGCGCCGGCGAGCTCGCGGAGCGCACGTCGCTCCCAAGCGTCGCGGCCGACGGGGGGAAATTCGTAGAGGCGCGGCGGCGCCTCACCGGATCGTGGCTCGGACACGGCGGCATCATAGCCGCTCCCCTCGCTCGGCGGGCGTCTCCTCGATTCACGGCATGAACAGGGCGCAGAGGGGCTGCTAGCCGCTATTTGGGCCGAAGAGGCGGCGCCCCGGAAAGTTGTGCATGTCGCGGAACCAGGGTCGGCAGAAGGTGAAGTAGAGGATCGGTCGGACCCTATCGGTGCGGTTGGCGAGGCCGCGGTGGAGGAGGCGATAGTCAAAGAGGAGGGCGGAGCCCGCGGGGATCTCCAGAGGAAGAGGACGTCCTCGCCAGCCGATGGTCCGCATGTGCTCTGAGGACTGCTCGTAGATCCCGGGGACGCCGCGGGTCAGGTGATGGGACCCCGGGCACAGCTCGGTGCCGCCGATCTCGGGGGTGATGTCGACTAGCGGGACAAACACGTTGAGACAGTGGGGCGGCAGCGTCGGGACCTCGGGGCCGAAGAGGTGCTCGCCGTCCGTGTGCCAGGGCTGCTCTGCCGCGCCGCCGAGGGTCATCAAGAGGCCGCAGAAGAGGAGCGTCGCCTCGCCGCCGAGGAGCTCGTCGACCAATGGTCGCCAGGGCGTCTCGCCGCGGAGCGGAGCTTCGTCGAAGGGGGCGACGTCGGTACCGTAGAGCATGTCGTAGCGGCCTGGGGCGCGGGCGACGATCTCTGCGTATCCGTTGTCTGTACCCCGCTCTAGCGCCGGTTTTCCGCGCCGCTTTACCTCGCTCAGGCAGCGGTGGAGACGCTCCTCGGAGGCGTCTCGGCAGCGCTGCAAAAGCTCGCCCTGGATCGCCGAACGCCGCCAACACAGGCCGTAGCGATCGAATAGATCGACCGCGGCGCGGCGGGTCTCAGAGCTCTTCGTGGCGCCCCTCAGCTCGAGCTCCTGGAGGTCGACTGACGCGGTCGCGGGGTCCTCTACCCTCGTCATCATCGGTTGGCTTGCGCCGGTGCTCAGCGTCTTCATCACACGTAGGTCTCGCATAGACAACGACATGAGCGTAGTCAAAGGCACGAACGGATCACCCTGAGGTCGCGAAATGTCCCGTTCGTAGGTCCAAGCGCCGATTTTGGGCGAAGATGCACGTGCAACGAGAGTGGGGTGGACCCCTCGCAGGCTCCAACGGCGAGCTTCGGGGGCGCGTCGTCGCGCGGGCGGGTGGGCGCGGGAATGCCCGCAGCGGGGGCCCAGAGCCTCAGCGCCGGTATCCAAGTCGACGGCGGTGGTACTACACTGCGCGAGATGCCCGCATTGTCCCTCGCCCGTGTTCTCTTCTGCGCTGGCGCGGCCCTGTCGCTCGGCGCCGTCCTGAGCTGCTCGGCGGTCTCCCAGATCCCGCAGTCCTCGTGCACCGAGGACCAGGCCTGCCGAGACGGCTTCGGCCTGGCGTGGGCGTGCAATCAGGACTCTGGCCTGTGCGAGGAGGTCGCGGAGAGCGAGCTGTGCAGCGGCGTCTACCCGGCGGATCTCTTGACCGACCCCGACAAGTACCCCGGTGACACGATCCTCTTCGCCACGCTCCTCGACGGGAAGGGCGACATCCAGATGATCCGCTCGGCGAACCTGGCGATCGAGCAGGTCCGCAACAACGACCTCGAGGGGCGGGCCTTCGGCATGATCAACTGCTCCTACGGTGACGACATGGACGGCATGCGTCAGCTCGAGGACGCCGTCGAGGCGGCCCGCTTCGCCGTCGACAACTACGGGGTCAAGGCGATCATCGGCCCCGGGACCTCGAGCCTCGCCGAGGCGGTCTACAACGAGGTCGGCGACGAGGTCCTGCTCGTCTCGCCGTCAGCGACCAGCGACTCGTTGACCGCGATCGACGGGACCAACAAGAGCCCGCAAAACCCCGGGACCTTCTGGCGGACGGCACCGCCGGACTCGGGCATCGCCCGCAAAATGGCGGAGATCTTGGTCGCCGACAACCGGCAAAGGGTCGCCTTGATCTTCAAGGAGGTCACCTACGGCGAGAACCTGGCGAACCTGCTCAACAAGAGCCTGCTCGAGCTCAACCTGCCCAACCCGCTGATCAAAGTGTCCTACTCCAACGCGAGCGTCGACCTCGGGCAGGCGATGACCGAGGTCAGCGCCCTCGACGTCGACGAGATCGTCTTCATCGCCGACTCAAATGATGACGTGGTCTCGTTCCTGAACAGCGCGGCGAGCCTCGGGGCCGACCCGGAGAGCAGCTTTGGCAAGGCGACGCTGATGCTCGGTGACGCCGGCTTTAGCGAGGCGAACGTCCTCAACATGCTCAGCCCGACGATGCTCAGCGAGGTCTTCGACGTCGACATGGACGGGCTCCTCAACATCCGCCTGGTGATCCCGGTCGCGCCCTCGGGCAACGTCTTCGACGCGTTCAGCATCGCCTATGAGGCGACCTTCGACGAGAGCCCGGCGAACAACGGCTATACCGCAGAGTCCTATGATGCGGCTTGGCTGGCGATCTACGGCGCAGCCTGGTCGCTCTTTAACGAGGGCGGGCTCACCGCGAAGGGCATGGGCGCCGGTCTCCACATGCTCAGCTCCGGGGCGGAGGTCGAGATCAACGGTACGAGCTGGACGTCGATCCGGGCCTCCTTCGAGGCGGAACAGACGGTCAACGTCATCGGTGCGTCTGGGCTCCTCGACTACGACAGCGCGACTGAGGAGACCACCGGTGAGGGCGAGCTTCGCCAGTTCATCGTCGAAGGCGGCGTGCTCAAGTACAGTGAGGCCGGTAGCTGAGCGCCGCCTTGGAGTGGTGCTCCCCGCGGCCGTTTGGGGGCCAAATCGCCCGCGTCGACCGATGATCTTGAGGCGGCGAAGGCCGCAGGGCCCGTAGGGAGCGTTACCGTACGCCTCCTAGGGTGGGGGCTCTCGACCTCGTCCGACCCCCCCAGATCGTGTACGCTGCTTCGAGGCGCAAACGACGGTGAGTGAAGAACAAACCACCAACCGGACGGTCGTCACCCCCGCGACGACCGCCGAACGAGTGACTGGCGCGTATGCGGCAATCCCGACCGCGGCCCCAGATCTGATGGGAAGCGTCCTCCTCGACCGCTACCGCGTGATCGGCCATCTCGGGGACGGTGGCATGGGCTCGGTCTACCTGGTCGAGCACACGACGATCCTGAAGAAGTTCGCCGCCAAGGTGCTCAGCCCTGGGCTCTCGACCCGCCAGGACTTCATCGATCGCTTCCTGCGCGAGGCCCGGGCGTCGTCGCTGATCTCCCACCCGAACGTGGTCGAGATCACCGACTTCGGCACGACCCCGAGCGGCGCGCCCTTCTTCGTCATGGAGTATCTCCAGGGCGAGGACCTCTCGGAGACGATCGCCGACGAGGGGCCGATGCCCTGGAGCCGGGTCCGGGGGATGATCCTCCAGATCAGCGGCGCCCTCGAGGCCGCCCACGAGAACGCGATCGTCCACCGCGACATGAAGCCCGGCAACTGCCTACGGGTGAAGTCGGGGAATAACACCGACTTCATCAAGGTGCTCGACTTCGGGATCGCCAAGATCCAGTCGCTCGAGGCCGAGGAGCGCTCGCTGACCCAGACCGGGACGGTGATCGGCACCCCAGAGTACATGTCCCCAGAGCAGGGTTGGGGGCACCCGGTCGATCACCGCTCCGACATCTACGCGATCGGCGTGATCCTCTACGAGCTCCTGACGGGCCACGTCCCCTTCACCGGGGAGACGATGATGGAGGTGCTCAACCGTCACATCTACGAGGTCCCGAACGTCGACCATCCGCACATCTCGCAGGAGGTCGGGGCGATAATCCTCAAGGCGATGCAAAAGGACCGGGAGCTGCGCTTCCAGTCGATGTCCGAGATGATCGCGGCGATCGAGGGCGTCGGCACTGGCGCGTCGGCGGTGAAGGTCGTCGACGAGGAGATCAAGGCGCCGTGGGGTCCGGTGACAGCTCGCTACACCACCGCGATCACCCAGATCACGGTCGGCGAGAACGCTCACGACACCGCCCCTGGGGTGGTCGCCGCGGAGCCGCCGGCGAAGAAGGGCGGCCTCGGGGTGGTGATCGGCCTCCTCCTCGCGGGGGCGGCGAGCATCGCTGTGATCGCGATGGTGCTCAAGAGCGGCGACGACCCGCCGGTCGAGGAGCGAAGCCCGACTCCGCCAGTGGTCGCCGCTCCCGAGATCGCCTTGGATGAGCCCAAGCCTGAGCCTGAGCCTGAGCCTGAGCCTGAGCCGGTCGTGATCGAGCCGGACGCGGCGACGGTGACCATGAAGATCGGCACTCCCGGGATCGAGGCCCAGATCCTCGACGCCCGTGACGAGGCGATCTACGGCATGACCAACAGCCCGGATGGCGTCGAGATCCGCCAGGGAGACGTGCCTGTTGGGCTGATCCTTCGCGCTGACGGCTACGAGGATCTCGAGGTCTCGGTGGTCCCTGACGTCGACGATAAGATCTTCGAGAAGACCCTGGTCAAGTCGAAGTCGATCAAGAAGAAGTCGCCCAAGAAGAAGGTCGTCAAGGAGCCCGCTGGCGAGACATCGCCCGAGCCCGCGCCCGAGCCCGCTCCGCCGCCGAAGGACAACGGCTCGAGCCTCGGCGAGATCAAAAACCCCTTCGACAAGTAGGGGCGTCGGTCACCAGGCTGCGCTCCACTGGCGAGCCGGCGCTGAGCGTCGGATCCTCGCAGCTCGAGCCGTGAACGTCGGCTCTCTCGGCTCCGGTACCGGGTTGTGCCGCCGAGCGGGTCGACGAGGGCAGACGAGCCTGCGCTCTCGCACGGGCTAGGGCTCCGCGAGCTCGCGGGCGCGGGCGCGGAGATTCTCGGCTTCGATGTGCTTTGGGTGCTGGCCGAGGAAGTCGGCGATCGCGAGGGCCTCGTCTGCGCGGCGTCCGAGCTGCTGGAGGGCGAGGACCCTGCCGAAGCGGGCCTCGGCGGCGAGCGGCCCTCCGTGGCTGATGTAGGCGTCGAAGTGGATGAGGGCGGCGGCGGGCTGGCCGAGGCGACGGCGGAGAATATCGCCGAGCTGGACCCGGGCGTTGAGCGCCTCGGGGGCGTCGGGGTAGCGTTGGAGCAGCTCTTCGTAGGCCGCCTTGGCGTCTCTCCAGCTCCGCGTAGCTCGAGCGTCGCTGGCTTGGTCCCGAAGCTCGGCGATCGAGGGTCCGGCGGTAGCGGCGGTGATGGGGCGGGTCTTGCCGCGGGTCGCAGCGCGCGGCGGCTCGATCTCGTTCGAGGTGAGGACCACCGGCGCGGCAGGGCTGGCGCTCACGACGTGGGACTTGGCGCCGGACCTGGTGCGGACGTCGAGGCGATGCTCGCCGGCAGAGACGAGCAGGTCGAGCCCGGCGGGCAGGTCGTGATAGGTGTCGCCCAGGCTCCGGCCGTCGACGCTCAGGGCGGCCGAGGAGGCCCCCAGGTGGAGCTGGCTGGGGTCGTTGAGCCCGCGCCAGAGCTCCGCGAGGGCAGAGCGGTCTCTCGACCATGCCTTGAGATCCGCGGGCAGCGCTCGGACCTCGCTGGACGGGCTGAAGCGGGTGTGTTGGAGCTCCTCTAGGCTTCGGGCTGGGCTCGCGGAGGGCTCCGAGCCTCGGAGCTCGACGATCCCCTCGAAGACGCCGAGCTCGGCCTCTTTGTCGGCGATGCGCACGGAGAACACCGTGCCTACGGCGCGCGCCCGGTAGCCGTCAGCCATGACCGTGAAGGCGTGACCTTCGGGGATCTTGTCGAGGGTCGCGACGAGGGCTCCGCGCTCGAGGTCGAAGAGGCGATCACCGTCATGGGCGCTGCGCAGGCTCGCGCTCGTCCCGGGGCCTAGGCAGACGCTGGCGAAGGGGGCGTCGAAGACCACGCAGGTCTCGGTCTGGGCCGTGAGGGTCGCGCCCTCGGTGATGCGGCTGCCGGTGGCCGCTGGTTGACCGTTGATCGTGATCCCCCCCGGAGAACTGAGGGCGATCAGGGCGCTGTCGGGGGCCCGCACGGGCTCGGGCTTCGGCGGTGAAGGTCTGTCTGATGGGACAGGCGCCTGTTTCGGAGGGCTCGTCGCCTCGGCTTGTCGGGGCGGGGGGGTCTCGCCGGTCGTGGGATCGTCAGGGAAGAGAACGAGCGCGAGGGCGGCTGCGGCCGCGAGCGCGCCGACGGCGAGGAGAGGCCATCGCGAGCGGGAGGGGAGGCTGTGGACCATCGCCAGCGGCGTCGTCCGGTTCTCGTGAGGCCCGTGAGGCTCGTGAGCCTCGTCGGTCGCGGCGTCCTCTTGCTCCGAGTTCTCCTCGGGGTCGCCGGTGGAGGACTGGCCCGCGCGATAGGTCGCGAGGAGCGAGGCGACGAAGGCCTGCTCGTCGCCCTCGTCGACGCTCGCGGTCGGGCTGCGGAGATCGTGCAAGAGGTCGTCCCAGGCCTCGGCCTCGGCGGCGCATTCGGGATGTGCCGCGGCGTACTCCGCGAAGAAGGCCGCGTCGTCGTCGTCGAGGGGGACGCCGAGCGCCTCGAGATCGGCGAGCGCCTGCCAGCGTTGATCGTCGTTGCCCGCGGCGCTCATGCGCTCTTCCGCTCGGCTCGCGGGTGGGTGATGTGGTCGCGGCGGACCATCTTGCGGATCTCCTGCCGCGCGGTGACCAGGCGATCCTTGACGGTGTTGGGCGAGACCCCGGTCAGCGCGGCGATCTCGGCGACCGAGTGTCCGAGGACATGGCGGAGGACGAGCGCTTCGCGACGGTCTCCGGTCAGGGCCTCTAGGTACTCTCGGAGGTCCCGGGGGAGATCGGCGGCGGTCAGGGCCGCGTCGGCCGGGTTGCCCCCAGAGAGGGCGTCAGGCTCGGCGGCTGTGTCGATCCGCTGGAGCTGGCTGCGCTTGCGTTTTGCCTGTCGGAGAGTCGTGCGGATGATGATCCGATCGGACCAGGCCTCGATCGAGCCGACCCCGCGGAAGCTCTTGGCGCTGCGGAGGACCTCGAGGAGGCAGAGCTGGGTCGCATCATCGGCGTCGCTCCGGTCGCGGAGCAGCGCCCGCGTCGCCCGGCGGACCCGCGGCAGGAGTCGATGCGCCAGAGTGTTCTGGGCGTTCGAGTCGTTGGCTGCAACCAGCTCCATGAGTCTGCGATCTCCCTCGGGGTCGGGAGCGCGAATTGGCTCGCGCGTCTTCTTCACCGTGTCCATGGGCTTAGTGGCGCGGGACCAGCGAAGCAGGCGGAGAAAACTTCTACGCGATCCTCGATGGTCCACCAACATGCCATGGGAGGGTCTTTCGGGGAAGTTGGCCGCTGACCCGAGGATCGCGCGCTCTCTCGCGAGGGAGCGCGTCGCGAGGGAGCGCGAGCAGAGGGCGGAGGTGGAGAGCAGAGGAGGCTCAGGGGGTCGGCGTGAGGCTGAGAGCGTCGGGGAGAGAGCGGAGGAGGAGAGCAGAGGGCGTCGGGAGGGCTAGGGAGCGCCTCTCAGGGGCGCATATTCGGGCAGGGCGAGGAGCCCTGGCGGGCGGGCGGGCAGCGGGCGGGGGGGAGCGTCGCGGGCGTTCCGTGTCTGCCTACCCGTCGTGATCGCGCGGCGGGACCCTTGCGCATCCGGCGATCGCCGTGGCACCGTCACGACGATGTTGCTCCGTCCACTCGCCGCATGCCTCACCTTTGCCCTGCTATCCGCCGCCTGCGGCCCCTCTGGCCCGAGCCCGGAAGAGGTCGCCGCGAAGAAGGCTGTCGAAGACAAGAAGAAGGAGAAAGAGGACGCCCTCGCGGAGCGCAAGGCGAAGCGAGAGGCTGAGGCGAAGGCGAAGAAGGACGCCGAGGAGGCTGAACTCGCGGCGATCGCCGCGCTGGCGGTGCTCCCGGCCGAGATGCCGAAGAAGCTTGAGAAGGCCTGCGACGCCCGGGCCCAGGCCGAGGACGACTTCATGGCCAAGCACTACGACGGCGAGGCGCTGGAAAAGTGGAACTCGGCGAAGAGCAGCCAGCTCGGCTTCGCCAAGCAGGGTTGCATCAAGGCCGGCAGCCTCGAGGTCCCCGCCTGCCAGATCGAGGCGATGAAGAACGCCCCCGACGAGATGCGCAAGAAGCTCCCCGACCTGCTCCGGGCTTGTATGGACAAGTTCGGCGGCGGCGCTGAGGATGCCGCGGCCCCTCCCGGTCACTAGTCGTGCGCGGCAGTGTGACCCCGGAGGACCAGCGCTTCGCGCTGCAGGGAGTCGGGCCGGAGGAGCTGGCCGCTAGGGTCCCTGAACTCTCGCTCGCGGAGGCCCGGCGCGTCGTCTCGTCGATCTATCGCCGCGGTCCGGCGTCGGTCGACGGGCATATCCCGCATGTCCGGGCGATCGCGCTCGATGTGCTCCGAGAGCGGGCCCATGCGCCGCTCTTGGAGCTGGTCGAGCGCCAGATCAGCGCCGTCGACTCGTTCGCGAAGTACCTCTTTCGGACGGTCGACGCTTCATCGATCGAGGCGGTGCGGATACCCCTAGAGCGGGCTTTTCGCTTCACCGTCTGTGTCAGCTCGCAGGTCGGCTGCGCCCTCGGCTGCGCCTTCTGTGCGACGGGTCGCCTCGGCCTCGGGCGCAACCTCGCCGCCTGGGAGATCATCGAGCAGGTCCGCCAGGTGCGGGAGACGCTGCCGGCGGGGGCGCGGGTCCACGGCGTCGTCTTTCAGGGCATGGGCGAGCCGCTCGCGAACCTCGATCGAGTGCTCGCGGCGATCCGGGTGCTCACCTCTCCGTCGGCCCTGGCGATCAACGCCCGGGCGATCACGGTGTCGACCGCCGGCCTGCCGGGGGGGATCCGCAGGCTCGCCGCCGAGGCGCCGAGCGTCCGCTTGGCGCTCTCGATCGCCAGCGCGCGGAGGTCCCAGCGGCGACGGCTGATGCCGATCGACGACGCCCACCCGCTCTCGGAGGTCATCGACGCCGCGGCTTCGCACGCGCGGACGACCCGCCTCGCGCCGATGTTCGCGGTCACGCTCCTGCGTGGGGTCAACGATGGAGAGGCCGACGCCATCGCCTTGGCTGAGCTGATCCTCGACTTTGAGGTCCGCACCGGGGTGCGTCCGCGGCTCTCGATCATCCCCTACAACGAGATCGACGGCGCCGGCGAGGTCGGCCTAGAGCCCTTCGCGAGGTCTCCAAGGTCGGTCGAGGACGCCTTCCGCGACGTCCTCTCGGCTCGCGGCGTGTTCTCGCACAGGCGCTACAGCGGCGGCGGTGATATCAGCGCTGCATGCGGTCAGCTCGCCGCACGACGGGCCTGATCTGTAGAGCTGGTCGAAGGGACAGCCCTTCGTGGAAGAGGCGCGAGGGAGGCGC
>Ga0316189_10000599_pt1 | contig 36172 bp, 30 predicted proteins | sample LowCovwburrow_MG_FD_204930 | JGI IMG/M metagenome (GOLD analysis project Ga0316189, IMG submission 204930) | Coastal sediment microbial communities from Maine, United States - Lowes Cove worm burrow | ecosystem: Environmental > Aquatic > Marine > Coastal > Sediment | place: USA: Maine...
GGAAATGGTGGCTTCATCCCTGGCAGGCGCATCGCTTTGTTACGGCGTAGTTACTACGGGGAAAATCTGGGAGTTTGGTAAGCTGGAACATGGTATCTTTACAGTGGACCCAGTTTCCGTGTCTGCGGCGGACAATCTGCAAAAGACATTTAATAACCTCAATTGGATATTTGAGATAATCGCACAATTGAATTTGTAGCAGCCGAGAGATCAAGACGGAAGAGGAATCAACGATAATTCGTTACAAAAATACAAAAACATGAGAAAAAAGAATATCTTCCTGCTTGTCTTCCTCATCAGCAGTCTGACCCTTGCCGGATGCAGCTCACTGCATCCCCAAGGGCAAAAAGCCGAACCTGAAAACGGCAAAAAAGTAAAAAATGTCATCATGGTAATAGGTGATGGTATGGGGCCTCAGCAGCTAGGCCTGTTGCTGGCCTATGCAAAACAGGCACCGCATTCAGTCATTAAAAACAGAACAACAGCATTTGACCGAATGATGCGGGAAGGAGCAGTTATGGGCCTTTCCATGACCCATGCGGCCAATGTGCTGGTAACGGATTCCGCCGCATCCGGAACCCAGTTAGCTTCCGGCACGGCTGCGGGTTCAGAAATGATCGGAGGCGACAAGGAGGGCAACCCCACTGTGACCATTCTGGAACAGGCTGAAAAAATGGGTAAATCTACCGGGCTGATTTCAGACACCATGATAACCCATGCAACACCGGCCGCCTTTGCCGCCCATCAGGCTCATCGGAGCCTGGAAAACGCCATTGCTGTGGATATGCTGAACTCCGGGGCGGATGTCATGCTTTCCGGGGGCCTCAGCAATTGGATACCGCAGGATGCCAATAATCAGGATGGTCCTGTGTACAAAGAACTGGCACAATTGACGGAAGGTGCAGTAAAAATAAAATCCAAACGGAAAGATAACCGCAACCTTCTGCTGGAAGCCCAGGAAAAGGGCTTTGCCTTGGCGTTCAACAGGTCGCAACTGGAAAAGGCTGATGGAAAGGTACTCGGTTTATTTGCCTCTTCCGCCTTGGATAACGCCATCAAGGCAACCGGGACACAGGATGATCCGGACAGAACCATGCCTGACCTTAAAGAAATGACCGCAAAGGGTATTGAACTGCTTGCCAAGAACGAAAAAGGCTTTTTTCTGATGATTGAATCAGGACAGATCGACTGGGCGGCTCACGCCAATGATACAGGAACAATGCTGCACGAGCTGCTCAAACTCAACAGGACGTTGGAGTATGTTCTGGACTGGGCCGCCGGTCGTGACGATACCTTACTGATTGTGACTGCGGATCACGAAACCGGAGGATTCGGCTTCAGTTATTCGGCCAATGACCTTCCTGAACCGGTTGATTTACCCGGAACGCTGTTCAAAGACAGAAAATTCCATCCCGGATTAAATTTCGGCAATCCAAAAGTTTTGGACAGACTGTACAAACAGAAGTTGAGCTATGGGGAGATTTTTGGGCAATTTGACAAATTATCTCAAAAGGAACAGACTCCTGCAAAGTTGGCGGAATTAGTCCGCAGAAATACGGCGTTCCAAATCACCGAAGACCAAGCTGCGCGGATTTTGGAAACAGAGGAAAACCCCTATTACGTGAAAGGACATAAGAAGCTGGGTTTAAAAATTGTCCCTAAAATAGACGTTAATGATGCCTTTTTTGTTCCCAATAAAAACAAAGCCCGCCAAAATCTTTTAGCAATAGAGGTCGCAACACAGCAGCAAGTTGTCTGGGCCACAGGAACCCATACCGCCACACCTGTTCTGGTTTTCGCGAAAGGACCGGGTAAAGAAACTTTCAGCAGGATCATACATCACACGGAACTCAGTCGATACGCAATCAATGCATTAATGCAATAACTGGAATCTCTGTTTCATCTTTTTTCGGTAACATTTTTTAACAAACTGAGCACGTAAGGATTAATCAAAAAATGAGCACAATCAGCCGCAAAGGCGAAAACAGCAACGGAGTAGATATATGAACGGACCATTTCTGCTGACTATGATCTGGGTCGTCCCTTTTATTACCGCCTTGGCCTGCCTGCCGATCCGGACTGATGACCATCGGAGCATTAAAGTCATTTCTTTGATCGGGACCCTGATCAACCTTTTGTTGGTCATCGTCCTGACCTTTAAGTTTATCGGTGTGTCAGCGGCCAATCCGGTTGCGGACGGCACAGCATCCAGCATGTTCCATTTCACCTACAAGGTCGGCTGGTTCAAGATGATGAACATTGAGTACAACATCGGAGTTGATGCCATCTCCGTCCTCATGATGCTGCTCACGGCCATTGTCATCTTCTGTGGTGTGCTGGCCAGCTGGAATGTCAACAAGCAGGCCAAGGAATTTTTCATCCTCCTCAATGTCCTGGTGGCCGGCGTCTACGGGGTGTTTGTCTCTATTGATCTGTTTACCTTCTTTCTCTTCTACGAGATTGCAGTCCTGCCCATGTATCTGCTCATCGGCCTCTGGGGGACAGGCAAAAAAGAATACGCATCCATGAAGCTGACCCTGATGCTGGTGGCGGGCTCTGCCTTTATCCTGGCTGGAATTCTGGCCCTGTACTTCGAGTCCGGCCTGAACAGCTTTGACCTGCAAGTACTTTCTCAGCACCATTTTTCAGATGCCTTTCAATACTGGGTTTTTCCGCTGATTTTCCTCGGTTTCGGGGTATTGGGCGCCATATTCCCCTTCCACACCTGGTCGCCGGACGGCCATGCCTCTGCCCCCACAGCAGTCTCCATGCTCCATGCAGGAGTACTGATGAAACTGGGCGGCTACGGTTGTCTCCGAGTGGCAATGTACCTCCTGCCAGAGGGAGCGCAGATGTGGATGGGCTTTTTCCTGATCCTAGTCACCATCAATGTTCTGTACGGTGCTTTCGGAGCCATCCGCCAGACCGACCTAAAATACATTACAGCCTACTCCTCAGTCTCTCACTGTGGCTTGGTTCTGTTCGGCTTTACCGCTCTGACCTTTACCGGCATCAAGGGCGGCGTGCTCCAGATGATCTCCCACGGTCTGATGACCGCCTTGTTCTTCTGCCTCATCGGTATGATCTACGGCAGAACCCATACCAGGACGGTCAGCGAGATGGGCGGCTTAATGAAGGTGATGCCCTTTCTCTCGGTGGCCTATGTGATTGTCGGGCTGGCCGGACTTGGCTTGCCAGGACTCTCCGGTTTTGTGGCCGAGGCCAATGTCTTTGTCGGGGCCTTTGCCAACCCGAACACCATCAACCGAGTCTGCACGGTGCTGGCTGTCCTGTCTATCGTGGTGACGGCGGTGTATGTTCTGCGGGCAGTCAACGGTCTGGTGAACGGGCCGATCAAGGAACAGTTTGCCACCCTGACCGATGCATCCCTGCTGGAGAAGATTCCGGTAACGATCCTGCTTATCTGCCTTTTCGGCATGGGTATTCTGCCCGGTTGGATTGTTGAGCTGGTCAACAACGCTGTTCATCCCATTTACAATAACCTGACGCGATAATAATTCCGATGACACTTCTGCTGCCTGATATTCTTCTTGTCGTTCTTGCGGCCCTGGTCATGGGCTATGACCTGTACAAGGGAAAAAGCGATCTCGTTTCCACCGTGCCCTTTACTCTTTCCTGGCTCGGCTTAAGCGGTATTTTTCTGCTGTTACTCTGCCTGCCGTATGACCAGACCGTTCTCTATCCGGGCGGCTATCAGGTCACGGGTACCGCGCTCTTGTTCAAGCAGGTCTTTGTGCTGTCTGCGCTTTTTGCCGTCCTGCTTTCCCGTCCTTACTTTACACCGGGAGGCAATAAAAGAGGGTTACTGAAATACCGGAGTGAGTTTCTCTTTATTCTGCTGCTCTGTACCTTTGGTATGTTTACGGTGGTTTCATCAACCGACCTGCTGACCCTGTTCATCGGAATGGAGTTGGCCACAATTCCGCTGTACATCTTGAGCGGCTTTTATAAAAAGGATAGCCTGTCTGTCGAAGCTTCCACCAAGTACATCATTATGGGATCAGCCTCAACCGGACTGCTCCTGTTCGGCTATTCATTCTTCTACGGTGCAGCCGATTCCCTGACCTTTGAGGCCCTGGCCCAGGCCTGCACGGCCAATCCCCAGGAACCGCTGCTCCGCCTCGGTATGCTCTTTACCTTGGCTGCTATCGGTTTCAAGCTGACCCTCTTTCCGTTTCATATGTGGGCACCGGATGTCTACGACGGCGCACCCAGCCCGGTAACCGCGTTTATTTCGGTTTCCTCCAAGGCTGTGGCTATCGCCTTTCTCCTGATTTTAGTGTACGGTCCGCTGGCTCCCATGCACAGCTCTTTACAGCCGATTTTCCTGATCCTGGCAGCGACAACCATGACTGTCGGCAACCTCGGTGCCCTGAAGCAGACACGTCTGCGACGCTTCATGGCCTACTCTTCTATTGCCCAGGCCGGATACATCATCATGGCGCTGCTTGGTGATGCCGGTGCAGCACGATCCTCCATCATCTTCTACCTCTTTGTCTATGCCGCTGGAAACTATGCTGTCTTTTTTATCATCTCCATCATCGGGCGCAACGGCGAGGAAAATCGCAGCGGATTGCAAGGACTGGGGAAAAGCAATCCCATGTTGGCTGCTATCCTGATGCTGAGTGCCTTTTCTCTGGCAGGTATTCCGCCGCTGGCCGGTTTTATGGGAAAATTCTTCCTGTTCGCCTCGGCGGCACAAAAGGGTTATTATTTCATGGTTGTTTTTGCTGCCCTGAATTCAACCATCTCCCTCTATTATTACCTCCTGCTGGTCAAAGAGGCCTATATTATTCAGCCTGCCGGCGAAACCGCGCCTATTATTATGGACGGAATGCAAAAGGCGAGTCTCTTTGTGCTGACAGCAATTATGTTGCTGGCCGGTATTCTACCCTCCTTCAGCAGTAACGTACTGGCGATAGCTGGATAAAATAACCATTTGAATTAGGATACAATTCTTATAAGGGTGCGCATTATTGCGCACCCTTTTTTTATCGGGACGAAGAAAACAAGAGAACTCAAGAGTGGATAACCGTTGAGTCGATCATAACCGCACCAGCCGTAAACGCAGAGATAATTCTGCAAAACGAGCCGGATCGAATCACATCTGTTCAACCGATCCCTCCCCTAAAAAAAATTGTCGCCTTCTCCTTAACAGGTATCTTGTTATTTTATCCGTCATGTTCAAGTTCGAAGCACCCGACCTCCTGCTCCGCAATCGCTCTCTATTGTACAAATGAATTGAGAACAAGTATCATATAGGTAGAAGAAGGCGTTTAATCCGCCGCAGAGGAAATCGGACAGGGGGATATAACCATGACAAAACAACATGTGCGTAAATCATTCATTCTGGACACCAATGTGATCCTGCATGATTCATCCTGCATCAAGCATTTTGATGAGCATGATATCATCGTGCCCATCACGGTGCTGGAAGAACTTGACCATTTTAAAAAGGGCAGCCAGAGCGTCAACTTCCATGCCCGTGAGTTTGTCCGCTCTCTGGACGACCTGAGTTCCAACAAGCTGTTTAACGGCGGAGTCTCGCTGGGAGAGGGCAAAGGACGCCTCTCCATCAAACTGGAGCAGGAACCCCATCCTGAGCTGCGACGCCATTTCCCTGCGTCTGCGAAACCGGACCATCAGATCCTCAATATCTGCTATCATCTGTACAAGGAGGACAGCTCGCAATCGTTTATTCTGGTCACCAAGGATGTCAATCTGCGAATGAAGGCCAAGGCGGTGGGCCTGATGGCGGAGAATTACATCACCGATCATGTCAAGGATTTAGGAGCCTTGTACACCGGAACCCGCGTTATCAACGACAGTCCTTTCGGCCTGATTGACGAGTTGCACACCAGCGAGGAAATTCCGGCGAATGACCTGGATCTGCCTCAGGGCGAATCCCTGACAGCCAATGAGTTCATCATCCTTCGCGAGGCCAATAAATCCGCCTTGGCAACCTACCATTCCGGGGAGAACAAAATACAGGTTGTCCATAAGCAGAAGGTCTGCGGGATCATGCCGCGCAATGCCGAGCAGAGCTTTGCGGTCCATGCCCTGTGCAATACCGGGGTGCCTCTGGTGACCATCAGCGGCAAGGCCGGAACAGGTAAAACCCTGCTGGCTCTGGCAGCGGCGCTGGAGCAGCGCAAGAATTACCGCCAGATCATGCTGGCCCGTCCTGTCGTGCCGCTGTCCAATAAAGACCTCGGTTTTCTCCCGGGAGATATCCAGTCAAAAATCGGCCCCTACATGCAGCCGCTCTATGACAACCTGGCGGTCATTCGCAGCCAGTTTTCGGAAAAGAGCAAGATGCACCAGAAAATCCATGATCTGCTGGAAGAAAAGAAGCTGATCATCGAACCCCTTGCCTATATCCGAGGCAGAAGTCTGGTCAAGATGTATATCATTATTGATGAGGCCCAGAACCTGACCCCCCATGAGGTAAAAACCATTATCACCCGGGCAGGTGAAAATACCAAAATCGTCTTTACCGGTGATGTGCATCAGATAGATCATCCCTATTTGGACTCCCAGTCCAACGGCCTGAGCTATCTGATCGAAAAAATGCGGGGGCAGCATCTATACTCCCATATCACCCTGCAAAAGGGCGAACGCTCCACCCTGTCCATGCTGGCCAGCGAGTTGCTGTAGTTCAGAAAAGGCCCTCTCAACTCCTCCGGGAAGGCCTCCAACCCGCCCGTTCACCCCTTCCCCCGGTGAACGGGCAGTTGCTCTCTTCGGTTGAACCCGCTGACGGTACCCAAAAAAAATCTCAAAAAAAAGAGCGGTAACGGCCTGAAAACATCTTCAGCCTTTACCGCCCTTCGAACCAATCAACGCCGCTTTCGAATCAAACAGCGTCAACTGAACATCAGTCATAATCAGTGCTTAGTCAGCAACAGGTGCTTCTTCCTCAACTTCATCCTCTGCCTCATCATCTTCTGCTGCAGCACCGCCCTCTTCTTCGTCCTCACCCGTCATCTCGGGGGCGATTTCATCTGTTTCCTCTTCAACCGCCTCAATGACTTCGTCCGCTGCGTTGTCCATAGCATCTTCGGCAGCTTCGGCAGCAGCCTCAGCAACTCCATCCACAGACGCTGAAACCGTCAGGGTCATGCCAAGGCAAAGCAGTACAGTGGCAACCAAAGCAATGATCATTTTAATGGAATTACGTTTCATCATCTTTCATACTCCTTATCAGGAAAAAAATCCTGTCAAAAAAACGGCATCGGGCTCTCACTCTGAAAGCCTCATCACCTTTTCAGGAGATTGCCGAAAAAAACAGACGCTGTAGAATGCTATGTCGTCCTGCAAAAAAACGTTTTGTTACTTACCGTTTTCTTCTTCCTTCTCGTCAGCTGCTTTTACTTCCTCTTTTTCCTCATCGCCTGCTTCTTCTTTTTTTTCCTCAACAGCGGCTTCCTCTTTCTTCTCTCCACCCACAGCGTCAGCCATGGCTTCACCAGCCTTTTCCTTGGCCGTTGCAACAGCAGAATCCGTTGCACTGCCAACGACTGCTTCTGCGGCATCAGTAATACTTTTCGTAACGTCGGACGCAAAGGCTGTCAGGGTAAAACCGATTGAAAACAGGACAACAATTGCCAGAGAAAAAATTCCTTTTACGCTTTTCATGAGAAAAAACTCCTTTAAAATAAAACAGTGATACATAAAAAATCGGCTCTCACTATGAAAGCCCTCTGATCACCTTACTCAGGCGATTGCCGAAAAAGAAGCGGAAATCTTCCGCAGTTTCTTTGTCGGAAAACACCTGACTCTATCAGCCGGACCGTTCATGACAATAATTTGCAATATAGAATATAAAAGAATTTTTGTCAGCAAATAACGTCACGTTTAACTATTGAATGCAACGAAGAAAAATACTTTTCCCTTCTCCGGAATCTCATGACCTGACCACATTTTCAAATTTTTCAAACAACATGGGGACAGCATCATCCATGCTGCTCAGGTGTCCCGCAACGTGTCGCAAAGAAGCGTCAGTAACTTTCGAGACTTCCGCTTAAATTCTTTGCGAGAAAATTGCGGCTGCCAAGGCTGCTGCCACACTTCATCGGAAACCAACATAGCAGCAGCCAGCTCAACCCCTCTGAAGGCTGCGACCGCACAAAGGGCTGAAAACTCCATATCCACCCCGTATATCCCCTGCCTTGCATAATCCGCAACCTTGGTACGGGTTTCCCGGTACGGAGCATCTGTGGTCCAGATCTTTCCGGTCTGATAGGCAAAATCGGCAGCAGTCAGGATATTACCCAGGCGGGTATGCAAAGCCGGGGAAGAAACGATCCTGCCCTGCTGTTTATCCTGACGCTGATCTTGATAATGGTGACTGGTTCCTTCTTCGGACAGGGCTGCAGTGGGAAGCAGGACATCCATCGCCCGCAGCTCTTTCTGTAAGGAACCGCACCAGCCATAAAGAATAATCTTCTTCGCGCCCAACGCGATCAATTTTTCAAGACACATCGCCGCCATAGGAGCCCCGACAGCAGGCCCGGCTAAAAACAGCTTCTCCGAATAATACAGGTTGGAGTGAAAAAGAAAGGAACGCTGCACCTGCGCTGTTTTGGCGTATGCTGCCAAGACAGGAGCCTCCGTCGGGTTGACCGCCAGGATGCCGATTTCCGGGAGAACCGGTTCTCCCCTGCCCCGCTCCGGGTTGATTACACAGTCTTGCTTGTTCATCATTCCTGCTCAAAACCCCGCTTGCTCCGTTGCTGCTTCAGCTGACCCCGTTTCTTTTTCCCCTGCAAACGACGCTGCTTGGCATTTCGCGAGGGCTTGGTCTTCTTCCGAGTCGCCTGGACATGCAAGGCATCCCGCATCAGGAGAATAAAACGTTGTATCACCTCCTCCTGATTGCCCCGCTGACTGCGCTGCCGATCCCCGTCCAGCCGCAGTATTCCCTGCTTGTTCAGGCGATTACCGAGCCGCTGTTTCAGCAGAGTTTTCTGCTCCTCGGTCAGGCTCGGCGATGCCTCAAGATCAAAGATGAGCGAGACCTTGGTATTGACCTTGTTGACATGCTGCCCTCCTTTGCCGCTGCTGCGGGAATACGTGAAAAACAGCTCTGCAACCGGAATCGCACAGGAAGAGGTTACCCGGTAATGCTCTCGGTTATCCATCACACCACTCTCTATTTTCTACGCTCTATTTGGGCAGAACAATGCGCTGTTCCCGATCCAACTTCTTATTGGGCATGTACAGCAGAACCATCTTGCCGATGAGCTGCACTAGGACTGCCCCGGATGCCTGAGCCAACAGCTCTGCTGCCTCTTTCTTGGGCACTTCGCAATTCTGGCCCAGTTTTACCTTGATCAACTCACGGGTCCGCAGGGTATCCAGAACCGACTGGTTGACATTGGCGGAAAGCCCCTCTTTGCCCACATACACGATGGGGTCCACATGGTGCCCTAAACCGCGCAAATATTTTCTTTGTTTGCTATTCAAGGTGATCTGTGGCTTTTTTTTCTTTTTATCTGTACTCATAATATATGTGTTTCTCCGTAAAATTTCTTTCGTAATGCCCCGTCATGTTATCAATAATACGCGTTGCAACATAGAGGGTTTTCAATGAATTGCTGTCATTCCCTAGCTCTTTTGATCAACAGATCAATTTGTTTCGGTTGCTGCATCCGTGCCATAAGCTGAAGCATCCAATCCCAACGAAGTAATAAACTCTGCTTCCTTTTTCAGGAGGGCCTGACGACGCGCTTTAAGCAGTTGCTCGACCGTTCCCTGTGCATTGTCAGGTATACCTAAGCCCGCAAGAACCTTGTCCTCCTGTGTAGTCTCCTCCTGTTCCTTAGCAGCAAGTGCATCTCGATATCCCACAAGAGAATCCACACTGAGTGTAACAGCCAAGTGCCACCAGATATTACGTTTTCCCTGGGGAAGTAACAGCCCCATGGAAGCAACACCGTCTGCCAAGGCCCGGTGAGCAGCACCACTCCGGACGCCTTCATCCTGAAATCGCGCCATAGCTAAGGCACATGCCTTGGAACGCACTGCTCGAAAATCAAAGCGACGGATCTCTTCAATTTTCTGAGTCACATCTCGTTCCATTGTGCTCCATGAACCTCCTTGTACCATTTCCTCAAGGGCTTTGCTGCTTCTGTTATAGGTTGATGATTTGGAGCCAGAAAAGACTTCTCCATAGGTTGTAAGCCAGAACCATTGAGCTATCGCCTCTGCTTCTTGTTCACTCACCACCTCCCTGTTGTTGCGAGCAAGATAAATAGCAATGGTGATCAGCTGCCAAGCATAGGGTAGAGCCTTAGGGCCGTGTATGCCGCATTGCTTTTTGAGTATCTCAACGCCATTTTTAATCGCTAACACAGCGGTCTCGATATACATTTTTTGATTACGGAGCTTCTGAGATAGCTGTTCTACCTTGAAGTTAACGGGGTGCTTGCCAATACACCCAGCACAGACCCGGAGCATATCCATGTCAGGTATTTCCTGCCAGCCTATGGGTTCCAATATTTTGCTTCGATAGTTCTCAAATACCTCCTGAGGATCAAAGCTGTCATCATAAGCAAGGGCTGAGAACATATTGAAGTCGGTCATCCTCACTCCGCTTGAATTAATCCTTTTGAAGCTCTCTGTTGCTTCCTGGAGTGAATCAGTGACCAACACAGCAACAGGTATGCTATATTCCCGTAATCGATCTCGCAGGGCATCGGCCTCAACAATCATAGACTCATCAAGAAATTCCTCATGCTCACGGATCCAATGGTTCAGGCGAGATCTATCAAGCACAATTCCAAGCGGAAGCAATGTTTCCCCAACTTTTTGACTGGGTTTCAAAAGCACAAAACGTTCACGGCTCGGCTCATCCTTCTCCTTAGGTTGCAGTTCAAAAAACCAACGTTCTTTCTCCTCTGCTTGACCGTTATTTCGCTCTATTGCCTCGGAACCGAAAATACTCTTTTTCAGCCCAAGCCCAAGGACCTGCACCAATGTTGAGAGTCGTTGGTGTCCGTCAAGGAGCAAACGTTGATCTGTTGCATGATCCGATTGTGGTATTGCAAAACCGCCCACAGTATCAAGCGTACGAATGCTTTGCTTGGCCGACCACAACAAAATAGTCCCTACAGGAAAGCCGCGATAAAGACTGTCAAGGAGGTCTCCCCGTCGCTCAGGCGACCACGTCACTTCCGTGCCGGGCCGTTGAAATCTTGGTACCTGTATCTCGCCGCGCATGACCTCTGCGATAATGAGATGTAACGGCTGGACATAGGGTTGTCGTTCATAAAACGGCATAGTCTTCCTCTCTTACATTGCTGCTGCGATTTTTTCCGCAAGCATGGTCATTTCCGGCCAAGCATCGTCATCCTCAAACCATTTTTCCGGCCAAGATGCCCCTTTTGCGAATTCATTTTTAAAAAATGCCTCCTTTCCAAGCTGAGGCACCTTTACAAAATGACAATCTTGATTCTGCTCGCAGTGCTGCTCAATAAGGTTCAGCATCTTTTCACGATCTTTTGCATCAGTAAGGCGATCTTTCGCTATAGCCTGCATGGCTTCTTTGGGGAGATAATTTTCTTGCGTTCGCCGTTCCAAACGATGGCAACGATTCTGTGCATAGGCTTTCTTGCATGATTTTTCCACCTTTCTTGAAGAATCGCTGGGCCGGTCAACAACATCCCCATCATGATCATAAATGACGAAATGGGTGAGCCACCAGAGGTTTGCGGGCAGACCAAAAGCCAGTCTTGCATTATTATCCTGCGCATGAAAATCGACAATCCGTTTCATGGAGTTAATACCGCCTCCGTTTTCATAACGCAATTGCCCGTTTTCCTCCCATTGCTTCAGTTTCCTCCTCCAACGCGGCGACATCACCTGCCGAAGGAATGCTGCATCGTTGATCTGATCTTCCACAAGAAGATAAAGAGGTTGTGCTGCTGCCCGTACTGCTTCAGCCAAGGATACCTCACAGCCTTTAACTCCATCCGGCAACTTCCGTGCTGCAACCAACAGTCTCGTCGTGTCTCGTACCGATGCGTTGGAAGAGATCCCTTTAAGATATTCCCGAATCAACCCGAGTTCAGATTGAAGAGAAGCCGGAAAGGCTTCAAGCCATTGCTCAAAACATGGTGCAGTCCGTCTATGCCGAGGTGCATTCGGATGCGTTGCAATCAGAAGCGTATGACGACGGTCAGCGACATTGCGAAACAAGGTCAACAGAGCAAGATCATGCCGTTCCTTGCTAAACAAAGCATCATGCACCCAGATAATCATCTCTCCCCCTTGGTCCAGCGAAGATCAAAAATTCGATGGGCTAATTCCTGTTCCTTTTCAAAAATATCGGGAGGCCATCCGCTCAAAGTGGCGTCAGAGCTGATTCCAATCCTCTTGGCCCTTGAAACACTCTCCGTTGTTTGCTCCACCCAGTAAAGACCAGCCTCTTCAGGGATAAGCCTTTTTTCAAGCACTGCAACCTGTAGAGCGCGTAAGAGGTAGACAGAATGCGTTTCCAACACAACAGGAATTCCAGCCTGTACCGTTTCAACCAGTCGGTCCAGCAAGGCAACCTGCACTGTAGGATGCAAATGGGCTTCTGGTTCTTCCACGGCAAGCATGGTCGGGGCGGCTGCATTTTTTGTTTCCGCCCAGTAACTGCAAACGAGGATCGGCAGCAGGGATCGGATACCCTCACCAGCATGAGAGAGGGGAAGAGCTTCCCGTGCATGCGCTCCATGAACAAATTCCTGATGACCAGCAGAGTCCTGTTGAAGACGGATCGCATTACCGAGCCCTTCCTGGCTAGCCAGCCAAGTCGAAGCTTTTTTTAACAGATTTTGCCCTTCAGGATTGTCAAGCAGTGCAGGCAAATCAGTTCCGTCAGGACGACAGCAACGACTCGCCCTGTCATTCTTTTTTCCTGAAAGACGGTCGGCCTGTAACCATTGCAAGCGTTCAAGCGGCGTAATGACGGATTGCACATTTTTCACAATTGCCTCTGCCTGTTCAGGCAAACCTTGAGGAAATAAGCTGGAAAAAATTAACTCTCCAGACCAATCTTTGTCATTATATCGTCCTTCGTAATCAGCTACCAGCTTACTACCTATGCGAGAGGAAGTTCCGCTGTAATCAGCCGAGAAAATTTCTTTTGAATCTGATGTTATTCGCAGACGATTAACAACCAGCCCTTGATCGTTATCGAACTGCATCTTCAAAGATGGTTTCCCTGGAAAACCAGAGGCTTCAAAGGAAAACCAAGGCGTCAAGCCTGGAGGTCTACAAAGGCAGCCGAGTTCCTTTAAAGTCGCTCCGCCAAAAGCCGGACTGTTCAAATCAAGAGGCCCGACTCCCGACTGAGTGGAATCCGCAAGAAAAGGAAGCAAGCGAAGTAAACTGCTCTTACCAGCCTGATTAAAACCGTAAAGAAGTGTCAACGGTTTAATTTCAAAAGCAACTTCCTCGCGAAATGCTCGGAACAGTTTTGCCTTAATGGTAAAGTGGTTCTCAGGACTCCTCATAATTATCCCTCAAGCTCTTGGGATCTACATTTCATAATCCGAACAAGCTGGCTCTGTTCTTCGCTCAATCCCAGGACCTTTTCCAGAATTTCACGCGAGCTGGTCCCCGCTGATCCGTGCGGATGGAGTAAGTCCAGCAACAGCATCCTGTCGCCTTCCAATTCCAGCTCTAATCGCTTGACCAAGGTTCGGAGATCAAGCTGACGTTTCTTCTGCTTGCGTATCCGCTCAATCACGAATTGATCCGCAGCAAGAAACTCTGTACTGCGAGCGACGAGCTGCTCCAGGTCAACCGAGTCCGGCAGGATGCATTGATAGCTGATGATCTGATCAACCGGCGGCTTTTTCCGAATAGCCTCAATTTCCTGCATAACAAGAAAATCCGGTAGATGTATATTCAGCAGCGCAGCTGTCTCCAGAGGATTTTTTAAGGGCGCGGACAGGTCCACATCAAAGTACTCAATATGGCTCTCCACCCCGACCGGCAGGGCCGGACTAAAGGAAACCTTGGGTGAAGGATTAAAGCCTTGGGAAAAGAGGATCGGTAGACCGGTTCGCTGCAAACCACGAAAAACCAGTTGCAACACCTCAAGATGACCGAGAAAACGACCATCTCCCACACGGGAGTAATGGATCCTGTAACGAAAGATAGGCTGCTGGCTCTGCTCTGTCCGTGTCCAAGAATTTCGGTCCGACTCGCTCTTCTGCTCCAGTGACTTAGCTGGCTCTTTTTTAGATTCTTTTTTCTCTTGCGCTTCTTGGGTGAGCGGACGAATGCTCTTGAAATCACAGAGCCCGCATTTCTGACAACCGCTGGTGCGACAATCCGGGGTATAGACCTGATCCAGGGCCTTTTGCCACTCTTCCAGCAGAAAATCACGCTTAACCCCGCAATGAAGGTGATCCCAAGGCAGGATCTCCTCCTGATCCCTGGGACGCAAGTACGCCTCAAGATCCAACCCGAGCTGCTCTGCCGCCTCCTGCCAACGCTCCAAAAGAAAATGATCCGACCAACCGTCCAAGCGGGCCCCGGCCCGCCACGCCGCCTCAATCAACAAGGACAACCTCCGGTCGCCCCGGGAAAACAGCCCTTCAAGAAAGGATTGATAGGGTTCATGCCATTTGAGCCGGAAGCCCTTACGGGGCAGGTTCCGCTTCAGGAAATCAATCCGCTCCTTAGTCTCGGCAATGGAGAGCTGACCATGCCATTGAAACGGAGTATGGGGCTTAGGAACAAAGGTGGACACAGAAACATTGATCTGGGTTCTGCCGCCCTTGGCCTCTTTTTTCGCCCGGACCGCCAGATCTATAATTGCCTCCAGATCTTCCGGGGTCTCTGTGGGCAGGCCGATCATAAAATAAAACTTGATCACATTCCAGCCCGCAGCAAAGGCGTCCCGGCAGCCGGTCAGCAGATCTTCTTCGGTAATGCCCTTATTGATGACCTCCCGCAGACGATCAGTGCCTGCCTCAGGTGCAACCGTGAAGCCGCTCTTGCGAACCCGTTTAATCTGCTCAATTACCTCCGGGGTCAGGGTGCCCACCCGCATGGACGGCAGGGCCACCGAAACACGCTCTTCGGCAAATCGATCCATCAGCTCAACAAGCAGTCCGGGCAGGTTGGAATAATCCCCGGTAGACAAGGACAGGAGAGCCAGCTCGTCAAAACCGGAATTATGCACGCCTTCCTCGGCAAGCTGCATGATCTGTTCCACACTGCGCTCCCGCACGGGTCGGTAGATCATCCCGGCCTGACAGAAACGACAGCCCCTGGTACAGCCACGGGCAATCTCCACCCCGAATCTATCATGAACGGGTTTAACCAGGGGCACAAGCGGATGGGTCAGGAGTTCCACCGGAGGCAACTCCGGCACAATCCGGCGGGTAACCTCTGTATAGCCCTCCTTGAGCGGTTCAATGGCGGTCAGCTGACCGTCCACATACTGCGGTTTAAACAGAGAGGGGACATAGACGCCCTGAATCTCCGCACAACGCTGCAAGGTCTCGGCGCGAGAAAGGCCCTCTTCACGGGCAGCACGCAGGGCCGCAATGATATCAAGTATCAGCTCTTCGCCGTCTCCCAGCGCAATTAGGTCAAAGAAATCCGCCACCGGTTCCGGGTTCATAGAACAGGCCCCGCCGCCGATCACCAAGGGGAATGTATCGTCCCGATCTTCGGCTCGCAAAGGAAGCCCGGCAAGGTCGAGCACGGTCAGGATATTGGTGTAGCAGAGCTCATAGGGCAACGTGAAGCCGATCACATCAAACTCGGCCAACGGTCGCCGTGATTCCAGGGAAAACAGGGGGAGATCGTGCCGACGCAGCTGCTCCTCCATATCCACATCCGGGGCATAACAGCGTTCTGCTGCCAAGCCGGGCTGGCGATTAATGATATGATAGAGGATCTGCAAGCCTTGGTGGGACATACCGATCTCGTAGAGATCCGGAAAAACCAGGGCAAAGGAAAGATCAATTTGGCTGTAATCCGGGTGAACGGAATTCAATTCGCCGCCGATATAACGCCCCGGCTTTTTGACCAAGGGCAGGATGGCATCAAGAGGTACTTTTGTTGTCATGAACTCTTCTGTTAAAATAACGGTCTCTGTTGTTCTGCAATCGGGTCGGCGCACTCTTCGTGCGGGCTTTTGCAGGGAAAAAAATCGCATCGCTGTTACAAAGCAGGAGGTTGCAATTGTTACTGAGGGTTATCCTTTTTAAAAAATTAAAGGGGCAATGCATAAATTGCCCTTCCCTGAAGAAGCTATCAAAACGAAACGAATCATCTAAGGGAACTTCCAGCTCTTTGAATTTATAGGTTATATCATCCATAATGCTTTATAACCGCATAATCTGCGATGCAGTAAACGAGAAGTCCCGAGGCAGCAAACCCGTGAAAATTTGTTGACATCACAAGATTAGACGTTATATAAATATAAATATTTACAGCGTAATATCTTATTTGTCCATGCTCCCTTATTACCAGCAGCAATAACCGAGGAACAATGCTTAAAAATATCTCAGCGGTGACCTTCACCCTTGTCTTTCTGCTTTTCCACGGCTGGCAGGCAACGGCCGCCCAAAAGGTAATCGAAGACATCAACTTTGAATCCCCCGGCAACGGAGAAGAACGAATCGTTTTTAAACTGAACGGCACCTATATCCCGAAAATATTCACTCTGCAAGGGAAACAACCTCGAGTGGTCTTTGATTTTCAGGATACGACCGCCGCAAAGATGATCAACAACATCATCAATACCAACGGTGAGCTGATCAAACGCATCCGAGTCGGCATTCACAAAGGTGATAACCCGAAAACACGGGTTGTGCTCGACCTGCGACCCAATAAGAATATTAATATCCGACAGGACTTTGATAATAAAGAACAAGCCTTGGTTGTCTCGATCCATTACGCCGGTTCAAAAAAGCGGACAGACAAGCAGAAGCCTGCCGAACAGACTGTTCCCGCCCCGGAGGAACAACAGGATGCACCAGAGGACGTCACAGCCGCCGTACCGCCTGCGCAGCCGGAAGAGGAGCGGGAGCCTGCTCTCGCAGCAGAGGCAGCGGTGAAACCGGAGCCGGTCGCACAAGCAACAGCAAAAGCGGAAGAAAAATTCCCCGTAACGCCGGAGGAAAAATCGCAGGCGGTTAAAGCAGCCGAGCAGACACCGCCAAAGGAGGTAAAAGAGGCCGATGCAGAGGAAGACGCAGGTGTACCCACTCTGACCTCCATCACCTTTGATAATAACTCCAACCGGGGCGAGATGGTGCTTTTCAAGCTCAACGAATTTCATCCCCCTATCGTCTTCGGCATTGAAGAAGGAACACCGAGAGTGGTCTGTGATTTCAAGGACACCGCAGTGGCAAAGGATATCCCGGAAAGCCTGAAAACAGCGGGAAAATACATCCGGAAAATCCGGGTCGGCAACAACAAAGGAGAGAAAAAGGTGCGGATTGTCCTGGATCTGGTCCCGAACTACAGCTACGATCTGCAACAGGTCTTTTTTAAGGAAGAAAATCTCTTTGTGATTATCATCAACACCCTGGGCAATGCGCCCACCGGTGATCCCTCGGAACTCCTGAAATAACGATTCCGCTCTTCAACGTATTTTCAACGCAATGCAACAAAGAACAAAGGGGGCGCGGATCAACTCCGACCTCCCCTTTGTTTTTTCAGTTCACATCCCTTCAGGACTCATTGATAATTTTCCGCACCTCGAAATGGGGCGGGATCTTAACCTGAAAACGTTTTTCTTCCATCGGTTTAAAATCAAAAATCTCCGTAAAAATCAAGGTGAAATCCGCCTCCAAGGCATCACCGGATATCTCGACCTTCCCGGGCCAGCTGCATGTCCTGGGCGTTGCCGAGTATTCGCTGTACGTCGCTTCAAACTGAATATCTCCGTCCGCATCAAGCACCATATGGCGGACCAGTTGATTCGCATCGTTCAGTGCCAGCTTATGGGTCATATCCTTACTGCTCCCGCTCGTATAGGCGACCTCGTACCAGTACAGATTTTCCTCGGCATCCATTCTTGTCGATACGGTCCGCATCCCGCTGCGGTTGACCCGACCGCTGAGCCAGTAAAAGATATCCTTGGTGGGGACAAACTCCGGAAGAAATTTATGGACCACATCCAGATCCATAGTACCGGTGTAGCCGACAGACTCGTTATTATCCGCCAAGGTGAACCTGTTCCCGTGCGCTCCCACCAACACGAGGGGCCTGCCGAGCGGGTCAATCATGGCAAGTCGTAACGAGGACGGTTGCATTGCCTGCATGGTTGCGGAAAAGGTCTTTCCCCGGCCATAGGCCTGCCAACTGAGCTGTACATCACAATCCACCGCGTTCACACAGGACTGCCCCAGAAAACGGGAGAGCTTGTTCTCCGCCTGCCGCAGCTCGGTGCTGTTGCCGATCTCCACTGTTTTCGGCGGCGTTGCCGCGCAACCGCTCAATATCAGCAACCCTGCGCAACACCACGATATCCCCTGCGCACTCAATCTCATTTGGTTTCTCCCTTTTCAAGACGATTAATTTTTTCCTGTATACGCTTACGTTCCCGATCTTCGCCGCTCTTTCCGCCCTGCTTCTGCTCTTTTCTGTATTCCCGGTACATATCCAGGGCCTTGCGCCAAGTCTCCCTGGCTTTTTCCGGGAGCCTCAACGCCAGATAGGTTTCCGCCAGATGATCAAGGATCGCCGGATCATCGGGCGTCAGCTCCACAGCCGTTTCCAAGACATCTCTGGCTTTTTCATACTCACCCTGCTGATAATGCACCCAGCCGAGACTATCCCGGATATAGCCGTTATCAGGCTTGAGTTTTGCAGCACGGGAGATATACTGCAGGGCCTCCGGCAGATTTTCCTTCTTATCAGCCCAGGTATAGCCGATATAATTCAATGCTCCGGCATGTTCGGAATTCATTGTAATAATCCGCTCCATAATCTCCAGAGCCGGGTCCTGCTCTCCGATATAATCCAGGAACAGGCCGTAATCATAGAGCACCTGCTCGTCTTCGGGATACTCCTCAAGGGCACGAACAAAGGTATTGCGGCATTGCTCTTCCTGCCCGACAAACTGATATATTCCTGCAAGAAGAATGTACAGATCCGAGGTACGCTCTTCTTCCCGGGCAAGAGCGGATTCCAGAACCTGCACAGCCTCCTGATGCCGGTTCAGTTCTTTCAGGGTTCGTACCAGCAGGAAAAGACTGTCCTCATATTCCTTTGCCTCCGATCCGATTTTCTCAAGATCCGACAGAACCTTTTCGTATTGCTCTTTCTGGAATCGAAGGGCCGCCAAAAGATAACGGGCCTCGGACCGCTCATGTTTCCGGAGAAAATCTTCAAGCAGGGCGATCGCCTTGTCATACTCCTCCCAGCGGGCATGAAGTCGAATAATGGTCAGTTCGGCCAGCTCCGGATTTTTGATGTTTTTCTTCAGGCGCTGCAACTCCTCCATGGCCTTGTGCTCTTTTCCCTGTAACAGATACAGATGAATCAGCGCGGTCTGGGCCTCCTCGTTCTGCTCATCATGGTGCAGAATCTCCCGGTACAACGCAACAGCCCGTGTATATTTTTTCTGTCTGGTCAGGACATCGGCCAATTCCAGCTGCAACCCTTCGGACCAGGTGATATCAAGAGCCTGCTCGTAATGTTGTTGGCCGGCTGCAAAATCTTCTTCCGTCACCAGGAGACGCGCCAGAAGGAGATGAGCCGAGTATGAACGGCTGTCGGCAGCCAGCACGTCGCGCAGGGCTGTTTTGGCCATATCATATTTATTCTCGGCAAGATACAGCTCACTGAGCAGGAGCAGAGAGGTGGTGTCCCGCTCATCCAGCTGATGGATTTCCCGGTACTGGGCTGCTGCCTTCTGGAACGCACCTTCCCGAATATAGACCTTGGCCAGCAACATCCTGGATATGGTGTCTTCCGGGTGGTGGTCGAGATACCGCTTCAGACGGAGAACAGCCTCTTCACCGCGATTGAGGCGCAGAAGGAGAAGAGGTGCCTTGCGCAGAACAAACTCCGCATCGGGATTGCATTGCAAGGATTTTTCGTACAAGGCAAGCGCCTTTTCATACTCCGCCGCCAGCTCGGCGTGACGGCCCCGGAGAAAATAAAAATAACTGCAGCCCTTATCTTCCCCGCTCTTCTGCGCTGAAAATTCAGCGGGCTTATCCTTTCTGACAAGAGCTGCGGGCTCCCGTGACTTATGGTCAACAGCCCTGTGCTGTCCGCAGCCGGTAAGTCCGGTGGTAAATCCGGTGATAAGAGCAAGCAGGAGCAAGCTCATCTTCAATTTCCGAGAGGAGAAATCCGTACGATACAGATACAACATAGATTTTTTGCCAACGCTGCTGTTTCTTAGAAAGTTCCGGCCGCCCTACAAGCACCGGCGTTTACACAAGGTTATTTATATAGCATGAAAGAGGATTCCACAACAGAAGAGAGGGATATTTTTCCGAAACAAAGAAAATGCCACAGGAATATGGATGAGGTATCCTGTTTTTTGTACAATGAGAGCAAGCTCCTGTACAACCGCACCGCATTATGGTAACAGATGAACAAGCACAAACCGCTTATACTTTTTTTCAAGCTGAAAGCAACGGACTCGTCGCATAAAATAACATTCCGATATGAAATATATTTCTTATAAAACAGCAGCATTATCATCCGCTGTTCTGTTGTTTCTTCTTGCCTCTCCCCCGACTGCACCGGGTTCGGAACTTCATGCAAGTGCGCCCAAAAAAAGTTTGTGGCGGGACAGGCTCCATTTTTCAATCACCGGTCGGCAACTTGATTTCGAGAAGTTGAACGAGACCTTGACCATCAGCCCGCTGGACCGTTTTATAACTTCTTCTGATCAGCCCTGGACCATTGACTGGCAGCAGGACATGTTATACGGAAGCCTTGTCTACGATTTTTTTGACGCTCCTCGGTTCACCCTCACTTCCGGACTTCATTTCGGAGTGAGCCAAGGGGAGTTTACCGCTGCCAACACGGTTACCGGGTTTAATGAATGGTGGCGAACAGAACCGGCCTTTCTCCGGGGAATCCATTCAGCTGCCGAGATCTTCTCCGAAAAAAGACTGGGTCTCTTCTTGCGGCTGCGCTATAATTTTTTTTCCGCAAGCGGTGAAGAGGAAAAGGAAGTTGTCCGCAATGGTCGATCCGGTCATGATATTGATGCGAGAACCGCCTCGTTCCGTTGGAAAAATCTGGAGGCGGAAGCCTTGGTCGGCTGGCGTTTCACCTCTTTGACCCCGTTGACCGGCCTTTCCTACTCCCGGTTTAAACTGCACAAAAACGTTTCTCACAATCGCACCGATCCGGGAATAAACTCCTTTGAAAATGAGCTGATAGCGGCATTGAATGCGGAAAACGCCATATTTGAATATAAAAATACCGAAGAACTTGCCTGGATTATCGGGCTGGAATGGCAGCCGACAGAATATTTTCGCTGTGTTGCCGCGTCAGGCATTAACAGCCATCTCGGCTGGCAGCTTGCAGCGCAATTCAGCTTTTAGTCTGAAAAAAATTCTTACCAACGATAAGCAAACAGCATGTCTTCCTCCACCCTTTTTCTTCTCCGTTTTTTGGCTGTCGTCCTGGGCGTTCTTGCTTTTATGCATTATTACTTCTGGCGACGCATGGTGAAGGGCCCCGGCTTCAGCCCCCTTGTGCAACGATTCGGTACAGGAGCGGTTATCGCCCTTTTTCTCCTCTTGCCGGTCTCTCATGCCCTGGCAAAACAGTTTTCCTTTCAGCAGCTCTTTCCTCTGTTATGGTTTGCCTTTCTTTGGCTCGGCATCCTGATGCTTTTCTTTTTCTTTTTTCTGTTCACGGACAGCCTCAAAGTTTTTTATTATGCTTTTCACAGCCTGTTCCAAAGAAAACAAAATCGCCCTGATCCGAGCCGGAGACGCTTTCTTGCCCGAACCCTTGCCTCTTCCGCCTCAGTATTAGTGCTCGGTGTTTCCGCTTTTGGTGTCAAGAAATGTCTTGATCCGCCCACGGTCAACCGGCTGCCTGTCAATATTTCAGGCCTGCCGCCCGGTTTTAGGGGATTCTCCATTGTGCAGATATCGGATATCCACATCGGTGCCATGTCCATGCGGGCTGAATTGGCTGAGATCGTCGCAATGGTGAACAGCCTGCAGCCTGATCTTATCGCCATAACAGGAGACTTAGTTGACGGCGATGCAGCTGAACTCGCCCGCGAGCTTGCTCCTTTGGCGAAACTCAAAGCCCGACACGGCGTATTTTTTGTCACTGGAAATCACGAGTACTACAGCGGTGTAGAGGAATGGCTCTCTGAAATAGAGCAACTCGGCATCACGGTCCTCAACAACAGCAGAACAGAAATACAGCAGGGAGAAGATATGTTCATCCTTGCAGGGGTAACAGATCATAATGCCGGAAGATTCGGCAAGGAACATGCTCCGAACTTTGCAAAGGCCTTAGGAGGGATTGCCGAAACAAGCAAGATTATTCTCCTGGCTCATCAGCCCGACGCTGTCGAGAAAGCAGCTCAATACGGGGTGGATCTTGTTCTTTCCGGACATATGCACGGCGGGCAGATTTGGCCGTTCAACTATCTGACCCCGTTGCAGCAACCCTATCTCAAGGGATTTTACCGGTATAAAAAGACCCTGCTCTATGTCAATCAGGGTACAGGGTACTGGGGACCTCCCATGCGGGTGGGCACGTATAAGGAAATCACCGAGTTTATTCTGAGCTGATGAACGTCCCCCGTCAATCGAGATACACCTGACGGCAAGGAGCAGTCTCACCCCTCTCTTGAACAATAAGAAAAAAATAAATAATCCACCCCCAGAGGGGGTGAATTTCTACAACGCAATAAAAAAAAGCATGAATCTTCTTCTTTTTGAACAACATGAGCTGGATGTCGACAGATTACACCTGAGTGGTCAGCGGGCAAAGCATATCCACACCGTCCTTAAACTCAACATCGGAAATACTTTGCGCATCGGCATGGTGAACGGAAAGACGGGGCGAGGAAAAATTATCAGCATGGATGATAATGCGGTCGAACTGGAGGTGCAGCTGGACTGCGCCCCTTCCCCGCCACCCGAGGTGGAGCTGATTCTCGCCCTGCCCCGCCCGATTATGCTCCAGCGAATCCTGAAGCAGGCAACGGTCATGGGGGTACGCCGTTTTCATCTGATCAGATCAGCCAAGGTGGAAAAATCTTTTTTTCAAACCCCGGTACTGGAGCCGGAGAAAATCAAGGAACTTTTCCTGGAAGGACTGACCCAGGCTGTGGACACCTGTTTACCCGAAGTGCTTATTCACCGCCGCTTCAAGCCCTTTGTTCAGGATGTCGTGCCGACCTTGACCGGTTACGGCCTGCTGGCCCATCCTGGATTTTCAGCTGGACTGCCGGACACCTATCCGAATTCAGGGGAAAAGAAAAGAATCCTGCTGGCTGTCGGGCCGGAAGGAGGATGGAATGGTTTTGAAGTGGACAACTTCCTCGCTCAGGGATTTTCCGCGTTTTCTATGGGCGAGAGGATCCTGCATGTGGATACTGCGGTTATCGCCCTGCTGGCGCAGTTACAGATACTGCGAACAATGCAGCTTCGATATTAACAGATTCGCAAGAAGCCCCCCTGTCAATATACTGAAATTAATAATATACATGATATCCAACCGCCTTTCAACGTAAAATATGCAATCCCCATCCTCCCAACCCTCCGGCCTCATAGCCTGGATGGCAGGCAACCACGTTGCCGCCAATCTGCTCATGTTCCTCCTTGTTATCGGCGGCCTGATTGCAGCCAACAGGATAACCAAGGAGGTTTTTCCCAGCTACGACCTGGATATTGTCAATATTTCCATGAGCTACCCCGGAGCCAGTCCGGAAGAGGTGGAGCAGGGGATAATCCTGGCGATGGAAGAGGAGATCCGCAGTCTGGAGAACATTGAGCGGGTGACCTCCACAGCCAATGAAGGGCGTGCCTCGGTACGGGTTGAGCTGCTCTCCGGCGTTAATCCGGACAAGTCCCTTCAGGAGATCAAGAACGGGATTGATCGGATCACCTCATTCCCCGATGATGTGGAACGCCCCACGGTCAGTCTGGTGAGCAGGCGGCGTGAGGTCCTGAGACTGGCCCTGTACGGTGATCTCGACGAGTATAGCCTGTTCGGATTAGCTGAAACGGTGCGCGAAGACTTGATCAGGCTGCCGCAGATTAATCAGGTGGAGCTGGGCGGAACCCGTGCTCCGGAGCTGGCCATTGAAGTGCCGCAGCATATCCTGCGAGCTCATAATCTGACCTTGGAGGAAGTGGCAGACACCGTGCGCAAGGCAGCCGTGGATATTCCTGCCGGCGGGATCAAAACCCAAGGCGGCGAAATCCTGCTCCGCACCAGCGAACGGCGGGAAACAGCCCTTGAGTTCAGCAACCTGAAGGTAATCAGTCAACAAGACGGGACAGAACTGTCCCTGAGCAGCATTGCAACCATTCGGGAGGGTTTTGCCGAAACCGATCGCGAGGCCTGGTATAACGGCAAGCGGGCCGTTACGCTCTCCGTCTATCGCACCGGCGACCAGACGCCCATTGAGATCTCCGAGGCTGTCCATGCCTACATGGATGAATTGGCTCCGACCCTGCCTGCCGGGGTGCAGCTCACCGCCTCTCGGGACCGATCTGAGATGTATAAGGATCGCTTGGATCTGCTGCTGCGCAACGGGGTTCTCGGTTTGTTCCTGGTTCTGGTCACCTTGGGGCTTTTTTTGGAGCCCAGGCTGGCCTTCTGGGTTTCTATGGGGATTCCCATATCTATTATCGGCTCGATCCTTATCCTCTATTTTGTCGGCGGCAGTATCAATATGATCTCCATGTTCGCCTTTATCATCACCTTGGGTATTGTGGTGGATGATGCGGTTGTGGTGGGTGAAAATATCTACCATAAGCGAGAGGAAGGCTTGGTCCCGTATCGAGCTGCATTCACCGGGGTGATGGACATGTCTGCTCCGGTTCTGATTGCTGTGGCCACTAATATTATTGCCTTTCTGCCGCTGCTCTTTGTCTCCGGCTCCACAGGCCGCTTCTTTTCTGTGCTGCCGGAGGTGGTTATCTCGGTTTTTCTGCTCTCCCTGGTTGAGTGTCTCTATATTCTGCCAGCCCATCTCAATTATCCCAAGCAGGAGAAGAGTAATAGATTTTTGTTATTGCTCGGCAAGATCCCGATTTTTTGCGATCGCCTGCTGGATCGTTTTATTAACGGCCCCTTTACTTGGCTGCTTCGCCTGAGCCTGTCAGGACGCTATGTGGTTGCGGCCTTGGCCTTGGGGGTGCTGGTTGTCGGTTATGCCTATTGGGATAGCGGGCACATTAATTTTTCCTTTCGCCCGAGAATCCAGACCGATTCTATTGATGCCGAGATTGAGCTTCCCTACGGCGTGAGCATGGACGAGGTAAAGCAGGTGGTCCGTCAGGTTGAGGAGGGAGGGATACGGGCTGTGGAAAAAAACGGTGGTCAGCCGATCCTGATCGGGATGCGAACAGATATCGGCAAGGGCGGAGGAAACAGTGCCGAGGTTTCCATTACCCTGGTACCGCAGGATGAGCGTGAAATAACCACTCGGGACTTCAGCACGGTCTGGCGCAAAGAGGTGGGCGAGATTGCCGGCTTGGAAAAGCTATTCTTTGATTTTCTGGTGGGACCGGGCGGGGCAGCTGCTATTAATATTGAGTTGAGCCATCCTGACCCAACAACCTTGGAGCTGGCTGCGGCTGATCTGGCCGAGGCGGTTTCTCGTTACGAAGGGGTGACGGATATCAATGACGGCTTTGCTCAGGGTAAGCCCCAGTACGATTTCAAGATGCTGCCCGAAGGCCGGGCCGCCGGCCTGACAGCCAGAGATCTGGGGCGGCAGGTTCGCCATGCCTTTTACGGCACGGAAGTTCTGCGTCAGCAGCGGGGCCGCAACGAGGTCAAGGTGGTGGCCCGTCTGCCTGAGAACGAGCGCAACTCGCTTCTGCATCTGGAAAAATTGCTTCTGCGTACGCCGGACGGCGGTGAAATGCCCCTGAACCGGGCTGCCAAGGTGATTCAGGGACGGGCCTATACCCAAATTGAGCGGGTGGACGGTCGACGGGTTCTGGATGTCACTGCTGATGTGGTTGCGGGTAAGGCCAATGCAGGCAAGATCCTTGCGGATCTGAAGAAAGATTTCCTGCCTGAGCTGGTTGCCCGCTACAATGGACTGAGCTATTCCTTTGCTGGGCGACAGCGGGAAAAAGGCAAGGCTTTGAATGAATTGCTCATGGGTCTATGTTTCAGCATGGCTGCCATTTTCTGCCTGCTGGCAGTCCTCTTCCGCAGCTATATCCAGTCCCTGATGGTGATGGTCTCAATTCCCTTTGGTCTGCTCAGTGCCCTGCTCGGCCATGTTATTATGGGATATAACCTGAGCATTATCTCGCTCTTTGGCATGATCGCCCTGTGTGGGGTGGTGATCAACGACAGTTTGGTGTTCATGGTCACGGCGAATCGCTATCGAGATATGGGAATGACGCCCTTTGAGGCGGCCCTCAACAGTGCGGCCCGGCGTTTCCGGCCTATAATGCTCACCTCGTTAACTACCTTTTTCGGCCTTGCCCCGATGATCTTTGAAGAGTCGGTGCAGGCCCGCTTCCTTGTTCCTATGGCTCTTTCTTTGGGGTATGGGATTTTATTCACCACTTTGGTGATTCTTGTGCTTATGCCTGTTTTGTATATGATTTATTATGATTTGGCGGGGAGGGAGTGATTAACAAACCGAGTCACGCGCTAGGCACGTACCCGGCACCGGGAGCAAAACTTCTCGTTCTTATTTGAAGGCTTCAGCAAAGAACGCTTCTTTATGCAAACTCTCCTGCCAGCTTCTATGCCTCTCAACAGATTCCATTCTTTTCTTTTTCGGGAGAGAGAGAAAACGAATTGCCTCTACCTCGCCGAGCTTCTCAATGAGAATTTCAGCAGCTCTTCGAATAAGCTCTTCTTCGGCCAAAAAGGCAGCAGCTTTCATTGCAGATCCTCCTTCATAACAAATTCAATCGGGTTATAAACAGGCACCCGAACATCTTCCTTCCGACTTTTTTTGATCAGCTTGTCGTCACATGTGATGAATACATCGGCTATTCCTTCAGCATACGCTAAATGGGCGGAATCCGCCAGCCCGAATCCTAAGCTGTGAAGGTGCTCGGCCCGTTTTGCCGCCTGTACTTTATCAATTGCAAAGTCCGATTGAAATCCTGATAACAGGGTCAGCAGTTCAATCCGTTCAGCAAGGTTTGATATTGCCGATACTTCCATAGTATGAACGCGGGACGCAACGCCTTGATATGTCCTGTTATGGATTCTGCTTAGAATCAGATGAACAGCGTCTGTTTCCAGCCGAATACGCATCATTTTTTGATCATCATAGGGACGGCAGATGGTGCAGACATCAAGATATAATCTCATATTTTCTTAGCAGCGTAGATACTGATGAGAAACATCAGCGGGGGTGTTATTTTCCAGTACGTTAGACATAAAAGCCATTATAGTAAAAAGGGGACGGATTTTTTTACAAATAAGCATTTCTCCGTCAAGCGTCAATTGAAAAATAAATCCGTGCCTTTTTTTATGACCGACCTGATAACCGAAATAGCCTCTGATGAAATCATTGATGCCGCCTACGCATGGCTGTGCTCTCGACGAGAGAATCACTCGCACAATAACGATGTTTGGAATCTGCGAATACATTGGGAGCGGAAAAAGCCGGAAATACAGCGGCTACTCCTTGCGGATGCGTATCAATTTTCACCGCAGACAGAATTCAGGCTGCCTGACGGCGATCTGCAATGCTGGTCGGCGGGAGATTCTCTGGTTCTTAAGGCGATAACGATTGTGCTCGGTAAACATCTCGCGCCGGTGCTCTCTCCGGCATGTACGCATGTTGCCGGGCACGGCGGGGCGAAAAAGGCGGTGCGTGAAGTGTTTGAAAATCTGTCGAACAATGATTTTGTTATGAAATCGGATGTAAAGAGTTATTACGCGAGCATAGATCATAAGCTGCTGAGAGATATTTTGGCGGAATACGTGGACGATGACGCTGTGTTGCATCTGGGTTGGCAGTACCTTAACCGCACGGTTACCTTCGGTGAAAATTACCGGGAAGTATACGACGGGGCATTCCCCTGGGCTGTCCGCTGTCGCCGCTCATGGCGGCCCTTTTCTTGAAACCTCTTGACGATGCGATGAAGGAGAACGATTTGTTCTATATCCGGTTTATGGATGACTGGGTCGTCATCGTGCCGACGAGATGGAAACTGCGCAGGGCGGTTGCTTTGGTGAACAGGGTGCTGAACGCCCTCCTGCTTGAGAAACATCCAGACAAGACCTTTATCGGCAGGGCGGATCGGGGATTTGATTTTCTGGGATATCAATTTACCCCGGAGAGACTGACAGTTGCCAAAAAAACAGTTGAACGGTTCGTTGAACGCGCTGCCCGGTTTTGGGAGTACGTGAAACGGTGGTTCAGCTGGGTAACTGGCGGGGTGTCAACAAAGTTGTCGTTCTGCAATTGTACCCATACAGCGGCATTGACCTGGCCTCTGTCCTACTGCTTCGTCCCTTTGATCTACGGTCTACGGTGTTAGGTAATCGTGAATCTGTTGCACAAGTGCCAGGCACGATTGTAGCGTTTCTGGTGTGACGCCTGGTGAACCTGTGTGTAGGTAGTTGGCGTAGTGATCTGACTCCCCGTCATAGAAGCCAATCAAAACGACCACCTCGCCAGGCGATCGTATTATATGTCGTGTTACGAACCTGCCCTTCGGTTCCTCATCTCCCCCCCAATCTACCCAGAGATTCACCGTGCTCGCGGACTCGCTGTACCGGACTGTTGCACTCGGGGGTACCATCCCTAACATCCCGTCCAAATGCTCCTGGGGTACCAGCGGGCACTCGCCCACTGGGACTGGGTGGACGGTTGCACACGGCAGGTCGGGGTCGTCCGTCGTGCGTTTCGTGTCGTATTTTGCCACCAACCGCTCGAACTGGTCCACCTCCCGCTCGGTCATCAGGTCTGGGTTGCCTAAGTCCCGAGCTTCACATGCCGCGATGCAAAGTCCGAACAACCCAGGCGTTCCGCCTTGGAGGTGGTCGCAAGTCTCCTCGACTGCCGGATTCTCTCCGTCCGGCGTTGGCTGGGAAATCGCCTGGTGAATTGGCGACAACAACACAAGTGCCGCGACTCCAATTGATGATAAGTATTTTTTCATTTTATCTCCTCCGATTTTTTTTCGTAACCACGTTTTTTCCACCGTGGCATCCCTTACAGGCAAGCCCGCTTTATCGAACCTGCATTTGATTGTTCCCGTCCTATAAATATACTTATATTTGAAAGCATAATTAGATGCAAATGATTTTTCACACTATGTGATAATAATTTTCATTAGCCGTGATTTCATGAACATAAAAAAAGCATTACGCGGCCATAAAAAGAAAAAGAGTCGCCGACATAAGCCAGCGACTCTTTGTACTTGCAGAGACGTATCATAGAGCAAAAGAAAAAACAAAGGGCGAAGGGGCATAAGCCCGGCAGTACCGCACCGGGCACAAAGTAATTTTACCGAAGCAACCCGACAATCTCCCCGTCATCGGGAAAACGACCGGTTTCATGTTTGGAATACACCTGAGTTTTGCTTTACTCAAAAATGTTCTTTCTATCGGGCACCTGTGGAGGTTATGCACTTATTATACGAATTCAGGATTTATGATACGCAGCCAATGAGTTTTATCCGATCTGCCGGAGTAGAGATCATCGGCAAGGAACTCTCACCGCCCATCACTTTTTTAGAACGATGTGGCCACATCAGTCAACTATTTTTTTTAAAAGAGAAAGCTAAGGAGGTCACAGGCTTCCCGAATCAATTCCCGAAGTCGGGAAATATTTACCAAAAACGGAAAACGCCGTCAAAGCAACCGCAAAGGCAGGCGGCACCGCTACCTGTTTTCGTTGCGTTTCAAAAGTGATGGATGGTAAGGCAAGGAACTGCGTTCAACGAACAGGTCCGAGATTCTGTTCCATGTCACATGTTCCGCCCTCTCGGAGTCTGCGCTTACCTGCCTTCGTCTGCATATTCCCTCCTCTTTTCACCGGCCAGTTCTTGACCATGCCCCGTCGAGCTGACGCTGACAACCCAAGGCTATGCCCAGCTTGATTATCTCACACGGGGCAGTAGCAAGCATTGCAATCCGGCCTGTCGCCGGTCTGCATGATCAATGCCAACAACCGGGCTACATCTTTTCAGGCGCAGTCAGGCCAACCAAATCCAGTCCATTAGCCAGCACGGTTTTGATGCCTTGGCAAAGACAGAGCCGCGCTGCGGTGAGCTGCTGATCTTCAGTCACCACCTTATGCTTATTATAGAACGAGTGAAAATTCCCGGCTAACTCCATAAGAAAGAAGATGATCCGGTGCGGAGCCAGGTCAGTGGCCGCATCAGCAACCAAGGCCGGGTAGGAGGCCAAGGTTTTGAGCAGCTGATACTCTTCCTCTTCCTGCAAGGGGGAAAGATCGGTTTCGGCCAGCAGCGGCAGAGTGACACCTTTTTCCGTTGCCATCCGCTCAATGGAGCAAAGTCGAGCATGGGCGTACTGGACATAGTAGACCGGGTTTTCCTGGCTCTGGGCCGTGGCCAGTTCCAGATCAAACTCCAGCTGGGAATCCGGCTTGCGCATCAGGAAAAAGAAGCGGAGCGCATCAACGCCCACCTCATCCACCAGCTCATCCACCGTGACAAAGGTGGCTTTACGGGTGGACATCTTGACCTGTTTGCCGTCTCGCAACAGGGTGACAAATTGATGCAGAACAACATGGACCTTGGACTTATCAAGGCCCAGAGCCTCGATACCGGATAACACATCAGGCACCGTGGCAATATGGTCAGCTCCGAACACGTTGATCATCCAGTCAAAGCCGCGTCGGAATTTTTCACGATGGTAAGCGATGTCCGGTAAGCGGTAGGTGGGTTCGCCGGTGTTCTTGATGATCACCCGATCCTGCTCCTGACCAAACTCGCTGGTCTTGAACCAGGTTGCCTCGTCCTGCTCGTACACCAGCCCCTTGGCCCGGAGTTTGTCAACCACGTCCTCAATCATACCCTCTTCATACAGGGTGTGCTCGTTGTAGTAGGAATCAAAGGTAATACCGATGCGCTTGAGTGTGACATCAATATCGGCAAAGATAGCATCCTGCGCCCGTTTTCTGAAAATATCCTGCTCCGCATCCTGAAAACCGTCCCCGGCTTCGTCAATCATGCCCTGGGCGATCTCATAAATATAATCGCCCTGGTAGCCGTCTTCCGGGAATTCATTTTCCAGGCCCAATTTTTCCAGGTACCTCGCCCGCAGGGAGTCAGCCAGTACCCGCATTTGGCGACCTGCATTATTGAAATAATATTCACGGGTGACATCATGGCCGGTGGCCTTGAGCAGCCGGGCAATGGTATCACCGAGGATGGCGTTGCGACCGTGGCCTACACTGAGGGGGCCGGTAGGGTTGGCGCTGACAAACTCCACCATTACCTTTTTCCCCTTACCGACATCGGACAGGCCGAACGCCCTGCCCTGCTCGTTAACGGGCGCAAGCACGGTGCTCCAGACCGAAGGCTTGATAAAGAGGTTAACAAAGCCCGGCCCGGCGATTTCCACCTTATCCAGCAAGCCCTCATCCCGGTTGAGCAGGTCCACCAGCTGCCCGGCAATCTCGCGGGGGTTGCGCTTTTCCTTACCGGCCAGCACCATCGCGAAATTAGTGGAAAAATCACCTTGGCCCCCATGGCGGGGCACTTCCACATTATACAGATTTGCAGCGGCTTCGGACCAGAGGTTCTGTTCCACGCCCTGCTGAAAACATCGGTCAACCAGTGTCTTTACTTGGGATCGTATCATTATATTCGTTTATGACTCAATTCTCTGTTTAATCTGTTCGTTGAGCTGTCAGCTCTTCAGATGCCATACCCCGAAGGGGTTATACAATTTCAGCTCGGGGTAACACCCCGAGTTGTGGAGCATAGGATGCGGTTCCCGCATCAAAAAGGAGTTCACCCTGCATCAATCCGGGCAAGAATTTCCTGTTTAACACAGACAAGATGTTTGTAGACTTCTATAAGATCATCAAGCTTCGTTGCATCAAAATTCTGTGACAGAAAATATTGATACGTGTCCTGAGCGAGCTTTTCAAGAATGACAAAACGCCAGTTTCCTCCGATAACATAGGCCCCTTTGATCTCTGTCCACTGATTGAGTTCAAGTGCGCTGATCAGTTCAGCAAGGAGTTGCGGACGAGGATTACCATATTCTTCGCTTCGTTTAAATTCCTGAATGAAAAAATAGGGGGTTTTACTGTCAACTAAGCCTTCAGCCACCATAAAATCTACGGTTCCCTTGAGGATGAATCGATCTGTGGCATAGGTCATGGAGACTTCATAAAAATCCCTGACGCGTTTCTCATAGGAGGTGAATTTGACCTGCTTCAACAGGGGACCGATAAACTTAATTTTTAAATCTTCTTCTCCATAGCTGTCAATCAACAGGGTATTTTCCTCAATCAATTCAGCTAAAAATGCTTCTGTGGCGGCATCAACTTTTACAGGGCTCGTAAACCACGAGGCAAAGCGCTCACGTTCGACATTGCGCTCAATGTCGAATAATGCTGTCAGGTCACGATCACGAGTTTTATGATATTGATATGTTGGAATGCGCTGTTGATCCTGCCCTTCCAGCAATGCCACTTTTTGTTTTAATGTTTCGATTTCCCGAATGAGTTGTTCTTCGCGAATGTCTGTCATTGTTATATGCCCTCCATGCCGTTTCTCCCCAGCGATAAATCACTGGGCTATAATCGAATGTCCCTCCGGGACAAGAGTCCCGGAGGGACGACAGAAGATAGCCCGCTGTTTTAACGGCGGGTACTAAGGTCGAGAAAGTCTCGGGCTCAGGGTGTTACCCTGAGCTGATAAATAGAGCCCCTTTGGGGCATAAATCGGGTCTGCGGCTCGCCTGGCCTTGCCATACCTCCGTGCCAGCCCTTCGAATCAATTGTTCTTTTCGAATGTCCGTCATCCTTACGTTCCCTCCATGCTGTTTTTTTCAGCAGTTCGCCCCGTGTGAAAAACAAAAAGACAAAATCACTGTCCGCCGCGCACCAACCGAACCGCATTACTGACGTTGCGGTAGTCGTTGCTGGAATGGCCGTTGAGGAATTCGACGAGCAACGCGTGGGCCGAGTAGTCGGCATGAAGCGACCCGGACCAGACAGACGATGCCTTAGTATTAGTCGGAAAAGCCTGCTGGTTGATCGTCGGCTTTTCCGACCCCTTGTTGCACCAACCGTTCTTTTTGTTCATCCCCTTACTGCAATGTATCAAGGTTTTTAGTTCATCAAGGGTTGGCATTCTCCAATCAGCATAGCCTGCATATTTAACATTCTTGAAACGTTCAACCGCATCATTCCATGTATATTCTTTTACCTTACCCTCTTCGCAGTTCACGCCGGAACAACTTTCTACGCAGCGTTTCCACATCAAACCGGTTTCAGTATCAGTAATCGTGCCATCTCCATGATCAATATATCGCCCGATTCTTCTCTCTTTCGGCGGCAGCTCAGGAGTAGGTGAAATAATCCGAACCGGCTTCACCGATACAGCGGCTTTTTTCTCCGGCGCAGGTGCGGCAGGACGGGCAAGGCAGGTTCGCAGCCATTGCTCCATGAACACTGGCGGATTGATCTTTGCGCTGACAAGCTGCCGGACCAGCAGGCTGCATTTCTGATCCCTTGGTGTCATCTCCTGCTTGGGGATGGCAAGGACATTGACTGCCTCAAACACAATGCTTTCGGTCAGCCGTTCCTCTGCCGCCAGCCTGAACAAGGTACTCTTTGCCTCCCGCAACTGCTTTTCTCTGGGAACCCTGCCGCTCCGGGAAACAATCAACTTCCCCTTCACATGCAGATCCCATTTCATGGGTTCCTGCGCCCCTTCCTCTCCCTGCACCTTCTCATGGACATACTCGTACAACTCCTGCATGTCAACAAGCCCGTCTTCGTCTTTATCCGCCTCACCGGTGCGGATACCCTCGACAAGATGTTTGGTGAACAGGCTGTATTGATCTCCCTCTTTCTCAAAAGCCGCTTGAAATGTAGCCGAGGCAGTCATAATGAAGGTACCCTCTCCTTTGGATATAAGCCGTAGCTGATCATCTACCCCTCCTTTGGTAAAAATTTTCCCAGCCGAGCCGCTGAAACAGCAGTCCAGAACGAGTATCTTTTTCCGAATGTCAGAGGAATCAAAGAAAGTTTTGATCGTCCCAACAGGAATAGAGGTGGAACCCAATGCCTTTATTTTGGTATTTGATGTAGCAAGACAAAGCGGCCCTATCGAAGTTTTACCATGCCCGGAAAAATAGATAAGCACCAAATCATCCCGACCCGCATCAGCCAGCACCGTCTCAATCTTTTCCAGGATTTCATGGTTGGGCCGGTTTTTAAAGACAACGGTCTCTGTAAAATCACCAAAATCAGGTGAGTGCAACACTTCACGCATCGCATCAACATCATTCTCAGGACAGCGCAACTCGGTCAGGCCCGGTTCATCCGGGTACTTGCTGCTGCCAATAAGAATGGCGTAGCGTTTTTCAGTCGTTTCCGCCATTACCCTTATCGTTGCTGGACTCGCAAAGCTGCTTCACATCCTGGATAGTCTGCTTAATCTGCTCCGGGCTCAGGTGTTGGGCCTCAATCTTTACTTTTTTGCCGTCAACCGTTTCTTCTATTTCAATACGCAGGGTGGGCTTCCGCTCAACGTAGGCTTTCAGTACAGGCATCAGAGCTGCAATGGCACCGCCTCCCCCCACCGCAGCAAGAATAATCTGGCCAATGGTGACCATATCCCCTTTGGTGCCGGGACCGCCTGTTTCTTCCGGCAGTTGTGCTATCAGCTCGGTTTCCTGATTAACGCTGTTTTTTAAGTCAATGGTCAGTTCCTGGATATCCTCGTCGGACATGCCATTATGGTGCAGAGAAAGTTTCGCGTTCATAATTTTTAAAATAGATTCGATATGTTCAATACAAATTATAGGGGCGACCGGCGGTCGCCCTTATATATCGGGCGTTTTAGGGGCAGACCTATGTGTCTGCCCTTTATTTTCCGGGTGGCGAAAAGGGTAAACACACAGGTTTACCCCTACGGATAGACATAATGCCCTGTAATCAAATAACGAAACAACATATCCTCAAGCTGAGGACCTCGCCCGATATTATGGACAATCATAGGCCGTTGGCCATCAGTAGATGTTCTGTTCGTCACAATGCCGATATGGGGCAGATTACCCGGTAACATCCAGGTTACCAGCTCGCCAGCCTTATAGTCCTGCGCATTTTCTTGCGAGTCCTTAGTCACAGGCAATTCCTTGCCATGACGCCGGAAAAAGACTTGGAGATTAGGAACACGTCGATGATCAATGTTTGTATCCGGTCGTTTCAGTCCCCAGCTTTTCGGATAGGCTGAAAAATTCGTCCGCATATCCTCATGCACCTCTTTTTGCAGATCAATACCGATCTTGCGGTAGGAACGGATAACCACATCGGTACAAACGCCAATAGTATCCGGCACATCACCGCCGGGATAGGCGATCTTCTGGTAGCTACCGTTATAGGTGACCTGATGAGCAGTGCGTTCAAGCGCTGCTTGGACAAGACCCGTGCTGATATCTTCGGCTGCCTTTTTTTGCGCATTTTGCGCAATGGCCGGAGAAAAGCAGATGAGGAGAAAAAGAGCAAGAGCAAATGAGGTGGTCTTCATCGGAAGATGATATCATGCTGTATGGTTTAACCGAGAGTTCCAATGCCGGACGCTCACCTGTTCCATTGTTTTTCCAGAGAGAATAGAGTAAAAAATATCTATCCGTTTGTTTGAATGGCAATACTACCTTTCCCGCTCGGATTTGGCAACCGATCCGAGACAATCCGCCGAAAAGAATGACCAACCGCTTTTTTTCGAAATCAAACAAAAAACGTAGAACAATACACCCCGGAGGTCCTGTTATGGCGTTACCGCAACAATCTCATGCCGAATACAGT
>Ga0316189_10000600_pt1 | contig 36138 bp, 19 predicted proteins | sample LowCovwburrow_MG_FD_204930 | JGI IMG/M metagenome (GOLD analysis project Ga0316189, IMG submission 204930) | Coastal sediment microbial communities from Maine, United States - Lowes Cove worm burrow | ecosystem: Environmental > Aquatic > Marine > Coastal > Sediment | place: USA: Maine...
GCTCGCGCCCGAGGTGATCATCACCAAGGATCTGCCGGACGAGCGCCTGACCCTCGGCGTCGGCTACCTCCTCGACGCGGTCTCCTCAGCGTCGATCGCCGCCGGCGCGGCGGCGGCGACCGGCGGTGACAACGTCTTCACCGAGATGCGGCACGGGACGACGGTCACCGCCAACTCCAAGCTCGGCAACAATTACCTCGGCGCCTACTTCCGCTACTCGACCGAGAGCGACTATCGGGCGCGGATGATCGGGGCGACCTACGCCCGCGAGATCCTCGAGCGCTCGGGGATGATCAGCGCGACCTACTCGGCGTCGATCGATCGCGTCCACTGGATCCGCCAGAACATCCGCGACCTCCGGGACTGGACCTCGACCGGCGACACCAACCTCCTCCAGGTCCACTATCTAAACCTCGGCTACACCCACGCCCTCCACCGCACCGTCCTCGCCGGCGCCAACCTCGAGGGGATCGCCGCCCGCGGGCCGCAAGACAACCCCTACCGCAAGGTGCTCAACGGCCTCGACGAGTCTCACCCGCTCGACCGCCTGCGCCTCGCCCCTTCACTCTTCGTCCGCTGGGCTGTCCCCAAGGCCCGCCTGGTCTTCGAGCCCCGCTACCGCTACTACGCCGACACCTGGGGGATCCGAGCTCACGCCCTCGACGCCCGGGTCCATATCCGGGCGACGCGGAACCTGCTCTTCCGCCTGCGCTACCGCTACTACACCCAAAGCGCCGCCTTCTTCTGGAGCGAGGACGGCAACTACCCGCCCGAGGCGGTCTACCGGACCGCGGATCCGAAGGTCAGCAAGTTCCTCTCGCACACCCCTGGGGCCCAGGTCGCGCTCAAGCTTGACCGCCTCGCCGAGACCGTCGAGGGGCTCCACTTCCTCCGCGGCGCCTGGGTGATGGCGACCTACAACCACATCTTCCAGACCAACCGCTTCGGCAACGCGCGCCTCGGATCGCTGGCGCTCGCACTCCCCTTCTAGCCCCTCCAGACCGCCCAGGGTCTTCTCGTCAGGACAAGCTCGATCGAACGCGGTATCTCTGAATTCGGCGAGGCGCTCGCCGACTACCTCACGGCCTTCGAAGGCTCCATCGGCGCCGCCCTCACGGACGACGACGGTCAGCCGATCGACTTTGCCCACCGTGAGGACGCGATCTCGACCCTCGAGATCCAGATCGTCGGCGCGCAGATCGAGCGACCGATCTCGGAGATGCGAAAGCGTGGCTCCAGCCCCGATCGGATCCGCGTGACCATCGGCGCGAGCGAGCGTCTCCTCCTGGCGGCGGCCCTCGGAGCCGATAACACCCTCGTCGCCCTCCACCGGGCGGAGCGCGACCCCCACAGGCTCACCGAGATCGAGGCTGCATTCGAGGAGCTTATCGACCGCGTGCGCGGGCTCCTGTGAGGTCTAGGCGCGCTTTAGGGGTGACTTCTGAGGGCAAGTGTGGTTTATCAGAACCTCCCGGCCAGCCTCTTCACACTTGACGCTTCGTCACGTTTTTACAGACCTTTCACGGACCGGCAAGGAGTCGACACACCATGGCTACCCATATCACCGAAGAGTGCATCAACTGCGGCGCGTGCGAGCCCGAGTGCCCCAACGAGGCCATCTCGGAGGGCGATGAGATCTACGTCATCGACCCCGAGCTGTGCACCGAATGCGTAGGCTTCCACGACTATGAGGCCTGTCAGGCGGTCTGCCCGGTCGAGTGCTGCCTCCCCGACCCGAAGCGCACCGAGCCCGAGGGCAAGCTCCTCGCCCGCGCTCGCAAGGTCCACCCGGACAAGACCTTCGACGAGAACGCCTCCGACTTTAAGAGCCGCTTCCGCAAGAAGTAGGACCTCGATCGAACACCCTGTGTGCTCATAGGCGCGCACAGTGGTAGATAGACACGTATGGGGCGGAGCTCAGGCGCGCGCTGGTGGCTTCGCCTCTTTGCGTCGTTCGCGATCGCAGGAGGGGCGCTGGCCCTGACCTCGCGGACCGTCGGGACCATCCCGAGCTCGTTCGCCCTGCCCTGGTGGGGACTTCCGGCCTACCTCGGGATCCTCGTCGTCTACTTCTTTACCCGGGCCTGGCGCTGGTCCTTCCTCGTCCGCGCCATCGCGCCGATGCCGACGCGGGTGCCTGTTCAGGTCGCCCTCGCCGGCTTTCTTTGGATCATCCTCCTGCCCTGGCGGATCGGCGAGTTCGCCCGCCCCCTGCTCCTGGCTGAGAAGGCGCCGATCTCCGCCAGCGCGGTCCTCGGCACCGTCGCCCTCGAGCGGATCACCGACGGGCTCGTGATCTGCGGCCTCTTCTTCGCGACCTTGGCCGCCCACCGCAGCGCTGAGATCGTCGAGCTCCAGGCCCTCGCGGCCACCGTCTCGGCGCTCTTCCTCGGCGCGCTTGTGGTGATCCTGGTGATGGCCCTGATGCCGCGGGTCGCCGGAGCGATGATCCGCCGCCTCCTCGGACGGATCCACGCCGGACTCGCCGAGCGGCTCGGATCGATCGCCGATGGCATCGCTGATGGCCTCCGCGCCCTCCCTTCGGCCCGGCCCCTCGCTGGCTTTCTCGGGGTCACGGCGCTCTACTGGGGGATCAACGCGGTCGGCATGTGGATCCTCGCCCAGGCCTGCGGGCTCGAGCTCGACCTCGTCGAGATCACCGCGGTGATGACGGTGATCAACCTCGCCCTCCTCGTCCCCGGCCCGCCAGCGCACCTCGGGACCTTCCACCTCGGGGTCCTCGGCGGCCTCGCGCTCTTCGTCCCCCAGGCGCTCCTCGAGGAGGCCGGGGTTCGCTACGCCTTCTACCTCTACGCCTCCCAGATCGGCATGTGCGTGGTCCTCGGGGCCTGGGCGGGGACAAACCTCGGGATCCCCTGGCGCGGGATCCTACGCCGCTTGCTCGGCGGCTTGGCCGACACCGACCTGACCGCGACCAACTCGGCGACCGTGTCGGGCTCCACCGACCCGGGAAGCGGCGCCTGACCCCATGGCCAACCCCGTCGTCCGCAGGCTCATCGCCGCAGCCAAGCTCCTCCTCGGGATCGCGCTCCTGGTCGCCGTGGTCCGCTTCCTCAGCCCGGATCTCGCGAGCCTCCGCGAGCGGGCCTCGCTAGACCTCGGCTTCCTCGCCCTCGCCTTTGTCTGCACCCTCTGCGCCAGCATCATCACCAGCGCTCGGTGGATGCTCATGGTCGAGGCGATGGGCGGCACGCGCCTGCCCTACGCGGTCTACTTCCACGGCCTGGTGCTCACCAAGGTCGTCGGTCACTTCACCTCCGCCCTGGCGATGGATCTTGTCGGTCGAGGCATCGCCCTGCGCTCGGCGGGCTCGGAGCGCGGCCTCGGCCACTCGATGACCCAGGTGATCGTCGAGCGCCTCTTCGACCTGCTCCTGCCGGCGAGCCTCGTCGTCTGGGCCCTGACTGTCCGCAGCGTCGACCCGAGTCCGACCGTCGTCGCCCTCTCCTTCGCCGGCATCTGCCTCCTCTTCGCAGTGCTCGCGGCGCTGATCCTCTGGCCCCTCGCCCGCACAGCCCTCCACCTCTACCTGACGATCTCGGACTGGCGCGGACGGACGGTCGATCCGGCGACCCGTGAGGCCCTCCTCGCCGCACCCATCACTCGCAGGGTCGCGGGCCAGGTCGGGGCGCTCAGCGTCCTCCGCTATATCGCCGTGTTCGGCCAGTTCTGGGCGGTCGCCGCGGCGATCGGCGTCGAGCTCAACTTCCGGACGATCGCCAGCGCCATGCCGGTCGGTCAGCTCGCCGGGATCCTCGGCGTCACGCCGGGGGGCCTCGGGATCCAAGAGGCGGGCTGGGCCGGCGCATTTCGCTGGCTCGGGGTCCTCGACGACCCGTCGATCGGCCTCTTCGTTCTCAGCCAGCGAGCGCTGATCTTCGCCTTCTTCGCAGTCCTCACTCTCCTGAGCTGGCCCTGGCTCCGGCGGATCCGCGCCCGCATGATCGAGCCCGCGTAGACCGCCCTGAGAACCGCGAGCAACGGCGCCGAAGCGGCCGCGGCGAACATCGGTGTCTGGGCTGAGCCAAGGTGTGAAGCCCAGTTCTACCGCTCGATTACGCCAGGATCGCCCCCGGCCTAGCGGACGAGCGGTGTGCTCATCCGGCACATCGTCTCGCCCCGTCTCGCCCATCCTCGGCGCCCATCCTCGGCGCCATCACGAGACCGTGGAAGACCGCGAGCTCGCCTCCTAGGAGGCGAGCTCGACCGCCTTGCGCATGTTGACCGAGACCAGCTTCGACACCCCGCGCTGCTCCATCGTCACGCCGTAGAGGCGGTCGGCGGACTCCATCGTCCGCTTGTTGTGGGTGATGATGATGAACTGCGTCCGCTCGGCCAGCTCGCTGACGAGGTTGGAGAAGCGGCCGACGTTCGCCTCGTCGAGCGGCGCGTCGACCTCGTCCAGGAGGCAAAAGGGGCTCGGCTTGATCAGGAAGATCGCGAAGATCAGCGAGGTCGCCGTCAACGCCTTCTCACCGCCGCTCAGCAGCTCGAGCGAGCGGACCTGCTTGCCCGGGGGCTGGGCGATGATCTCGACGCCGGTGCCGAGCATGTCGCTCGGGTCGGTGAGCTTGAGCTCCGCCCGGCCGCCGTTGAAGAGGCGGGGGAAGAGCTTCTGGAACATCTCGTTGACCGCCCTAAACGTGTCGCTGAAGCGCTCCCGGGTGGTCTTGTTGATCGTGTCGATCGCCTCTTGGAGCTGAGCTATCGCGTCCTCGAGATCCTTGCGCTGAGCGCTGAGGTAATCGTAGCGGGCCGAGACCTCCTCGAACTCGTCGATCGCCGTCAGGTTGACCTCCCCCATCCGCGCGAGCAGGCGCTTGAGCTCCTTCACCCGCTCCGCCTCCGCCTGGCTCGCCTGGGCCCTGTCATGGAAGTCGATCAGCACCTCCTCGAGCTCGACGTCAAAGCGCTCGCGAATGTCGACCTGGAGATGCCCGCGCTCGATCGTCAGCTCCTTGACCGCCATCTGGACCTCGCGCAGGCGCTCGCGCTCCTCGTCGAGCTCACCGCGGAGGTTGCGGATCGCCAGCTCGGTCCCGTCGACGTCGACGCGGGCGATGTCAAAGGCCTCGCGGGCGTCGTGACCGGCCTTGACCGCGTCCGCGTGCTTGTCCAGGAGCTCCGCGCGCTCCTCCTTCGCCGTCGCGATCGCCTCCTCGAGCTCGGTGATCCGGGTCTCGCCCTCCGCCGCGTGCTGGGCGAGACGGCGGGCCCGCTCGCGCTCGCTCGTCACCTGCCGGTCGAGACGACCCTTGGCGCCCTTGAGCGCGTCGAGCTGCTGCTGCCAGCGGGCCTGGGCGACCTTCGCCTCGGTGAGCATCTCGCCGACCCGATCGCGCTGCTCGGTGAGGTTTTCGATCATCTCCTCGCCTGAGCTTTGGATCTCCTCAAGCTCCGGCAGCGTCTTCTCGGCGCTGGCGAGCCCCTCCTCCTGCGAGCTCCGCTCGCCGACCCGGGCGGCCAGACTCTCGGCGAGGCGGGTCCTATCGCGGTCAAAACCCTCGACCCGACGCCCCATCGTCTCAACCGCCTGGTCGATCCGTCGCGCCTCCTCGACGAAGGCGATCCGGGTCTTCTCCGCCTCGAGGAGGCGGGCCTCGCTGGCCTCGCGCTCGGACTCGACGATCGAGAGGCGCTCGACCAGCCCCTCATGGACCTCCCGCGCGCTCTCGAGCTCGGTCTCCTGACCGCTGACGACCTCGCTCAACTCACGGATCTCTCGCTTCTGCTGGAGGAGCGCCGAGTCGAGGGCGGTCGCGGATCCGCCAACGATCACCCCCGAGGGCTCAACTCGATCGCCGTCGGTCGTCACCAAGGTGCCCTGGACGACACCGTCGTGCCACAGCTCCAGGGCCCGGCTGAGCTCGTCGACGACGACCGCATCGCCGAGGAGCGCCCGCACGAGCGGGCGCAGCTCAGGGCTCGCGTCGACCAGATCGACCAGCCGCCCGCGGACCCCGGCCAGACCGGTGTCGACAGCCGGCGGATCCCCAGCGGCGGCGTCGGGGCGACAGCTCCGCGGGAGGAAGGAGGTCCGCCCCTCCTGAACCTCTTTGAGGAGGGCGACCCCGTGGGCCCCGACCCGCGGCCCGTCGACGACGATCCCCTGCAGACGATCGCCGAGGATCGCCGAGAGCGCGGCCTCGAGCTCGGCCGGAGCGGTGATGTAGTCGGCCATGATGCCGAGCACCGTCTCCCCCTCTGCGGCGAGCTCCTCACGGCGCTCCATCACCACCTGGACCCCGCTCGCGCAGCCGCGGTAGCGGTTTTGGATCTCTTCGAGGGATTGCAGACGCGAGCGGTCGCGCTGGAGCTCTCCGCGGAGGCTGTCGAGCGCGACCTCGGAGATCTTCACCTCAGCGCGCAGCTCCTGACGCTCGCGATCGAGCTCGACCCGGCGCGCGCGCAGATCCTCGACGGCGATCTCCGCCGCATCGCGGGCGCTCGCGGTGTCCTCTAGCGACTCCTTCGCCTCCGCGAGGGTCTCCTCGATCCCAGCGCGCTCCCCCTCGAGGCCGGCGATCCTCTGCTCGAGATCGGCGATCGCCTCAGCCCTCGACGCGAGGGTCGCCCGCAGCGAGGCGACCTGGGTCTCGAGGCGACCTCGCTCGGAGCGGCTCCGCTCGACGTCGGCGCGGGCGTTTCGCACCCGCTGGTTGAGATCCTCGTGCTCCGCCTCGAAGCGCTCCAGAGCCTCCTCCGAGCCCTCCGAGCCGCCGCTCTCCTCGAGCTCGGCGAGCTGCTCTTTGGCCTCGGCGAGCTCAGCCTCCAACCCCTCGAGGCTGCTCTCGACGACCGCCCCCTCGGCGCGCCCCTGGAGCACCGCCTGCCGCAGGCTCTCCTGCTCGCGCCGGCGAAAGCCCTCCTCGGCCTCGCCGAGCTGGAGCTTGCCCTCGAAGTCGATGACCCGCTGCTGTGCCGCCTTGAGCGACTCTTCACGTCCGAGCAGGACGACCCGCTGCGGCTCGATCCGCGCCTCGGCGCCGCTCAGCGCCTTCTTCAGCGCGTCGACCTGCTCGGCGAGATCGCTGTGGCGCTCGCCGAGCACAGCTCCAGTGATCTCGAGCTCGAGAAAGCGGTGGCTCGAGGTCCAGAGATCGAGATCTCGCAGCTCTTCGCGGTAACGCTTGTAGCGCTCGGCCTTCTGCGCTTGACGGCGAAGGGTCCCGAGCCGCCCCTCGAGCTCGCCGACGACGTCGCTGACCCGCAGGAGGTTTTGCTGGGTCTGCTCGATCCGCCGCTCGGCGGCGACCTTCTGGCTCTTGAAGCGGGTGATCCCGGCCGCCTCGTCGATGATGTTGCGCCGATCCTCCGGCTTCGACGAGACGATCTTGCCGACCTGCCCCTGCTCGATGATCGAGTAACCGCGGGCCCCCGCGCCGGTGCCGAGCATCAGCTCTTTGACGTCCCGGAGGCGGCAGGGGACCTTGTTGATCAAGTACTCGCTTGTCCCGTCGCGGTAGAGGCGACGGGTGATCGCGACCTCCGAATAGTTCATGTAGGCCGCGGGGACCGAGCCGTCGTCGTTGTCAAAGGTGATCGACACCTCCGCCATACCGCCGGGGCCGCGGGTGGCACAGCCGGCGAAGATCACGTCCTGCATGCCGCTGCCACGCAGGTGCTTGGCCCGCTGCTCGCCGAGCGTCCAGCGGATCGCGTCGACGATGTTCGACTTGCCGCACCCGTTGGGCCCGATCACCCCCGTCACATGGTCATCGACGTGGATGACCTGACGATCAGCGAAGGACTTAAACCCGATGATCTCGATCTTCTTGAGCCGCATGCCTGGACCGCGGCGGCCCCATAGCGCCGCCGCGTCGCTGCAATAGCACCGCCTCCGCGCCGCCGAAAGGCCCGCAGAGCGGCCTAGGCCTGTGGATAAGTCGCGCACGGGCCGGTCAGGGAGTTCCAGGGCCCGGGCTGAGGCGATCTCCACCTGCCTCCTCCTCCCCTCCGGCGGATTTCTCCTTTCGGCGGCCCGCGGCGCTGTGTTACGAGGCTTGTGCTGTGACCCCCACAGTCCTCGGAATTCTAGCGGTTATCGGCGCCATCCTGGTCGTCGTCGTCGGCGTCGGCGTGGTCCTCCACCGCCGCTCCCAGGCGGCGCTGCCCGGCGAGCGAGCGCCAAAGGCCGTCGAGGGCGACGGAAGAGGCGAGAGCAGGCGCCTCCCGCCGGAGCCCGCGACCCCCGGTGTCAGCGTCGCCAAGCCGCAGGAGAGGCCGGGCCGCGAGCTCCCGGCGGATCCCAAGCGCCGCGATCAGCTCGAGCGCTACCAGCGGGGCCTCGCCCAGACCCGCGGGGGTTTCGTCGCCCGCCTCGCCAACCTCTTCCGCGGCCGCCCTGAGGTCAGCGAGGATCTCAAAGAGGAGATCGAGACGGTCCTCTTCACGGCGGATATCGGCGCCCGAACGGCGAACAAGCTGCTCACCCGGGTCTCCGACGTCCTCGACCGCAGCAACGTCGCCGACATCGACGCGGTTTGGTCGGTGATCCGCGAGGAGGCCCTCGGGATCCTCGACATCCCGGCGCCGCCGATCGACCTCGACCCCGAGCCCGGCCCCTACGTTCTCCTCATGATCGGGGTCAACGGCGTCGGCAAGACGACCACCCTCGGCAAGCTCGCCTCCCTCTACCGCGATCAGGGCAAGCGGGTCCTCCTGGTCGCCGGAGACACCTACCGAGCCGCGGCGATGGAGCAGCTCGAGGTCTGGTCGAGCCGCGTCGGCGCGGCGATCCACCACGGCAAGGAGGGCGCAGACCCCTCGTCGGTGATCCACGACGGGATCGTCCGTGGCCGCGAGGAGGGCTTCGACGTCGTCCTCTGCGACACTGCAGGGCGCCTCCACACGAAAAAAGAGCTGATGGCGGAGCTCAGCAAGATCCGGAGGTCCTGCGCCAAGGCCATGGTCCGCGGCCTCGGTCCTGACGCCGCCGCGAAGGTCGAGGGCCCGCACGACACCTTCCTGGTGCTCGACGCGACGATCGGCCAAAACGCCCTCTCGCAAGCCGAGCTCTTCAAGGAGACGATGGACTTCTCAGGGCTCATCCTCACCAAGCTCGACGGCACCGCGAAGGGCGGCGTGATCCTCGGGGTATGCGACTCCCTGGCCATCCCCGTCCGCTTTGTCGGCATTGGCGAGCGCGTCGAGGACCTGCGCGAGTTCGACCCGCAGATGTTCGTCGACGCCCTCTTCGCCGCGCCCGACACTGCACAGTGATCCCGGTCATTGTGACTCCACATCCCCGAGAACACCTTCAATCCCCCCGTACGCCGACGATGGGGCGTCCTCGTGGAATAGAGATCACCCTGTCCTTTGTTCTTCCCCGGCGGAGCGACCCCGATCAGGTCCGCGATTGTGAGGCCAAACCGCCTCCAAAGAGGGCCCAGCGAGGGCCGTGCACGCTTGGTGAAAACTTTGACGGCCCCTCTTGGCCAGTTGTTTGCCAGCGGCGCCCTGTGCTACCGTCCGGCACCGACTGTCGTACCGCTGTGTATGCGGACGTGAGCCCTCCCGAACTCCCCGAGCTCTCCCTCCCACGAACTCCCAGCGCCCGTCGACTTTGAGGTGAGCATGCGACGAACCTTCACTACCACCGCTGCAGCAGTCCTGTTGTCCGCAGCGTGGGCCGTCCCGGTCCCCGCCTCCGCAGCTTTCGCTGCACCCGCCCCCGAAGAAGCCGCCGAAGAAGAGGATGACGACGACATCGTCGTTCTCGACGACGACGAGATGGAAGGGGACGCCGCTCCAGCCGACGAGGGCGGAGATGCGGGCGCCACCGGAGATGAAGGCGGCGCTGATGCGTCCGCCGAAGTCGCGACCGGTGACCTCTTCGGCGACGGCGACAAGAAGAAAGCCGACACCACCGAGAGCAAGGAGAAGGGCGACGCAGGAGACCCGGACTCCGAGGCCCAGCAGCTCAAGGAGGACAAGGCGTTCATCTCGGTCGTCCAGCGCCAGCGCTTCCTCAAGAAGAAGCGGATCGACATTCAGCCGCAGTTCGGCATCACGGTGAACGACCCCTTCGTTCGTCACTATGTCGTCGGCGCCGAGCTCAACTACTGGATCACGAACCGCCTGGCGGCCGGCATCACCGGCACCGGCTTCTTCGGCTCCAAGACCTCGCGGTACAACAACATCAAGGCCCAGGAAGGCCTGCTGCTCACCGCCAACAAGACCCTCTGGCAGGCGAGCGCGAACATCCTCTACAACCCCTTCTACGGCAAGATCGCGGTGTTCAACCGCGCTCTGATGCACTGGGAGGCCTACGTGCAGCTCGGCGGCGGTGTCATGCAGACACAGGTCATCCCGCGCTTCGAGGCCCTCCACGAGCCGTTCAGAACGATCGCTCCGCAAGGCAACTTCGCCCTCGGCGCTCGCTTCTACATCCCGCGCTCCGACTGGATCTCGTTCAATGTCGGAGTTCGCAACTGGATCTTCCCGGACAAGCTTGAGCCCGCCAAGCGCGGACCGAGCACCTCCGCGGACGGCCAAGGCGACCTCGCCAGCCTCGACGATGCAGGAGAGGCCAAGGCGAACGCCGAGACGGCCCTCTCGTTCAACACGGTCGTCTTCCTCGGGGTGAGCTTCTACTTCCCCCGCTCCTTCGAGTACACCACCCGCCGCTAAGAGCATCTCGACATGATCAGGATTCGAAAGCTCACCTACTTGGCGGCAACCCTGACTGCCGCTACGTTCCTGCTCCCCGCGACCGTCCACGCGAAGCGCAAGAGCCCTCTCGAGGGCAAACCAGTGGTGGTCCGCAAGCTCGAGCACCGGAAGCTGCGCTTCACGATCACGCCGATGGCGTCGGTCTCGCTGTCGCAGCCCTTCGTCCACATGGGCTATGCCGGCGCGAAGCTGCAGTTCTACATCACCGACTGGATCGGCGCCCGCGGGACCTTCCAGTACGGTGTCCTGCCCCGCGACGCGAAGCTGCTCAACGCGCTTCGTGCCGACGGTGGCCTCCCCGCCGGGATCCCGGTCGGCGAGGAGGGCAACACCAGCGCCGCTCCGCTCCGCCCCACCGCGGAGAAGGACAACCCCGCGCCGCTCCGCCACGACTTCGAGGCGGGCCTCACCCGCAACCAGTGGCTCGGCAGCGCGGACGTCGTCTTCACCCCCTTCGCGGGTAAGCTCGGCCTCTTCTCCGCGATCTTCACCGAGTACGACCTCTACCTCTTCGGAGGGCTCGGGCTCAGCGGCTGGAATCGCCACTACCCAGACCAGAAGAGCACCAGCGAGCTGCTCAACCTGACCGATGCTTGCGTTCCCTCGGCGGACGGCGGCAGCGCCTCGATCAACGAGGAGTGTGCGCTCCACCCGGTCAAGCCCGACACCGGCGTCAAGCTGGGACCGAGCTTCGGCGGTGGTCTTCACGTCTTCATGTCCGACTGGGCCTCGATCAACCTCGAGTTCCAGGACATCATGAGCCTCAACAACATCGCCGGGCTCAACAGCACGACGACGGACATCCTCGAAGAGGGCCGGGTCGTCGTCGACAACAAGGACAAGAACTGGAACCACAACGTCACGGTCCAGCTCGGCGTGAAGTTCTACCTTCCGCCCAAGGCGAAGCGGTCCAAGCTCAAGCCGTCGACCAAGTCGACCAAGTAGCGACGACTCGATCAAGCGAAGAGGAGGGCGCCCGGTACTCACCGCGGCGCCCTTTCTCGTGGGCGCAGCTCCACTCGCGCTGACCAGGCCCTGCACCTCGACCGTGGCTCCGCAGATGGCGCCTCGGACGCCACGCCAACAGCGTTGGCGATTCTCAGCACTTGGTTGGCACTCTCTCGCCTTGCACCGGTGCAAACCCCGGGATTCCAGGCCGAAGGCGTGGCACGATCGTTGCTGTCTTCATGTCTGACGGTGGCCCGATGTTCGACCGACCCCCACTTCGACGCTTGATCCTCGCCGGGCTCCTTGCCCTCCCCGCCCTCGCGGCATGTGGCCCCTTCGGGACCCCCTTTGTCTACGCAGCTCCGACCTACCACGGGATCTCTGTGCCGATCCCACCGCCGAGCCTGAGCGCCGAGCCGGTCCAGGAGGTCGACATCGACGGCAGCACCAACCTCGAGAGCCCGGTCCCGCAGACCCTCATCTACCTCTACGAGCACCGCACCGATCGCGGCTACTTTGTCTTCGCTGACGATGCCGGTGAGTTCTCCTTCTCCGAGGTCGAGCTCGACCTGACCAACAACTGCATGCAGGTGTGGTTTGAGGAGCCCGGCGAAGACGGACACACCAGCCAAGACGGCTTCTACCGGGCCAACATCGCCGAGGATGATCAGACGATCGACGTCGAAGAGCTCAAGCTCGGCTGCTCCTGAGCCCGGCGTGCTGCTCTGAGGTCGCCGGTCGCGTCACGCATCATCGAGTCGGTCGTTGGCTCAAGGAGGCGAAGGGCTGGCGGCTTTCCCGGCGGCGGTTGAGGGCGCTCTGCGAGGGTCCGAGTCCGCCGGCCGACGCGAGCTCCGAGGCGGACTCCGCCGAGCCCCACCGCTGGCAGATCCTCACGAAGAGCGCTTCGCCTTGCCCTTCGCCTTGCCCTTCGCCGGCGAGAGCCCGCCGGAGTCCGCCTCCGCCATCCGCTTGAGCTTCTTCTGCAGGCCGTAGCGGCTGAGACCGAGCATCTCAGCGGCTCGCGTCTGGTTGTTGTCGCTGCGCTCGAGCGCGCGACCGATGACCTCACGCTCGAGCCGTTCGAGGCGAGGACGCAGGCGGAGGTCGTCGGGATCGGGGCTCGACGCCGCGCTCCCGTGCTCCGTGATCTTCGGCGAGAGGTCCGCAGGCTCCACCCGGTTCTCGGCGAGCACCGCCAGGCGCTGGACCTCGTTCTCGAGCTCGCGGACGTTGCCAGGCCAGGGATAGCGCGCGAGGAGGCGCATCGCCGGCGCGGGGATCGTCAGCCGCCGCTCGTGATCGTAGACCCTGAGAAAGTGCTCGAGGAGCGGGGCGAGGTCCTCGGTACGCTCGCGCAGCGGCGGCAACGAGAGCTTGACCACCTGGATCCGATAGAACAGATCGCCGCGGAAGGTCCCCTCCGCGACCATCGCCTCGAGGTTGCGGTTGCTCGCGGCGATCACCCGAACGTCGATCTTGCGCGCCGCGCTGTCCCCCACCCGCCGCAGCTCCCCCTCCTGGAGCACCCGCAGGAGCTTGGTCTGCATCGACGGGCTCATCTCCCCGACCTCGTCGAGGAAGATCGTGCCGCCGTGGGCCGCCTCAAAGAGGCCCGCGCTCGCCTTGTGGGCGCCGGTGAAGGCCCCTCGAGCGTGACCGAAGAGAACGCTCTCGAGCAGGCTCTCCGGGATCGCGCCGCAATTCTCGGCGATAAAGGGCTTGGCCCGCCGCGAACCAGCGTCGTGGATCGCCCGCGCGACCAGCTCCTTGCCGGTGCCGCTCTCTCCGTAGACGACGACGGGAACGTCGGCATCGGCAACCCGATCGATGAGACGAAAGACCGACTGCATCGCCGCCGATGAGCCGACCATCCCGCGGTAGATCGGGCGCTTGGTCGTATTGTCGCCGCGGACCTGCTCGCGGAGCCCGCGAACCTCGAGCTCGCGCTCCTCCAGCAGCCGGGTCAGCTCTTCGCCCTGGGCGGCGAGCTCAGCCCCCTGCTCGCGCTGGATCGTCAGCGCCCGAGCGTGGACGATCGCCAACGAGACGAGGTCCGCGAGCTCCTCGACGAGCGCCAGGTCGGCCTCGTCAAAGGCCCCTCGGCGGAGGCGATGATCGACATACGCGGCGCCGACGAGCTGGCCGCGGCTGAAGAGCGGGATCCCGAGGACCGAGCGCATGTGGAGGTGGGAGACCGAACGCGAGCCGTCAAAGCGATCGTCGCTGGCCGCGTCGACGCTGAGGATCGGCTCGCCGACAGCGAGCACACGATCGATGATCGAGCGCGAGAAGGTCGCCCCCTCGCTGCCGCTCGCCAGCTCGCGGACGACCTCGATCTGGGGCTGTCCCTCGCGCCATGGCAGGAGCACGGCGACGCCACGCTCGGCGTTGCAGAGCTCCATGATCGCGTCGACGACCTGGGCGAGGAGACGATGGACATCGTCCTCACGGGCGAGGCGGCGATAGATCTGGATAAGCCGCTGGTGATAGCCGCTCCCCTCACGGGCCGCTCGCTCGCTGGGACGCTCGGCCTCCGGCTCGAGATCGGCGAGGAGGCCTTCGAGGGCAGGATCGACCTCACGCCCGAGGGCGCTGCGGACGGCGGGGCGATCGAGGGGCTCAACCTTGTCCATAATCTTCTCCGCAGTGGCGCGAGCCCGGGCGACGAGCGCTCGTCGGGCCGCAGGATCACCGACTCCCCCGACCCAGGTGGCCGCGAGGAGGGTGATGTCGTAGTGCCAGGCGCGATCGAGCTGACCACGCGCGAGCAATTCTTCGGCGCTGAGGAGCGGGCTCATGGCCTCCGCAGCCCGCTCAAACGCAGCTCGGTCTCCGCGCCCAGCGGCGACCGCCAAGCTCTCGACCTCGACCGCGAGCAGGGCCTCAGCCCCCCGCTCCCCCTCCTCGATCAGGCGACGAGCAGCGGCGAGGTGCTCGGCGGCCGCGTCGTAGCGACGACCGTGGCGGGCGAGCACGGCCGCCTGAACGTAGGCGTCGATCGCCTCGCTCTGGGCGGAGGCGTCCACGAGAGCAGACGCAGAGTCCGCGTAGAGCTGCTCGACCTCCGGCCGTCCCCTGGCAGTCGAGGCGCGCTCCCGATCGGCGGCGAAGCGGCAGAGACGCGCGCTCGCCAGCGGCCCCCGTGAGACCTCCTGGAGTAGACGCCCGAGACGGGCGACCTCGTCGTCGGCACCGACCCGCAAGAGGAGCTGCCAGAGGTTGACCGCGACCCCATCCAGGGCCTGGAGCTGTCCCCGAGCCAGGAGCCCGCGCATCGCCCGGCGACCCGCGGCGACCCCTTGGGTGATAGCCCCTGTCTCGACCGCCAAAGCCGCGAGGTTCGCCTTGAGCCAGGTCCGTGCGGCGGGCTCCCCCGCCCTGTCAAAGAGCTCTGCAGCGCGGGCGTAGGCGGCCTCCGCGAGCGCAAGATCCCCCCGCGCGTGGGCCATGTTGCCGCGGAGCTGCTCGACCCGAGCGCGCAGCCCTGCTCCATCGTCACCGTCGCCCAGGCAAGACGACGCCCGGTCGAGCCAAGCCCGCGTTCGGACCTCATCTCCGGTGTAGAGCGCCGCCAGTGCGCCCCAGGTCAGCGCCTCGGCCACCCCACGACCGCCGTCAGCGACGCTCTCGAGCCAGAGACGGGCCTCTGCGTGGGCTTCGCCGGCCCGCCCGAGATCGACCAATGCGCGCCAACGCAGGCCCTGGGCGGTCGCCTCATGCTCGCCCCGGTCGACCGCGGCGAGCAGCTCTGCGAGGACGAGCAACGCCTCCTCCGGGCGTCCGAGCTGCTCTAGCGCGCGCGCCTCTAGCAGCTGCGCGCGATGATCCATCACCCCGGCGCGAAGGTATCGCAGCGCCGCCCCTGCGTCCCCGCGGCGGAGCAGGTGACGAACGACGCGCTCTCGGCCGCTCCCGGAGACCTCGATCGCCGCGGCCACCAGGAGATCGAGGGCGGGCTCCTGCGGGAGGAGCTCCGGCGCCGCGTCGAGCCAGGCCGCGATCGCCTCGCGGTCCCTGGCCACCACCGCGACGGCGAGAGAGATCGGCGCCCCCCCTCGCCGCCTGCCGTCGACGATCTGCTCCGCCAAGCGCTCCGCCTCGTCGCCGAGGACCCCCTGAGCGACGGTCACCGCCCCCGCGAGCGGCTCACCGTCGCTGGCGAAGAGGCCGCGCAACCTCGGCGGGATCGGCAGCGGTCGCCGCCCCTCCTCCCAGGCGACGGTCAGCAGCTCGCGGGCCACCAGGGGATCGAGCGTGACATCAGCGGTCACCAGCCCCGCCAGGGTCTCCGCGCAGGGGCAGACGATCCCGCCATGGGCGACCGCCTCGATCAATCGCACGATACGGGCAGGCCAGCCTCCGCTCGCCTCCAGGAGCGCGTCGCTCCACGCAGATTCGAGCTCGTGATCGCCGGCGCTCTCGAGGGTCGACGCGACCGCTCCGCGGATCTCCTCGACGGCCCAGGGCCGGATCCGCAGCACGGCGACCGAACCATCCTCCGGCCCCCCCTCGAGCAGGTCGCCGAGGAGCGGTGATACGGGGACGATGAGGGTGCTACCGGCGGTCCCTGCCCCCGCCCGCAACACCGCCGCCTGTAGTCTCGCCTGGCGCTCTGGGTCTTCCGACTCCGCCAGCTCCCCGGACCACACAGGAGCCTCGGCGACGCCGACCACGAGCCCTTCGCCGAGGCTCGCCATCCAGGCCGCGAGCCACCCCCCGTCGTCCCCGCCGAGCACCTCCGCGAGCCGCTCTGGCGTGCAGAGGCGGGCGTTCGTCAGCGCCTGCGCCTCGCTCTGGAGGCTCTGGATCAGCTCCTCGACGATCCTCCCTCGACCCGCCCCCCTGGGACCTGCGACCGCGACAAGACGCGGCCGCTCGCCGCCGACCAGCTGCGCCGCTGGCGGGAAGAGATCAAGCCCTCGGTAGGGCCAGCGAGCAGGCAGCCACCAGGTCGACTCGCCCCCTCGGCCCTGACGGATCTCTTCGAGGCGCCGGAGGACGGCGCCGAGATCCCCCGCTCGCTGCTCCGGATCGGGGTCGAGGAGATGCTCCAAGAGAGCGACGACTCGACCCACCTGGGGATCGGACATGTCCCCGCCGAGTTCCGCCAAACGAACCCGGACAACCTCGCGCGAGCGCCCCGTCAGGGCCGCGACCTCGGCCGGCGACCGCCAGGGGGAAGCGCCGAAGAGCCGCGCCGCGAGCACGCAGCCGAGGGCGAAGACGTCGCTCGCCGGACCTCCCCCCCCGGCGAGGACCTCCGGGGCGAGGAACCCCGGGGTACCGCAGCCGACACAGCCGATCTGGCCGAAGTCGATAAGCCCGAGCTGGCCGTCCGCAGTGACGACGATGTTGCCGAGGCTGACATCGCCATGGTGCGTGCCGACCGCGTGGATCGCCCGCAGCGCGTGGGTCAAGGCGACCGCCTCGGCGAGCACGACCTCCAAGGGCGCAGGCCCGGGCCCGAGCGGGCTCCCCTCCACCCAGGCGGTCACCAACCACGCACCACCATCATCGGCCGCGAGCAGCTCCAGGACCTCCGGCAGATAGGGCGACGCCACCCGGCGGAGAACGCCGAACGCTCGGCGAACCTGGGCTCGACGGGCCGGCGGTACATACTTGAGAACGACCCGACGCCCGCGAACGTCGGCGTCACAGGCGACCCAAGCGCCCCCCTCACTGCCCTCTCCGAGCCGGCGGACATCGACGAAGCGAGGAGGCAGGCTGCCAATCACGTTGTCGAAGCTACACCCAGTTGGCGACAGTGCCAACGGTGCCAACGGTCTAGCCACTAGGATGAGCGGCGCCGAGACAACCGAGCGGCGCCGAGACAATCGAGCGGCAACGCGACCGCTGGGCCGCGACCTGTGAGTCGACCCTGGCCGGTGCTCAGCTCCCCAAGCCCAGGCCCAAGCGCGGCGCTCCTGACGATCTAGCCGTGTCAGGCGGCTCGAAGCGAGCCCAGGGCACGCCGCACATAATCGCTCCGCGTCAGGCGGCTCAAAGCGAGGCAGAGGGCTGAAACACCGAGGTGGTTCGCCTCGAGCATCACCGCGGACGAGCTGACCGCATCAGGCGACTCGAAGCGAGTCGCCTCGAGCATCGCCGTCACACGGCCTACCAGTGGAAGCCGAGCTCGGCGAGGGCCTGGTACGAATGGCCGATCGGGTGCAGGTCCTCGCCCGAGGCGAACTTCTGGGTGAGCCGGGTCCAGCGGTAGTTGCCGATCACACCGAGCGTCAGGTTGGGCGTCAGCCACCCCTCGAAGCCGACACCGCTGCGGATCTGACCGCCGAGGATGTGGCCCCCCTCGGCCCGGTCGTAGGCGGCGAGACCACCACCGATCTCCGCGAAGGGCTGGAAGCGACGCTTGAGCGGCAAGAAGACCCGGACGAAGAGCGGATCCCAGAAGACCATGTCACCGTAGGCCTTCCGCTTCTCCAGGCCGTAGCCGGTGTCCTCGGTGATCTCCATGCTGTCATGAAGCTGCCCCGTAAGACCTGTCCCAACACCCAGCATATTGTTGATGCGATAGCCGAGATCGAAGCCGCCGGTGACCGAGCCGATGCTCGGCCGCGCTGGCGCCTCACCGCCGAGCGGCCCGGTCATCCCGAGCCTGAGCCCAAACCACCAACGTCCGCGCCAGGGCCCTTTCCGGATGTCCTTGCGCGAGAGCGGCGGAGGCGGGGCTGGGATCGGATCGACGACCGGGCGATAGACAGGCTGCGGCGCGACCTCGGCCTGGACCGGCTCCGCTGCGGCGACCGCCCCGTCCGCGGTCGCCGGGACGATCAACACCGTCTCTCCAGAGCTCGCATCAGTCAGCGGAGCTTCGGCTGGCGCTGGCGTCGGCGATGTCTCCGGGACGACGACCACAGAGGTCGCAGGCTCCCCCGCCGGAGCTGCGTCCGCCGAGGGCGCCTCGTCGACGACGACAGCGGTCTCGGGCGCAGGTGCGGCGACTGTGAGGGCTGCGATGAGCGAACTCAGGATCATCGTGGTCATTGTCGGTGTCCCCTCGCCAAGCGATCCGTCGGATCGTGCGGTCTCATCGATGGCTCCGCTGGGATGCCTGTAAGGGCGAGCCGAAGCGAGCGCTCCGCCTCCTCCCGGAGGAGGCTATCGTCCTCGTTCGCCGCGGCAAAGCGGAGGTAGCCGAGGGCCTCGGGCCCGCGCAGACGCGCGAGCGCCCGGTAGACCTCCCGGGTCTGGGTGCGACTCATCGGTCGCGCGTGACGGATGATCGGCCCGACCATCGCCGCGTCTGCGGCATAGCCGAGGCACTCGACGGCGAGCGCCGTCACCCGCTCATCCGTGTGGGCGAGGAGGCCGACGATGTCCTCGGCGAACTCAGCCGGGGTGTTCTCGCGGATCCACTCAAGGGCCAGGATCACAAGCTCGGGATCGCCGACCTCGAGGAGCCCGCGGACAACCTCATGATCGCCGCGAGCGAGCGCGAGGCGAGTGTCGAGCACCGCAAAGGCCCGCGCCGTCGCAGCGGCGACGTCATCATCGAGGAGACCCTCGCTCACACCGTCGCGCTCGAGGATCACGGTCGCGTGGATGACCGCGCCGAGGACCGGCCGGAGCTCCGTCGGGACCTCGATCTGGGCCTGGAGATAGACCTCGCGAGCGCCGTCCTCGGCGACCTGCTCCTGAAACCACACCTCGGCGCCGAGAGCTGGACCTCGGTGGCCAGGACCTGCGACCCGCAGCCCCGCATGCTCACCGATAGCCTCGCTGAGAGTCAGCACCAGCCGCGCCTCGTCGATCACCCCACCGTCGTCGAGGCGCTGCTGCACTCGCTCGATCCGCAGCGCGTGCGGCCCAGCCTGCGGAGCGCTGTCGCAGGCGAACAAGCCCACGCTCGCGACCCCGAGGACCCGCAGCAGCTGTGTCGAGAACCTTGCCATGAACGACGGGGCAACCATAGCAAAGGGGCCGAGCCCGCGCCCGAGCCCCAGATCACCACTTCGGGGCGGACGTCGAAGGATCGAGGGACCGGCGCGCGGCGCACCTACCGCCTTCGAGGGCGCCGTCGCGCCAGCCCGACCACCTCCGAGACGCTTCAACCTAGCGAGGAGCCCGGCTCCGCGAACCTCACACGCCCGGGCGGGCCGCACGCTGAGAGCACCGAGCCCCTACGACCCACGGGAGGCGACTGACTCCGACGGGCCGCACCGAAGAGCCCGCCGCGAGGCCCCACGCGAGCGCTGGACAGGCGAACGCCGACCCTCCGCGAACATCGCACGCCGGGGCTAGCCCCATCGACCAGCCCTACGACCCACTCCAGCGGAGGTCGACGCCGCGACGCGCCGCGAAGAGCTCCGCGTAGCGCCGCGCTGCCGTGGCAGGGGACGGCACCGGGCCTGTCCCCACCCGCTCCGCGCTCGTCACCTCAACCCCCGGCAAACCGCACGACACCAGCGCGCGGAAGAGCTGAGGATCCACCTCGAGGTTGATCGCGATCCCCTGGACCGAGATCCCACGGCTGATATGAAGGCCCAAGGATGCGAGCTTGGCCTCACCGAGCCACAGCCCCGGATGGTCCATCCGGAACTCCGGCCCGACGACACCGTACTCGGCGAGGAGTTCGCGCGCTGCCTCTGCGAGATCCGTGATCAGGGCGCGGATCCCCTTGCCGACGTAGACCACCGGGTAGGCGACGAGCTGGCCCGGGGCGTGGAGCGTGACCTCACCGCCGCGGGGGGTGTCGCAGACCTCCATCGACGCCTCCGCCAGCTCCGCGTCGGACCAGAGCACATCACTCCGCGAGGCCCGCCGCCCCAAGGTCAGGGTCGGCGGGTGTTCGACGAGGAAGAGGCGAGGAGCACCCTCACCGGCGGCGAGGGCCTCCCGGGCCGCAAGCTGGAGCTCGAGCGCCTCTGCGAAGCGCATCCGACCGAGCCACTCGGCGACAAGCGGCGCCTTCGGATCAGGTGTCGAGGCCACTGATCGACTCGATCAGCGTCGGGTCGAGCGCAGGCACCTCGACCTTGACCACCTCGACGCCGATACCGTGCTCGCGAAGCCAACGACCGAGCTCCGGGGCCTGGATGACCCGCGCGTCCTCGAAGTCGACCGACTCGTCCGCCATCGAGAAGACCAGGACACCGCCAAAGGTGATCCGATCGACATCGTAGGTCCAGGCCCCAGCGTCGACCGAAGACTTGCGCGGCGCGACCACGACCATGACCTTGGGATCATCGTCGTCAGGATCGGGATCGACGGCGAGCAGCCTGCCAACGCCCTTGCCGGGCGCCAACGAGGCCTTGACCTCATAGCCCTCCTCGGCGAGGTACATCCGCACGAGCGCCTCGAGGCCGCGCAGGCCGAGCGAGCGGACCCAGTGCAGGAGCTGGCGATCGGTCTCCGCCGCGACCGCCTGCGCGGCGACCCGGAGCGTGTCCTCGGCGATCGCCGAGGGGACCGGCAAGCGGCTCCCCTGGAGCTGGTAGCGAGCGTCACCGCGGGCGACGAAGCGAGAGTGGCGACCGTGGCGATGGATGTCTGTAAGGACAGCGGCGCTGACCGCCCGCTCGACCTCAGAGACCTCACCGCCGAGCACGTTCTGGTTGGCGAGCTGCTCGGCGAGCTGGCGGATATGCAGTGAGCGACCGCTCGCCCCCTCGAGCACCTTGGCGACCTGGAGGAGGAGTGTGCCGCGCAGGTTCTCCTCGCTCTGACGCCCCTCATTGGAGGAGTCGGTCCACTCGACCCGCTTGTTGCGACGACGACGACGACGACGACGACGGCCGCCCTTCTCTTCATCGTCACGGGAGCGACGGCTCTGGCTTTGGCGCTCGCTGTGGCGCTCGCTGTGGCGCTCGACCTGGCGCTCGCTCTGGCGCTCGCTCTGGCGCTCGACCTGGGCCTGGGCGCGCTGCTGGATCAGCTCGAGCTCGCCGCGGAGCTCCGGACGCTCCTCGACCAGGCGCGACATGGCGTTGGCCATGACCACCGCGACGTCGGTCACCCCCTCGAGGCCTGAGCCCTGGGGCGCCTCAAACTCGAGATTCTGCACCTTCTGGATGACGTCGTTGCGGCGGCTTGGATCGGCCCCGCGACGCGACGGCTTGACAGCGACGACCTGCGGCGGCGGTGCCTCGCCGCGAACGCCAAAACGACTCCCGGAGCCGCGACGTCGACGCTTGCGCTTGCCGCCGGAGGACTCACCGCTATCGGCGCTCTCCTCCGCGGCCCCATCATCGTCCTCGCTGGCGTCGGTCTCGACCTCTTCGGCCGGGGCCGGGGTCTCCTCTGCGACGCTCTCCTCTGCTGCGATTGCGACGCTCTCCTCGGGAGGCTCTGCAGGGCTCGCCTCCTCGGCTGGCTCCTCGGCTGGCTCGGCAGCCCTTCGGGAGCTCGTCTTCTTCGCCTTCGTCTTTGTCTTTGTCTTTGCCTTCGTGCTCCGCTTCTTGCGGGGGCGCGGAGCAGGGGCCTCCTCGGCCTCAGCCTCGGGCTCCGGCGGCGCTGCCTTTTTGGGCACAGGCATGGGTGGTGGCTCGGGGAGCTCCGCCCCAGGTCGCACCACGTAGTGCCCCGGCTTGACACGTAGAAGGATCGGATCGTTCCCCCCACGCACCGCTGAGGTCAAACAACTCCGCATCGTCGCCTCGGGATCACGCCCGACATGTGAGAGCAGGCCGCGGTCCACCGCGGCGCGCGCGATTTCGGAGAAATGCAGGGGATCCTGTGCATTGCGCAGGATCTCGATTGCAGCTTCGAGAAAGGTCATTGCTGTGGTTTCGCCGGCGCACCTTGGGGGGCCGGCGCTCGTGCCAGACTATCCAAAAATTTGCGGCCTCCTGGCAAGAGCTGCTAGCGGCAAAGGTGCATGGTCTCCCTCCACATCGGCGTCCTGATCTCACAGCCCAGCCCCGAGGCGAGCGACCCCGCCGCCCTCGACCGCCCCAGCGGAGAGGCCCTCGTAGAGGCCCTCCAAGGCCTCGGACTGCGCGCTACGCTCATTCCGGCGGATGACGAGCTGGGTCTGGCCCAGGCCCTGCGCCGAGCGCACATCGACGCTTGCATCCTCGCCACCCACGGCGATCTCGGCGGCAGCGGGCGCCTCCAGGCCCAACTTCGCCGCTGCTGCATCCCTTTCATCGGCCCCGAGGCGGGCGCGGTAGCGCTCGCCTACGACAAGGGCCTCTCCCGCGAGCGTCTGGCGGAGTGCAACCTCCCGGTACCGACGACGCTCGCCTTCGGTGGGGGGCTAGAGACCCCTTCCAGCGCCCTCGCCTATCTTGGATGGCCAGCGATCCTCAAGCCCCGCAAGGGCGGCCAGGGACGCGGCGTTCTCCGCCTCCACAGTGCCCAAGAGATCACCGACATCGTCGAGGATGAGGTCACCCACGGCAACGAGTTCCTGGTCGAGCGCGCGGTCGACGGGGTCGAGGTCCAGGTCGTTCTCCTCGACGGTGAGGTGCTCGGCTCGATGCAGGTCGATCGCTCGCGCGATCTCCAGCGGGTCGAGGCGATGATCTGCCCCCCGGAGATCAGCGACGCGGCGATCAGCGGCATCGAGCACATCGCTCGCCACGCCGTCGAAGCGCTCGACCTCGGCTCCGGTCTCATCCGCGTCGACATCCTCCGCAGCGATCGCCACAACGAGCAGATCCTCGAGGTAGAGCCTCTTCCCTCGCTCGCCCGTGATGGCGTCGTCGCCCGCGTCGCCGCCGCTGCGGGGATCAACTACAAAAACCTCGTCGCTCGGATGGTCACCAGCCTGACGGCGGTCGATGGTCTGATCGAGGTCGCCGAGACCGAGACCGAGACCTTCTCCGCTGCGAACGAGCTCGCGGCCTGCTAGCCCAGGACTCGGGCAGGAGAGCGCCGCAGGCCGAGGCCGCGGCGCTTCTTCGTTCTCGCTCGGCCCACGCGCGTACGCCTCGGGAGCGCGACCGCGGAGACGCGAGGATCACCGCGAGGCCGATATCGCGAGCGCGAAGGCCCCGGCCGATCCGCAGCTCTTGACCGCGAGCCTCTCCTACCGCGAACGAAAAGAGCGCCGCGAGCCCGAGGCGCCCATGCTCCCCGCAGACGCGGCGAGCTACACACCCGCGAAGAGGCGAGCGCCGAACGAGTCCGAGAGGCGGTGATCGTTGAAGATCTTCTGCGCCGCCGCGGCGACGTCGTACTCGACCCGCTTGAAGGAGAAGGTCCCACGATCCGTGTCGAGGATCGTGTAGCTCGCCCGCGGGTCATGATCCCGCGGCTGGCCGACAGAGCCCACCGAGATGATGTAGCGAAACTCCGGGTGGATCTCGAACTCCTTGGTCACCACCTCGTAGACCTTCTCCTTGGAGATCGCGAAGGACTTGCACAGGTGCGAGTGACCGATGAAGGTCGCGAGCCCGAGGCGCTCCCAGATCGGGATGCAGGTCTGGGCCTGCTCAACGTTGAAGATGTACTCGAACTCTTCGAGCTCGACCGGCGAGCCGTGGCAGAAGTGAACGTCGTCGTCACGCTCGGTGTACTGCAGTCCCTTGAGCCAGGCCATGTTGGTCGGGCTTAGGATCGACGCGTGCAGGTCCAGCGCCTCACGGGCGGCGTCGTAGTAGTAGCTGTAGTCCATCCGTCCGGCGACGGCGGCGTCATGATTGCCCAGGATCGTATAGCGGGTGAGCGACCGGATCCGATCGCAGCACTCGTTGGGCTGGGCCCCGTACCCGACCGTATCGCCGAGGCAGACCATCGCGTCGACCTTCTCGCGCTCGAGGGAGCGGAGCACCGCCTCTAGGGCCTCTTCGTTGCCGTGGGTATCGCTGAAAATTCCGTAGCGCATCAGGCTATCTGACCTCTTCGAATTCGAAGTCATCCTCGACGAGGATGTCGAGCTCGGGGGTGGTGATCGCCTCGTAGGCGCGACGGGCAAAACCTCGCACTGCAGTGTCCTCAGCGAGCGGCCGCTCCCCTCGGATCTCTTCGCCCGCAGAATTCACGTCGCTCAGTGTAGCAAGTGCGTGCGTCGCCGCGGAGGCTATCGACGGGTCCTGGACGTCGACCAGCGCCTCGACCGCGTGACTCCCAGGCCCTCCGCGGATGTCCCCATCGGAGAGCACGACCTCGGCCAACGCCCGGGCGACCCGGTTCGCCGCATAGTCACGGCGGCCGACATCAACCCGCTTAACCAGATCGCAAAGCGGACCGACGGCCCGCGGACCGAAGTTGCCGAGGGCTCGGGCAATGTCGCGCCAGACGTTGGTCTCCTCAGAGAGGAGCCCCTTGCACAGCGGCTCCAGCGCCCGTCCGTCACGGGCGAGACCGAGGAGGATCACCGCAGACTGGCGGACCTCACGGCGTCGCGAGCGAAGACGTTCGATCATCGCAGGGGTCACCGAAGATCCGAGCTCTGCGAGCGCCGGCAAGAGCGCGAGGATCTCGTCGGCGTCGAACTCCTCCATCGACAGGATCACACCGTTGAGCTCTTCGAGCGTCGGCACCCCCTCGAGGACATCTGTCGCCTTCGCCAGGCGACTACGACCGGCCGGCGGCGCCGGAGGGGCGGGCGTCGATGAGACGACAGTCTCGCCGATGAAGCCTGACGCGACCATCGGCGGTTGCTTGGAGCGGCGACGTCCGAGGGGACGCGAGGACTTGCCGCCAGCGTCGACAGCGAGGGCGTCCGTGAGTTCCTTGGGATGAGCGACCCGCTTACGGTCCGCGAGGTCCTTCATCCGGTACCAGTTCTCGAGGGCCGCCTCGGCGGACAGATCCCCCCCCCGGCCGCGGGCGCGGGTCCGGGCCAGCCGTTCGACGATCGCCGCGGCGTTCGGGCCGACCTCCGGGATCAGGATCCGCCGCCAAAACCGAGAGGCGGGGGTCAGACCAAACTCGACCGCCGCCGAGAGGATCGTGCGTCGGATCTGCTCGTACTCGGAGAGCGCCAGGCCGTCGATCTCGAGCAGGCGAGTCAGGTTCTCGCGACTGGAGGCCCTGTCGAGGTGATCGAGCGCCTCCCAGGCCTCGACCGCCGTCATCAGCTCGCGATGGTCGCCGCCGGCCATCACCACCGGCGCAGGCTCGAGGCGCTCGCCGACCCCGAGCACGGCGAGATGACCGCAAGCCTCGAGGAACGCGTCCGCGCCGAAGTCACCGCTCGCCAGGAGGCTGCTCGCCGACTCGAGGCAGAGGGCCGCGTTGCGCTCGCAGCCGGCCGCCTCGATCTCGCGGATGAGCGCCGCCCTACCCCGCTGGCCGTGGATGGTCAGGGTGAGGGTGAAGCCCTGGGCAAGACGGGCGAAGATCTCATGGGCCTCGACGTCGCCTACGTCGATCAACCCGTCGATGACCGCGCTCTCGCCGAGGTAGTTGGCGACCAGGCGGACACCCAGCAGCGGGTAGTCAAAGTCGCGGAGGAGGACGGGGCGCGCCTCGATCGACGCCTCGCTCCAGACCTGCACCGTCGAGTCGTTGAGCTGGAGGCGGACGACGACGACATCGTCGATAAGGTCGAGCTCGCCGCTGGCGGCCCACTCGATCTCGCTCGCGGGAGGGACGGGCGCCCAGGTCGGCGTGCCCCCGGCCGCGGGGGCGGGGCCGACCGGCGGCGGCTCCTTGGCGGTGTCCCGAGTCACGGCGCCGCCGTGGAAGGCCAGCTCCGGTTGGAGGATCCACGCGCGAGCGAAGGAAGGACGCTGCCCCAGGACGCGGAGATGCTCGCGGAGATGCTCGATCACCTCGGCCCGCTGATGGGGCAAGAGGATCAGCGTCGCCTCTTCGACCGCGGGCCGAAGCTCGAGCCACGCACCCAGCCCCACCGCCGCCGTATGGCACGCTGGACACTCACCGACGATCGTCCCACCGCTGCGGATCGATGACGCGAGCGCCGGCTCGGCCTCTGCGTCGACCCAGCGCCAGCGCTTCGCGGCAAAGGCAGCGCCGCAGCCACAGGCGTAGACAACGTCCTCGGCCCAGCTCCACTCGGCTAGGTTTTTCACGGAGAGGACGATAGCTCCCCCGGTTTTGTGGTGTAAAGGATGGCCCATGCAATCTCCGCCGCCAGGCGCATCACCCTCGTCGAGCCTCGAGAAGCTGCAAAGCGCGAGCGAGCGGCTAGTAGAGGATCTCCGGGGTGGATTCGCCAGCCAATTGGAGCGCGCCCTGGGGGTCAGCCTCGACACCTCCGTGATCTCGCTCGCATACGCCGACCATTACCTCGTACAGGCCCGTAGCGAGACTCGAGAGCCGATCCTCACCCTCCTGGCGGCCGGTGCGGGAGCGTACTTTGGGGACCTCGTCTGCCGGACCATCGGCGGCTCATGGCTCGGCGACGGCAAGCGGGCCACCAGCCTCCGGGTGCTCCTGGCCCCACAGATGATCTACTTCTCCCCCTTCGCGATCGCTCTCGACGCGATCGCCGGGGAGTGCGTCCCCCCCGGGGATCCCCGCGCTCCTGCAGACGCCCCCCTCGACTCCTCCTTCCTCTTCGCGAGGCCAGCACCGCGCTCCGGCGAGGAGGACGGGACCGACCCCGACGACGACACCACCTGGCTGACCGACGTGCTCGCCAACCTCGCGCCGGTCCCCGAGAGTCACTTCCACAGCCTCACCTGCCGATTCGAGACCCTCGAGCTGATGCTCCAGCTCCTCGCAGAGCGCCAAGCTGCGCGCGGATGTACGCCTCGAACCTACACAATCGCGGACTACGTCGCCGCTTTCGACCGCCCCGCCGGTGACGCCCCCAGCTAGGGCTAAGCCGGTGTAGACTGCGCTGCACATGCCTGCCGCCGCAGATGACATGCCGCTGCTCGAAATGCTGCAGGTCCTCTCTCGGACGCCTGTCAGCGAGCCGCAGCTCCGCGCGGTCGTGGCTGTCACCTGCGGACGCTGGTGCGCCGGCCGCGGCGAGGACAACGAGGCCCTCCGACTCCTCGCCCACGCCCTCGAGCTGGTCCCGGATCTACGGCCGGCGATGCGACTCCTCTATCGCATCTACCTCCGACGCGGCGACGTCCGAAGCGCAGTCCGCTACCTCGATCAGGAGATCCGCGCGACCCGTCACCCGCGGGAGGCCGCGGCCCTTTACCGCGAGCGCGGCAAGCTCGTCGAGACCCACTTCGGCGATCGCAACGCCGCCCTGCAATGCTACCAGGCAGCGCTTAAGGCGACGCCGCGGGACCTCGCGGTCCTCCGCTCGGTCGAGACCATCGCCCTCCATCAGGGACAGATCATCCCCCTGATCGCCAACCTCGAGCAGCAGCTCGAGGTGCTCCACGACCCGTCGGCCGTCGCCGGGATCCTCCGCGATCTCGCCCTCCTTGAGGGACGCACCGGCGGCGACCTCCCCCTCGCGAGCGACATGCTCGGCGCAGCACTCGACGAGGTCGAAGGTCATCTTTTGATCGCTCAGGATCTGCGCCGCGTGGCCGAGCGCGCCGGGGACGTCGAGATGCTCCTGCGGGCGCTCGAGGCCGAGGCCAGCGCTCTCCCGGAGAACCGCCGCGCGGGGCCTCTCGCCGAGATCAGCGGCCTCCTCGCCCGGCACCGCGAGCGAGCCGCCAGCCTTCAGCTCCTCGAGAGCGCCGCCCATGCCCAACCTTCCTGCCTGACGCTGTGGCGTCAGCTCGAGGAGCTGAGCATGCGGACCTCCCACTACGACACCGCCGTCGCGGCCTGCCTAGGCCAGCTCAAGTCCCTCGACGAAGGAGATCCCCTCGCCCAAGCCGAGCTCTACTACCGGGTCGGCAAGCTGGCGATGCTCCGCCTCGATCGGGTCAACGATGGTCTCGCGGCGATGCGCCGGGCCCTCCGCCTCGATCCATTGCATATCCCCGCGCTCGAGGATGCGGGCCGCTACCTCATCAGCAATGAGTCCTGGGCCCAACTCCTAGAGCTGCTCAAGACCCAAGCGGCGAGCGCTGAGGCGGCAGGGCTGAGCGCCGAAGAGCGCTCGCAGTCGCTGGTCCGCGCCGGGCAGGTGCTCGAAGAGCACCTCGCCGAGCCCGACGGAGCCCGCCAGCTCTACGAGGACGCGCTCGCGGTCTGCCCGACCTATCGGCCGGCGAGCGATCGCTTGGAGCGGGTCCTCCTCCAACTCGGTCGCCTCGACGCGCTGCGGGACCACTACCGCGCAGAGCTCGGCCGAGCCTCCAGCACCCCGCGCAAGGTCTTCCTCCTGTCGATCCTGTCGCAGCTCGCCGCCCGCGACACGGACACCGGACCGGCGATCAAATACCTCGTCGCGCTGCTCAAGGAGGTCCCCGAGCACCTGACGTCGATCCAGCTCCTCGCCCGCCTCCTCGGGCGCACGGGTCGCAGCCGCGAGCTCCTCCAGGTCACCGAGCAAGAGATCAAGCTGACCGAGAGCCCGAACCGCAGGGCCAAGCTCCTCCACCGCGCGGCCGAGCTCGCCCTCGAGATCGACGATCGGGACCGGGCCTATGAAAGCCTCAACTCCGCGCTGCTCGCCGTCGACAATCACCAGCCGAGCATCGAGCTGCTCGATCATCTACTCCGCGAGGATCAGGACGACAAACTCCTCCTCTCGCTGCTCCGCCGCCAGCTCAGCCACACCGATGATCGCGAGCGACGGGTCGCGATTCACCTAGAGATCGCAGCCCTCCAGGCGACCCGCCTCGGCGATCACGAGGCGAGCCTCGCCGAGATCGACACCCTGCTCGAGACCTGGCCAGGACACCTGCCTGCTCTCCACCGCGGCGAGCGACTGGCGGTCGATCAGGGGCGTTGGGAGCTCCTCTGCAAGTTCTTGGAGCAACACGTCGCAGCGGCGACCAGCTCTCGAACGCAAGCGCTGCTGCTCTATCGCCTGGCCCAGATCCGCAGCTCGGAGTTCGAGGACTTGGCAGGCGCCAGCACCGATCTTCGCCGCGCGCTCGCGCTATGGCCAGAGCTCGGGGTCGCGCGGGCGCTCCTCCTCGATCTCTGCCAACAGCGCGGCGACATCGACCTCCTCCGCGAGATCGCGCTCGACGGCCTCGCCCGCGAGCGCAGCCCCGCCGAGCGTCGGACCATCGCCCTCCTGCTCGCCGAGAACACCCCCAACCCGGCGCTCGCGATCGTCTACCTCGAGGCCGCCTGCTCCACCTCTCCAGGCGACGCCGCCCTCCAGCTCCGCCTCGCCCGCGCAGCCCGTGCGACCGGTCGTCAAGCCCTCGCAGCAGAGGCCTTTGAGGCCGCCGCGAACGCGATCACGACGCCTGTGACGTCAGCGGCTCCGCCAGCCCTCGCCCTGCGCTTTCAGGCGGCCTACGCCCGCGAGCGAGCCGGCGACCGCGAAGCGGCCGCGGCGGCCTACACTGAGATCCTCAAGCGGGCCAGCGACCCCCTCGCCCGGCGCGGCAAGGAGCGCCTCACCGCGACCGCGACCGCGACCTGGCAGGGGAGCCTCGACGCCCTCAAGGCCAAGGCCGAGGCCACCACGTCACCGCTCGAGCGAGCGGCATTCCTCAGCCACGCAGCCCAGCTCCACCTCCACCACGGCGAGGCCGACCCCGCCCGCGAGCTCCTGGAGCTCGCGCTCGCAGCCGACGGCGAGTACCTCCCAGCGCTGATCCACCTCGCCGAGGCCCACGACGCCCTCGGCAACCCGGCGGCGGCGATCTCCGCCCTCGAGCGGCTCGCCAGCAACCTCCACGACGCGGGACCGCGCGCGGACATCCTCTGCCAGGCGGGCCGACTCGCCCTGACGAGGCCCGCCCTCGGCGATCAGGGCGGGTTGGCGTGGCAGCTCTTCGGCGAGGCGCTCAAGGCTGCGCCCGCCTCGGAGCTGGCGTTTAGCGGCCTCTGGCTCACCTACAAGCGCCACGGCAGCGAGGGCGCGCCGATCCTCGGAGACACCTTCTCTCGGCGACTGGAGATCCTCTCGCGGGTCGGCCTCGAGAGCCCACAGCTCCGGGCGCTCGCCCGCCTCGCCTCGGCGATGGAGGGGCCCAAGCAGGCGACCGACCTCCTCGAGAGCGCGACCCGCTCCGCCGGCTTCGACGCGCCTGTCTACGTCGACCTCGCCCAGGGCTACGCCCGGCAGGGACGCTGGGCCGACGCCGTCGCCCAGCTCGAGAGCGCCCTCAACATCGAGCCCTCTGCGGAGCGCCGCGCCGCGATCCACTCCTTCCTCGCCGAGGCCCACGAGCGCACCGGCAACCGCGACGCGTCGATCCGTCACCACATCGACGCGAGCCGCGGCGGCTACCACCCGCGACACGCCCTCCTCGCGGCCGACCGGCTCGCCTCCGAGATCGGCAGCGTCGGCCAGCGGGTCGAGGTGCTCAGCCTCCTCGTCGAGCGCGGTGACCACGGCGAGAAGCTCCGTGGCCTCCGCGAGCTCGCGGAGCTCCACGCCGATGACCTCTCGGACACCGACCAGGCGATCCACTTCCTCCGCGAGCTGCTCCGCCACGAGCCCACCGACATCGCCGCGATCACCCGCCTCTCGGAGCTGCTCCGCGCACTCGATCACTACGACGAGTCGCATGCCTCCCTGGTCACCGGGATCTCCGCCCACCGCCGCGCGATCGCCCTCCGCGGCCTCCGCAACCGCGCTGGCGCACCGGACCCATCGGCGGTGCTCGGCCTCCACCGCCTCTTCGACGAGACCGAGGAGCTCAACGGCGTCTACACCTGCGCCAGCATCCTCGAGGTCGTCGACCCCAAGAGTATCCCCAAGGGTCGCGACGCCGACTCCTTGATGGGCGACCCCTGGCCGCTGCCGGTCGCCCGCGACGATCTCTTCCCGGCGCTCTGCTCCGGCAAAGACGCGACGATCGCGGCGATGATGATGATCCGCGAGGGGATCTCCTACCTCACGGAGATCCCGGGCGCCCCCGAGCCGCCCGAGTTCCTGACGACCAAGCGCTCGCTCCCCTCGGTCAGCGGTGTCGCCTCAGTCAGCCACGCGCTCGCCCAGGCCCTCGGGATGCCCGAGCCCGACATCTTCCTCGGCTCCGAGGACCAGCGACGGATCCTCGCATGGGCGAGCGGCAGCCCCTCGCTCAGCCTCGACCGCGGCGTCTCCCAGGATCCCAACTCACCGCAGTCGCGCGACAAGCTGGGCCGCGCTCTCCTCCGCCTCTCTCTTGGCGGTGACTACATCTTCGAGCGACTGCCGACCAAGCAGCTCCTCGGCCTCCTCTCGGGCCTCAGCGAGAGCGTCGGCATCAGCCTCGAGTTCCAGCACGCGATCGATCAGGACACCGCCGACGCGGTGATCGAGATCCTCTCGACCGGCGCCGCCTCCCTCGAGTTTGGCGAGCACGCCGAACGGCTCAGCCGCTGCGCGGACACCTTCGATCCGACCCAGCTCCGCGCCGCCTTCGTGATCGCCGAGGATCGAGCGGCGATCCTCTGCGCCGGCGACCCGCGGATCAGCATCCGCGAGCTTCGGCGCAAGGGCAGCCTGACCTCCGCCCGCGGCCAGGCCCTGCTCTCGTACCTCGTCTCAGACGACCACCTGTCCCTACGCCGCTCGCTCGGCTACAGCATCGAGCTTGAGCTCGATATCAGCGACGTGGAGGAGATCCCATGAGCGACCGCGTCATCGTCGATGAGCTCGACCGCGAGATCGACGTCCAACGGACCCTCGATGCCCGTCCGCCGAAAGACCCTGACGCCGGCACCCCGCCGAGCCTGGTCGACCTCGGTGACGACGAGCTGTGGCCGATCCAGATCGCCGCTCCCCCTCGCCTCTTTCACGCAGCTGGGGTGGCCGAGAGCCGACAGCGACTCGCCGACTACCTGCACGCCGAGAGCGCCCACCGCGACGGCCCCCTCGGTTCGCTCCTGGCCGGAGAGGCAGGTCGACGTCTGATCCAGGATCTCGGGCAGAACTTTCAGGGCCAGGCCCTGATCCAGGACTGCGGCTCCGATGTCCCCGGGCAGCTCATCGCAGCAACCGTCGATCCGCTCTTCGACCTCACCGCAGCCCTCGAAGATCTCACCGGACAGGCCAGCGATCCGTTGCGCGCCCCCGCGGAGCGAGCGGCGGCCTGGATCGAGCATGGGCTCCTCTGCGAAGAGCGAGCTGGCGAGCCCGAGCGAGCGCTAGCCAGCTACCGGGCGGCCCTCGGCATCATCGCGGATCACCCGATCGCCCTTAGCCTCGCGACCCAGGTCGCGGACAGTCTCGGCCGCGAGGACCTCGCGCTCCCGCTCCTGAACGCCGCCATCGACGCGAGCGAGGGCCCTATCGCCGCCACCTATCGCCTCGAGAAGGCGATGTTGACCAGCGACCTCGACGTTCGCCGGTCGCTCCTCGAGGAGATCGTCGCCGGCGACTCGCCTGATCCGACCGCGATCCGTCGCCTCCTCCCGCAGGTCCGCGCCCGCGGTGATCGTCGGCACCTATCCGCCCTCTACCGCCGCTACGCGAGCATCGCCGACGAGCCCGTCGCCGCAGGCATCGCCCTCCATCAGGCCCTGACGGCGCTCGGCGAGACCCCGCTCGACGCCGGTGCGACGCTCTCGGCGATCCATGCCTGGCTCGACGCCAACGTCGGCGATATCACCAGCTTCCCGCTCCTCGCCGAGCTCATCCGCACCCTCGAGCAGCAGCGCCTCAACAGCCCCGAGGAGTTCGACGACGACCGCTACATCGCCCTCCTCGAGCGACTCTCCCCCTTCGTCGACGACCTCCAGGAGCGCGCGGTGATCCGCGAGCAGCTCGCCCGCCTGCGCTGGGCTGCCCTCGCCGACAAGCGCCCCGATCCGCCGACCGCCGACGATATCCTCGCCGGTAGGCCTCACCTCCCCGCCGAGGTCGAGGAGCTCTACACCGAGCTGCTCGCCGATCTGCGCTTCTGTCTCGAGCACCAGCCGGAGCAGCGCTGGGTTCGAGACACCCTCGCAGCCCTCCTCCGTGATCTTCACGAGATCGATGAGCTTGTCGATCATCTCGAAGGTTGGGCCCACATCCACTCCTCCGGGACCGGCCGTGCGGCGATCCTGATGCGCCTCGGCTCGGTCCACGAGACCCTCCGCCGCGATCTGGCGAGCGCCGCCGAGATCTACGAGCTCGCGGTCGCCGAGGATCCACGCAACCCCAACTGTCTCCGCGCCCTCGGCCGGGTCTACGAGGAGATGATGCGCTGGCCGCAGGCCGTCGAGACCCTCCAGCGCCAAGCTGATGCCTCCGACGACACGCCTGAGCGTCTCTCCGCCCTCCGTCGCCTCGCGGCCCTCGCCGAGCACGAGCTCGGCGACATCGACCTCGCGCTCGAGACCCTCGAGGAGGTCGCTCGCCTCGATCAGGAGGACATTCTCTCCCTCTACCAGCTCGCCGCGCTATCCCGAGCCCACAACCGTCCCAAGCAGCTCCTCGCCGCGCTCGAGCTGCTCGTCGAATGTCTCGACGATGAGGCCGCCATCGCCTCGACCCTCTTTGAGATCGGCGAGGCCCAAGAGCGCTCCATCGGCGATGTCGACGCGGCCTCCCACTACTACGAGCGCGCCCTCCAGCACAGCCCCGGCTACACCCCGGCGCTGCGCGCCCTCGCTCGCATCTACCGCGGATGCAACAACTACGACGCGCTCCTCGGGCTCCACGATCCCGAGATTGATCCGATCACCGACCCCGCGGTCCTCGCCCTCAAGGCCGCCCGGATCTGCCTCGACGAGCTCTCCGACACGGACCTCGCGGTCGAACGCCTGATCGAGTCGTACAACCTCAACCCGGACCTTGCGCCGACCCGGGTCCTCCTCCTCCAGCTCCTGACCCTGAGCGGCCGCCAGCGAGAGGCCTACGACCTCCTCCGCGCCCAGGATCCGCCGATCAACGCAGCGCTGCTCGCCGACTTCCACGTCCGCCTCGGCCTCCTCGCCGAAGACCTCGCCGCCACCAACGACGACGACGCCGATCCCACACGGGACAACGGTCGCGCGCTCCAGCACTACCGGGCCGCCCTCGCGACGCAGCCCGATCACGCGATCGCCCTCGATCGAACCCGCGCCCTCCTGGTCGCCAACCACGACATCGACAACCTGATCCGCTTCGTAGAAGAGCAGCTTCCCCACCTCCAGGGGGCCACGAAGGCCGGTCATCAGACCCAGCTCGCCCGCCTCTACCTGACCAAGCCCGACGGGCAGGCGACGGCGCGGCGCTTCTACGAGGGCGCGATCGAGTCAGCGCCTGCCGACGCGATCCTCCGCCGCGAATTCGAGAACCTGCTCAGGCAGACCGACGACACCAAGGATCTGCCGACGATCCGCCTCGCCCTCGCCCGGATCAGCGAAGACACCCACTACAAGGCGACGCTCCTCGTCGAGTCCGCCGAGGCCCTCCTGATCTCCGGCGCCGATGAAGATCGCGAGTTCGCGGCCAACGCGATCCTGGGCGCGCTCCGAGAGGATCCAGGCAACCCCTACGCTGTCCGCCAGCTCGAGGGTTTGCTCTCCGACCCGAGCTCGCCTGTGGCGATGACGGACGCCGTCGGAGCCCGAGCCGTCCGCGCCCAGTCCGACTCCGAGCGGGCGATCTTCTACCTCGAGAGCGCCGAGCTGCTCGAACGGGCAGGTGCCCGCTCCGAGGCTCAACGAGCCTACCGAGCGGCCCTGCGGGCGATGCCTAGCCTCGCCCCGGCAGAGATGGGGCTGACCCGGATCGCCAGCGGAGCGGCCCAGGTCTCCGAGAGCGCGCCGAAGACCAAGGCGGTGTCGATCCACACTCTAATGGCCGACGCCCGCGACGCTGCGGTCAGGGCGGGCACCAGCGGCGAGCCCCGCGACGCCGAAGAGGCGCTCAACCTGCTCGGACAGATCCTCGGACGAGATCCGCACTACCGCGACGCGATCGGCCTCACCCGCGCCCTCGCAGCCCAGCTGCCCGACCCAGCCGCGGCGGTGAACCTCCTGAGCACCGTCTACGGGCGGATCACCGACGCGGCGCTCCGCTACGAGATCGGCGTCTTCCTCGGCGAGCAGTCGACGAGCGACGAGAACGCCCTAGCCTACTTCCAGGTCGCCGCCGACGCTCGCCCCGACGGCAAGCAGGCCCTGCGCGGCCTCCTCCGCCGGCACCAGCGGGTCGGCAACGAGGAGGCTTCGGCAGAGGTCATGGAGCGTCTCCTCGCGCTCTACGATCCCGGCGAGCCCTCTGCGATCGACCTCCGCCTGACCCTGGCAAACTACCTCGCCCGTTCGCCCAAGACCCTCGACCGCGCCCTCGAGCACGCGCGCATCGTCCTCCAGGCGCGGAGCGACGATCCCCGAGCGCTGCTCCTGATGGCCGAGCTCCTCGAGCGCTCGCAGATGCCCTCCGAGGCCGTCGAGATGCTCGACCGCCTGGTCAGCCGCGAGCGGGCCCCAGACAAGCTCCACGAGCTCCACACCCGCCGCGCGCGCCTCCTGGCGGATCTCCCGGGTCGTGACAACGATGCCCTGACCGCGGCGGAGCGGGCAGCCGAGCTCAACCCCGGCGACCGGGCGACGATCCTCCTTCTCATCCGCCTCCTGGATCGCACCGGCCAGACAGATCGGGTCTCCGCTTTCCTCGGCCCTATCCGCAACGCGATGCTGAGCAACATCGGTCGCGGCCAG
>Ga0316189_10000602_pt1 | contig 36040 bp, 36 predicted proteins | sample LowCovwburrow_MG_FD_204930 | JGI IMG/M metagenome (GOLD analysis project Ga0316189, IMG submission 204930) | Coastal sediment microbial communities from Maine, United States - Lowes Cove worm burrow | ecosystem: Environmental > Aquatic > Marine > Coastal > Sediment | place: USA: Maine...
GCTGGACCGTCGGTGAGGACGCAGGCCGCGGATGGCGACGTCTCGTCGCTGCCCCGGCCCCCCTGGAAATAGTTGAACTCAACTCCATACGCACATTGCTTGATAACGGAGCGCTGGTTGTCGCTGTGGGCGGTGGCGGAGTTCCGGTGGTGCGTTTAGCTGACGGCAGTCTGAGCGGGCGTGATGCCGTTATCGACAAAGATGCTGCATCCTGCCTGCTGGCGGTTGAACTCGGTGCCTCGGTGTTGATCAAGTCCACCAGCGTTGACAAGGTCGCATTGAACTTTGGAACCCCACAGCAGGAAGATATTGATTACATGACCGCCGCAGAATGCCGTCGTTACCTGGATCAGGGGCATTTTGCCCCCGGTAGTATGCTGCCCAAGATCGAGGCCGCGCTTGCCTTTCTGGAACAGGGAGGTGAAAGGGTCATTATCACTCAACCCCATCATCTTGAAGAGGCACTGCACGGTATATACGGTACCCACATTGTGCCATGAAGAGACATAGAAAATGAGCATGAACGGTTATCAGTGTGTTGCCTGTTCCGTCACGCAACCGCCGGGCTTTGATGGTTTTTTGTGTCCTGCCTGTGGCGGCAATCTTGATATCAGCTACGACTATGATGAGGCGGCAACAAAAATTGACGGGACCTTTGGCAATGGCTTGTCTGACCTTTTCCGGTTTGCAGCGTTGCTGCCATTGAAGTGGCCACGTCCGTCTTTTCCGTTGCGGGTGGGCAGTACACCGCTGTACCCGGTACGTCCGCTGGAAGAAATGAACGGGATGTGCAATCTGTATCTCAAGGACGAGACCCTGAATCCCAGCGCCTCACTCAAAGACCGCGCAAGTGCTGTAACCGTCGCCCGGGCTCAGGATATGGGTGCCGGTGTTGTTGCAGTAGCCAGCACCGGCAATGCCGGTTCCTCGCTCGCCTGCCTGGCGGCCGCCACAGGACTCGTGTCAGTGATATTTGTACCCGCCAGTGCGCCCGAGGCAAAGCTCACCCAGATGCTTGCATTCGGCGCCCGTGTGATGGCTGTAAATGGTAACTATGATGAAGCCTATGATCTTTGCCTGGCAGCATCCACTGAATTCGGCTGGTTTAACCGCAGTACTGGTTTTAACCCATTTACACGTGAGGGCAAAAAAACCTGCGCCTACGAGATATGGCAGGATCTTGGCGGCCGGGTACCGGATCGCGTCATGGTATCCACCGGAGACGGAAATACGCTCAGTGCCATCTGGAAAGGCTGGTGTGATCTGAAAGCCGTGGGTTTGATCGACAGTTTGCCAAAGATCGATTGTGTCCAGTCGGAGGCCAGTGCCGCGATCAGCGAGACAGTTCATCAGGTTCGCAGTTTTGACGAGGCAGGTGTGGATTGGTCTTCCCTGGTAGTAAGGCAGGTAAGCGCATCGACCATTGCGGATTCCATTTCTGTTGATAAGCCACGTGACGGTCTGGCTGCTGTTAAGGCTGTCATTCAATCCGGCGGCGAACCAGTGATGGTTTCCGATCAGGAGATCCTGGCCGCCATTCCTGAAATGGCACGGGTCACAGGTGTTTTCGCAGAACCCGCTGCCGCTGCGCCATGGGCGGGTCTTAAGCAATTGATCCGGAAACAACGAATCGCTCGAGATGAGTTGGTAATATGTATTGTTTCAGGCAGTGGTCTCAAGGATATTAACAGTGCACGGACCGCAGTGGGCAAACCGCGTTTGATTGAACCATCACTCAAAGCCGTGCAAGAATGTCATCCACCATTGGATGTATTGATGCGTGGCGGGTGCTGAGCGGTCGGACGGGAAATCAAGTTTAAAGTTGCCAAACTTGGAAAAACTGTACAAAATGGTCAGTTGAGAAGCGGTTTTTAATCAGTTGCACCCTATTGTCACTGGCAGGTAACGATCATTGAGCAAAATTAAGCGCAAAAAAATGTTGCGAATCCTCGAGTCAGGTTTCCTGATAACGGGTCTGATTTTGCTCACCACATTTGTCCTCGCCCGTGGCTTGGGTGATTATCAGAGCAAATCCGATATTCGTGCTTTCGAGCAGGCAGTTGTCATTGATTCTGCAGCAGCTAAAGCAGTGACGGGTAGTGAGGACGAGCACTCACTTGAGCCCGACTATACGCTTTGGTCGAGCAAACGCATTGATGATTACCATGCGAGCAATATGCAACGTAATGATGCGCCGTTGGCAGTTCTCAGCATAAGCAAACTCGATTTGAAAGTGCCTGTTTACAACGGCACAGATGAAATTAATCTCAATCGCGGTGCCGGGCGAATCAAGGGTACTGCAAGGATTGGTTCACCGGGCAACCTGGGTATTGCCGCCCACCGCGACGGGTTCTTCAGGGTATTGAAGGACATCGAGTTAGGGGACAGTATAGAAATGCTGACTCATCAAGGCAAAACAGAATTTGTGGTGTCGTCTATCACCATTGTAGACCCCACAGATGTTAGTGTACTCGCACCTACCGAGGACACTACAATTACCCTTGTTACATGTTATCCGTTTTATTTCGTCGGTCATGCGCCTAAACGGTATATTGTTAAAGGCGAATTACTTTCTAATCTGTTAAATAAATCATAGAAGAGGTTCAAAATGAAAATATCAAACTTGAAATACGGTCTTATCGCCATCGCAGGTTTGGGCATTACCACAAATGCAAACGCTGAGCTGGGTTGTGATGATATTGTATTTAGCCCTGAAGCTTTCGCCGCCTATGAGCTCATTGACCAGGCTTGCCTGGAAATGGTTGAGCGCGACGACGGAAATACGTATGCCAAGCTGACAGCCAGGGTCGTTGCACAAACAGCCAGCGGTACGCACATCCGCTACAGATTAGCAAACGGAGAACTTGCTCCCAGCCATCTGTCCACTGCTCCTGAAGATTTCCAAGCAATGATCAGTGGTAAGCCGGTTAACATGAGAAATCTGGATGTTAGTCAGTCCATCAATATCTATGTTAGTGACGCATATTGGGTGGATGCAGCAGCGCTCGTCGAAGAAGCGATCGTCGAAGAAATGGTTGAAGAAGCGATCGTCGAAGAAATGGTTGAAGAAGCAATTGTAGAAGAGATCATAGAAGAAGAGATGGAAGCAGAGTTGCCGACAACAGCAGGTCCGTTGCCATGGCTTGCACTGTTTGGTTCCCTGTTCCTGATACTCGGTGGTGCACTCCGCTTTTCACGGAAGTAGTAACCGTTGTACCAGCCTTAAAGGCCGATTAGACCTGGTTTGCGGTTTATATTGATTGCGAATCCAGGAGCCAAAGGTGAAATAGAGAGAGTTGTAAAGACAGGCAGAGAGCATATGGTGCTCTCTGCCTTTCTTTTTGTCCGTAGTAAATACGAAAGAAACCCTTGTTGTCCTTTTCCCTGGCCGAACTCGTCTACAAGAATTCAGAAGTTGCCGGGGTTGCGATCACCCTTCCTGTTCGAGGTTCTCTTTAGCAGGCTCTCCCCACTGAAGCCATTCGCCGACCAGTTTGTAGCCCAGTGCCAAAACGATTGCTCCGACAAATAAACCGACAATACCGGATGTAATCATACCGCCGATGGCACCCAGGAGAATGACCAGCATCGGTACGTCAACACCGCGTCCCAAAAATAGCGGTTTCAGTACGGCGTCACTAAAACTGACCAAGAGGCTCCAGATTAGAAAAATCACCGAAACCGTGGTGCTTTCTGCAGAAAAAACATAAAACGCTACCGGCCCGAGTATCAGCAGGGGAGGCAATTGGGCTATGGCCAGGACCAGTATAAAAATGGCTAATAATCCAGCTGCCGGCACACCGGCAAACATCATGCCGAGACCACCAAGTATTGCCTGGATAAACGCGATACCTATGACGCCGACTGCAACGGAGCGAATAGTGGAAGTTGACATATCCAGTAATTCGTCACCCTGGTTTGGTGTCAGGCGCTTGGCCATTCTTCGCAATCCTGCATTGGCGCTATCGGCGCTCACCAGGAACACCGTAGCTATCAGGAAGGAAACAATAAATTGGAGCAAACCACCGCCTACCCCGGCAGCAGCACCAAGCATTTTCTTACCGATGGCAGTGAGTTGATCAGGATACCGCTCCAGCACTGCCCTCAGGTTTTGTGATGCCTGAAGCCACAATTGATAAGTCTTCTTACCGATAACTGGCCACTCCTCGACGTAAGCAGGTGGAGCGGGTACGTGTATTGTGCCTTCGGAGATCTGGTCGCCCAGATTGGTCGCACCATCAACCATGGAAGAAGACAGGGAAATAATAGGAACCAGGATGATTGCAATGCCGATAACTGCAATCAGGGTTACTGCCAACTTTTTTCTGCCACCCAGTTTTTCAACGAGCTTAAGGTATGGGGTATAAATTGCGACAGCAATAATAGCACCCCACGCAACGATTGAAATGAATGGTGAGAGTATTTGCAGACACCAGGCCAGGATCAGAAAAATAAGTCCTAGCCGGATGGCAATCTCGATAGCTTGGGCGGTGCTGTTATTTGAGTTTACGGGTAAATTCATGTCTGCTTGCTCCAAAAAGATTTAGTCTCCCGGAGCAAGCATACACTGACCCGGCTTTACAGGTCGAGAAGATGAACTGTAATCAGGCTGCTTTCTCGCTCAAATCCAGTAGTTGGACTGTTTCAGTTCGCGGGTCGAGTACATCTGCCAATGTAAAACGGCCCAGCGCATCCAGATAGGCCTGCATGGCATTCTGAAGATAGCCCTTGAGGCGGTTGTCTGCGGTCAGTCCATGTTCGTGGAAAGGGCATGTTTCGCCTTTCTCATCAAGATGCTTTTCCGTATGACGGATCACATCATTCAGGCTGATTTCTTCCGGCTTGCGGTTCAGTTTGATACCGCCCCCGGGGCCACGCTGTGCGCTGACAAACTCTAAGCGGGTAAGATTGCTGACCACTTTCATCAGGTGATTTTTCGAAATGTCGTATGCTTGAGATATCTGGTAAATGGTGACCCTGTCCTGGTCATTTTGTCCCAGGTAAATCAGAACGCGAAGGGAATAGTCTGTGAATCGGGTAAGGCGCATGACGTTTTGTAAACTCCAAAATTGAGTCCCCCCCAATCTTGTAGATCACATTATAGCGATGCGACCGATCCTGTCACGGTATGCATGCGGAAAGTTGACGGAATTTATGCAGAAAAAAAGCCGGAATTAGATTCCGGCTTCTTTAAATAGGGAAAAATTACTTTTGAGATGAGTAATAGGCAGCCAGGTTTTCAATGTCGGTATCGCTCAGCGCAGCAACCATCGGTGCCATCATCGGATCCTGGCGGGTACCATCGCGAAAGGCTTTTATCTGTTTGATGAGATATTGCTCTTTTTGTCCCGCCAGGTTTGGCCACACCGGACTCATGCTGATACCGGTTGGGCCGTGACAGCTGGCGCACATGGCTGATTTTGCTTTTCCTGCTGCAGCATCTCCGGCGAAGGCAGATGTTGATGCAAAGACCAGTGCTGTTAAAAGTGCAAAAAAGAAAGATTTCATTTAAGTCCTCCATAGCTCATTTGAAAAAAAGAAGGTGAGTTGATACTGACAGATTCTACCGGAATTTACGGTGTTAGTAACTAATACCACACGTTCTGACGACCGTCAGGATGAATCGAAAAAAGCGGGGTTTTGTGTTCATGCGCAGAGCCGGTCCAGAAAAAACTATGGAGCCTGGCAATACTGCTGGCTGACAAGTTAACTTGCCAGCGACTGCACCTGTGTAGCTATGTTGTACCTGCAGTGCTGGTACTTCTGGTTGCGTTTACTTTTCCACCGAATTGATAGCGGGTTGAGCAGAGACGCTACTTACCGGCTGTCGAGATCAGCGAAGGCTCAGCGGCCATCAATCCGTAATTGCTTGCTGTTGCCAGAAAACCGCCTGAAATTTCAGATAGTGTTTTGGGGTCGGGCGATGGTGCGATCGCCAGGAATAGCGCAATGGTCAATAGAATGGTCGACTTCATGTCATTACATCCCTGTTTAACTGATTGAAAAACAAACGTTTATCATAGGGGTAAACGTTGTCCCCGTTTTTAGCCATCCTGGCCAAAAATTTGCTCGGGTCAAGTAGTGTATCCTAATTAAAGTGTCGTTGCCACTTAATGATTTTAAAGGGTTTTCAGAGTTGCCGGACACCGTCTTTAGTGGCCATCAGAACCAGGTCAGCGGGTCTTATTGCAAACAGGCCACAAGTTACCACACCGGCAATATTATTGATGGTTTTCTCCATCTTTACCGGATCGACCAGGTCCATGTTATGGATATCAAGAATCCAGTTGCCGTTGTCGGTTACAAACTTCTCGCGCCATTCCGGTTGGCCACCCAAAGCCACCATTTTGCGTGCTACCAGGCTGCGCGCGAGAGGTATGACTTCCAATGGTAATGGAAAGGCCCCCAGTACCTTGACCTGTTTGCTCTGATCAGCAATACAAACAAACTTCTTACTCGCCGCCGCGACAATTTTTTCCCTGGTCAAGGCACCACCGCCGCCTTTGATAAGCCGCCGGTGTGCATCGAACTCATCTGCGCCGTCAATATACACGTCAAGACCACCGGTCTGATTTAAATCAACGACCCGAATACCGCCGGCCTTTAAAAGCCGGGTGGTAGCCTCGGAGCTGGAAACTGCAGCCTCAATGCGGATACCGCTCTTGATCAATGCGTCAATGAAACAATTAACGGTGCTGCCGGTGCCTACACCTATGATGCTGTCAGCTTTTACGTAGTCCAGGGCCGCGCTACCGACCAGACGTTTTAATTCATCCTGGTTCATGCTGCTCTCAACGACATGATGTAATCCCATTGTTCAGGTGCGAGGGGCATGACAGACAGGCGATTGCCCTTGCGGATCAATGGCAGGTCACCGAGCGCTTCGCCATGCGCCTTGATGGCTTTCAGGGATATGGGCTGGTCCAGCTTGGTGATCAGCTGGATATCCACAAGAAACCAACGTGGATTCTCCGGGTCACTCTTGGGGTCGTAGTATTTAGCCTCAGGGTCGAAAGCATCCGGGTCAGGGTATGGCTCCGATACAATTTCGGCCAGACCGACGATAGCGGGAATATCGGTATTGGAGTGATAAAAGAAAACGCGGTCTCCAATCTGCATGTCGTCACGCATAAAATTACGCGCCTGGTAGTTACGCACGTGCTTCCACCATCGAGTCTGGTCGGGGCAGGCCTCCAAATCTTCTACACTAAAAACGTTCGGTTCACTTTTTACCAACCAATGTTTCATTCAATCCTCCCAAATAGTTGCTTATTAGTGCCTAACTGACAAATGTAAACCAACCGTGCTCATTTACAACACCATGCAGTGAAATATCCCAACTATTTTTGTCGACCGGGCTAATTTCCTGCAGACTGTAAGCGATCCCGGTTCTCAGCGGTTTGACCCGGTCGCGCAAATTTTCGAGACAGCGGTCATAGTAACCGGCACCCATCCCGAGACGGTTGCCGAATCGGTCATATCCCACTAATGGCATGAGTATCATATCGAGACTGGATACTGGTATAGAAGCAGTTTCCAACGGTTCAAATATACCGTACCTGTTTTTACCCAGCCGCGTGTCAGCCTGCCAAGCATGAAAACTCATGAGGTGATCGTTATTTCCCGAGATAACCGGTAGGGCGAGTTCGTAGCCGTTGGACATCAATTGTCTGAAAACCGGAGTGATATCCGGTTCGCCGTTAAATGACCAATAGCAGGCAATTCGGACAGCGCCCCGGGATTTGACCAGTTGCAACACGTGCTGTCCGATGACTGCATCATGTTCGGCGCGAAGGGTGGTTGACAGCCTGGATCTTTCAGAGCGTAATGTTCGGCGCAAATTTGCTTTGGAATGATTCACGGCTTGATCGCTGGTTTAACGCATGCAGGCTGATTTATTGAAGAGTTTTCAGGTTGTTCAGGGTAAGCATGCCAAGCCAAAACAGGGAATTGAAATTAAAAAACCCTCCGTGGATGCCGCTACAGACCTGATTACCTTGAACCAAAAGGTTCAAGTGGGACAGCTTCCTGGGCTTCAGGCTTTTCGCACTATGACGAACATGCACAACAGCATTCAGACGGGCCGTCCCGAAGTTATAAATTAGGGACAAGGCGTATATCAGGCCCACTGGCAAACACCACAGAGGGCAACTTAATTCTATCCCAATTGCTCATCGAGCGCATCATCAAGTTCATTGACGAGCAAACGAATCCGGCTATCAACGTTTTCCTGACGGTGTTTTTCGATGCTTTTTAACTTGAGCAATTCGTCGGAAAGGTTCAGGGCTGTCATGACAGCAATGCGCTCAAGAGCCACTAATCTGCCGGCATCTTTGATGGTACGCATACGTTCATCGAGAAAAATCGCAGCGGTTTTCAGCGCCTCACGCTCGCCGGCCTTGCAGGCAAACTGGTATACCCGGTCAAGAATTTCAACCGAGATAGGTTCAGATATATTATTTTCCATGTCGGCTCAGACCTGCTCCAGACCCTTAAGGCGATTGATCATGGCCTCAACCTTGGTGCGGGCCTCGTCATTTTTTGCCACCAGTGAAGCACGTTCTGTCACCAGTGCATCCTGACGTACGTGCAAAGACTGATTTTCTTCACGAAGTTTCTGAATTTGACCGAGCAGCTTGTGTAATTGCATTTCGAGTCGATGCAGGTCTTTATCTGTTTGTTCTAAGGAATCCATGACAACACTATAATTTGACGGATTATATGGGTCAATCGGCAATGTGAAAATGAATTGCGATAATGATCGTGCTTTGAAGCTAACTGCCCAACTGATAACATCACTTCCTCCAGAGTGCGAAGACGTACCAATTCTATCTGACATTGAGAACACCAGTCATGAATACCACGCAGTTACCAGATTTTGAACACACTCTGGCCCTGACCCAGGGAAACCTCGAGGCCCCGGAACTGGCCGAGTGCCATGGTATTGGTTGTGGTTTATTGTGTCGTCTGCCGGATGCCAGTCTGGATGCATATATTGGCTTGCTGGATATGCTTGAAGTGGTAAAGACACCAGGTTCAGGTCTTAGAATGGCGCTTGAGGAACTGCTGAGTGCAACCGGAGCACAATTGTCGGATGAAGACATGGGGTTTTCCTTGTGGCTGCCGAATGACGAAGAAATACTGGAGGAGCGAACCATGGCGCTTGCACAATGGTGCTGCGGCTTTCTCGCAGGCCTGGGCAGTAGCGGGGATGAAACATTGAAAGCGATGTCCGATGAAGCCAATGATGCATTGAAAGATCTCCAAAAAATATCAACCGCGGACGTAGCCGATACCGCTGAAAGCGAAGAGGATGAAATTGCCTTTACGGAAATTGTTGAATATATACGGGTTGTGATTCTGATGATCAGGGAAGACCTACGCGGCCCTGAAGAACAGGATTTGATTCATTGAGTTTCCGCATTTAACCTGAAAATGGTGTCATGATTAAAAATAAAGAATTTGCCAAACGTCGTCTGCGTTTAATGGAAATGGCCGGCGCAGGCTCGGTCGTCATCATACGTGCTGCTGCCCATAAAGTTCGCAACAATGACGTTCGTTACCCCTATCGTCAAGACAGTGACTTTTTGTACTTGAGTGGATTTTCCGAGCCTGAGGCCATGATCGTGCTGCTGCCACAGGACAAGGGGGGCCGCTCAATATTGTTTTGCCGTGAAAGGGATTCTCACCGTGAAATGTGGGATGGCCTGATGGCCGGTACTGAAGGTGCCGTCGAACAATTCGGTTTTAATGAGGCTTTCCCGGTTGGCGAAATCCCACAACGTCTGCCACGGATGCTGCGTGGTTGCGACAGAATTTATTACGACCTGGGCAAGGATCCGGACTTTGATCAGCTTCTGATCGGCTGGATGAATGAATTTCGTGCCAAAACACGTAAGAAATTTCAGGCACCGGACGAAATTGTCGCATTGGGCCATAACCTCCACGAAATGCGGCTTTTCAAAAGCCGTACAGAAATTACCGTTATGAGAAAGTCGGCGCGCATCGCCGCAAGAGCCCATCGCCACGCCATGCAAGTTTGTAAACCGGGTATGAATGAGGCGGATATTCATGCGGAATTGTTACACACCTTTACCCGGAACCAATGCGAAGTTTCCTACATGCCGATTGTTGGCGGTGGGGCGAATGCCTGTGTATTGCATTACATCAGCAATCGCGCCCCACTCAATGACGGTGACCTGTTACTGATAGATGCCGGTGCCGAATACGATGGTTATGCTTCGGATATCACACGTACATTTCCCGTCAACGGCAAGTTCACCGGACCACAAAAGGACTTGTACGACGTGGTGCTGGCCTCACAGCTGGAAGCCATTGATGTGGTTCGTGAGGGCAACCCGTGGGAGCATGTCCATGAAACAGCAGTCCGAATTGCAACCGAAGGTATGATTGATCTTGGCATCCTCAAAGGCAGTCTAGAAGAGTCCCTGGAAGAAGAGCATTTCAAAAACTATTACGTGCATAACACGGGTCATTGGCTGGGTCTGGATGTCCATGATGTTGGTGAGTATGAAATCGACGGTCACTCGCGTGTGCTGGAGCCCGGAATGGTTTTCACGGTGGAGCCCGGGATTTACATCCCCGCAAACACTACCACGGTTAATAAGGCCTGGCGCGGAATGGGGATACGTATTGAAGATAATGTCGTGGTGACCCGGTCCGGGGCTGATATTCTTACTTCGGACATCTGTAAAACAACCTCCGACATCGAAGAACTGATGGCATCATGAACTGCGATATCGCCATCGTTGGTGGCGGCCTGGCAGGGGCAAGCCTGGCAGTAGCGCTGGCACCATTGGGTTATGACATTAAGGTGATCGAGGCGGTGGCCTATAAGGCCGTTGAGCAGCCCAGCTACGATGACCGTACCCTGGCCCTTAGCCACAGTTCCTGCCGTATTTTGTCCGGAATCGGCTTGTGGGAAATGCTCGAAGCTGACGCGACCGCTATCCGTAAAATATTTATCACCGAACTGGCACGCCCGGGGCGTGTGGTGCTGGACCCGGCTGAAATGGGACTGACGGAATTTGGCCACGTGGTAGAGGCACGCAGGTTTGGAGTCGCAGTGACCGGCTTATTGGAGCGAACCGGCAATATTGAAGTTATCAGTCCCTCAACCGTTACGGACATTGAAATCGGTGGGCCATCCGCCAGGCTATGTCTCGAAACCGCCGGGGAAACTGACGTGCTGGAGGCGCGACTGGTGGTCGCGGCTGATGGTGCAAACTCTTTCATCAGGAACCATTTGCAGATTCCAACAAAAAAGAGAGACTATGGTCAAACAGCAGTGATCTGCAATATCACACCGGAAATATCCCATGAGGGAAGAGCATTTGAATGCCTGACAGACACTGGCCCTTTCGCCGTGCTGCCGCACACCGGAAAACGCTGCGGGCTGGTCTGGTCTGTTGCCACTTCCGCTGCAAAAGAAATACTGGATCTGGATGATGATACTTTCCTGGCACGTGCCCAGGCGCGTTTTGGCGGGCAATTGGGTACCTTCCTGAAAGCCGGTCAGCGTACGGCCTATCCATTGAAATTGGTACGTGCCAGCGAGGATATCCGCGAGCGGCTGGTCATACTGGGTAATGCAGCTCATGCTATCCACCCGATCGGGGCACAGGGCTTTAACCTGGCGCTAAGGGACGCTGCCGTGCTGGCAGAAATACTGGCTGATGACGACCTCGGTGATCCCGGAGAAACCGGGCTACTACACACCTATAGTTCGTGGCGCCAGCAGGATCAGCGCGGAACCATTGCAGCGTCAGATGGTATGACCCGGCTTTTTTCCCACCCTTCGCCATTTGCAGCCGGATTGCGCACAACCGGTTTGATCGCACACGCGATATCGCCATCGCTGCGTCGTTATTCTGCCATCAAGGCCATGGGCTATCGTGGGCGGGTCCCGCGCCTGGCGCTGGGTGAACTGCTGAGGCCTGTATGACAAACTCAAGTTATGACGTAGCCATCATCGGTGCAGGCATGGTTGGTGCGACCCTGGCCAGCCTGCTCTCCCGTTCCGGTTTTTCCGTGGCGCTGATAGAAGCCATTGAACCCAAGGTGTTTGATCCCAGTTCCGAAGTTGGTTTGCGCGTGTCTGCAATTTCGCCGGGTTCAAGTGCTATTCTGGATCAGGCGGGTGCGTGGAAGCTGATCAGTGAGCAACGGGTCAGGCCATACCGGCGGATGCAGATTGAAGATGGTATGGAGTTGGAGCCCCTGCTGTTTGATGCACCCGTATTCAACATGGAGCGGCTTGGCACAATCGTCGAGAACGCTTTGATTCAATCGTCGGTCTGGCAGGTGGTCAGTTCAGGCGGCATGGTGGATATTTATTCACCGGATTATCTCGACAGCCTGGAATTATGTGGTGAGCAGAACCGGGTTCTGCTCAATAGTGGTAAGAAAATATCTGCCCGGCTGGTGGTGGGTGCAGATGGTGCTGCATCCCGGGTTCGCAAAATCATGGGTGTTCGTCAGGATCACTACGCTTACAATCAGCACGCTCTGGTCGCGGTCGTGGGCAAACAGAAGCCCAATCCAGGCGTTGCCTGGCAACGATTTCTAAAGGACGGTCCGCTGGCTTTTTTGCCACTCGCCGATGGACGTTCTTCGATTGTCTGGACAACATCTTCGGCAGAGGCCGGGCGTCTGCTGGCACAGGACGCCAGCACCTTCACCAGCGAACTGGATGCGGTCAGCAGTGGCTGGCTGGGCCAGGTTGAAAGCCTGGGGCCGAGGGCGGCTTTTCCGCTTAGCATGCGTCTGAGCGAATGTTATGCATCGCAGCGAACAGTATTAATGGGTGATGCGGCTCATGTTGTCCATCCACTGGCAGGTCAGGGTGTCAACCTGGGTTTTGCGGATGCGGCCGCTCTGGTTGAATCATTGATAGCGACCCGTCTCGCGGGTGGTGATATCGGTTCCGCTTCTACGTTACACGCTTACGACCGCTGGCGCAGGTCAGAATCTGAAGCCATGGCATTTGGCATGCACGCTTTGCGCAGTCTGTTCGGTATCGAAAGCCTGTCTCCGTTAAGACGGATTGGTCTGAAACTGGTCAAACGCAGTTGGGTGGTGAAGGATATATTTCTGCAGCGTGCTGCCGGCGTGAGTGGAAATGCCCCAAAACTGGCCAGGGGTGTGACACTAAGGGACCTGCTTGGCGCCTGAGCCGGCTTGCTCACGCAGACAGGGGCTGGTGCAGTCTATTAACTCCCCTCGATAAGGCAATCCAACAGGGGTGCCGGGTATCAGCGCGATGGCTGAATATGTTCTATTATTGAACGATAACCATTCAATAATTGAAGGAAGACACCATGATTTATAACAACATACTCGACACCATCGGCAATACGCCTGTGGTCAGAATCAACAGACTCGCGCCCGAGGGCATAGACATGTTTGTCAAGGTGGAGGCTTTCAATCCGATGTCTTCGGTCAAGGATCGCCTGGCCATCGGCATCATTGAAGATGCTGAGCGTAAAGGCCTGTTAAAGCCCGGTCAGACGGTGATTGAAGCCACATCCGGTAACACCGGGATCGCGTTGGCCATGGTTTGTGCGGTTAAAGGTTATCCCTTCGTTGCCGTCATGGCAGAGTCCTTTTCCATTGAGCGCCGCAAACTGATGCGCGCCTTGGGGGCACGCGTAGTATTGACACCGGCAGCCGAGCGCGCCACCGGTATGTTGCGGATTACAAAGGCACTGGCCAGCAAGCATGGCTGGTTTATGACCGAGCAATTCGATAACCCGGCCAATCCTGAATACCACCGCAACACAACCGGTCCGGAAATCATTCGTGATTTCGTCGGCCGGCGTCTGGACTATTACGTTTCAGGCTGGGGCACAGGCGGTACCATTACCGGTGCAAGTGAGATTATCAAACTTGCACGTCCGGATGTCCGTGTGATCGCGACTGAACCCGAAGGAGCGGCGATGTTAAGTGGCAACCCCTGGGCGCCACACAAGATTCAGGGTTGGACCCCCGATTTCATTCCCTCGGTGCTTGACCGGAATGTGGTTGATAAATTAGTCACCGTTTCGGATGATGAATCGATCGAAACCGCAAGGGCGCTGGCAATCGAAGAAGGTATATTCTGCGGCATTTCAGCAGGTGGAACGTTTGCGGCGGCACTGAAAGTGGCTGCGAAGGCCGAAGCAGGATCTTCCATTTTGGCCATGTTGCCCGATACCGGCGAGCGTTACCTGTCTACACCCTTGTTTGAAGGTGTCAAGGAAGGTGGCGACGATGAGTTGTTAGAAGGGTTGTAGCCAATCACGGCTCACATAACAAAGCCGGGTTCAACTTGAGGCTATCTGCCAGCTTGCGTAAAAAACCATCGAGCGGTGAACTGTTTCTCCATACCAGTGCTATGGTGCGGCTGGGTGATGGTGGGTCAAATGGACGCAGCGCGATATTATCAATAGATGCTATAGGTGGTTTGACAGACAAAACAGGCATCAGGGTTACGCCGGCGTTAGCTGCAACCATCTGCCGCAGGGTTTCCATACTCGTGGCGTGGAAATCGACCCGCTCATGTGCACCGGCCAGTGCACACACGGCCAACGCATGTTCGCGCAGGCAATGGCCTTCTTCCAGCAATAACAGCTCTTCACCTTCCAGGTCTTTCAGACAGATAGTTTTTTTATCAGTCAACGGGTGAGATGCCGGCATAGCTGTCACGAATGGTTCTTCAAATAGTATTTCCATACTCATGCCATGCTCATCAACCGGCAGTGCGAGCAAACCCGCATCCAGCCGACCCTGATCAAGCATGTTCAATATGTCTTCGGTTTTTTCTTCGGCCAGTTGCAACCTGAGTTCCGGGAATCGCTGACAAATGACAGGAATTACATGCGGTAGCAGATAAGGTGCAAGCGTTGGGAATATTCCCAGCTTTATGGAGCCGGTTTCAGGGTTTCTGCTGCGTCTCGCCGCGTCTCTTAAATGCTCTATATCACGTAAAACATGGCGCGCGCGGTGTGCAATGTCTTCACCGATAGTTGTCAGCATAACCTGTCGGGGCGCCCGCTCCACCAGCGATACACCCAGCTCTTCTTCAAGTTTCCGGATTTGTGTGCTCAATGTGGGTTGACTTACAAAACAGGCACTTGCGGCCTTACTGAAATGTTTAAGTTCTGCGAGTTTGACGAAATATTGAAGGGCACGAAAGTTCATGACTGGATTATAGATTGTAGCTATGTGTTTTTGCCATTTGATATACAAAAATAATTTATGTTCAGGAGAAGGTGAGACGGGGAACCCGTCGAGAGGCTGGCCTGGGCCATGCGCACGACTGCAGGGATGCAGGAGGTAGAGCTACGCAGGAGCAGTTGCCGAGGAGCGGTGCCTTTTCCGGGTAAGTTTTCCCGGGAGATTCAATTAATGCAACTATTCAAGTGTTGATTCGCTTAAAATGTCGCCTTTAAAAAATTACACAGGCAGACAGGCCCATCATGAGCAAACGTACGGTCCTCACCGGTATCACAACCACCGGCACACCACACTTGGGAAATTATGTCGGGGCGATAAAGCCAGCCATCCAGGCGAGTCAGGTCGATGGTGTCCAATCATGTTATTTCCTGGCGGATTATCATGCGTTGATCAAATGTCGTGAACCTGAAGTCGTTCACCGGTCCACTCTCGAAATTGCTGCCACATGGCTGGCCCTCGGACTGGATACCGATAAGGCCCTTTTCTATCGCCAATCCGATATTCCTGAAATTTCAGAACTGACATGGCTTCTTACCTGCGTAACCGCCAAAGGCCTGATGAATCGAGCCCATGCCTACAAGGCTGCGGTGCAGGAAAATTTGGAAAAAGACGAAGATGCGGATTACGCCATTGCCATGGGTTTGTTCAGTTATCCAATCCTGATGGCTGCCGATATTTTGATGTTCAATGCGCACGATGTACCGGTCGGCCGCGATCAGGTTCAGCACCTGGAAATGGCAAGGGATATTGCACAGCGGTTCAACCATTTTTTTGGTGAGCATTTTGTTTTGCCGGAAGCCGTTGTCGATGATAGCGTAGCGGTATTGCCCGGTCAGGACGGTCGCAAGATGTCAAAGAGTTATAACAATACGATCCCCTTATGGTTGCCTGAAAAGAAGCTTCGAAAATCGATCATGAAGATTGTTACCAACTCACTTGAGCCCGGCGAACCCAAGCAGACAGAAGGTTCCGCGCTGTTTGCCATTTATTCTGCATTCGCAAGTGCAGAGCAGCGTCAGGATATGAAGAAGGCATTTGCAGATGGAATAGCCTGGGGTGCAGCCAAACAACAATGTTTCGAACTAATCAATGATGAACTCTCCGGCGCGCGAGCAGCCTATGAAGACTTAATTTCCGAACCCGCCAGGATTGAAGACCGCCTGTTGCAAGGCGCGAGGCGGGCGCGTGAATTGACGGTACCATTTATGCAGGAGTTGCGTTCCGCGGTAGGCATCAGGTCATTGGTATAAATGGTGGATGTAGTTACTTCCTCTCAAACCATGCAAGCCGGTGTACAGGTAGCGGCATTTTATAAGTTTGTTCCATTGGATAATATCGAGGGTCTGCAGCTGGAAATCCGCGAAACCTGCAAGGCATCGGATGTGTTGGGTACAATTTTACTGGCGCATGAAGGCATTAATGGCACGGTTGCCGGTCCGTCAGAAGACCTGGACAAATTGTTTACACAATTGAGTCAGTACCCGGGTCTTGAGGGCCTGAGCAAGAAGATTTCGTATTGTAACCGGAACCCGTTTTACCGGATGAAGGTGCGTCTCAAGAAGGAAATTGTGACGCTGGGTGTTGAAGGAATCGATCCAAGGCAGGACGTGGGTGAATACATTGCGCCTGAAGCCTGGAATGAATTGATCAGCCAGCCGGATGTCCGTCTGATTGATACCCGCAATGATTATGAGGTGGGTCTGGGCACTTTTGCCGGGGCGGAAAACCCGGAGACCCGGTCTTTCCGGGATTTCCCTGCCTGGGTTGAAGCGAACCTGGATGCGGACAAGGATGAAAAAATCGCGATGTTTTGCACGGGTGGTATCCGCTGTGAGAAATCGACCGCCTTTTTGAAAGAGTTAGGCTACAAAAATGTCTACCACCTTGAGGGTGGCATACTTAATTACCTGGAAAAAGTGCCGGTCGATGAAAGCATGTGGCGGGGTGATTGTTTTGTTTTCGATAATCGCGTGACGGTGGATCATGATTTAGGTGAAGGCCAGTATGTACTTTGCCCGGCGTGCCGTATGCCCTTGTCTGAAGAAGACCGCAGGTCACCAAAATTTGAAAAGAATGTTTCCTGTCCAAAATGCTTTGACCGTCTGACACCCGAGAGACGGGCCAGCCTGAAAGAGCGGGGCCGCCAGATTGAACTGGCTGCAGCCAGAGGTGAAAAACACATAGGCAGTCGGTGACTGCCCGACCCACTGGCAGCCTTTCCTGATCACGGATAATATAAACTCAGGCTCGATCCAAGGTGCGACGAATGCAAGAAACTGAAACAACCCAAGCAGTAGAAGAAACAGTATTGGCTCCGGAAGTAAGACCGGACCTGGATATGTCGCAATTCATTCCGGATGATATCCAGCCATTCTGGGATTTATTGGCTCCTTACCCCGGTTTACTGACACTGCTACTGGTCGTATTTGCATATTTCTTTGGCAAGCTGATCAAAATGGTGGTCTTTCGCAGCTTGATGAAAGTAGCTTCCAAAACGAGTACCAAGGCCGATGACCACCTGATCACGCAGCTGACCCGGCCGGTGGTGCTTACGACGGTCACGCTGGCATTGATGATGGTGGTGTCTGTCTACCATTTGCCAAAGGGTCTGCAAGACGCAACCCTGTCGGTGTTGGCGACGATTCTATTATTTTCATGGCTGAGGGTAGGGTTGCGCGCCGGACGTATCGTGCTTGAACTGGTTGCCAGTAACCACCATCGATTTGAAATCGTACAGGAACGAACCATTCCCATATTCGATATGACCATCAAGATGTTACTGGTGGGACTGGGTGCCTATGTCTTCCTGATGATCTGGGGAATCAATCCTACTGCATGGCTCGCTTCCGCTGGTGTCATTGGTATCGCAGTGGGTTTTGCCGCGAAAGACACCTTGGCGAACCTGCTTTCCGGTATCGCTATCGTTGCGGATACGCCTTATAAGATTGGCGATTATATTGTGATTGATACCGGGGAGCGTGGCAGGGTCACAAACCTGGGTATGCGCTCGACACGCCTGCTAACCCGCGATGATGTAGAGGTAACCGTTCCCAATGCGGTCATTGCCAACGCAAAAATCATCAACGAAAGCGGTGGTCCGTGGGTGAAACACCGCATTCGCGTGCCGGTAGGTGTGGCCTATGGCAGCGATGTTGACGAGGTTTGCAGTATTCTGGAACAGATAACCGCCGATCTTCCAGGAATCGTAAAACAGCCGGCACCCCGTGTGCGGATGCGCGCATTGGGTAACAGTTCGCTCGACTTCGAATTACTGGCCTGGATTGATCACCCTGAATTACGTGGCCGGGTCCGTCACGACCTGCTGATGAAAATCTATAAAGTTTTCAACGAGAAAGGTATCAGTATTCCATACCCGCAAACAGATATTCATGTGCGTACCTTGCCGGACACCGATGATTTACAAAACTGATGTTTTGAGTGGTGACTGTTTGCAGTCTTAATTGATAGCCAGTTTTTCCAGGATGCTGTCCAGTGCCCCATCAAGCGGGATTTCAGAGTTTTCTGTATCCCTGCGGTAACGATACTCCAGTGCGCCACTGTCCAGACCCCGTTCGCCGATGACAACACGGTGCGGAATTCCAATCAATTCCATATCTTTGAACATTACACCCGGCCGCAGATCGCGGTCGTCATACAAGACCTCCACGCCGGCATCGAGCAGCTCTGCATACAGCTTTTCTGCTGCCTCGCGTACCCGGTGCGATTTTTTGGCATTCATCGGCAGCACCACAACCTGGAAGGGTGCGATCGGCTCAGGCCAGCAGATTCCACTCTCATCGTTATTCTGTTCAATGGCGGCGGCGACAATGCGTGAAATACCGATACCGTAACAACCCATAGGCATGACGTGAGATTTACCATCTTCGCCGAGCACAACGGCATTCATGGCCTCGGAATAAGCTGTACCCAGCTGGAATATATGTCCAACCTCGATACCCCGGGCCATTTGTAAAACTCCTTTGCCATCGGGGCTTCTATCACCCTCAACTGCGGTTCTCAGGTCGGCAGTGACAGGTGCCTCCACGTCCCGGCCCCAGTTGATGCCAAAAAAATGTTTACCATCGGTGTTGGCTCCGGCGGCGAAATCTGACATCCGGGCAACCTCGTAATCTGCGATCACAGGTATAGCCAGCCCAACCGGACCAAGCGAACCCGGGCCTGCTCCAATGGCTTCGCGAATTTCCGTGTCAGTGGCGAATAATAACGGACTGCCAACCTCTTCCAGTTTCTCCGCTTTGAGGGTGTTGAGTGTGCGGTCACCACGAATCAGTAATGCAATAAAATCAGCTTGCTGGTCTTCACTTGCGTGAACGATCAGCGTCTTGGTGGTCTTTTCAACAGGCATACCGTGCCCGTTGACCAATTCTTCAATCGTATGGGCGTCCGGCGTGTCCACCGTTCGCAACTCTTCTGTCGGCTCAGAAGGGCCGGTTTCAGGCTGGGTAACAGGGGTTAGCTCTACGTTGGAGGCATAATCTGATTGATCTGAAAATGCTATCTGGTCTTCACCGGAATCTGCCAGTACATGGAATTCATGTGACTTGTTGCCGCCAATGGCGCCGGAGTCAGCCTCTACCGAGCGGAAAACCAATCCCAGGCGGGTAAATATACGTGAATAAACCTCGTACATTTCCCAGTAGGTTTCATCGAGGCTGGCATGGTCGATATGAAAGGAATAGGCATCTTTCATCAAGAATTCACGTGAGCGCATGACACCAAAACGCGGACGGATCTCATCTCGGAACTTGGTTTGAATCTGGTAGAAAGTGATCGGCAACTGCTTATAACTGCGAATTTCGCTGCGAACAAAATCTGTTATGACTTCTTCGTGTGTCGGGCCAAAACAGTAATCCCGGCCGGCACGGTCCCTTATCTTCAACAACTGCGCGCCAAATTTATCCCAACGGCCGGTTTCCTGCCATAACTCGCAAGGCTGGACGGCGGGCATCAGTAGTTCCTGGTATCCGGCCTTGTTCAACTCGTCACGAACGATGGCCTCGACCTTACGCAGGACACGCAAACCCAGTGGGGTCCATGTGTATATACCCGAGGTGAGTTTACGGATCATACCGCAGCGCAGCATGAGTTGATGGCTGACGATTTCTGCTTCGGCCGGGGTTTCCCGGGTCGTGAACAGGTGGAAATTACTGGTTTTCATTATGATTCCGATTGTTGACCGGCAGGGTCTGCTGCACCAAAGGGCGATATTCTAGCTTGCTACGCGGGTGAGTACACGTTTCTATTTAAATGGTCGGTCTGGCGGCCTATTTTTTACAGTTATTGGCGATATAGGTTTTGGCTTCATTAAGTGTTTCAAGACGCACATTGTCATCCAGGCGGGTGACCGTGCCATCCTCCATTCTAACCATCACCCTTGTCGAGGGCTCCAATTGGGAAACAAGTGTCCGCCTTTGCGCGCAGGCTTCGGCGATTATCTTTTCGTTTTCTTCCTTTTCTGCACGTTTCTCGGCACGTTCATCCCTTCGTTGCTGGGCGACAGAAGGTTGCGGTTCAAGAGGATCTTCGGGATTGGCCCGAGCGGCGTCCGAAGAAGGTTGGGCGTCAACGCCCGCACTTTCTAGGATGGATACGCTTTGGGCATCACCCTTTTCGGGCGGTTGCTCGCCAAAATGAACGACACCGTTTTCATCGACCCATCGATAAATTTCATTAGCTGCCATGACATCCATTGCCAAAAACAGCAGTGTGGCAAACAGAACCGCCATGATATTCGTCGCAATACGCATCTTCGTTTCCTTTTTCGAAGAACTTCACTCTCGTTTATATCATAGTTCAACAGTTCTCCCCAATAATTTGGAAGGTTTGCATGTTATTATCGACATCATAATAATGCTGTGGAAATTTAAATGAGTTCTGACAAAACAATACGCAGACGTGGAGTTTACCTGTTGCCTAACCTGTTGACATCGGCGGCACTATTCGCCGGATTTTACTCCGTTATTTCAGGTATTAATGGAAATTTCGAGGCTGCCGCAGTAGCCATTATCGTTGCGGGTTTATTGGACGGACTCGATGGGCGTGTGGCACGCATGACCAACACACAAAGTGATTTCGGTGAGCAATATGACAGCCTGTCTGATCTTATATCTTTCGGACTGGCACCGGCATTACTGGCCTTCAACTGGTCGCTTTCAAGTCTCGGCGAGATAAGTACCATGGCCGGCAAACTTGGCTGGCTGGCCGCATTTTTATTTATGGCGTGCGCTGCTTTACGCCTGGCAAGATTCAATACCCAGGCGGGTATTGCCGACAAACGCTACTTTCAGGGGCTGGCGAGTCCCGCGGCAGCGGGAACACTGGTATTTACTATCTGGTTTTTTGTTGATAACGGCGTTTCCGGCGATACGGTTAGCTGGTTGATATTCTTTGAGGTTGTCGTGCTTGGCATACTGATGTTTTCCAATGTCCGCTATCTCAGTTTCAAGGGCGGCTCCGGCGGCGAAAAGGTGCCCGCGGTCTGGGTGCTGTTGGCGGTGCTGATCATCGTGCTGGTGGCACTGGACCCACCTATCATGGGAATGATACTGGGCATTGTGTATGTGCTATCCGGAATAGTCGTTACAGTGGCAGGGCGTCGTAACTGGAAGCTAAAACGGGGTCACCGCTCACCAAAAGGAAACAAAACTGACCCGCGGACAGAACCAGTGCTTTCAATGAAAGAGGGTGATCACGACCAGGACTCGGATGTGGATTCCCCGAATGCATAGCAGCTTACAACAGGACTATCTTGAAGCGATGGATATTGATGTCTGGAGGCTACGTCAACCGGCTACTCCCGAAACAGGCATCCTAAACAACCCTGTGCAACTGAAGCTGAGTCCGGGAAGCACCGGATTATTGCTGATTTGCGCAGCTGATACTGAATCAGCCGACCGTCTGGCCAATGACATCAACCGGACCCTGGATAGCGCCCCGGTCTGGGCCTGGCCGTCTGATGATACCGGTACAGTTGATTTACCCCGCGCCGTTGACGATAAGCTATTCACCACGGTCGCAATTTTTGGAGAGGAACTCGCGATGCGGTTCTTTGAAGGTGAATTGCCCGCTCACCTGAATTCGGCAAAGTTGGTGCTGTTGCCATCCATGCGGGATATTCAAAACAGGGCCGACGCCCGCCGGACTCTCTGGGCCACCTTTTGCTGCTCGGGTATGCTGGAACAGAGCTAGCCAGCATTGACCACGAGACCTGATAAGAAACATCCCCTGATCCGGCGTCTTGGCCTGGACGACGTCGACCGGATCTATGCAATAGAAAAGCTTGCCTATCCCTTTCCATGGTCACGAAGCCTCTTTGTGGACTGTCTGCACGCCGGCTATACCTTTTTTGGTTTGCAAATAGGGAAGGACCTGGCGGGTTACACAGTTTTTAACTGGGCCGCCAGCGAGGCGCATTTGCTGAATCTGTGTGTACACCCCGATTGGCAGCATCGCGGCTACGGTAGCCTGTTATTGGAATACGCAATCAATCACGTGGCAAGGCAAGGCAACGAATCCATGTTTCTCGAGGTGCGCACCAGTAATTCGCGCGCAACAAAGCTCTACCTGAACAGGGGGTTCGAGGTTATAGGAAACCGGCGCTCCTATTACCAGGCAGGAGACGGCCGCGAGGACGCAACCGTCATGCGGCTTGTGATTCGCCGCGCAAACCCTGCCAGTTAATCAAGTAACTTTTCAAGCTTATCAATCTGGGCCCTGAAGCCCTCGACTTTCAGATTGTGTGCTGCCAGTCGCTGGTGCTCCATTTCCACTACGTCGGGTGGTGCGTTATCAACAAACCGGCTGTTACCCAGTTTGGCCTCGGATTTTTTCAAATCTGTCAGTTCACGCTCGAGCAATTTACCAAGGCGTGCCAATTCGTCTTCCAGGTCGACCAGACCCTTGAGTGATACCAGGACTTTCAGGTCTGCCACCAGCGCTACAGAATATTCAGAGGTATCGGCATCCGCTTCAAGCCATTGGCTTTCACCAATTCTTCCAACGCCCGATAGCAAGTTCGTAAACCGTTTTTGCCGCTCCCTGTCACTAGCGGTGCCCGCCTGGAAAGCGACACCCAGGACTTTACCTGGTGATACATTCAGTTCTGCACGTATATTCCGTACACCCTGAAGCACTTTCTGCAGCCAGTCGATATCATCTTCTGCCTGCTGATCTATGTCACCGGCAACAGGAAATGGCTGCAACATGATGGTTTCACCATCGATCCCGAGTGGAGCTTTCAGTCGTTGCCATATCTCCTCGGTAATAAATGGCATGAAGGGATGCAGAGTGCGCAGGCTGCATTCAAGGACATGCAACAGTGTATAACGGGTGGCGTTCTGCTCATCGGCGGAGCCCTTCTGGAAAACCGGTTTGGACAACTCCAGGTACCAGTCACAATATTCGTTCCAGATAAATTCATACAAACGTTGTGAGGCGAGATCCAACCGGTATTCATTGATGTGAGTGCTTACGTCACCAATCATTTTATGCATACGCGATATGATCCAGCGGTCAGCCGCGCTGGATTGAGGCACGGCGTGGACCTCGTGATCCGAGGTGCTCAGCAGGACATATCGCGCCGCGTTCCATAGCTTGTTGCAGAAGTTCCGGTTGCCATCAATGCGCCCGAGATCAAAGCGGATGTCGCGGCCGTTGGTGGCGAGGGCTGCAAATGTGAAGCGGAGTGCGTCACAGCCGAATGCGGAAGTGCCTTCCGGGAAATCCAAACGAATGTTCTTCTCAATCAGCGGTGCCATATGCGGTTGCATCAGGCCGCTGGTACGTTTTTCGATCATATCCTCCAGGCTGATGCCATCAATCAGGTCGATAGGATCGAGTACATTCCCTTTGGATTTGGACATTTTTTGCCCATGGGCATCACGGATCAGACCATGCACATATACCTCACGGAATGGTACATCACCCATAAACTTCAAACCCATCATGATCATACGGGCGACCCAGAAGAATATGATATCGAAACCGGTTACCAGTACATTGGTGGGGTAATACTTATCCAGTCGTGGTGTTTTGTCGGGCCAGCCGAGCGTACTGAAGGGCCACAAGGCTGAAGAAAACCAGGTGTCGAGGACATCTTCATCCTGTATCAGGGGTATATCGTCACCAAGACCGCTCCGCTGACGGGCATCCGCCTCATCATATCCAACATGGATAGAACCGTCCGGGCCGTACCAGGCCGGTATGCGGTGGCCCCACCATAACTGACGGGAAATGCACCAGTCTTCAATGCGATGCATCCAGTCAAAATAGGTCTTGCTCCAGTTTTCGGGTACGAAGCGTATATCCCCGTTTTCAACAGCTTCAATGGCAGGTTTGGCGAGTGGTGCAATTTTTACATACCACTGATCGGTGAGGTAGGGCTCAACGACGGCACCGGATCTGTCGCCGTGCGGAACCATCAGCACGTGTGGCTCTATCTTTTCCATCAGGCCGGCGGCTTCCAGATCAGCCACTATCTGTTTACGTGCTATGAAGCGGTCAAGCCCCCGGTACGCCTGGGGTGCATCATCATTGATACTGGCATCATCATTGAGAACATTAATCACCGGTAACTGGTGACGTTTGCCCATTTCATAATCATTAAAATCGTGCGCCGGGGTGATTTTTACGCAACCCGAGCCGAATTCGATGTCCACATAGCTGTCTGTAATGACCGGAATCCGACGTCCGGTTAACGGCAATTCGAGTTCAATACCATGCAAATCGGTATAACGGGGGTCTTCAGGATTGACCGCAACCGCGGTGTCACCCAGCATGGTTTCCGGACGTGTTGTGGCGACCACGATGTAACCTTTGCCGTCAACTCTCGGGTAACGGATGTGCCAAAGATGGCCGTTTTCCTCTCCGGAGATGACTTCCAGATCAGAGAGAGCGGTATGCAGCACCGGGTCCCAGTTCACCAAGCGTTTGCCCCGGTAAATCAAATTCTCATGGTAAAGCTCAACAAAAACCCGGGTCACTGCACGCGACAGGTCCTCATCCATGGTAAATCGATCGTGTTCCCAATCCACTGATGCACCCAGTCGGCGCATCTGCTTTGCGATCTGACCACCGGACTCTTTCTTCCAGTCCCAAACCGACTCAACAAACTTGTCACGGCCAATATCGTGACGGGAAACACCATCCTCGGTCAGCTGACGTTCAACCACCATTTGAGTTGCGATACCGGCATGATCCATACCGGGTTGCCACAACACCGAATTGCCCTGCATCCGGTGAAAACGTGACAGAACATCCATGATGGTGTCCTGAAAGGCATGGCCCATATGCAGGTTACCGGTCACATTGGGCGGGGGTAGCATGATGCTGTATGACTGGCCTGTTTGATTGGGTGAAAAATAACCTTTTTCCTCCCACAGTTGGTACCAACGTCCTTCGATGGCGTCAGGTTGATAACTCTTTTCCATTATTTGTTGATCTCATGGGTATGGGGACTGATGCCAAGGTTGCGGTAGATTCTGTATTTCACCCTGGAAGCTTCTTTTTCGTTGTCGGCGCAGGGAACAATTTCCAGTACCCGGCTGAATCTTTCCGGTTGCGGTACGGCCTCGGGGCCAAGGTTAATCACCAGGTCGGCTTGATTCAAGCCGGATAGCCTGCCAATGGTCACAGGCGCCTTTTCGGCATCCCTGTCTCCCGCCCTGGCATGTGGAATAAACCGTCCTTGCGGATATTCCCACATGAGCTCATCCAGCTGTTCACCTGATGCTTCGGTGCCTGTGACGATGAAGATAGTCTGCTTTCTTTCGAGAGCCATCAAAGTCAGGCGGCAGGCGAGCTTATCAGCCCCTGGTGATGACTCCCCCAGCAGGTAAAAATCGACCTGGCACGGTTCGGTATGGGTGATTTCGCCTGACAAGGTTCGATACTGCAATACCAGGCTTATCAGGCCTGATTGATCAGGAACTGGGTCAGCAGGCCAACCGGTCTGCCGGTTGATCCTATATCTCCACCCCATATCCAGGTCGATCCCGCACAATCAATATGGGCCCAGCGCTGGCCTTCGGTAAAGCGCGACAGAAAGCAGCCGGCGGTGATGCTGCCTGCTGCCATACCACCGACATTTTTCATGTCTGCATAGCCGGATTTGAGTTGTGGCTGGTAATCATCCCAAATCGGCAGTCGCCAGCCGCGGTCAACGGCTGCCTCACCCGCTTCGATCAATGCTTCGGCAAGCTCGTCATGTTTGCTCATGATCACTGACGCATGATGTCCAAGAGCGACAACTGCCGCTCCCGTCAGGGTCGCCACGTCGATCAATACGGCTGGATTGAACCGTTGGCTATAGGTCAATGCATCACACAACACGAGGCGGCCCTCTGCATCGGTATTCAGGATTTCAATGGTTTTTCCCGACATGGACGTGAGAACATCGCCGGGCCGGCAGGCATTACCATCCGGCATGTTTTCAGCGGCGGCTACGATACAGATGAGGTTGGTTGGCAACTGCATTTCTGCACAGGCTTCGAACGCCCCGATTACACTGGCTGCGCCGCCCATATCGAACTTCATCTGTTCCATATTCGCGCCGGGCTTCAGTGAGAGGCCACCACTGTCGAAGGTGATTCCCTTGCCAACCAGGACGGTGGGTTGGCTTGTCTCGTCTTTGCCCTGGTATTTGAGAATGATCAACTTTGATTCGTTGTCACTTCCGCGGCCAACAGCAAGCAAGGCCGACATCTTGAGTTCGGCCATTTGATCCTCTTCAAGGATCTCGACACTGACATTGTCATAAATTTTTGCTAGTTCATTTGCCGTATCTGCGAGGAAGGCGGGATTGCAGATATTGGGCGGCAGGTTACCGAGCTGCTTTGAGCGCAAATAGCCTTTGGCAAAACCCCTGGCTTCTTCCAGTGCGGCTTGCATATCAGCGCTGGCATTGAACGTGGCACTGTTTAATGGTTTTTTGTCATCATCTTTAGCTGGCTTGGTGGTCGTGTAGCGGTAATTGGCCCGCTCCAGGTTGACCGCCGCCTGGCGAAGACGCCAGTAATCCGTCGTTTGATCGACCTCTATTTCGTGCAAACAGATATGTGCGCTGGTGGTGGTATGATCCCTCAGGAACCGGCCCGCAACAGCGCAAACACTGTCAAAGCGAACACTGTTGAACTTTTCAGGCTCACCACAACCCAAGACAAGGATGCGATTCGCGGCAACACCTTCGAGTCCATGCAGCAGGGTGGTATCTTTCCAATCCGTGCTGACATCACCACTCTTGATCAATTGCAGTAATGCGCCGGCGCAGGCTTGATCAACCAGTTCTGCTGATCCATGCAAGGGTGTTTTCTCAAAAACACCGATGACCAGGCAAGCTGTATCAAGATCTGTTGCCAGGGTTGTGTCTAGTGTAAATTTCATTATTTGAATCCTTTGATGCGCTTCCGGTTTCGAAAATGGACGATCGGCCCCGTAACACTGCTAGAATGCGGTCAATCGGGCATTCTACAAGATTTATTAACGAAGATACTAAATATTGAGCATACTGCAGAAATATATATTGCGTGAATGGTTCTGGACCGCGCTGGCTGTCAGCATTGTGCTCGTCATCGTTTTGCTGGGTGCTTATCTAAGCGACATATTGAAAGACATTGCCGGGGGCAGGATACCGGCGGGACTTTTGGGTATACAGTTGTTGCTGCATATGCCGGAAACACTGGGCAATATTTTGCCATTGGCAGGGTTTGTTGCGGTCATGTGGGGCCTGGGCCGTATTTACAGGGATCAGGAAATGGCTGTCATGCGCTCCAGTGGTTTTGACTGGAGAAAACTCTTAAAACCACTGTTCAGCCTGGTGATTCCAATGGCGGTTACGTTGTTGTTTCTGGGTCTGTCGTTAGCACCTACTACGGCGCGCATGGCCGAGGAGCAGCTGGAAGCGGCGTTTCGTTCGGCTGCTGTCTGGGGCCTACAGGCAGGGAAGTTTCATGTGCTGCGGCAGGGTGAGCTGATTTTATATGCCGAGGCCATCGGGGAAGACGGCAGTACGCTTAAGAATATTTTCATCAAGCAACGCGGTGAGGAAAGAGAACAGGTTTGGGTGGCGCAGAAGGGCCGTTACTGGATGGATTCCGATACAGGGGATCGTTACCTGGTACTGGAGAACGGCAAGGTGACAGATGTTGCTCCCGGACAACTTGATTTACGGGTTCTGAGCTTTGCCCGAAATGATTTGCGTCTGCCAGAGCCGGAGTTTCGCAAGCGAACGAGCACCAAAATAAATTCGGTCTCATCAGCTGAGTTGTTCAAAAACGGCGATGTGGAATCCATCGCGGAATTGCAATGGCGTTTGTCCCCCGCGATCACGGTCATTGTACTCGGTCTGCTGGCCATACCGCTGGCGCATTCCGAGCCCCGTGAGGGCAGGGGTGTCAGGATTGTTCTCGGCATACTGGTTTACATACTCTATGGCAATTTGCTTTACCTTTGCCGTTCCTGGGTGATTGAAGGTACTCTACCGCCCTATATCGGGATGTGGTGGGTCCATCTGGTTTTCCTCATTATCAGTTTTGCATGGGTCCGGCGGCAGGGGCGGTTTCCTGTCAAGGCGAAGTCGACTTGATAAGGACAGTAGACAAATATATCGGCAAAACTGCCATTCTTGGAATTTTGCTTGTCTGGATCAGTCTCACAGCCCTGATGATGATGTTCAGCGTCCTGGGTGAGTTGCGTGACACCACGGCCAACTATGGTGTATCTGACGTTTTCTGGTTTGTGTTGCAAACGGGCCCGAGGATGGCCTACCAGATTTTCCCCGTGTCAGCCCTGATGGGTTCCCTGCTGGGTATCGGCAGCCTGGCAGGTGCAAACGAGCTGGTTGCATTCCGGGTTTCCGGTGTCTCAAGACTGAGGCTGGCGGTTGCGGGAATGGCCGGAACCCTGATGATAACAATTCCGGTGATGGCAGTCGGGGAGTGGGTTGCACCCGATGCAGAGCAGCAGGCCCGGGCATTCAGGTTAAATCAACTGGTCGGCCAGGTGATTATTGGCGGATCATCCGGCATGTGGATCAGAGACGGTGCTGACATTGTCAATATTCGCCGGCCTTTACTCACTGCAGATCGTGGACAGCAGTCCATAAGTTTCCAGGAAATAGAGATTCACCATTTTGATGGTTTTACCGGACTGCAAAAAATTACCCGTGCTGATAGTGCATTTTTCGACGGTAAGCAGTGGACGCTTGAAGGTGTTTCGATAATAGAAATAGGCCAGTCGGACGTGACTCCTATAAAGCTGGAACACACCCCATGGATTTCAGGGGTCAAGCCGGAGTTGCTTGAGTCAGCGGTAACACGCCCTTTCTATTTGTCGATAAGATCTTTGTGGGACCAGTTGAATTATCTGCAAAGCAATGGCCTGGATGACAGGATATATCAATCAGCGTTTTGGGAAAAGGTCATGTACCCGTTCGCAGTTATTGCATTGGTCATGGCTGGAATGCCTTTCGTTTTCGGGGCTTCCAGGAATCACAATCAAGGGTTCAGGCTTTTTATCGGGATGACGCTCGGTGGTGTGTTTATGCTTGTAAACGCGGCAGCGCAAAATCTTGCAACGGCCTATTCATTACCGGTTGCATTAAGTATGGCCACGCCGTCAGCTGTTTTGATAATTATTGCGGTCACGATATTGCGCCGTTCGGCCTGAACACCGGTTACTGCGGGTTAACCGGAGCGAATCCGGTTTTTAGCGGCTAGGAGCCTGTCGGGTTCTACCCCAGGGCACTTTCTCTTGATGCTGCGCATCAATTCACCTTGTTCGCAGTAGATCATGTCAAATCCGACAGGCTCCCAGTGTCTTTAATCAAAACGGTGCGCGCTGCCAGGTCGTGCCAACCCCGGTTTTTGGAATCCACCAGCGCCCAAAGAATACCCAGGCCAATAGCAGCCAGTGAAACCAGGCCAACGAGGAACCGCAAAAGGCACCTTGGCCAGGAAACTACCTGTTTATCGTTACTGACGAGTCTTACCCGCCAGGCACGCATGCCTACGGTCATGCCGCCATACCGCCAGCAGGCCCCAAGATAGGCGAAACAAACTGCCAGTAACCAGAGAGTAAACCCAACATGGTGGAACGCGACCTTGTTAGGATCGCCAAACGGTAATGCAAGTGCAGACGCCAGGATCAGCAAGCCGAGTAGTATGAAAGCGTCATACAATATGACCAGCAACCTTCGCGGTAACGAACAATAAACGTTTTCGGTTATAGATGAGGATTGATTAAAGCCCAATACAGATGCCTCTTCACTGATCAGTTAAATATATGCACCATGGCAGTTTACCGGCCCGGCCCATCTATAACATATTTCTGCATATGATTAAGTTATCATTGATGTCCATATGACTGCGTTCGAAAGCCAGTCCGGGCGATTGAACCGGAATTCCCCGCGAGCTTAATGGTTTCGACAATATTCTGACCGGGGCGCTGTCATCAAAGTCATAAACTATGCGGTAAAGGGTGGGCAAATGCTCACGAGTCCGGATTTCCAATTGCTAATGGATGAATTCTATGTACAAGGAACGGGTCAGGGGGCTGTCGTGAAAACCGGGTCGCAAGGCCCTGACGGGGGGTTGAAGGAAGATCCGGTTATTGAACGGTTTCTGGATAACCTCTGGGCAGAACGTGGATTAAGCGACAACAGTCTGCACAGTTACCGTCATGACCTGTTGCACTTACAAAGCCGGCTTGTCATTCGGGGCAAACCCCTGTGTGATGCCAACCGGGAGGATATTCTGGCGATACTTGCTGCCGAGATGCAGCAGGGTAAAAGTCCCCGCTCGATTTCACGGTACCTTTCTGCTTATCGTCAATTCTATCGGTGGTTGGTAAGAGAAGGAAAAATTGACAGCGATCCCGTGGCCTTGATTGAAAGCCCCAAGACCGGCCGCGGGCTACCCAAGGCTTTAACGGAAGAACAGGTCGAATCCCTGCTGGCAGCGCCGGATACCGGAACGACACTGGGCTTGCGTGACAAGGCCATGCTTGAGTTGATGTATGCGACCGGTTTGAGGGTCAGCGAACTGGTGAATCTTGAACTATCCAATATTAATCTGAACCAGGGCGTCGTCCGGGTGATTGGCAAGGGACGAAAAGAACGGCTGGTGCCGATTGGCGACGAGGCACATGAGAGTCTGAAGGACTATTTGTCAGGCGGCCGGCCAGAACTTTTAAAGGGTGTACAAACCGATAGCGTATTTGTTACCAATCGCAAATCCGGAATGACACGCCAGGCATTCTGGTACATGGTTCGCCGCTATGCTGGTCTGTGTGACATTTCACGTAAGCTGTCACCGCACATGTTACGTCATTCTTTCGCGACTCATTTGCTCAATCACGGGGCGGATTTGCGTGTCGTCCAGCTATTGCTGGGGCATAGCGACCTCTCCACTACACAGATCTATACACATATTGCCCGCGAGGGGCTAAAACGCATGCATGAGTCCCATCACCCCCGGGGTTAGCAGCCCAAGTTTGTTTCCCTTGATTTATTGGTTGAACTTTTCCCGGCATACAGGTCAAATGCAACCAGAGCACAGGATTAACACTAGACCGGAGAATAAAATGAATCGTTTACCGCAGATAGTTGCGGCTTTTGTCACCTGTTTGTTGGTGACAACAGTTTATGCCAGCACCGAGGAAGAAGGCTTTAGTGCCGTTGAAGCTAGAGTTCGCGCTTTGGTTCCCAATGCGAAGACCATTGCGATATCGGAAACCCCGATCGAAGGTATTTTGCAGGTTCAGATCAACAGTGACATCGTTTATGTGACCGCCGACGGCCAGTACCTGGTCCAGGGGCAGATCATGGATATGGACACGCGCGCCAATCTCACCGACCAGGCCAAATCCGGTATCCGGCTGAGCCTGCTAACCAATCTAAAACGCGATGAGCAGATTTCATTCGAGCCTGAGAAAGCAGAATATGACTTGATCGTGTTTACCGATATTGACTGCGGCTACTGTCGGAAGCTTCATAACCAGATGGAAGGTTATAACGAACAAGGCATAGCGATACATTACATGGCATTTCCACGAGCCGGCATTGGCTCAGATTCGTATGACAAGTTTGTTTCCGTGTGGTGCTCCGATGATCAGAAAACAGCATTGACGCTGGCCAAAAACGGCACCGACCCCGAACCCCAGAAATGTCCGAACCCGATTGCAGACCAATATGAGCTGGGTCGTGAAGTCGGTGTGACCGGCACCCCGGCGCTACTGACAAGTGACGGTACATTGATACCCGGTTACATGCCTCCGGAGCAATTACGCCAAAGGCTGGATTCCCTCGACGCGTCTGCTGAATAAACCGGCGACATCCGGGGATTGAATGTTTGAATAACGAGGCCCCGCTATGTATGGCGGGGCCTCTTTCGTTCTGGAGAAAGTAAAAGTGAAACAGAACGGAAAGCCGGCCGGACCATGTAGCGGGACGGCGTTATCCGGTATTTGAAAAATCACCAAATTACTGATCATTTTTTAACCCTCAACCGCTATAATGTTGGTTGCTTATTCGGGAGTGATGCTTTGACGGGATTTACCTGCCTGCTCGGTGGTCCGGCTTTTTCAGAATTCCACACGCAAAAACTCGTTGATGAGTTGCGTCGGCGCACGGGCCAGGAGATTTTGTTCTCCGCGCAATTCACCTATTTTGTTGAAAGCCCTCAAGCGCCTTCGCAAGAAGAAATTGAGCGGCTTGAGGCACTACTGCAAGCAGAGTTGATGACGCGCCCTGATGCTCTCTCCGGGTCTGTGCAACCGGTTCCGGGCCGGTCGGCAGACCCGGTTACGGCATCAGCTTCGGTCGAATCTTCAGATGTACTTCTGGTGGTACCCCGTTTGGGGACGCAATCACCCTGGTCCACCAAGGCAACTGATATAGCCCACAGGTGCGGGCTGGATACGATCAGTCGAATTGAGAGGGGTACCCTGTTTCATTTCCCCCCTGAAGCCGTTGAAGCACGAATGGCCGCAATCATCATACCCCTGATTCACGACCGCATGACGCAAGCGGTGCTGAGTGACCTGGAATCAGCGAAGGCGCTTTTTGAACATCACGAAGCGAGACACCTGGGTATTGCTGATATTTCTGTGGATGCTCAGCAGGTCCTTGAGAAGACCAATCGCGAGCTGGGCCTGGCCCTGTCCACTTTTGAGATTGAATACCTGATTGCTGCTTATAAAGAGCTTGGACGGAATCCAACCGACGCAGAACTGATGATGTTCGCACAGGCCAATTCCGAGCACTGTCGTCACAAGATATTCAATGCCAGCTGGACGCTGGATGGTGAACCACAGGATCTCTCCCTGTTTGCCATGATCAGGAATACGCATGCTCAGAACCCGGCGGGCGTACTGTCCGCTTACCACGATAATTCTGCCGTTATCGAAGGCCGCCCTAACCGTCGCTTTTTTCCTGCGCCTGGAAACGGCGAATATGCCTGGTTGGATGAGGGTGTGGGTATACAGATCAAGGTGGAAACCCATAATCATCCCACGGCGATTTCTCCATTTCCGGGTGCGGCGACCGGTTCCGGTGGTGAAATCCGTGATGAAGCGGCAACCGGCCGCGGTGCACGGCCGAAGGTTGGTCTGAGCGGGTTTTCGGTTTCCAATTTGCTGTTGCCGGACAGACCCCGTCACTGGGAGGAGAACTCCGGAAAACCTGATCGCATAGCAAGTGCGTTGGATATCATGATAGAAGGGCCGGTGGGCGCTGCTTCCTTCAACAATGAATTTGGCCGACCGGCACTGACAGGCTATTTCCGTACTTTTGAACAGTCGATTGATGGTCGGCTTTGGGGTTACCACAAGCCCATCATGCTAGCCGGCGGCCTGGGAAATATTCGTCCCGGACACATCGAAAAGTTGCGGTTGTCTGAAGGCTCTGCGGTGATCGTACTGGGTGGGCCGGCCATGCTGATTGGTCTCGGTGGCGGGGCAGCATCCTCGGTTGGCAGTGGCCAGGGAAATGAAGAACTGGATTTTGCTTCAGTTCAACGTGGCAACCCTGAAATGCAACGACGGTGTCAGGAAGTCATTGACCGCTGCTGCGCGTTAGGCGATGCCAACCCGATTGTTTCCATCCACGATGTCGGTGCAGGCGGACTGTCCAATGCGTTGCCTGAACTGCTGAATGACAGCGCTCGCGGCGGCAAGCTGGAGCTGCGGAAAATACCCAGCGCAGATGGTGCGATGTCACCCATGGAGATCTGGTGCAACGAATCACAGGAACGTTATGTGCTGGGGATAGAGCGCGATAACCTGGAAGAATTTGAGTTGCTGTGTCAGCGGGAACGCTGCCCTTACGCGGTGCTGGGAACAGTCACCGAAGAACGTAACCTGCGGTTGGATGATGCCTTGTTGCATAAGCCACCCGTCGACCTGCCCCTGGAAGTACTTCTCGGGAAAACACCCAAATTACATCGGGACGCCGTCTCCGGAGCGGTGGGCCCGCTAACAGGTTTGCCCGCTCGTACCCCGTTGGAAACAGACCTTTTCAGTGTCTTGCGTTTCCCGGCCGTGGGTAGTAAGTCTTTTTTGATCACCATCGGCGACCGTTCGGTCGGGGGACTCGTGGCGCGGGACCAGATGGTTGGGCCATGGCAGGTGCCGGTGGCGGATTCAGCAGTGAGCCTGCATAGTTTTCATGGTTATGCAGGTGAGGCCATGGCCGTAGGCGAGCGCACGCCGCTAGCGGTGGTTAATAGCCCGGCTGCAGCCAGGATGGCAGTCACCGAAGCGATCACCAATATTGCGAGTGCTCCGATCGCCAGTCTCTCCGATGTGCGCTTGTCTGCTAACTGGATGGCAGCTGCCGGAGAAGACGGTCAGGATGCAGCGCTGTACGCGGCAGTCAGGGCCGTTGGTATGGAGTTATGCCCGGAGTTGGGTATTGCCATACCGGTAGGCAAGGACTCCCTGTCCCTCAAAACCGATTGGACAGACGACGACCAGCCAAGACATATGCTTGCACCGGTTTCACTGGTAGTGACAGCTTTCGCACCGGCCACGGATGCCCGCCTGGCAGTGACCCCGCAATTGAAAGTCGGTGATGATGCCAATTGCCTTATGCTGATTGATCTGGGGCGTGGACAGGACCGTCTGGGTGGTTCCATCCTGGAGCAGGTCCATGGGGTATTCAGCAATCAGGTTCCTGACCTGGATAATGCCCGGGACCTGGCAGGCTTCTTTGCAGCTATCCAGGAGTTGATGGCGGCCGGGCAGATACTTGCCTACCATGACCGGTCTGATGGTGGTTTGATTACCACCCTTTGCGAGATGGCATTTGCGGCGCGATGCGGGCTTGACCTCACATTCGAGGACGCTCTCGGGCATGACCCCGATGAACTGCGCGCACGTTTATTTGCCGAAGAACCGGGCGCTGTTATCCAGGTGACCGAAGCAAATAAACAGGCTGCACTTGAGTGCTTTGAAAAGCATGGCGTGGGGGACCTGGTTGCCGATATCGGCAGAGCGGTTCCCGGCAAGTCTCTCAACATAAATATCGGTGGATGTACCAGTCTTCAAAGCGACCTGAGTCACCTTCACCAGGCCTGGAATGAAACCAGTTTTGAAGTACAGAAATTGCGCGATCATCCGGTTTGTGCAAAAGAAGAGTTCGCTCGAAGCCTGCATTGGGATCAGCCGTTTCTTAAGCCATGGTTGAGTTTCGACCCTTTACAAAGCCCGGTTGCCCCCGCTGTCGCCAGGAAACCGAAACCCACAATTGCCATTTTACGAGAACAGGGTGTTAATGGGCAGGTTGAAATGA
>Ga0316189_10000603_pt1 | contig 36020 bp, 29 predicted proteins | sample LowCovwburrow_MG_FD_204930 | JGI IMG/M metagenome (GOLD analysis project Ga0316189, IMG submission 204930) | Coastal sediment microbial communities from Maine, United States - Lowes Cove worm burrow | ecosystem: Environmental > Aquatic > Marine > Coastal > Sediment | place: USA: Maine...
GCAGCAACTGCTGGAAGAGGGCAAAGCCTATCATTGCTATTGCAGCAAGGAGCGCGTGGACGGTATTCGTGAAGAACAGATGAAAGCTGGCCTGAAACCGCGCTACGACGGTCACTGCCGCGACGGAGCAGAACCGGTTGCAGGAGTAAAACCCGTGGTTCGTTTTCGCAATCCCCAAGATGGCGACGTGGTGCTCGACGACCTGGTGCGTGGCCGGATCAGCATCTCCAACACGGAACTTGATGACCTGGTGATTGCCCGCCCGGACGGTTCACCGACCTACAACTTCACGGTAGTGGTCGATGACATGGACATGAAGGTGTCGCTGGTGATCCGCGGGGATGATCACATCAACAATACGCCGCGCCAGATCAATGTTTACCGGGCGCTGGGCGCCGAACTGCCGGAATTTGCCCATGTGCCGATGATCCTGGGTGACGATGGCGCACGTCTCAGCAAGCGTCACGGGGCGGTCGGGGTATTGCAGTACCGCGAAGATGGCTACCTGCCGCAGGCGCTGTTGAACTACCTGGTGCGACTGGGCTGGTCACATGGCGACCAGGAAGTGTTCAGCCTGCAGGAAATGATCGAACTGTTCGATATCCGGCAGGTGAATCGCAAAGCTTCGGCCTTCAATACCGATAAATTGGACTGGCTGAATCAGCATTACATGAAAACCCTGCCGCCGGACGAAGTGGCGGAGCACCTGGCCTGGTACTTCGAAAAAGCCGGTATCGATCCGGTTAACGGACCACCGCTGGCCGACCTGGTCAGCGTGCAGGCTGACCGCGTCAAGACCCTGCGCGAGATGACCGACCAGAGCCGCGTGTTTTACCAGGACTACGACGGGTTTGACGCCGGTGCTGCCAAAAAACACCTGCGCCCGGTGGTCGAGGAGCCGCTCAGGGCCATCGGTAACCGCCTGGCTGACCTGGAAATCTGGGAGCCCGAACGGCTGGACCAGGTGGTCCGTATCACGGCAGAGGAACTCGAAGTCGGCATGGGCAAGATTGCCCAGCCATTGCGCGTTGCACTGACCGGTACCGCGGTTTCTCCGTCGATCGACAAAACCCTGTGGCTGGTGGGTCGCGAACGCACCCTAATCCGGATTCAGCGTGCGCTGGAGTACGTCATGGCCCGTGCTGCGGCCTCGTAAGGGAAACCATGTCGAAAGTTGAGCGCCTTTACCACCTGCATAACATCCTGAACCAGCGGCGGACGCCGATCTCGCGACAGGACCTGATGGAGCGGCTGGAGTGCTCCCAGGCCACCTTGTACCGCCTGGTCGGTGAGCTCAGGGACTTTCTCGGGGCGCCGATTGAACAGGACCCTGATAATAGGGGCTTCTACTACGACCGAAGTTACGAGCAGCCGTTTGACCTTCCGGGTATCTGGATCAGTCCGGGTGAATTGCAGGCCCTGCTGACCGCCCGCCAGGTGTTGTCCAACGTGCAGCCCGGCCTGCTTGATGGTGAACTGGAATCGCTGCAGGGGCGGATCACGTCGCTGTTGCAGAAAAAGGGCGTCGAGCCGGAAAGCGGAGAGTCCCGCATTCACATCCAGCACGCGGCGGGCAGGGCAGTACCCGCGCGCATGTTCCAGGATGTTCTCGGGGCGCTGATCCAGCGGCAGCGCCTCAATATTGTTTACCATGGCCGTCGCAAAGACGAAGAAAGCGAGCGGGTGATATCACCCCAGCGGCTGACCCAGTATCGAAACTCGTGGTACCTGGATGCGTGGTGTCACCAGGCGGAAGGCCTGCGCAGTTTTGCGCTGGAACGGATCCGCAAGCAAAAACGCGTGGATGAGGAAGCAAAGGACGTCGGTCCGGAAGTGCTCTCTGCCCATTTCGATCAGTCCTATGGTATTTTTTCAGGGCCTGCGGAGCACCTTGCGGAACTGCGTTTTTCACCGGAAACGGCGCGCTGGATTGCCGAGGAGAACTGGCACCCGGATCAGCAGGGCGCCTTCGAGAAAGACGGGGCATGGGTACTGAAGCTGCCGTTCAGCAATTCGCGGGAACTGATCATGGACGTGTTACGTTACGGCGCCGACGTCGAAGTCCTGGCCCCCGAATTCCTACGCGAGGCAGTCGCGGCAGAAGCCCGGAAAACTTCCGGAATATACGCATGAACGGGCTTCTCATGATTTGAGAACGTCCTGTGTTCTCCTGTAACCGTCACTGGAAGGAGAACCAGCCATGATCCAAAGTTTATTCCTGTTACAAGCCCCTGAAACGACCTCGCAGGCTACACATCACTCGCCACCTGCCGTAGCCCGGCCTGCGAAACCACTTGTCGTACGCCGAAAGCAACTGAAGTTCGGCATCAGCGTGCTGGGTAACACGATTGGCTTTGGAGCGATCCTGGTTACTTGCTGGTTCTCCCTCCAGTTGATGCGGGTTTTCATCCCTGCCTAGATGGATGGGTGGGGTCGGAGCTGGCTGCCCTGAATACCGGACACGCTCGAGACGTCCCTGTTCGCTCTTCGGCTGTTCCCGACAGCCGAAGGTCCTGTATTCAGGGCAGCCAGCTCCGACCGGCACTAGGGCAGGGTCACGTGAGCAGGGAAGCGAGACTCAAAACTGTAAACCGGTTGGCGCAAGCCAGAGGTTTACCCAACAATGCAGTCGAGCGAAGCCGCCTTGCGCTGAAGGCGGGAGCAGGGAAGCGAGACTCAAAACTGTAAACCGGTTGGCGCAAGCCAGAGGTTTACCCAACAATGCAGTCGAGCGAAGCCGCCTTGCGCTGAAGGCGGGAGCAGGGAAGCGAGACTCTACCGATGCTTGCCGCCGGTCCAGCCGCCGCGGGCCAGGACGCGGTCGCCCATGGCTGCAGGGGATTCTTCCAGGTCGGTGGCCATGGAATCGTTCCAGCGATTAAGGAAGCCGTAGAGGCAGACGGCGCCCAGTATCTGCACGATCTGTTCCTCGCTCCAGTGTGCCTTCAGTCTTGATACCAGTTCAGCGTCAACGGCGTTGGGCACCGAACCGGCGGCCAACGCGTAGTCCAGCGCCACGCGTTCGGCCTCTGAATACAGCGGGCTTTCACGGTATTCCCAGATGGCGTCCAGCTTTTCCTGGCTGATGCCGTGAATTTTTGCCGCCACCAGCGAATGGGCTTCGCAGTACTGACAGCCGGCAGCCCGGCTGGAAAAATGGGCAATCAACCGCATGAAGCCCAGGTCAACCGAACCTTCAGGGTTCATTACTGCCTTGGTCAGCTCGCCAAAGCCCTTCACCATACCCGGCATTCTCTGCATGGTGAGCAGGCTGTTGGGTACAAACCCGAGAATGCGCTCAAAAATAGCGAAGTCTTCCTGGAGTTCGGGAGTGGTTTCCGGGGGCAGGGGCTCGAGATGGGCCATGGCTTTTTCCTGTTGGTTAAAGAGCGGGCCTCAGAATATCAGCGAATGTCCTTCAATACCTCAACGGCTATCGCGCGGGCATCCCAGCCCCTGGGGTCATCACTCTTGAGATTGACGGCAAAAATGTATTCTTCGCCATCCCTGTGAAGGAAACCCGTGAACCAGCCGTGCCCGCCATCCGCATCAAGGCAGGTACCCGTTTTGCCATAAAGTTCGCCGCTGAAGCCTTCGGGCAGACGGTAATCCTGCAGCATCAGCCTCTTCACGGTTTCCTGGTTGTCCCTGCCGGCCGGAAGCTGGTCATCGTTCAGTGCCGCCATGAAATCGATCTGTTCCAGTGCGGATATTTTCAGCGAACTGCTCAGCCAGAAACGGTCCTGGCCACCCGAAATGTCCCGATTGCCGTAATCGAAGGCATCGAGAGAGGCCTGCATCTGCTCGGGCCCAATCTCCAGGGCGACGTCCTGGAAATACCAGACTATTGAATACTTGATGGCACTGGCGAGATCGTGATCCCGGTTCAGGGCTTCTCGGGAATGTTGTGTTCCATCCCACTCCTTTACATCGCCCGGACCGCTGAGTACGCCACTTTCCAGGCCAATCAGGGCATTGGGGATTTTGAACGTGGAACAGGGGGACAGTTGTTCCTCGCACTGGGGCAGGTTATGGACCAGGTATTGATCATCCTGTTTGCTGTAAATGGCGATACAGGCGGACAGTCCTGCAGCATATTCCGTGAGTGGTTTCTGCCAGTGAGGCGTATCTGCACTGGCGGCCACGGCGGCAAGGTAGCCGCCAGCCGAAAGCATTCCAATAACAAGATACCTGTTACTCATTACCCTCTCTCCCTGTCACCTGTGCAACACATCATGCCAGGGAAATAGGGCCGTTCACGGGCGTCAAAATTCGCTTGTTATGCTTTTCAGGCGGCTTCAGCCTCCTTGGAGACATCTTTTGCCGGGCCGTTCAGAATGGCGAAGCGCGTGATATCAATGATCAACTGCACTTCCTCGCGGGTTATTCCAAAGTTCGGCGTGAAGCGCAACGAATTTTCTCCGCCATGGATTACGTTCAATCCATGAAAACGCATGAACTCCTCGATCGAGCCTTCGCCATAACTCTTGAAACGGCTACCGTCGAGTTCTGCGCTGAACAGCAGGCCGGTGCCCTGGACCCCGGTAATTCGGCCATCCAGCTCTTCCTGCAGTTTAGCCAGGCCTTCGACAAGTTCGGCGCCCCGGTCCCTGATGTTCTGGCGAAGCTCGGGCGTGATGCCTTCCAGTACCGCGCAGGCCACATCCAGCGCCCGGGGATTGGAGGTCATCGTATTGCCGTAGACGCCTTTGCGGTACAGGTCAGCGGCGCGCTTGTTCATGGCCAGCACAGAAAGCGGGTACTGCCCGGCGTTCAGCGCCTTGGAATAGGTCTCCATGTCGGGTGCTTCCAGTTCCTGGAAACCGGGGTAGTCAATGATGGACAGCACGCCCTGGGCACGCAGGCCGGCCTGGATTGAATCGACCAGCATCAGCGCCCCGTGCTCTTTGGTGAGGCGCCGGGCTTCTGCATAAAACTCGGGTGTGATGGCCAGGCCGGGGTTGCCTTCTCCCATCACGGGCTCAAAGAAAAAGGCTTCGAAAAAGATCTTGTTGGATTCTGCCCAGGCAAAAACCTGTCTGAGCTGTTCCACATCATTGGGTTCCACCGTAATCAGCTTATCGTAGTCACGGAAGCTGGCCATATGCTTGCAGTAGTTTTGGCGTGTGGAATCGGAAAACTGCGCCGGGCGCTGAGTGCGGCCATGAAAACTGCCTTTCAGGCTGAGTATCCGCGTTTCCTGGTGGGCATGACGTCCGCCCGGGTCGGTCATGATCTTGGCATTGATGTCCGACAGTCGCGCGCCGACCGTCACGGATTCGGAGCCGCTGTTGACGCAAAGAAAGCGGTCAAAGGGGCATTCACCGCGAGTGTGGCCAATTTCTTTGCGCAGCAATTCCACCAGGTATTTCTGGCTGATGTTGGGCGACATGATATTGGCCATCACATGGCGGCGATTCATCCGCTCCAGGACTTTCTCAGGGTTATGCCCGAAACCCAGCATTCCATAGCCGCCGGTATCGTAAAGTACCGCGCCTTTGAGCGAAATGATCCACGGGCCGTCGCCGGCCAGGGAGACGTAGGGATTGACTGCATCATCCGCGTAGAAATTGACGTAGCCCTCCTGGATGGCAGCGATCTGGTCCACCTCATTCATGGCCAGCAAGGCAGGCTCGTCATCGACTAATTGCCGAAACGCAGCGTGGGCCTCCCGTATGGCTCTTGGGAGCCGGTTATCACGCTCGGAAAACTGAAGGATCACATCATCTGACAATCCGGTGGTCCGTGCTTTTCCACCGTGGCTGCGCATTTCACCCAAGAGTTCGAGAATGGACATTTTGGCTCCTTATTCAGTAGTTCAGATCGTGCCAATGACCCCTTTGGCGATCTGTGGATTTTGTGGCGTCAGAATATCACAGGAAGGATAAAGTTTAGAACCTCAAATCTAAACGGACAGGTGTTTCAACGCCCATGCCACATGTTCCCTGACCAGTTCCGAGGGGTGGTCCGAACGCTGCTGAAGAGCGTCGATAACAGCTTGGGGATTTTCTGCCTTATCGAGGTCTACATTACCCAGTGCCACGGCGATGTTTCGCAACCAGCCGGTGTAGCCTGTTCGGCGAATGGCGCTTCCTTCGGTCCGCTCCAGGAATTCCTCTTCGGTCCAGCGGAACAGCTCGACCAGGGCGACATCGTCGAGCCCGTTGCGCGGCATGAAGTCCTCTTCCTGACTGTTTTTCGCAAAGCGATTCCAGGGGCAGACCAGCTGGCAGTCGTCACAGCCGAATATGCGGTTACCGACCAATGGGCGCAGGGCCTCGGGCATGGCTTCTTTGGACTCGATCGTCAGGTAGGAAATGCATTTTCGGGCATCCACCTGGTAGGGGCCGACAATGGCGCCGGTGGGGCAGGCGTTGATGCAGCGGACACAGTCGCCGCAGTGATTTTCCGCCGGCCTGTCTATGGGCAGTGGCAAATCGGTGTACAACTCACCGAGGAAAAACCAGCTGCCCGCCTTCAGGTTCAGCAAGTTGCTGTGTTTGCCAATCCAGCCCAGGCCCGCTTTTTCGGCCAGGGCCTTTTCCAACACGGGTGCAGAGTCGACGAAAACACGGTAACCAAAGGGACCGGTTTCTTCCTCGATCTTCGTGGCCAGCTTCTGCAGCCGGCTGCGTAACACCTTGTGATAGTCCCTGCCCAGGGCATAACGGGAAACAAGCGCCTTGTCGGAAATCTCCATTAATTCTTCGGTGGGCCTGGCCGCATCCGTCAGGTAATCCATACGAACCGAAATCACGCGCAAGGTACCCGGGACCAATTCCTCCGGCCTGCTGCGCCGCGTGCCATGACGTTCCATGTAATCCATGGAGCCGTGGAAGCCTTTGCCGAGCCAGTTCTGCAGCAGTTTTTCATGGCTGTGTAGGTGGGTATCCGTTATGCCAACCTGCTGAAACCCGAGTTGCCTGCCCCACGACTTGATGCGCGAGGCCAATTCGAGAGCTTCAGGATATGTACCGGGTTTGTTCATGGCCGTTATAATTGGATCATGCTTGATCAGACCATTAGATTGTACACCGCGGAACAAGTTCGTGGGCTGGACCAATGCGCTATCGAGGGGCACGGCATCCCCGGTATGGAGTTGATGGAAAATGCCGGGCGCTTTACGTTTGAACTCGCCAGGGATAGATACCCTTCGGCCGAAAAATACCTGGTGTTGTGCGGCGGAGGAAATAATGGTGGTGATGGTTACGTCGTCGCCCGGCTGGCGCTGGAGGCCGGCTTGCAGGCAACGGTCTGTGCTTTGAAAGAACCGGCCGGTCTGCACGGTGATGCCGCGACGGCAGCGGCCCGCTGGCTCGAAGCCGGAGGTGAAGTGCTGGCCTGGCCGATGGTTGATTCTCTCCGCTTCGACCTGGTCTTTGATGCACTCCTTGGTACAGGTCTCGATCGCGAGCCTGCAGGATCTTATGGAGAAGCCGTCGATTTCATCAATAGCTGCGGCAAGCCCGTGATTGCCGTGGACATTCCCTCAGGGTTGAATGCCGACAGCGGTGTGGCGATGGGCAAGGCGGTCAGGGCGCAACATTCAGCTACATTTATTGGCAGGAAGCGGGGTCTGTACACCGCAGATGGTCCCGATCACGCCGGCAAAGTCATGTTTTCGGACCTGCAAACGCCCCAATCTGTAGCGGATTCCGAGCCTGATTATGGAATATTGGTTCAGGAATCCTTGATCCGTAAAAAACTGCCTCGCAGGCAGCGAAATTCGCACAAGGGAAGTTTTGGCTGGGTGCTCGCCGTGGGAGGAAATCACGGTATGAGTGGAGCAGTGCGCCTGGCGGGCGAAGCGGCCCTGAGAAGCGGTGCGGGAAAGGTCACGGTGGCAACGCGGACCGATCACGCCCCCCTGGTCAACGTGGCTTGTCCGGAATTGATGGTGCGGGGTGTGGATACCGGGGAGCAGTTGAACAGCCTCGTCGGTGAGGTCAGCGTTATCGTAACAGGTACCGGGCTGGGACAAAGCGCCTGGTCGGGCGCCATGTTGAAGTACTGCGTGGCATCGGGTCGACCACTGGTGATTGATGCGGATGGACTCAATTTGCTGGCGGGTGATTTCCAGGGAACCTGCCTGCCGCCTTCTGTTCTCACACCTCATCCGGCGGAAGCCGCGCGGTTGCTCGGATTGAGTTCCAGGGATGTCCAGGCAGACAGGGTGGGGGCTGCAAAGGCGCTTGCGCATCGGTACCAGGCGATGGCCGTGCTTAAAGGTTGCGGAACGGTCGTGGCCGATCCTTCGGGTCGTTATGCGATTTGTCCCTACGGAAATCCCGGTATGGCGACTGCGGGCAGTGGCGATGTGCTGGCCGGAGTCATTGCTGCGATGGTCGCCCAGGGCCTGGATTTATGGGATGCCAGCCTGGTTGGCGTGCTGGCCCATGCCCTGGCTGGTGACCTTGCCGCTTCGCGTGTGGGTGAACGGGGGCTGATCGCCTCGGACATCACTTCGCAACTTCCACTCGTGCTGAATCCCCGATGAGCGTCCCGGACCTCGTTGAACCGGCCTGGGTCAGGACCGTTGAAAACGAAGAGGCCGTCGCCAGGCTGGCGGGTGAGTTTGCCCTGCAAGTGCGTGCGCCTCTCGTAATATACCTCCAGGGAGACCTGGGGGCCGGGAAAACCACGTTCGCGCGGGCGTATATTCATGCGCTCGGTTACAAAGGTTATGTGAAGAGCCCCAGTTACGGGTTGCTCGAGACCTATCGAGCGGGGAAGCAGGATATTCTGCACCTGGACCTGTACCGCATCGAGGATCCCGAGGAACTGGAATATCTGGCGCTTCGCGACCTTTTTACGGATTCCACCGTGTTGTTGGTTGAATGGCCTGACCGCGGCAGAAATTACCTGCCGGAGCCTGACCTGCTGCTGGATTTTGGTGAAAAAGAGGAAGTACGATTCGTGGCTTTTTATCCGTTTTCTGCTTCCGGAAGTCAATTGGCTAGTGCCATACCCAGCCGGATCTGAGAAGTCGTTTCTAGTTTCGCAGGCTATCTCACGGTTTTATAACGAAAACTCTTGCAATCACATGATTTTCAATTCATTATTGTCAAATCGACAATGGAGGTTGATCATTTCGATGGCGATTCGCTTAACAATGGCATGGATTCTGGCCCTGGTTGTCATCCCGGTTTACGCGGCGGACGTCGATGGCTTTCGCGTCTGGACCGACCCCGAAAAAACCCGCGCCGTCCTTGACCTGGACGCACGAACTGATTATCAGCTTTTCACGCTGGATAACCCGCCCCGCGTGGTTATCGATCTCAAGAAATCCAGTCTCGACGCTAAACTGGCCTTCAAAGAAGAACACGGTGGTGTTATCGACGGCGTGCGCCACGGCGCACCCGACAAAGACACCCTGAGGGTCGTTCTCGATCTCGAAACCCCCAGCAACGTGAGAAGTTTCCTGCTGGACCCTACGGGCGATTACGGTTACCGGCTGGTCGTTGACCTGTTTTCAAAGGACTCGGTAGCCGGCAACGCGACCCGGACCCAGGTTTCATTGCCCCAGTCGAGCGACCGCGACGTTGTCATAGCAATCGACGCCGGCCATGGCGGCGAAGACCCCGGCGCGACCGGCAAACACCGCACGCGTGAAAAAGACGTAGTACTGGCCATCGCAAAGGAATTAAAGAAGTCGATTGATGCACGGCCCGGCATGAAAGGCGTGCTGATTCGCACTGGTGACTATTACGTTCCCCTGCGAGCCCGCTTTGAGAAAGCCCGCACGCATCGAGCTGATCTGTTTGTTTCCATTCACGCCGACGCGTTCAAAAATCGTAAAGTAGCTGGCAGCTCAGTCTTTGTCTTGTCCAGTAAAGGGGCCAGTAGTGAGTTTGCACGTCGATTGGCGGCCAGTGAAAACTCATCCGACCTGGTGGGCGGTGTGACGTTGAAAGGCAAGGATGACATGCTGGCTTCAGTTTTGCTGGACCTGTCCCAAAGCGCCACGATGGAAGCCAGCAATGCCGTGGCGGACAGCGTGTTTGGCTCCATGAAGGCCATGGGGAAAACCCACAAGAGTCACGTCGAGCACGCCAATTTCATGGTGCTGAAGTCTCCGGACGTCCCATCGATCCTGGTAGAAACCGCTTTTATCAGTAACCCCTCGGAAGAGAAACGCCTCAAAGATCCATCCTGGCAGCGCAAGACCGCCCGAGTGATCACCGACGGCATCCAGGATTACTTCTACATGAGTCCGCCGCCCGGAACCTACCTCGCCTCCAACCGTCGCCCGGTCCGTTACAAGGTCAACCGCGGCGATACGCTGGGAGAAATTGCCAGCCGTTACCGGGTCAGTCTCTACAGCCTGCGCCGGGTCAATAACCTCAAATCCGATAACATTCGTGTCGGGGCTGAGTTGGTCATTCCTACCACCTGATTTTTCAACTTTAAACGCACTTCGGGGAATTCATACTGGGGAACCCATGCGGTCAACCAGGAAACGCCTTACCGCTCAATCCGAAATGCCAAACCTTTTTTTCAGATCCTCGATTTCATCCAGCCTTTCTTGATGCTTTTGCGCTCGGATCTCCTGGTTGTGTATGCGTTGGTTTTTTAGTTTTACGTTGATGAAATCATTGATCCAGTCACCTGGCAGAAATGATTTTGGCCCGTTTGATAAAATGGAATACTGGCGCCCCCATCTATCAACCTTGAGTTTCATGGGTATTTCGATTCGGCAGTGGCCTGAATCATCGTAGAGAAACAGGCTGAAGAACTTCATGTTCGCGCCCCAACCCTGCTTTTCTTCGTCGTCAATGAATGTGTACCTGGCCCCTTTCAATTCGAATTCAAATTTATTCAGGCTGTTTTTGGTGCTGACGTGCAGAATTCTCATGCCGTACCACTCACCGTCCTGAATGTAACGATCCACTGACTGTGGACTGGTGTATCGGAAATGATTTTTGTAGAGACCCCACAGGTGATACGAAATATCAGTGTCTCTTGCAATTTGCTTTCGATCTTCGATGACCTTTTGAAGTCTCTCAATTTCGGCCTTGCTCTTTTCTTCTTCGGTCAGAACTTCGGGTTCGCTCCCGGTCACGGGCTGATCTGGCTCATGTGGTTCACGTTGCCCGGCTTCGGGACTGATGTTGAGTCGGTCTAAAATCACACGTTTGATCCGGTGTCGGTTTTTGCCCATCAGCACGATCGCGACCAGGATTACCACTAAGACCACAATCACCAGTCCAAATACTTGCTCACTTGTCATTTCGGTCCTTTTCTGAGCTTATAGCGGGATTCTGTCTTGAATGATTGCCATCATTCATTCCCGCCAAGTGCAAGTCCAATAGGTTGAGGGACTACTTTACGTCAGCTTTCGGGTCATGGCTTAACAAAACTGGCCAAACAATTGACCAAAGACAACGGCTTAGGTGAGATACGATTGAAGAATGGTTTAAATGGTCGATATTGCCCATAGGGATTGGTCTAAACAACGTCCTCAGAACTAAGTGAGAATTTGGAGATAAGTAATACACAAAACGACCACTCGGTTTTCCTGTGGATTGCGAATCACTGAATTTGCGCTGATTGGCCCGGTTAACTTGGTTACAATCGGCGGATGACGATTCGCTTGTTGCCTGATCACCTGATTAACCAGATTGCTGCCGGGGAGGTGGTGGATCGGCCGTCCGCGGTGGTCAAAGAGCTGGTGGAGAACAGCCTGGATGCGGGCGCCAGTGCGATCAGGGTGCAACTGGAGCAGGGCGGAAAGCGGGCCATCCGGATTACCGACGACGGGCAGGGCATGACCCGGGAAGAACTGGGCCTGGCGTTGCAGCGGCATGCGACCAGTAAAATTGGCAGTCTCGACGACCTGGAGCACGTGGCGACGATGGGGTTTCGGGGCGAGGCTTTGCCCAGTATTGCGTCGGTAGCGCGACTGGATCTTTCGGCGCGACATGGCAGCGAGGATCATGGCTGGTCGGTGAAAGTCCGCCGTGGTGACGTGTCTGCTCCGGAACCGGATGCAGTCCAGGCAGGGACACGGGTCAGCGTCGAGGACCTTTTCTATAATGTGCCGGCTCGTCGTAAATTCCTGCGGGCCGAGCGGACTGAATTCAATCATGTCGACCTGCTGCTGCGGCGCTTTGCGCTGGCGCGTTTTGATGTCGGTTTCGAACTGGAGCACAACGGTAAAACCGTGAGTGCACTGCCTCCGGCAAGTGATGAAGAAGCCCGCAAGCGCCGATTGCAACGCGTGATGGGTAAAGATTTCCTCGATCACCTTGTGACAATCGACGAACAGCGTGGCGGTATCTCGCTGCAGGGCTGGGTGGCCGAACCGCGCTACAACCGGGCGCAGACAGACCGGCAGTTTTTCTTCGTCAATGGAAGGGCCGTGCGTGACCGGGTCATTGCCCACGCGGTGCGTTCCGCCTTCAGGGACGTGCTCTATCATGGCCGCCATCCGGCCTTCGTTTTGTACCTGGAGCTTCCGCCCGATGCGGTCGATGTGAACGTACACCCGCAGAAGCACGAGGTGCGCTTCAGGGACGCCCGGATGGTCCATGATTTTCTGTTTTCGTCATTACACCGGGCTCTGGCCGATGCCGGTGCAGGTTCGCTGCGGCCCGGGGCTGGTCTGGAGCAGGGAATTCAGACCGGGCCGGGAATGATCGCAGCTACTGGCAACGGCGGGGGCTCGAACACTCCCTGGACCGGCCATTCGTCGGGGCAGGGCGGCATGTCTTTGCCGGTCAGTGAACAGATCAGCGCCTATGCGACTGCCCTTGGGACCAATAAACCGGCTGACGGTTCAGAACCCAGCGAAATCCCGCCACTTGGTTTCGCGATGGCCCAGTTGCACGGCGTGTATATCCTGTCCCAAAACGACAAGGGCCTGGTGTTGACGGACATGCATGCGGCCCACGAGCGCATCACCTATGAGCAACTGAAAGTCCGCTACAGTGGCGAGGGCATCACCGGGCAGCGATTACTGGTACCGGTGGATGTCCAGCTGAGCGAAGCCGAGGCGGATCTCGCTGCCGGGCATCAGGAAGCGCTGGCTGGCCTGGGCCTGTTGGTAGACCGGGCGGGGCCGGAAAGCGTCATTGTGCGTGAAGTTCCGTCGCTGCTGGCCCGCTCGGACCCCGCTCAACTGCTTAGGGATGTCCTGTCGGACCTTGGCAGCCTGGGACGCAGCGAGCGAATAGAAGCGGAAACCAACGAGATTCTGTCGACCATGGCCTGTCACGGCTCGGTACGCGCCAACCGCATACTGACCCTGCCGGAGATGAATGCCCTGTTGCGCGACATGGAACGGACCGAGCGTTCCGGCCATTGCAATCACGGCCGCCCCACCTGGATCCAGCTGGATATGGCTACGCTCGACCGGCTGTTCCTGCGCGGACGCTGATGTCTGCTCCTGTGCCACATCCTCCCGCCATATTTCTGATGGGGCCGACCGCTTCGGGTAAAACGGCGCTGGCCATCGAGTTACGGCAGCGGTTTCCGGTGGACATCGTCAGCGTGGATTCCGCCCTGGTGTACCGCGGAATGGACATAGGAACTGCAAAACCCGATGCCGATACTCTGCGCTTCGCACCCCATGCGCTGATTGATATTCGGGATCCATCCTCGCCTTATTCAGCTGCAGAATTTCGGCAAGACGCGCTGGCCGAGATGTCGAAAATTTCCAGCCAGGGCAGAATCCCGTTGCTGACGGGTGGCACGATGTTGTATTTCAAAGCCCTGTCAAAAGGGCTGGCTCGGCTGCCTTCCGCCAACCCGGAAATTCGCAGGATGATCGAGGACAAGGCCCGGGAACTGGGGTGGACCGAATTGCACCGTGAACTGGCCGGAAAAGACCCGGAGATTGCTGACCGCATCCACCCCAACGACCCGCAACGCATCTCCCGCGCCCTCGAAGTGATAGAACTGACCGGGCGGAAAATGAGTGAACTCCAGAAGCTGCAGGGTCAGCAGGACCTGGCCTACCGCGTGATGCGAATTATCGCCTGCCCGCAGTCGCGTTCCGTATTGCATCAGCGGATTGACTTGCGGTTTCAGCAAATGCTCGACGGGGGGTTCCTGGACGAGATGAAAGTGCTCCATGGGCGGGGTGATCTGGGTCCGGATATGCCCTCCATGAGGTGTGTCGGATACCGCCAGGCCTGGTCGTTTCTGGAGGGCGAAATCGGGCTGGAGGAAATGCGCGCAAAAGCACTGGCGGCAACCCGTCAGCTGGCCAAAAGGCAACTGACCTGGTTGAGGCAGGAAACCAGCGCTCTGTGGTATGATTCAACCGTAGAAAATGAGAAGGAACTGGTGTTCGGGGAAGTTGAAAAATTCCTTGAAAAAGAATCTAAACGCACTTAGATAAACGAAGTCCCGTTATTCTTGGCTGGAAAAAGCGGGCGAAACAAAAAATAAAGGAGAGCGGACATGTCAAAAGGTCAGTCTTTACAAGAGCCATTTCTGAACGCATTGCGCCGGGAGCGCGTGCCGGTTTCCATTTACCTTGTCAACGGAATTAAGCTGCAGGGTCAGGTTGAATCTTTTGACCAGTTCGTCGTGCTGCTGAAAAATTCAGTCAGCCAGATGATCTACAAACACGCGATATCAACCGTAGTTCCTGCTCGGAACGTTCGTGTGTTTGAAGAGGAAGAGGGTTAAGAGTTTGCTGAGGCGCGATTTTGTTTGATCGCGCCGAGCGTGGTGATCGCGCTGTTATCCTCCATCCCGAATTCAGGTTGACCGGACCTGATTCCCTGGATGAATTTCAGGAATTGGCCCGTTCCGCGGGCGCAGAAATTGCCGGAGTTGTTACCGCCCCCCGGGACCGTCCTGATGCCCGTTACTTTGTCGGTAGCGGCAAAATCGAGGAACTGGCCGAACTGGTCGAGGAGACCGGTGCGGACCTGGTGCTCGTCAGCCAGTCACTCAGCGCCGTCCAGGAACGAAACATCGAGAAAACCTGTCAATGCCGGGTTTTAGACCGGGCCACGCTCATTCTCGATATCTTTGCACAACGCGCACAATCCTATGAAGGCAAGCTGCAAGTAGAACTGGCCCAGCTTCGGCACCTTTCCACACGCCTGGTCCGTGGCTGGACACACTTGGAGCGGCAAAAAGGCGGTATCGGTCTGCGGGGCCCCGGTGAAACGCAGCTGGAAACAGATCGCCGCCTGATCGGGGTCAGAATTCGACAGCTCAAGTCCAGGCTCGACAAGGTCGCGAAGCAACGCGACCAGAGCCGCCGCCAGCGTCAGCGTTCCCGGGCGCCGCTGATTGCCCTGGTCGGCTATACCAACGCCGGCAAATCAACCCTGTTCAACAAACTGACAGGCGCGAGCGTGGGTGAGGAAGACATGTTATTCGCCACGCTGGACCCCACGGTGCGACGCATGGAAGGCATGCACTGCGGCGAGGTGCTGCTGGCCGACACGGTTGGCTTTGTCAGCGATTTGCCGCATGAGCTGATTGCTGCTTTCCGGGCGACCCTGCAGGAGGCCCGCGAGGCGGACCTGTTGCTGCATGTCTCGGACGTTTCCGACCCCTTCCGGATGGAACGGCAGCAGGATGTCGAGGATGTGCTGGAATCCATAGGCACGGACCAGATTCCGGTGATCAGGGTATACAATAAGATCGACCGCAACGGGCAGGATGTCACGTTGCATCGGGACGAGACCGGCATGCCGGTCAGCGTCAGTATTTCCGCGCGTACCGGAGAAGGCATTGAATCACTGCGCGAGGCCATCAGTGACCGATTGGCCAGTGAGCGTATTAACCGCTGGATCGAACTCAGGGGAAAAGACGCCAGGTTGCGTGCACATTTATTTGAATTGGGTGTGGTCACTGAAGAGCGAATAGCGGAAAATGGTTCCTGGATGCTTCATGTCGACATTCCGAAGGAAACCGCTGAACGGCTCGCTCGTCTGCCCGCACCGGAAGGGACCGTGGCTCGCCAGCAATTGCTTGTCGGTGGGCCCGACCACTTGAAAGCGACCGCTTGACCCCCAAGCTGACTGAAAGCGATTGAATATTAAATCAGGAGATAAAGATGCCCTGGAAAGAACCCGGTAAGGGTGACAAGGACCCCTGGAATTCGGGTGATCAGCAACCCCCGGATCTGGACGAGGTTTTTCGTACCGTAAACAACCGCCTGAAAGCGATTTTTGGCGGTGGTGGCGGCGGAAGCCGCAAATCAGAATCCAGCGGCGCTGGTGGGATGTTTGGCATCTTGCTGGTGGCCCTGCTGTTATGGGTTGCCTTTGACGCTGTGCATATTGTCGATGAAGCAGAGCAGGGTGTCGTTCTTCGATTTGGTAAGTACAACCGCACCCTGTCACCCGGTATCAACCTGACGCTTCCGCGTCCGTTTGAAACAATGACCACCGTCAATGTCAGCAGTGTACGTTCGCTGGAAGACCGCGGAAACATGCTGACGCAAGACGAAAACCTGGTGGAGTTCATCTACAAGATTCAGTACCGTGTGGCTTCGGCCAACAATTTTCTGTTCGAGGTACGGGATCCCGAGTTGACCGTTAAGCAAGCCGGCGAAAGCGCCCTGCGCGAATCTGTCGGTACCAACCGCCTGGATGCAATTCTCGAAGGTGTTCAGCGTGAGACCGTGAGAATCGAAACACAGCGCGTCTTGCAGGAAACGCTGGACCGTTACGAAGCAGGCATCCAGATCACCGAGTTCAACCTGGTCGATGTCAACGTGCCTGCCCAGGTCCGTGAAGCTTATTCCGATGTTATCCGGGCGCGGGAGGATCGCGAACGATTCATCGAGGAGGCGCGTGTTCACGCCAACAGTGTCGTTCCAGAGGCCCGTGGCCAGGCAGCCCGTGTAATCCAGGAGGCCGAAGGCTACAAGGCGTCAACGGTCGCACTGGCTGATGGTGAGGCACAGCGCTTTGTGCTGTTGCTGAATGAATACCGAAAGGCTCCGGAGATCACCCGCAAGCGCCTGTACCTGCAGACCATGGAAAATGTGTTTGCGCGTTCCCAGAAAGTGTTGATGGATGCTGACAGCAATGGCAATGTGCTGTATCTGCCATTGGATCAGCTCGGTGGCGGCGGCAGCGGTGGCCGGGCTTTGATGCCGCCCATCGTGACTCCGGACAAAGGGCCGGTTGGAGAAAACTCAGCCAGCAGCCGCACCTCGCGCAGGGAGGGCAGACAATGAAACGTCCCATCTTATTAATTCTGTTCGTAGCGCTTGGCGTGGTGGGTGTGTCCAGCCTGTTCATCGTGACCGAGACCGAGTACGCCATTAAATTCCAGTTGGGCCGGATCGTCAAAAGTGATTACCAGCCTGGCATTCACGTCAAGGCGCCATTCATCAATAACGTGCGGAAATTCGACAACAGGCTGCTGACACTGGATACCAACCCGGAACAGATGCTGACTTCGGAACAGAAATTTGTTGCAGTGGACTCGTTCGTCAAGTGGCGCATCGTAGATGTTGAGCGTTTTTACACATCCACCCAGGGTAATGAACGCGTGGCATTGAATCGCCTGGACAGTATCGTCAAGGATCGTATCCGCAATCAGATTGCGAGCCGCACGCTGGTGGAAGTCATTGCCGAACAGCGCGTAACCACCATGCAGGATATTGCCAAGGCTGCCAACACTGCTTCGGCGGAGTTTGGTATTGAAGTGGTCGATGTACGCATCAAGGCCATCGAACTGCCGGATGATGTTCGTGAATCCGTGTTCCGCCGGATGGCGGCCGATCGGCAGAAAGAAGCCAACCTGTATCGTTTTGAAGGCCGCGAGTCAGCGGAAAGAATCCGCGCTGGCGCCGATCGTGAAGCCCAGGTCATCCTGGCCGAAGCGGAACGTGATGGACAAACGCTTCGCGGTGAGGGTGATGCAAGATCCACGGAGATTTATGCCAATGCCTATGGTCAGGACCAGGAATTTTACGCTTTTACTCGCAGCCTGCAGGCCTATGGGAATGCATTCGGTAACAGCACCGATGTCATGGTGTTGAATCCGTCTTCGAGCTTCTTTGAGTATTTCGGTGGCGATAACGTAGAATAACCTCAAAGGCCTGACATTGTGCTGATTGCGGACCTGATGACGGCGTTTGCCCTCCTGTTGATCATTGAGGGGCTTTTGCCGGTTATCGCGCCAAAATTCTGGCAGAAAACCATGCGTGACCTGGCAAAGGTACACCCCAAAACCATCCGCGTCGGCGGCATCGTAAGCATGCTCGCCGGCGCTTTTCTTTTACAATTTTTACATTGAGCATTCATGAATAACAGCATCGTAGTTCTGGGCACCCAGTGGGGTGATGAAGGAAAGGGAAAGATTGTTGATTTGCTGAGCCGCGACGCAGATGCCGTGGTCCGGTTCCAGGGCGGTCACAACGCTGGTCACACACTGGTGATTAACGGGGAGAAAACGGTTCTGCACCTGATTCCCTCCGGCATCCTGCAGGATAACGTGGAGTGTTTCATAGGCAACGGCGTCGTGCTGTCACTCAAAGCCCTGCGAAAGGAAATCGAAGCGTTGGAAGCCAAGGGGCTCGAGGTTCGCTCCCGCATCCGCATCTCGCCCGCCTGCGCCATCATCATGCCCTGGCATGAAATGCTGGATCGCGCCCGCGAGGAGGCTCGGGGTGACCGCGCCATAGGCACGACCTGCCGTGGGATTGGACCGGCCTATGAAGACAAGGTCGCCCGGCGCGGTTTGCGCACTACTGATCTGCTCAACCCTGTTGGCCTGAAAGAAAAAATTGAACACATCCTGGATTTTCACAACTTTGTTCTGACCGAACGCTTCGGAATGGAAGCCCTCGATGTTGAAGACATGGTGAAAGAGGCGCTGGATTTGGGCGCTTATTTCGCTGACCAGGTGGCCGATGTCAGTGGCCGTTTGTATGAATTGCGGGATGCAGGTAAGCGTGTCATGTTTGAAGGTGCCCAGGGCAGCCTGCTGGATATCGATCACGGCACCTATCCCTATGTGACATCCTCCAATACGACTATTGGCGGTGTCTGCACAGGAGCAGGCATAGGGCCTGACGCCATTGACTATGTGCTGGGGATCACCAAGGCCTACGTGACACGCGTGGGTGGTGGGCCGTTCCCGACCGAATTATTCGATGAAAACGGTGAAAAGCTGGCCCGGCGGGGTGCCGAGTTTGGCGCTACTACCGGACGCCCCAGGCGTTGCGGCTGGCTGGATGCCGTGGCGCTGCGGCGCATGGTCAGACTCAATGGCGTGACCGGCTTTTGCGTCACCAAGCTGGATGTACTGGACGGTCTCGAGGAAATTCGTATTTGCACCGCGTACCGCCTCAATGGTGAGTTGCTGGATGCACCCCCGCTGGATGCCGAGAGCTGGGCCGACCTCGAGCCGGTTTACGAATCATTTCCCGGCTGGAGTGAATCCTCCAGGGGGACTACTTCCATGGAAGAGCTACCGGTTAATGCCCGCGCCTACCTGGCGGCGATGGAAGAATTGTGCGGGGCGCCCGTACATATTGTTTCTACGGGGCCTGAGCGGTCTGAAAATATCATCATCCAATACCCCTACGATCTGTAGGGGCTCGTAGCTGCTCAAACCCGTGCTGTGGGTGGGGTATGCTCTGACCCCATGCGAATACCGCGAACACAAATAGATGATCTCAGTCATTTATAAAAACGTATTTATATATAGTATGAAAACATAAATTAGTAAGTGCTAAAATAAATAGAACTGATATAAGACATCAATTGAGTTTTTGTGACTAGGTGTGGACATGAAGAGCTCTGAAAGTGGCTGGATTGGCGGCCTCATTTTTATTCTTATCCTTATAGCGGTGCCGGTTTGGTACTTCACTAAGGCTGACGTAACCGTCGAAGGGCAGATCGTAGATACGCCCTGGGACCATGTGCCCAAAAGGGCCGCTCCAGTGGATCACTCCGCATTGATGGAAGGTCCGTTTGAAACCGGGCAGGACGTCACGCGCGCCTGCATGACCTGCCATGAAGACTCAGCGAACCAGGTCATTCATACGGCGCATTGGCGCTGGCAGTCTGACCCGGTGATGGTGGAGGGCAGGGACGAACCCATCGCCACGGGCAAGAAGAACACCATCAACAATTTCTGCATCGGCATCCAGGGCAACTGGTCCAGTTGCACAGCCTGTCACGCGGGTTATGGCTGGGAAGACGAGAATTTCGATTTCGAGCAGACTGAAAACGTCGACTGCCTGGTGTGTCATGACAGCAGCGGCGGCTATACCAAGAGTAAAAAAGGTCTCCCGGCCGAAGGTGTTGATCTGCTCGCCTCGGCTAAAAGCGTGGGCCTGCCAACCCGGCAGAATTGTGGCGGCTGCCACTTCCGTGGGGGCGGCGGCAATGCGGTCAAACACGGTGATCTGGACGAAAGTCTGTTCTATCCTGACGATGACCTCGATGTGCACATGGGTCGGTACGATTTCCAGTGCGTTGACTGCCACCGGACGACGGACCATGTGATCGGCGGGCGCTCCATTTCGGTTTCGGTGGATAATGCAAACCAGATTGCCTGCACCGATTGCCACAGCCCTAAACTGCATTCCGACTCCAGGATTAACGCCCATACTGACACGGTCGCGTGCCAGACCTGCCACATTCCCCAGGTCGCGATCAAACAGGCGACCAAGACCCACTGGGACTGGTCTGCTGCCGGTGATGACAGCAGGGAAGAGAGTACGCATGAGTACCTGAAAATAAAGGGCGAGTTCATCTATGAGAAGAACCTCAAGCCCGAGTTGCGTTGGTACAACGGCCTGGCCGGGCGCTACCTGCTGGGTGATCCGCTGGAAGAGGGTGGCGTTACTGCCCTGAACCGGCCGAAAGGCGGAATCAACGATCCCGATGCCCGAATCTGGCCCTTTAAAATTCACGTGGCGACACAGCCCTACGATGTCCAGAATAACTACCTGCTGCAACCGGTCACTTCGGGCGCGGGCGGTTACTGGAAAGAGTTCGACTGGAACCAGGCGCTGGAGCTCGGGGCAGAAGTGACCGGCATGGAATACAGCGGTGAATACGGCTTCGCCAACACCACCATGTACTGGCCCCAGACCCACATGGTCGCGCCCAAAGACCAGGCGCTGCAATGCCAGTCCTGCCATTGCGAGGATGGCTGCATTGATTGGGAATCGCTGGGCTACCCTGGAGACCCCATCAAGTGGGGCAGTCGCGACCGGGTGCACGCGTCTGACGTAACCCGTACAGAGGCAGGAGAAGAATAATGAAAAAACATCTCCTTCTGCTCGTCGGCCTGCTGCTAAGCAGCGGCGCCAATGCAAACGAACTGCACCCTTCCTTTCCCCTGCTGGACCTGGAAGGTCAGCACGTCGCGCTGAGCGGGGCGCCCATGTCCAGCCTGAAGACCTGCGGTGAATGTCACGACACAGCCTTTATCGCCGAATCCAGCGATCATGCCGCGGCAGGGGTTTTTGGCGATGCCGAACCCGATTGCCTGGCTTGCCACAGCGATTCAGGTGAAACCCGCTCCTGGAGTCCGGAGTCATTCAATTCCGATGGTTCGCTGGTGGCAGGTACACTGGCTATCCACAAGCCGAAAGACGAGAACTGCGCACAGTGCCACGGCCTGGTGAGTAACCGCCTGGATGTGCCGTTGATGATCAGCGGTGACCCCGAACGGCGTGGAATGACGGAACGCACCGGGCAGATCATTTCTCCGCAGAAAATTTCCAACAGCGGCTTGAACATCGCCGGCAAGGAGAAACTGACCCATGCTTTCGACATCCATGCTGACCGCGTCGTGGGCTGCGTCAACTGCCATTACTCCCTGAACAACCCGGTTTACTTCCAGCAGCGCCGCGAAAGCCGGCCGCCGCACCTGGATTTCGATCCGCGCCGGCTGAGTAGCGCGGATTACCTGACCCGTCCCCTGCATCAACTGGCCAAGGGCAGTTCCACCCACGGCCTGGCTGCATCGGGCAGCGAAAACAGCATGCGTCGCTGCGATTCCTGTCACGACGCCACCCGCGTGCACCAATGGCTGCCGTACAAAAATAGCCATTTCGCTGCACTGGCCTGCGAGTCCTGTCACGTACCCAAAATGTACGGCCCGGCGCTGCAGGTGATCGACCAGACTTTGGTGGATTCTGAAGGGCAGCCGCTGCGGTACTACCGTGATGTGAAAGGGGACCCAACGACGGCGGACAGCCTGATCCAGGGCTTCAGGCCTGCAATGCTGGTGCGGGAAAACGTTGGGGGTGAACGCAAGCTGGCGCCTTTCAACCTGGTAACCAACTGGTACTGGACAACCGGATCGCCGTCAGAGGCTGTCTCCGAGGCCCAGTTGTTTGGCGCCCTATACACCAACGGCCAACTCGACGCGGAACTGAAACAACTGCTGGATAGCGACAACGACGGCGCGCTTAGCGCGGATGAATTCCGGCTGGAATCCGACGCCGCGCTGGCGCGAGTCCGCCAATTGCTCGAACGGGCTGGCCATAACCAGGTGGAGCTTGCCGGAGAGGTTACCCCGTACTCGATCAGCCACAACGTGGTGAACGGGCAATGGGCTACCCGTGACTGCCGTAACTGCCACGGTGAAGATTCGGTGCTGGCTGCTTCGGTGTCCCTCTCAGGTTTCCTTCCGGGCGGGGCATTACCGGAAATGACCCGGCATGCCGGTATCGGATCCGGCGGCCTGATCAGTGCTGGCAGCAACGGAGGCGCTCACTTCAGGGCGGACGCCGGAGCCGAAGGATTCTATATCATCGGGCTGAGCGGCCTTGACTGGGTAGACCTGGCCGGAGTGGCCATGTTTCTGGGCATATCGCTCGGTGTGACGGTGCACGCCCTGGCCCGATACGTGGCTAACCGGCGCAGGCCGCGCAATGCAGGTTCTTCCCGCAAAGTTCACATGTATGACGCGTATGAGCGGATCTGGCACTGGCTGCAGGCCAGCACAATACTGTTGCTGATATTTACCGGCCTGGTGATTCACAAGCCCCACCTGTTCGGCGTGTTCAGCTTCGAATACATCGTCCAGGTGCACAATGTGCTGGGATTCATACTGCTGATCAATGCGGCGCTGGCGCTGTTCTATACATTGGCCAGCGGCACCATCAAGCGTTTCTTCCCGGACAAGGACAATTTCTTTGCCCGCACTTTCGAACAGGCGATGTTTTATTCCAGGGGCATTTTCGCCGGCGAAGGACACCCGCTGGAAAAAACGAAGCAGAACCGGCTCAATCCGCTGCAGCAGATCACTTACCTCGCTATTTTGAACATCCTGTTACCCGCCCAGGTCATTACCGGCGTTCTCATCTGGGGAATGCAGAAGTGGCCGCAACTGGCAGCCGCACTCGGCGGACTCCCGGTGCTGGCGCCGGTCCACACCTTTTTGGCCTGGGCGTTTTCCGCATTCATCGTGATGCATGTTTATCTCACTACCACGGGTGAGACACCTCTTTCCGGAATCAAGTCGATGATCAGTGGCTGGGAAGACGTGGAGGAGCATCACGGCAATACGAATTCAGTAAAGGAGACAGCACATGTCTGACCATTCCCGGGCAAAACCCTATATGAACCCTTACCTGGCGGGAACCCTGCTGGGGATTGTCCTGTTTCTTGCGTTCTTCATTACCGGAACGGGACTTGGGGCTTCTGGTGGTCTGAATCGACTGCTGGTGTTCTTCCAGAACCTGTTCGTTCCGGAACATATTGATCATGTGCCTTACCTGCTGAAGATGGCGGGCGGCAACACCAATCCGCTGGATAGCTGGATTGTTTACCTGACGGTTGGAACGGTCGCAGGTGGATTCATCTCCGGCCTGTTCGGCAGGCGCGTGAAGATCGAAACCAACAAGGGACCGCAAATCGGCAACAAGACCCGCTGGATGATGGCTTTCCTTGGGGGCATCCTGATGGGCTACGGCGCGCGCCTGGCGCGCGGATGTACGTCAGGACAGGCGTTGTCCGGAGGCGCTGTATTGTCGGTCGGCAGTTGGGCCTTCATGTTCGCCGTGTTTGCCGGCGCCTATGCGCTGGCTTACTTCTTCAGACGCTACTGGAACTAGGGGAGAGATATCATGACTGCATTTCCCTTACCGTTGACTGAACTGCTCGGGCATTACGGCTCCTACATGATTTACCTGCTGGTGGGACTGGCGTTCGGCGCCACCCTGGAAACCGCGGGGTTCGGTAATTCGAAAAAACTGGCGGCACAGTTCTATTTCAAGGACCTGACCGTATTCAAGGTGATGTTTACCGCCATCATCGTAGCTTGCGTACTGATATTTCTCTCCTCGGCAGTGGGCTTGCTTGATTACAACCTGGTCTGGGTGCCGCCAACCTATTTGTGGCCCGGAATCGTCGGCGGCCTGATCATGGGCGCCGGATTTATCGTCGGGGGCTTTTGCCCGGGCACTTCCCTGGTGGCGATGGCGACGGGCAAGATCGACGGCGTGTTCTTCGTGCTGGGCGTGCTGACCGGGATATTCCTGTTCGGTGAGACCGTCGGAAGCTTCGCGGTGTTCTTTGAAAGCTCCTTCATGGGCCGGTTTACTTTACCGGAGCTGTTTGGCGTCAGTTACGGAACGGTCGTTGTCGGAGTCGTTGTCATTGCATTGCTGATGTTCTGGGGCGCAGAGGCGATCGAGGCCAGGGTAGGTGGTCCAACGGCTCAGAAAGCGCCGAGGCTGGCAGTTCCTGCAGCCGCCGGGCTGGTGATCCTGGCGCTTGCCGTGATGTTGGTGGGTCAGCCTGATAGTGCAGACCGCTGGAAAATGATCGAGGCCGAGCAAGTAGCCATGCTGGACGAGCGCGCGGTACAGATCGAACCTGCGGAACTCCTCGATGTCATTCACAACGTCCAGATCAAGGCCGTATTGCTGGATGTTCGCGACGAGCGCCACTACAACCAGTTTCACGTACACGGCGCACGAAGGTTGCCGGCGGATGATGTCGTCAGTACCGCCCGCGAATTAATGTTCGAACCGGCCAATACTGTTTTCATCACCATGGGTAATGATGAAACTGCGGCCACCGAAGCATGGAAGGTCCTCAAGGCGGAAAGTGTGCCCAACGTGTACATTCTGGATGGTGGTGTCAATAACTGGATCAAAACTTACAGCGACGAGGCTTTCGTGGAAGAACGCCTGATCAGGGGCCATGATAACGATCAGCCTGCTTACATGTTCGATGCGGCCATCGGTTCCAGGCACCCGGCGGCGGAACCGAATCCGCATGCCTTCGAGATCGAGTTCGAGCCGAAGGTCAAGCTGGAGCTCAAGCGGGCGCCGACCAGTGGTGGATGCGGGTGAGGGGTCGCTCGTACTAAACCCGTGATGTGGGTGGGGCCAGTATGGGCTTCTTCGGCTCAATGGTCCCTTCGGGACTGCCCTCGCAATCCACAGGGCCTGACGGGCCGGCCTTACAGCACATCCTGTGCTGGGCGGCCTTAATCGGGCTTCCTGCCCGATTATCCCTGGCCCTGCGCATTACTCGGCATTTCGAGGCGAAGCCCATACCGGCCCCACCCACGGCACTGGTCTGAGCCGAGGCTCTTGTGTTGTGCAGGGTGGGTGGAGCGTGCGTAACTTTAACTCTATAGCAGGCCTGCCTGACCCGCTGACAACCCGAATGCGAACTCATTACACTAGCGAAACAGCGCCAGGAAATCCGCCGGTGCGGGAGTTTCAAATACTATCGGCTTATTCGCTCCCGGTTTGGTTATGCTCAACCGCAAGGCATGGAGGCCCATTCGCGGACCAGCCGTACCGTATCGTTGGTCGCCTACAACCGGGTGTCCCAGCCATGCCAGGTGGGCTCGTATTTGATGCTGGCGGCCGGTTTCCAGTTCTACCCGTAAGAGAGTTCGATGACCAAGGCTACGTTGGGTGGTGTAATGGGTCACGGCGCGCTTGGCGTCCGGGTGCGGTCCGACATGCATCTGGTAGATTACCGGGTCGGGATGCAGTGGCTGGTCGATGGTGCCCCCGGCAGGCTTTGGGCAGCCCTCCACGACCGCAAGGTAGGTTTTTTCCGCGGCCTTCCACCCCTTCATTACCGCTTCCCGCATCTCCCGGGAGGTCGCGAAGAGCAGTACGCCGGAAGTATCGCGATCAATTCGGTGCACCGGCCACAATCTGATCGACTGATTCCGACGCGACAGCTGGTCACGCAGTATGCCCAGCGCATGGGGCTCCTTGCTTTTTGGAGAACCAACTGACAACAACCCGGCGGGTTTATTGATGGCGATCAAGTCCCGATCTCTATGGAGGATGCCGAGCGGTGGCCGCGCAGAGGAAGCACCTCGAGCGGAGGCTTCGACAACCACCTGGTCACCCGCCAGCAGGTCGTGGTCATATCGGGTAACCTGCTCGCCGTTAACCCTGACGCAACCGTTTTTAAGGCGTTGCTTGATCGTGTTCCGCGACCAACCCTTAAGCTGGCTGGTAAGGAACGGGATCAGGGTGGTGCTCGCCTTGACCGTTAGTCTATCTGACATTGGCGATTGCCTTGAAAAAGCCTGAGCTCGGAAGCTACTAAACTGACACTTTAAACGGCTAATTGCCAATCTTTTCCGCATCGCGGTGGTCATCGGCTTCAATCTTTCGAGGTTGCAGTTGGGGCCGGCTGTTGAGCCCACGCTGGTGCTGGTCTCCACGGTCGGTGGATGTTTGTTACTGCATGAATTCGTCATACGCTTGCCACGAGTCCTGGCTGGCTCCGGCTCACCAAAAGGCGTAGGCTTTGAAATCAGCATAGGGCGGGGAAATTTTTAATGTCCATTGTTCAGGAACTCAAACGACGCAATGTTTTTCGTGTTGCTGTCGCATACCTGTCCGGCGCATGGCTTCTCGTTGAGATTACGCAAACACTTTTTCCGATCTACGGCCTTTCTGATGGTTCGGTCCGTTTGGTTGTTACGCTGCTGTCCATCGGTTTCCCGCTGGTACTGGTCTTTTCCTGGGTTTACGAGCTGACACCCAAGGGTCTCAGGCTCGAAAAGGATATCGATCGATCTGCTGAGCCCACCCGCCAAACCGGTAAAAATCTGGATCGCATCATAATTGTGTTACTGGCATTGGCGCTGGGTTACTTCGCCTTTGACAAGTTTGTACTTGAGCCCCAGCGTGTTGTGAAAATAGCAGAGACGGCAGCCCGAACCGGAGCTGAGCGGGCGTTGGATCTGCAAAAAGAAAGGGTGTTTCCCGACAAGTCGATTGCGGTGTTGCCGTTTACGAACATGAGCCCGGGCATTGAAGACGAGTATTTCAGTGATGGCCTTACCGAAGAACTGATCGGGGCACTGGCGAAAGTCAACGGGTTGCATGTCACTGCACGCACCTCCGCGTTTGCCTTCAAGGGAACAAACCGGGATATACGTGACATCGGTGAGCGATTGAATGTCAGGACTGTGCTGGAGGGCAGTGTTCGGCGGGAACAGAATCGCGTTCGGGTTACTGCCCAGCTCATCAGCGTGGAAAACGGTTTTCACCTCTGGTCTGAATCCTATGACTACGAATTGAATAGTGTGCTTGCCCTCCAGGAGACCATATCCCGGGCCATAATCGGTGCGCTCGAAATCCAGCTCACACCACAAGACGACAAGCCAGCCAGTGGGAATGCCTCGGTCAACCCCGAAGCCTACGAACTTTACCTGAAAGGCCGGTATTACTGGGCTCGTCTGAACACTGGTGGCTTTCAGCAGAGCATCGAGGCGTTCCAAAAAGCAATCGCTATCGACCCCGGCTACTCACCCCCGCACGCCGGATTGGCCAATGCCTACAGTTTTTCAGGCTATTTTGGAATTATGCCGCCACGGGAGGCTTTCCCCCTGTCCATCATGGAAGCCGAAGCCGCTCTTGCACTGGATCCTCAATCTTCGGAGGCGCTCGTCGCACGCGGTATGGCCTGGCTGATTTATGAATGGGACTGGGATCGTGCCCGTGACGATCTGACGCTGGCGCTGGAACTGAGCCCGAACTCTTCCCTGGCCCATTGGGCCTTCACCGAATACCTGACCGTGGTGGGTTCCTCACGGGCACTCGACTCAGCCCTGCATGCCCTTTCCCTGGACCCCTTGTCGCTCCCGATCATGAATCTCGTCGCTTTCACTTACCTGGACCAGGGACTCTTCGACAAAGCGATGCAGATGGACCGGGAAATGCTGGCCATGGACCCGGGTTTCGCAGCCGCTCACTGGAATCTGGGCGTCATCCATATGCTCCAGGGGCGATTCGAGGAAGCGATCGAGGCATTGGGCCAATCGGTTGAATACTCCGGTGGAATGACCTCGACGCTGGCTATTCAGGCCTACGCCCATGCAAATTCAGGTGATGAGGCAACTGCGCTCGCGATCCTTGCAGAGCTTGAGGGTCGCCGGGAGTCTCCAGGCCGCGGCTATGCTTCTCCAGTGCTGATTGCCTGTGTTTATGAGGGGCTCGGGCGAACTGACGAAGCATTGAATTGGCTGGAACAGGCCATCACGGAACGCGACGGCTGGCTGGTCTTCATGAACTCTTTTCCAGGATTCGAGTCATTGCGGGGCGAGCCCCGATTCGAGAAAATCCTGCGCCGGGTGGGTCTGCCTGATGGGGGTCGCAAGTGAGGATGGCCGCTATCATCCCGAAACTGTGGCTCGAACCTGGTGTCGCACTACTGCCACAGAATTTATGAAGTACAGATTGTTTTTTGACGATCAAAGCACGGTCTTGAGCGCCCGGACAAAGTAATCGATGTTGCTGTCATTGAACGACGCGATATTGACCCGCGCCGAATTGACCGTGTATATCGAGAACTCTTCCCGCAGCCGCGTCACCTGGTCCACCGACAGCCCCAGGAAAGAGAACATGCCTGACTGGCGCTCGAGGAACGAGAAGTCCTTCTCAATGCCCGCAGCCACAATTTTCTCCGACAGGGTTTTGCGCAGGCCGTTGATACGGTTGCGCATGCCGGTGACTTCGCTGAGCCACAATTCGGTCAGGCCTTCGTCGTGCAGGATGATGTCGATGATGCCGGTGCCGTGGGTGGGCGGCATGGAATAATTCTGGCGCGTCAGCGAGTTGATCACGGTCAGCACGTTGGCGGCTTTTTCGCTGCTCCTGCCGACGACTGATATGGCGCCGACGCGTTCGCGGTAGACGGCAAAGTTCTTGGAGCATGAACTGGCCATGATCAGTTCGGGGCATTTTTCCGCGAAAAGGCGCACGGACAGGGCGTCTTCTTGGATGCCGCGCTCGAAGCCCAGGTAGGCCAGGTCGATCATTGGGGTGAAACCGCGCTCCGCCGCCAGGTCAGTGATGGCTTCCCATTGTTCGGGGTTGGGGCTGACACCGCAGGGATTGTGACAGCAGGCGTGGAACAAAACCACGTCCCCCGGCCCCCTGTTTCGCAGGGCGATCATCATGTCATCGAACCTGAGCTCGCTGTTTTCCCCGTCGAAGTAGGGGTAGATATCTGTCTTCAGTCCGGCAGCGGGAAAGATGGCGTTGTGATTGGCCCAGGTGGGGTCACTGAGCCAGACGGTTGCGTCCGGGCTGACCGCTTTGATCAGGTCTGCGCCGACCCGTAAGGCGCCTGTACCACCGGGTGTCTGCACGGTGCGCACGCGGTCCTCATTCAGCACGGCGCTGTTTTCGCCGAAAATCAGTTGAGTAATCGCACTGTTGAAGCCCGCGACTCCGGGTGGTCCCAGGTAAGATTTGGTGGTCTGCGTGCTGTCCAGGATCTGTTCGGCCTTTCTCACACACTCCAGGATCGGCGTGTTGCCTTGCTCGTCGCGGTACACACCGATGCCAAGATCGATTTTTCTGGGATTGGGATCTGCGGCATGGGCGGAAATAATGCCCAAGATAGGATCGGGTGGAACGGCATTGACGTGGTCGAACATGTTGATAGGTTCCCGGTGGATTTGAATACCGGATTTTCACCCGGGCATCTGTTCAGGGCAAGGACTAAAGTCAAAAAAAAGCCCCGCAAGCGGGGCCGTACATTTCTTATTCTTAATCGTTATTTTCGTTTTTGAAGCTGGTGCCCAGGAGAGGACTTGAACCTCCACGAGCTAATTGCTCACTGGCACCTGAAGCCAGCGCGTCTACCAATTCCGCCACCTGGGCATTAGTAAGGCGGAGGTAAAGGGGGAACCTCCGCCTTGGGGTTGGTTCGCAGGTAAAGGGGGAACCTTTGAACCGGGGCGTACTGTAGTGATTCCGGGGTCCGAAGTCAACAAAAACCTTACCCGGTTCTGACGCGATCAATACCTTGTTTTAAACGGTATTGATCCCTCAAATTGGCGCTACAATAGACCTATGAGCAGAAAATCAAAAAAACCGCGTCAGGATGGACGGATTAAAGCAGAAGCACCGTCCCGGAAAGACATACTGGGCCTGCTGGAAGACCGCGGCCGGCCACTGCAGAGGCGCGACATTGTCGAGCGTCTGAATGTGGTCTCCGACGACAGCCGGGAAATTCTGCGGCGACGTCTTCGCGCCATGGAGCGTGATGGACAGCTGGTCAAAAACCGGCGCAACGCTTATGGTCTGCCGGCCAAGATGGACCTGGTAGCAGGCCGGATCAGCGCCCATAAAGACGGTTATGGTTTTGTCATGCCGGATGATGGCGAGACCGACCTGTACCTGTCACCCCGGCAGATGCGCAGCGTCTTGCATGGCGACCGCGTGCTGGCTTCGGTGATTGGTATTGACAACAGGGGACGCAGGGAAGGCGCTGTCAGGGAAATTCTGGAGCGGGCTCATGAGCGTGTAGTGGGGCGTTTTGTTGAAGAAAGCGGAATCGCCCTGGTGGTGCCGGATGATCCCAGGATCAACCAGGATATTCTCGTTGCGGTAAAAGATACCTTCGGCGCGCAACCGGGCCAGGTCGTTGTTGCCGAAATCCTGCAGCAGCCAGGCGAACGTCAGCCGCCCGTCGGGAAGATCGTGGAGATTCTCGGCAAAAGCGGGGCGCCGGGCATGGCGACCGAGATAGCCATTCGTAATCTCGATTTGCCCCATGAATGGCCCGAGGGTGTTGAAGCAGAGGCTGCGGCCTTTGGGGACGAGGTGACCGAGGCCATGCACGAAGGCCGTAGGGATTTGCGGGATCTTCCGCTGGTGACCATCGATGGTGCGGATGCCCGGGATTTCGACGATGCCGTGTATGCTCAGCGTCGCAAGAACGGGTGGCGACTGGTGGTCGCAATTGCCGATGTATCGTCCTATGTAAAACCAGGCAGCTTGCTGGATGAAGAAGCGATCAGGCGCGCCACCTCGGTTTATTTCCCCGGCCGGGTCATCCCGATGCTGCCGGAGGCGCTTTCCAACGGCCTGTGTTCACTGAAGCCTGACGTGGATCGCCTGTGCGTCGTCTGCGACATGTCGATCAACGAATCCGGGATGGTGGTGCGCTCACGTTTCGATACCGCGGTCATGCGCTCCCAGGCACGTCTGACGTATGAGCAGGTCTGGGACTGGCTGGTCAGTGGAAAATCGGAAATCAGGCCGGGAGCTAAAGCTGTCTCAACCTCGCTTAAAGACCTCTACGGTTTGTACAAGGCATTTCGGCGAGCGCGCACGAAACGCGGTGCGATTGATTTTGAGAGCACCGAAGTTCAGTTTCTGTTCGATGAGCGGGGCGCCGTGGCCGATATCATTCCATACGAGCGCAACGACGCACACATGATCATCGAAGAATGCATGATCACGGCGAATGTCGAGGCGGCCAATTTCCTGATTCGCCAAAAGCTGCCTGCACCCTTCCGTGCACATGAACCGCCCCAGCCTGACCGTCTCGAATCGCTTGAACAGTTTTTGCGGGGGTTGGGTATCCGCGTACCCTGGAAGAGCCGTCCTGAGCCCCGTGATTTTGAAAACATCGTCCAGCAAATAAAAGGCCGGGAAGATCAACCGCTGATCATGGCGGTGTTGTTGCGGGCACAGAGTCTCGCCTCTTACCAGGCAGCCAATACCGGACATTTTGGTTTGGCTCTGAAAGCTTATTCGCATTTCACCTCACCGATACGCCGCTATCCGGATCTGCTGGTGCACCGGGCGATCCATTTTGTGACCGAACAGCATGGCAAAAAGGGCTATCCGTGGTCAAAAGAGCAGATGGACAAGATGTGCGAGCAGTGTTCACACCGCTCAAGGCGGGCCGAGGAAGCGGAAAGGGATGTCAACGACCGGCTCAAAGCCTACTTCATGGAGCAGCATATTGGTGATGTGTTCAAAGGGCTGGTGACGGGCGTTACATCGTTTGGCCTGTTTGTGGAGTTGAGTCAAAACCATGTCAGTGGCCTGGTGCATATTACTTCGCTGCCCAATGATTACTATCATTTTGATCCGGTAGTGCACCGTCTTACCGGCGACCGTACCGGCAAGGTTTATCAATTGGCTCAAAAGGTGCAAGTTAAAGTCATGGCCGTGAACGTGGATGAGCGAAAGATCGATTTTGAAATGGTCAGATGAGTCAGAAAAACCGGGACAGTCTTTTAATGGGTATTCACTCCGTGGAATCAGCCCTTTCCAGGGTCCCGCAGCAGGTTCTTGGCATCACCATCGCACAGGAGTGCCGTAACCCCAGGGTGCTGGAACTCGCGGAAAAAGCCCGCGAAACCGGCATCACCGTGGTTACTGAAGCACGTGCTGTAGTTGACCGGCGCTGCGAAGAGCAGCGTCACCAGGATGTCATTGCGGATTTTGATCCGGCCAATACAGGCACCGAGAAAGACCTCGGCCGACTATTGAAAACCATAGAAGGCGCACCACTGGTATTGATTCTCGATGGAGTCCAGGATCCACACAATTTCGGCGCCTGCCTGCGAACGGCTGAAGCCGCGGGGGTTCACCTTGTGGTTGTGCCAAAAGACCGTTCGGTAGGCCTGACGCCCGTGGCGCGGCGTTCCGCGTCGGGGGCTGCCGAAGTGCTGCCTATTCTGTTCGTTACCAACCTGGCCCGGGTGCTTCGTCAACTCAAAGAACACGGTATCTGGCTGGCCGGCACTGCCGATAGTTCGGGCCAGGAGTTGTACCAGGCCGACCTGTCAGGTCCGCTGGGACTGGTGATGGGCAGCGAGGGCAAGGGCATGAGAAGGCTGACCTCCGAGTTGTGCGATTTTCACCTTCGTATCCCGATGCAGGGAAGCGTCAGCAGCCTTAACGTTTCCGTCGCAACCGGCGTGTGTCTCTACGAAGTGCTCAGGCAGAGGGCGGGTCAATGAGCCTGCACAAATCCTGTGAAATTCAGCTGCCGGACTGGCTGGACGAATTCATCGATCATTGGAATGAGCCGCTGGAAACCATCGAGCAGAGAATGCACCTGGCAGTGACGCTGGCTGCGGAGAACGTCAAGCATCACACCGGCGGTCCGTTTGGTGCGATCGTGGTTGAAGATGACAGCAGTCGCCTGCTCAGTGTCGGCGTCAACCTGGTGACCTCCGTGGAACTGTCCCTGGCGCATGCCGAGATGGTCGCTGTCAGCCTGGCCCAGAGCGCCATTGGCAACTGGAATCTCGGCTCGACCGGAGTCGCCCAGTTGGTGACTTCCTGCGAGCCCTGCGCGATGTGTTTCGGCGCGGTTCCCTGGTCGGGCGTCAGCAGCATCATCTGGGGTGCGAGCAAGGAAGATGCGGAGGAGGCCGGTTTCGACGAGGGTGACAAGCCCGCCGACTGGGTGGAATCCCTCGAGCGGCGCGGCATCCGCACCCGGGGCGGCGTGCGCCACGAAGAGGCGAGAGCGGTGCTGAAACACTATGCCCGGCGGGACGGAGCCATCATTTACCATCCCGAGAAACACTGAACCAACACAGGAAAGTCCATGGCTTTAAAAATCGCACTGGCGCAAATGATTCCGGACTGGCTGAACCGCGAGGGAACGCTGGCCAGGGTAGAGGGGCAGGTTGAAGCAGCCGCTGCGCAGGGAGCACAGCTGGCCGTATTTGGTGAGGCATTGGTACCGGGCTACCCGTTCTGGCCGGAATTGACGGGTGGAGCGGTCTTCGAGAGCGATATTCAGAAAGACCTGTTCGCCCACTACGCCGCCAACGCGGTCGACATAGATGGTGGTGACCTCGATGCGCTGTGCAGCAAGGCAGGCGAACTGGGTATCGCCGTCTACCTCGGCACCATCGAAAAGACCGCAGACCGCGGTGGCTTCAGCCTGTACGCCACGCTGGTGTATATCTCCGCCGAAGGAACCATCGGGTCGGCACATCGCAAACTGATGCCCACCTATGATGAACGGCTGGTCTGGTCGCCTGGAGATGGCAATGGTCTGCGGGTTCACGACCTGGGCGAGTTCCGGGTTGGCGGGCTGAATTGCTGGGAAAACTGGATGCCGTTGCCACGGGCGGCGCTTTACGGGCAGGGCGAAAACCTGCACGTGGCGGTATGGCCCGGCAGCCGTCGCAACACTGAAGACATTACCCGATTCATAGCGAAAGAATCTCGCTCTTACGTGGTGTCCGTCAGTGGCATGATGCACGCGGACAGGGTTCCTGATGACGTGCCGCATGCTGACCTGATTCGCGAAGCCGCCAGCGGCTGGTTGGCCGATGGCGGTTCCTGTGTCGCCGGCCCGGATGGACAATGGGTGCTGGAACCCCAGGTGGGCGAAGAGGGCCTTTGGGTCGTAGAGGTGGACATCCAGACGGTGGCCCGCGAGCGGCACAATTTCGATCCGGCAGGGCATTATTCCCGGCCGGATGTGACGCGGTTGAAAGTAAATCGCAAGAGGCAAAAAACGACTGAATTGTCGGATTGAAGGCTTATTTCAGCGTCTTTTCAAAGTCTCCGGCGGTAATTCGCCATACACAGAGCGGTAGTCCGCCGCTAGCTGTCCCCTGGGCGGTCAATAAAATCACACTCAATACTTGTCGGAATGCCTGAAAAAGTAGTTAATAGTTACTGTACACCGTTCAATTGATGCCAAAGGGTAGTGAGCCGTGGCCCATACCACGCTTAAAACAAGTTATGACGCTTTAACCGACAGGTTAAACCGTTTTCCGCAGGGCGCACCCCCATCCGAACTGCTGTTCAAAATCTTGTCCATGCTTTTCAGCGAGGAAGAGGCCGGCCTGGTTTCGCTGATGCCCATAAAGCCGTTTAAGGCAGAAAAAGCCAGCCGGATCTGGAAGAAGAGCCTGACTGAAACTCAAAAAATACTGGATGAACTGGCCGGCAGGGCCATCCTGGTAGATATAGAGCAAAACGGTGAATCGACGTATGCATTGCCGCCGCCGATGGCCGGATTTTTCGAGTTTTCGCTAATGCGCGTGCGCGATGACATTGATCAAAAAGTATTGAGCGAACTTTTTTATCAGTACATGAATGTAGAAGAGGACTTTATTCGGGAGCTTTTTACCCAGGGTGAAACACAGTTGGGGCGAACCTTCGTTCATGAGCCTGCGTTATCCGATGAAAACGCATTGCATGTGCTGGATTATGAACGGGTCAGCGAGGTGATTGAAACAGCCAGCCATATCGGTGTGGGGCGCTGTTACTGCCGGCACAAAATGGAACACGTGGGCAAAGAGTGTTCCGCACCCCAGGACATTTGCATGACCTTCAATATCACCGCTGCCTCACTTACAAAACACGGCGCGGCGCGCGCGATTGACAACAAGGAATGTCACGATTTGCTGCAGGAAGCCTTTGAACACAACCTGGTGCAGTTTGGTGAAAATGTACGCGAGCAGGTGAACTTTATTTGTAACTGCTGCGGCTGCTGCTGTGAGGCGATGATTGCCGCACGCCGTTTCGCCATTCTCAACCCGGTGCACACTACCAACTTTATCCCGGTTGTAGGTGAAGAAGATTGCAATGGCTGCGGAAAATGCGTCAATGTCTGTCCGGTGGAAGCGATGACCCTGGTTTCAGCCAATAATCCTGATAAGCCCAGGATGAAAATGGCCCGGTTGAATGACGAGCTGTGTTTGGGTTGCGGTGTGTGCATACGCAGCTGTAACAAAAAGAATAGTTTGACCCTTGAATTGCGACCCAAACGGGTTCTTACTCCATTGAACGGAACGCACCGGGCAGTTGTAATGGCCATTGAACGCGGCAAATTGCAGAACCTGATTTTTGA
>Ga0316189_10000604_pt1 | contig 36005 bp, 30 predicted proteins | sample LowCovwburrow_MG_FD_204930 | JGI IMG/M metagenome (GOLD analysis project Ga0316189, IMG submission 204930) | Coastal sediment microbial communities from Maine, United States - Lowes Cove worm burrow | ecosystem: Environmental > Aquatic > Marine > Coastal > Sediment | place: USA: Maine...
CACACCCGATCCCATCCCGAACTCGGTCGTTAAGCCTTCCAGCGCCGATGGTACTGCAGGGTTTCTCTGTGGGAGAGTAGGTCGTCGCCAGGGTTATGGCCCCCTCCGTCTGGAGGGGGCCTTTTTTATTGGTTCTCGCGGAGTTTCTCGTAGCGGCCTGGCCTTGCGGCCGAGCCGTACAGAAGTTCGCCGTCCGAGCTCAGCATACGCTCCGCGGGCGATCGGGGCCTGGTGTCGGGCGAGGAGCTTCGTCTTCAGCCTCGCGTCTGGATCGCTGGTCGCGGCTTGATCGGGCGACAGCGCGGACCGCAGGGCTGTCAGACGATGACAGGGGTGCTCTATCTGTCAAACCGCGAGCACCGCGGTCACCGAGCGAGCACCCCGCTCGTCACCGAGGTCGAGCCGAGCCTTGCCTTCGGCTGCAGCCGGACGCAGGGGAGCCGGACGAAGAGCTTGAGTCTCGGCAGGGAGCGCGGCCGGTCGAGGTGGCGGTTCATCACCGAGGTCGAGCCGAGCCTCACGGTCGGCCGCAGCCAGACGCGGTCGGACGCAGCCGGACGCAGGGGAGCCGAACGAAGAGTTTGGAGTCTCGGTCGGGAGCGCGGCCGGTCGAGCTTTCGGCTCATCACCGAGGTCGAGCCGAGCCTCACGGTCGGCCGCAGCCAGACGCGGTCGGACGCAGCCGGACGCAGGGGAGCCGAATGAAGAGTTTGGAGTCTCGGTCGGGAGCGCGTCCGGTCGAGCTTTCGGCTCATCACCGAGGTCGAGCCGAGCCTCACGGTCGGCCGCAGCCAGACGCGGTAGGACGCAGTCGGACGCAGGGGAGCCGAACGAAGAGCTCGAGTCTCGGTAGGGAGCGCGGCCGCACGCAGGGGGAGCCGGACGAAGAGCTTGGAGTCTCGGTCGGGAGCGCGGCCGGTCGAGCAGGACGAAGAGCCTGGAGTCGGGCTTCGGGGTCTTGGGGCGTGGAGCTGGGAGTTGCGCCTCGCTCAGGCGCTACAAGCCTGGTGGAGCTTTGGGGCGAAGAACTCGTCGACGCCGCCTCTGGGAGGACGACGTCGACGGGCTGTGGTGTTGCCGGCGCTCACGGGCGCTCAACGCCGCTCACATCGGCGGGTTGATGCAGGTGTCGAAGATGGTCTTGCAGGTGATGATCTCCTCTTCGGAGTCGGCGCAGGCGGTGCACAGCTCGTGCTCGTCGAGGCACAGCTCGAGCTCATCGGGGTCGTAGTCCGGGAGGCACTCCGAGCCGCCGATGTCATCGACGCAGCCCTCGAACTCGTCCGAGCAGGCGAGCACTTCCTCCTCGGAGTCCGCTGCGGCGACGCAGACACTGTAGGTGTCGAGGCATGCGCCGAGCTCCGGGTCAGGGCAGGTGTTCGGGCAGTCCCCCTCGCAGGTGCCGGGATCGACACAGTGATCGTAGAGGGACTCGCAGGCCTCAACATCGAGGAGGGTCTCGGCGTTTGCGAGACAGCTGATGTGGATGTCGATGCAGATCTCGGTCTGGTCGCCGGAGTCGCCAGTATCGCCAGTGTCGCCGCTATCGCCGGTATCGCCGGTATCGCCGGAGTCGCCGGTATCGCCGGTATCGCCGGTATCGCCGGTATCGCCGGAGTCGCCGGAGTCGCCGGAGTCGCCGGTATCACCGGAGTCGCTGTCTGAGTCACCTCGGGTGTCGTCGGGATCGTCGTAGGTGTTGTCCTCGACGCACTGATCACGGGCCTCGCCGCAGGCTTCGATGAAGACCGGGTTGTCCTCGGCCTCTTCGATACAGCACTCGTACTCCTCGTAGCAGGCTTCGAGCGGCTCTTCGTCGTCCCAACCGCCATGACCGAAGCCCTCATTGACCGAGATCGTGCAGCCGAGGAGGGGAAGGAGCGCGCTGGAGAGCGCCGCGAGGGTGAAGGTGCGAAGGGCGCGAAGGCGGCTTCGGGGAGCGGTAAGGTCGTGGGAAAGCATCTCATTTGGTTCAACACCGGGGCTCGGCTCGGCTGTCACTTCGAGATCAGAAATTTTTCTTCTCGTCGCCATTCGAGCGTTTTTCCCCCCCCCCTCGCGCCGGCCCTGCGGTCGAACTCGCGGTGAAGCGAGTCGGCCAGCCCCCAGGAGGCTGTGGTGAAGTCCTATGCGCGCTCGTGCAGCAGTCATTGGCCCTCACGGCTTCGACGAAAGTCCGCGGTAGGGGGCCGTATCGCAAGGTTCGACGGCACCAAGAGGGCGAGCGAGGGCGAGCGAGGGCGAGCGAGGGCGAGCGAGGGCGAGCGATTGTGACATGAGCGCGCGCGGTACTTCTGCGACGGCCTCTAGGAGGCTGCAGTGAAAGTCCCGCGTGCTCTCCAGCGATCGTCGGTCCTCTTGGTTTCGATGAAACGCCGCTGGACAGGTCGTCGTGCAGGTCTCGGCGAACCGCGAGGGCCGATGATCGCTGGAGAGCGCGCGGGACTTTCTGCGACGGCCTCTAGGAGGCTGTGGTCCGGCGCAACAGTCGATCATCCTCGTTGGCCTCGACGAGACCGCTGTATCGGGTCGTCGTGCAAGGCTCGGCAGAGCCGTGAGGGCCGACGAGGACTGAAGCGCGCGCGGGGCCTGCCACGGCCTTCAGGGGCCGGCGCAGGTTCGAGCGCTGGGACGCGTGCCCGGGGGCTCACGGGGTGACGAAGAGGCCGACGAAGCACATTTCGTTGCCGGTGCCCCAGCCGGGGAGGACGGGCTCGTCGGCGGCTTCGGTGTTGTAGTCGCAGGTGACCCGTACTCCGCCGTTGCCGTCGAGCGTGACGGGCTTGTCGAGGAAGTAGAGGTGCTGCCAATTGAAGTCCCAGCTCGGGATGTCGGCGGCGCATTCGTAGCCTTCGCCGTCGCGATCGACCTCGACCGTGAGCGTCCGGCCGAATTCGTGCATGTGGGGGAAAATCCCGCGGATCGTCATCGACGGCCAGCCGAAGTATTGGGCCCAGTCGCCGATCGGCTCTTCCCAGATGTAGCTGACGGTTGCTAGTCCCTCGCCTAGGGCGGCCGGCTCGTCTTCAAAGAGAGAGTCGAGGAAGGGGTCGAGGGCGAGGTAGAGCCCCTCGAACTCGACGTCGTCGCGGACCTCGATCCGGACCTCGGTGGAGTCGCTGAGGCCGATGAGCTCCGGGCGGTCCATGTTGTAGTGGATCTGGATCACCATGAGATCGTCAGCGTAGATCCGGTTGCCAGTGCCCTCTGGGTAGTGGACGACGCCCTGCCCCGGGGCCCAGACCACGGGCATGTTGCTGATCTCGACATCGTCCCCCGCGGCGCCGAAGCAGGGCCAACCGTCGCGGTCCGGGGACTCGGCCTCGAGCGCCTCGATGACGTCGAGGTTGGTGACGCCGCCGCCGACGTCGAGGTGGGGATCGACCGGCATCGCTAGGGCGTGGTGGACGATCTCGGGGGTGCCCGGGATGACCTCGTAGGCGGTGAGGAAGGTGTCGACGTCGAGCTCGGGGTCGACGAGGAAGCAACGGTACTCATCGAACTCGGAGAGAGGACCGCCCTGGATCTCAGGGACGAAGGTCGGCGTCTTGAGGCTCAACGCTTCGCCGAGGCTCTCTTCCTCGGGGGGGTGGAGGTCGCTGCGGGGAGTGCCCTCGGGCATGCCCCGCTGGACCCAGGCTTGGATCGTCGCGATCTCATCGTCCTTGAGCGCCTGGGAGTCGAGGAAGGTGCCGCAGGTGCCGTCGTCGCGGACCAACCACGGCGGCATGGTCCGGGCTGAGGTCGCGGCGGCCGAGGCTGGACCCCAGGTCTGGGCGGTCTCGTAGGTGTCGAGCGTGAAGGGGCCGATCCCCCCAGGTTGGTGACAGGAGACGCAGCGCTCATAGTAGATCGGCGCGACGTCGTCCCAGAAGGTCGGACCGTCGGCGATCCCTGTGTCTGTCTCGGTGTCAGCGTCGGTGTCAGCGCCCGTGTCGGTGTCAGGTCCGGCGTCGGTGCTCGCGCCCTCGGTGTTTGTCGCCGAGGCGGCGTCATCACCACAGGCGGAGCCGATACAGGCGATGAGCGAGAGGGCGGAGAGAGTGGAGAGAATAGGGGAGTGCGGGGTGATACGGCTCATGGTGTGCTCGCGAATGGTCCAGGGCGGACGTTGTGTTTTTGTTGCGGGCTGCGGGTTGCGGGCTGCGGGCTGCGGGCTGCGGGCTGCGGGCTGCGGGCTGCGGGCTGCGGGCTGCGGGCTGCGGGCTGCGGGTCGTCTAGATCGCGCCCTGGGGGGCAGCGTAGAGTCCCTGAAAGCGCCAAGTGTTGGCGCCGTGGTTGTGGAGGTGGAGGGTGATGAGCGAACCAGCGGCGGCGCTCTTCGGGGCGACAAGCTCGAGGTCGCGGGCGTCCGCGGGGCCCGGGATCGTCACCCGCTCCTCCCAAAGCAGGTGTCCGTCGAGCACGACGGCGATGTGCCCGTCGCTCGGCGAGGTGGCGATCAGGTTCTGCCACCAGAGGGTGAGGCGGAGCGGGGTGCCGGCCTCGATGGGCTCCTTGAGGGGCTGCGAGAGGGAGAGGTAGTCGCAGGCGCCCGTGTCGACCTCGACACCGCCGGCCTCGATCTGCCATCCCTCCTGAGGCGCGCACTCGATCTCGGCCGGCCGCTCGTCAAGCCACAGATCCTCGCTGTACGGGGTGGGGGTCCACTCCTCTGTGCGGGTGATCGCTCGCCATTCGACGCTCTCGTCGCCGGTGTCGAGGTCGAGCCCGGAGTCCGACGTCGGGTCTCGGTCGCTCTCGCTCGATCCCCCATCCGGAGCGTCGCAGGCGAAGGCGAAGGCGAAGGCGAAGACAAGGGGCAGGACGGCCTTGAGCCGAGCGCGTCGACGGGGTGGGTGGCGTCGGAGTTTACATCGCATGGTCGAGTCGGGCCTCTCTCGGGGAGGTTCCTTCCCTTTGAACACTGCAGCGCGGCGGATATGTCACCGCCAACTACGGTGGCGCTGCGAGTCTTGGCGACAGAGCGTCTGCGGTCGTCAGCACGGGGGCGGACCCCGGCGAGGTGCTGTCGTGGCTGGTTGGCGCTGGTTGGCGCTGGTTGGCGCCACTTCGCTCCCATCATCAGGGGCGCTCGGGTCGGCGCTCGGGGACCGTCGCTCGGGTCGGCGCTCGGGTCGGCGCTCGGGTCGGCGCTCGGGTCGGCGCTCGGGTCGGCGCTCGGGTCGGCGCTCGGGGACCGTCGCTCGCGGCCCGCGTCGTGATCAGATGCTCACGCCGAAGACGAAGCCAGGCCAGATCGTGATCGTGTCGTCGCGGTACGACGCATAGTTGTAGCCCGGCCGGAACTGGCCGCCTTGACCTTCAACGTCCAAGGCGAGGTTGAGGGTCGGCCCACCGTAGATCGAGAAGCGCTTGTGGGGCTGCCAGCCGACCATCAGGCGCAGGGAGTCGACGAAGTTCGGGGGGACCAGGGGCTGGTTGAGCCCCGGCTCGACCGCATAGACGATGTTGTCGATGTCGATGAAGATCTTCTCGGTCGGACGAATGCGACCGCCGAGGCCGAGGCCGAGCATCCAGTTCGTGCCCGGCCCGACCGGGTGGATGCCGGCGGTGATGATCGTATAGGTGCGCCGTGAGGTGAGGCGGAGGCCGACGTTGACGGCCGCAAGATCCGAGGTGAAGACGTCGAGGTGAGCGCCGCCCTTCCGTGAGATCGGGAGGAGGGCGATCGACGCGTCAGCGTCGTCGGCGAAGTTGATGAGGCCGAACTGGAGGCCGTCGACGCGGCCGCTGGTGATGTTGATGAGGCCGAAGGAAGCTCCCCGGAGGGAGCCGCTGGTGTTGACCAGGCCGAGCTGGAGGCCGACGGCGCTGCGGGCATGGTTGGCGATCGCCGCGAGCTGAGCCCCGCGGAGATGGTTCGCGTAGTTGAAGAGGCCGGTCATCTGCGCGCCGTGCAGCTCGGTCTTGGAGGTGTTGGCGATCGCCGACCATTGGAGCCCGGCGAAGGGCTCCTCGGCGAGCGCCAAGCCGGCCGCCGCCTGGAGACCGTAGCCGGCGCCCTCCAACCGGACGGCGCCGGTGGCGAGCTGGACCCCCTGGAGGCGCGTGGTGATCGTGCTCGCGCCGAGGGCGATGTCGGCACCGTTGATCTCGGCGACCCTGTTGTAGCCGAAGGAGATCGAGCCGTTGTTCGTCACCGGGGCTGGGGCGTGAGCAGCGTTGGTCGAGAGCGAGGGGACAAGGCCGATGTTGAAGGGGACGTGCTTGGTCGGCTCTCTCTCGGGCTCCTCGGCCTGAGGCGGCGCGTCCCCGCGGAGGGTCGTCCGTTCGGCCTCGATCACCTTGAGGGCGCCCGCGTCGAGGAAGGCCGCCTCTCCGTCGGCGACGCGGATGCTCGCCCGCCAGATCTTCTGCCCGTCGTCGACGGTGATCCGGTAGTTGCCCGGCTCAAGGGCGAGGGCGACCGTGCCGGCGCCCTTGGGCTTGTGTAGCTCAGCCTCGAGGTTGCCGTTCTGGTCGCGGACGAAGACGCGGCCGCCGATGTCCGCGGCGAGCTCGATGGTCGCGGTCGACTCGCGCAGATCGGTCATCACCAGGTCGCCGCTTCCGGCGAGCTGGATCTCGTAGGCGGCGTGCTGCGGGCCGCCGCGGGTCCCCTCGGTCCGCGCGAGGGTCTCGTCAAAGGCGAATTGATAGGCTTCGTTGAGGGTGACCAGGCGATCGCGGTTGATGTCGGCGGCGCCGCGGAGGCCTGTGACCAGATAGTGGGTGAAGAAGGATCCGCGGATCCGGTCGGACTCCTGCGCGGCCTCGTCGGCGGAGCTCGAGGTCAGGAAGGCGTGCCCCTTGACGGTCGGGCCGCCGACGAGGAAGGGCTCGCGCTTGGTGCCGCCCTTGAGCCGGGTGAAGGCCCCCGAGGCGCAGGAGTCGAGGATCGCGATCCGGACGTCGGCTGGCAGAGCGTCGATCATCTCGCGGAGCTGGCGGTAGCCGACGAGCTCTTCGCCGATGAGCAGGCCGGTCTCGTCGGAGTGGCCCGAGTAGTAGAAGAGGAGCTCGACCCGATCGCCCTGGGCCTGGGCGGCGCGGACCTTGGCGGCGACCCTCTCAAAGCCCCGGCGCAGGCCGTCGACGTCGGGGTCGTCGAGGATGAGCCGGTCCTCGTGGGCGACTCCGCCGAGCTCCGAGAGAACCTTGGAGAGCGCCTTCGCGTCGCTGCCGGCGTAGCGCAGCCGGGCCCGCTCGCGGCCGCCGTCGTTGACGCCGATGACAAAGGCGATCCGGCGGGTGCCCTTGAGCTGGGCTGGGGTGAGGGCAGCCGGTGCGGCGACGCTCTGTGCCGGCATCAGCGTGGCGAGGACCGCGAGCACGAGGCCGCCGCCGACGGCGAACCGGCGGCGGCGCAGGGGCAGGGGCAGGGAGGATCGCATCGCTGCGCTCATTGTGGCGCCCCGACCCTCTCTCGTCGCTTGGATTCTTTTTCTAGGAGGAAGGCGCGCTGGCTCAGCTCTGGCGGGAGCGCGAGGGGGGCGTTCCGAGCCGCGGACGGCGAGGCAGCGAGCGATTCGGCTGCGCGAGTCACGACCTCGGCGTTGAGCGGGGTCGACCCCTCGGAGGTGACGAAGAAGAAGCGCTCAAAAGAAGGGGCGTCGTCGAGCTCGTAGGCGCTGCTCAGCGGGATCGCGGCGCCCTGCTCTAGGCGGGTCGATGTCGGTGGCTCCTGCGGCGGTGGGTAGTGGAGGGTCGTGATCCCTCGGCCATCGATCGAGACGATGACGCCGTGGCTCGCGCCCGCTGCGAGATAGCTGACCTGAAGGACATCTCCCTCGGAGACCGCCTGTCCCTCACGCAGGCGCTCGGCTTGGTCATTTGGACCTTCGATCTGGCGGTGGAGCACGAGGCGAGACTCGGCCCCTTTGAGGCGGATCCCGTCGCCGGTGGGATCCTCAGCCTCGCCGGTCGGGGCCCCTGAGGTGAGGTTGCTGAGGGTCGGCAGGCCCTCGCCGCTCGGATCGTCGGGCCCGCCCGGGCCGCGGATCAGGAGGAGGATGACCGCGGTCGCTGCGACGGCGGGGGCGGCCATCCACCATGCCGAGCGACGCTTGGCCTTCGCGTCGGCGAGCCGGCGTTCGATGACCACCGCCGCCCGCTGCGGCGAGTGGGCGGCGAGGATCGCCTCGTTTGAGGCCCGGAGCGCCGCCAGCCGCTGGTCGGGGTCGAGCCCCTGGGAGCGCATGCTCTCGCGGAGCGTGGCCTCTTCGACGGTTGTCAGCTCGCCGAGGGCGAGCCGTTCGAGCCGGAGCTGGACGCGGGAGCTGTCAGTTGAGTCGGTCATCACGCTGCCTCCCCCTTTTCGTGCATCTCTTGGCGGTCCGCGGCTTCGAGCTCGACGAGCAGCCCCTTTAGCTTTCGCAGGCGCTTGCGGACGCCGGAGACGGAGAGGCCGACGGTGTCGGCGACCTCCTGGAGAGTCAGCCCGTCGTGCAGGTGCAGGACCGCGATCGTCGCGGTCGAGACCGGCTCCTTGCCGAGGGCGCGGCTCAGGAGCGAGCGCGCGTGGGTGATCTCCTCGGTGCGGGTGGCGTCAGCGATCTTCATGAGAACTTCGGTGCTCGGGTCTTCAGGGTGGCGTGCGCGGCTGCGGATCTTGTTGAGCGAGAGGTTGGTGGCGATGCGGTAGAGCAAGCTCGAGACCCCCCGATCCTCGAGGCGCTTGTGATGGATCAGGAGGTTGACGAAGACGTCGTGCATCGTATCGGTGGCGAGCGCCTCGTCATGGAGGAGCCGGCGGCAGCGCCGGAGGACCATAGGTCCATAGCGGCGGTAGGTTTCTTCGACGTCGATGGCCACGCTGTGCCCTCGCTACATCCGGTGAAACACCGGCGCGCGCGGCAAGTGTCACCCCCGTGAGAGAAAAAATGCGAGCCCTCGGGCGGAAGCGCTCGTGACCCGGCTCAGAGCTGTAGAACGGGCCTTTTGTCGGTTTTTTGAGGTTTCGCTCGGAGGGTCGCGAGGTCGGCGGAGGGTCGTCCAGGCTCGGGGGTTGTCGGCCCTCGGCGTTGATGATCCCGCGAAGATCGGCGCCTCGCTCGGCGAGCACGTCGCTCGAGCTCCCGGGGTCAGGGGCTCGCTGGCGTGGACGACGTCATCACAGCATTCCACATCGGGGGCGGTCGAGGTGGGCCTCCGAGGGGAGCGTCCGACATCCGGCGAGTGCGAAAGTGGGCGGTCTCTCGCCGCGGCGCTGGTGTGGCGCTGTGCTACCGTAATGACGCTGGTTGGTATGGCTACACACGAGCTCGACTGTAGGGGCCTCAACTGTCCGATGCCGATCGTCCGGCTGAGCCAGGCGATGCGCAAGCTGACCGCAGGGGATGTGATCACGATCCTCGCCGACGATCCGGCCTTTCGCGCCGATCTCGAGGCCTGGGTCCGTCGCTTCGGTCATACCGTGGACTCCTTTGAAAATCCTGAAGGCCGCCTCCAGAGGGCTGTCGTGACCAAGAACTCGTGACCGATGACTAGCGACGAGAGTGGAGAGAGGACTGGGGCAGGGCTCGCGGGCGTGGACCCGGCGCTACGCCGAGAGCTCGAAGCGCTCATCGAGGCGAGGGTCGAAGCCGCCGTCGAGGCCCGCCTAGGCTCGGCCCTAGAGGCGAAGATCGCCGGCGAGGCCGACGCTCAGCTGGTCGCCCGCGTCCACGCGCTCGAGGGGCTGATCGGCGACGCGCGGGCGCGCCTCGAGGCTGTCGAGGCCAAAGGAGAGCTCGAGCGGGTCAGCATCCTCGTCTTCAGCGGCGACATGGATCGGCTGATCTCGGCCTTCATCATCGCCACCGGGGCGATCGCGATGGGCTGCGAGGTGTCGATGTACTTCACCTTCTGGGGCCTGACCGGGATCAAGAAGAAGACCGTCTACGCCGACAAGTCGCTGCCCGAGCGGATGCTCGCGGCGATGCTGCCGGGCGGCGCATCTTCTCTCGGGACCTCGCGGATGAACATGATGGGGATGGGCCCGGCGCTCTTTCGCAGCTTGATGCGCAAGCACAACGTCGAGAGCCTCCCCGATCTGATCGGGCTCGCGCGGGAGATGGGCGTGAAGATGGTCGCCTGCCAGATGGCGATGGGGGTGATGGGGATCCGCCGCGAGGAGCTGATCGACGATCTGGAGTACGGAGGGGTCGTCACCTACCTTGGCGACGCGATCGACTCGAAGGTGACACTCTTCATCTAGGAGCGCTGGGATGAGCGAGGGCATAGGCGGCATCGATCTCAACGGCGATGCCGCTGGGCTTGCCCGCCGTATCCGCGAGCTCGAGACGATGGTCGATCACCTCGCCGACGCGAACATCCGCGCGGCAGAGCTGGTCGCCGAGCTCGAGGAGGCCAGGGCCGTCGAGGACGCGCTGCGCCGGCGGGCGGAGGAGGTCGCGCTCCAGCAGGCGATCGATCGCACGGTCGCCTCCTGTCGCTATATCGGCGAGCTTGCGGTCACGGCGATGGCGGCTCTGGTCGACGCCAGCGCCCTCGAGTGCACGACGGCGATCCTCTACCTGATCCGCGACGACAAGCTGATCCTCGTCGGCTCTGCTGGTGAGGCGAAGTTCGGCGAGGTCGCCTGCCGCGAGACCCTCCGCAGAGACCTCCGCTACTGGTGGTCGGGCCACGGTGAGGTCGTCCTCAGCCTGCGGGCGCAGGGCCGCCGGGTCGCGCTCCTCTTCCTCCGGGTGCCTCATCGATACGAGTGGCGTGACCGTTGGTTGCCGAGCTTGCGCAGCCTCGGCGAGCACCTGGGCAACGCCGTCGATCGCCTCCAGATCGCCGCGCGCGAGCGGGAGCTGATCTGCAAGCTCGCCGACGCGCGCGACCGGGCGATCGCGGCGACCGAGGCGAAGGACCACTTTCTCGCGACGATGAGCCATGAGCTGAGGACGCCGCTCAACGCGATCATCGGCTACAGCGAGATGCTCGAGGAGGACGCGCTCGACGACGGTGATGAGGCCGCGCTGCGGGACCTGCGGCGGATCTCGAGCTCCGGCAAGCACCTCTTGGCGCTGATCAACGACGTCCTCGATCTCACCAAGATCGAGGCCGGCAAGGTCGTCCTGATGCGCGAGCGCTACCGGGTCGCCGAGGTGCTGGGGGAGGTCGAGGCGATCATCGTCCCTCTCGTCGAGCGCAACCACAACACCCTTGAGGTCGACATCAAGGGCGAACTCGGCGAGCTCGTCGGTGACTGCGCCAAGCTGCGACAGATCCTGCTCAACCTGCTGGGGAACGCCTGCAAGTTCACGGAGCGGGGGACGATCACCCTCCGGGGATCGGTCGAGGCTGAGCACGATCTAGTGCTCATCGAGGTCGCCGACTCCGGGATCGGCATGAGCGAAGAGGAGGTCGTGCGGGTCTTTGAGCCCTTCGTCCAGGCGGCGGACTCGACCGCCCGCCGCTATGGGGGCACCGGCCTGGGGCTGACGATCAGCGCCAACTATGCTGCGCTGATGGGGGGGTCGATCCAGGTCGCGTCGACTCCGGGGATCGGCACCACCTTCACCCTGACCCTGCCGCGCGAGCCGGCCTAGCGGGCTCTGTTGCCGTCGAGCCGGCGAGGGCTGCGGCGTTCTCGGTGCGCCGACGGTCGACGATCGTTGCGCGCGCACGGGCTCTGCTGCAACGTCCTAGGAGGCCGAGCGGGGCGTGCCCCAACGGCCAGAGAAGACCAGCTCTGCCTGGGGCTTGCGGAGCCGGGGCGCTCGCTCACGGTCGGCGAGCGCCTCCGGCAGGAGCTCGGCAGGGCCGGCGTAGCCGACCGCCGCGGCGCAGACGATCGCGACATCCTCGGGGATCCCGTAGCTCTCGCGGAGCAGGTCCCGGTTGATCCCGGCCATCATGTGCAGCGAGAGGCCGAGCGCGGTCGCCTGGGCGGTGAGGTTGCCCATCGCCAGGCCGAGGTCATGCTCGGCCAGAGCGTTCTGCTTGCCGTTCTTCGCGAAGGTCGAGCTGGTCGTGCAGAGGAGGAGCACCGGAGCCTTGCTCGCCCAGAGCCGGTTGCTCTCGACCAAGCCCGCGCTCATCGTCGCGTGCGCCTCGGGATCCTCCCGCGTGGCGACGACAAAGCGCCACGGCTGCTCGTTGAAGCAGGAGGGTGCCCAGCGGGCGGCCTCAAAGAGAAGGTCGAGGTCGCCAGCGTCGACCGGGCGATCGGCGAAGGCGCGCGGCGAGTAGCGGCTGCGGAGCAGGTCGAGGAGCTTGAGTTCGGTGTTCGCTGGGTTTTCCATGGTCAGTGTCTCCTGGTAGCAGGGGTGGTCGTGGGGGGGCTTGGGGCTGGGCGGGCGGTCGAGGCCCTAGGCGAGGTCGAAGACGAGCACTTCGGCCTTGCGCTCACCGACGAGGCGCAGCCCGCTCTCCTCTGAGATCGACGCACCGTCCCCCTCGCGAAGGTGCAGCTCCTGCTCCCCGACGATGAGGCGTGCCTCGCCGCGGGCGACCTGAACCCAGGCGTGACGTCCGGCGGCGAGCGAGTGGTGGACCTCCGCGCCGGGGTCGAGCAGGCTGCCGAAAAGGTCGACGTCCTGACCTACGCTGATCGAGCCCTCGCGCCCATCGCCGGAGACGATCAGGCGCAGGGCGTCCTGGCGCTGCTCGGGCGTGAAGTGGCGCTGCTCGTAGCCGGGCGAGGTCCCGCGCTCGGCGGGGTGGAGCCAGATCTGGAGGAAGCGCACCCCGTTCTCCTTGGAGGCGTTGAACTCGCTGTGGCTGACCCCAGTCCCGGCGCTCATCCGCTGGACATCGCCGGGGCGGATGACGGAGCCGTTGCCCATGCTGTCGCGGTGCTCCAGGGCGCCGTCGAGGACGTACGAGATGATCTCGGCGTCGCGGTGCGAGTGGGTCGGAAAGCCGGCGCCAGGGGTGACGCGGTCATCGTTGAGCACCCGCAGGGCGCGGAAGCCCATGTGGGCGGGATCGAAGTAGTTGGCGAAGGAGAAGGTGTGGCGGGTGTTGAGCCAGCCGAAACGGCCGCCGCCGCGCTGATCTGCACGTCTGTGGGTGAGCATGGTCGTGTTCCCTTCTTCGCGGGGAGGCGGCCCCCAGCGACCTCTTGAGAGTGGCCTCGGTCGAACGTGGAAACAAGACCGCTTGGATTCACAATATTGTTTCGAGATGAGAAACAATGAAGAGGATGCAGGACCTGACAGCCATCGCCGCCTTTGTCCGCGTCGTCGAGCTCGGCTCCTTCTCCGCGGCGGCGCGCGACCTCAGCCTCGCCAAGTCGACGGTCAGCAAGCGGATCGCTGCCCTCGAGGGCCGGCTCGGGGCGCTCCTCCTCCACCGGACGACCCGGACTCTTCGCATGACCGAGGTCGGCGCCGCCTACTTCGACCGCTGCCTCACGGTGCTCGCGGCGGCGGCGGAGGCGGAGCGCGTGGTGACGCGGATGCAAGGGGTGCCCCGCGGGCGTCTGCGGGTGTCGGCGCCGATGAGCTTCGGACAGCGTTACTTGGCCTCATCGGTCGCCGCGTTCCTCCACGACTGCCCTGAGGTGGAGGTCGACCTGGACCTCAGCGACCGGATGGTCGACGTCGTCGGCGAGGGTTTTGACGTCGCGATCCGAGTCGGCGCGCTGCGGGACTCGAGCCTGATCGCGCGGCGCCTCGCCCCCTCGCGGAGCCTGGTCGTCGGCTCACCGGCCTACTTTCAGGAGAAGGGGCGGCCGCGGAGCCCGGAGGAGCTCCGGGAGCACACGTGCTTGCTCTATGCGTACCAGGCGAGCGGCGACACCTGGCACTTCAGCGGGCCGAGCGGTGCGACCGCGGTCCGGGTGCAGGGGCGGCTGCGGGCGAACAACGGCGATGTTCTGGCTCTAGCGGCGCAGGCCGGGCTCGGGCTCGCGCTGCTTCCGGACTTCATCGTCGACGCGGAGCTCCGCACCGGTCGCTTGGAGCCGGCGCTCGCGGAGTACTGTCGGTCGGAGGCGGTGCTCCACGCCGTCTACCCCCACGCCCGCCACCTGATGCCCAAGGTCCGCGCCTTCGTCGATCTGCTGGCGGCCGACTTCGGCGGGGGGGCGAGCTGGCGGCGCGCACGGGTTTCCGGATAATCCCGTGGTTGCTTCTGCCCCGGTCGCGCTATATGAGGACTGCCTAGGGTCGTCGCGATGAACTGGATTCCGAGCAAGAGCGACGGCTATCTCCCCGTCGGGGACGACAGGCTCCGCCTCCTCCGCGACGGCGTCGAGGCCTACCCGTCGATGATCGCGGCGATCCAGAGCGCCCGCGAAGAGATCTGTCTCGAGATGTACTGGGTCGGCGCCGACACGGTCGGCGAACGCTTTCGCAACGCCCTCATCGAGCGGGCGAACGCCGGCGTTCGGGTCCGTGTGATCTACGACTCGCTCGGCTCTTGGAGTTTGCCGCGTTACTGGTGGACGCCGCTCCTCGAGGCCGGCGGCGAGGTGCTGGAGTTTGGCCAGGTCGCGCCTTGGCGTCGCCACTTCCGCCTCGGTCAGCTCCGCTTTCGCGATCATCGAAAGGTCCTGGTGGTCGACGGAGAGGTCGCCTTCACCGGCGGGATCAACCTCGCGGCGCCGTGGCTGCCCCGCGAGGAGGGCGGCGAGGCCTGGCGTGATGACGCGGTCGAGATCCGCGGGCCGACCGCGAGTCAGCTCCGGACCCTCTTCTACGACACCTGGTGGCGCTGCGGCGGATCGATGGTCCACGAGGGCGTGCGCGCCCGGCCGAACTCGGCGAGCCGGGTCTTCGTCCTGGCGAACATGGTCTACGGCCGACCTGATCGGACGATCCGCCGGGCCTACCTCGTCGCGCTCAAGCGGGCGCGGCGGACCGTCGACATCGCCAGCGCCTACTTTCTCCCTGGTCCGGTCTTCCTCCACGCCCTGCGGATGGCCCGGCGTCGCGGGGTGCGGGTGCGGGTGCTGGTGCCGGCGCGCAGCGACGTGCTCCTCGCCGATCTTGCCCTCTACGACATCGCTCGGATCCTCCTGCGCGACGGCATCGAGGTCTACGCGTACCAGGGCGGGGTGTTTCATGCGAAGACGGCGATCGTCGATCGGCGCTTTGTGACGATCGGCTCGCACAATCTCGACAGCCTCTCGTGGCGCTTTAACCTCGAGAGCAACATCGTCGTCGACGAGCCTGCCTTCGCCCGGATCGTCACCGCCTCCTTCGACGATGATCTGCGGCATGCCAAGCGGATCACTGGCGATGTGACAGCCCACCTCACCCCGTGGGTCCGGGCGCTGGCCTGGATCGCTGGACGTCTGCGGGCGTTTCTCTAGGAGCTGCGAGGCCAGCGACGCTCGCATCGGCGGCGCCGTCGATCGGGCGCGGGCGTGGGCGAGCTGGACCACTTGGACCGCCCAACGCCAGCGTCCAGGCATGCTCGAACTCTAGAGTAGTAGAGTGCTGGGTATGCGCGAGAGGACAGAGGAGAGCCCCGGGTTGGACCGGGCCCGTCGCGGTCTCTCCCCGCTGTGGGCAGTCACGCTGATGATCGCCTGTGAGCGCCCGGAGACCGCGGCGACGCGATCGCCGGAGACGGTGTCGATGGAGGCGGGGCCGATCGCGGACGGTGGGCCGAGCCAGGGGTCGATCGAGCCAGAGCGATCGGTCGTCGGTGCTGCGGTCGCGGACCCGGGGGAGCCAGGGGAGGCGAGCGCGGGGGAGGCGAGCGCGAAGGCGACGGAGCCCTGCGGCGCCGAGGCGATCCCTGAGGAGGTCGCGGCGATCCTGGGACCTATCGAGGGCCTCGAGTTCGAGGTCAACAAGTGGACGATCCGGTCGAAGTCCTACCGGCTGCTCGACGGGATCGTCGAGGTGCTCCAGCGTTACCCCGAGGTGGCGATCGAGATCGGGGGCCACCGCGACGATGACCCGCATTGGCGCGAGCGAGCGGTGGACATCACCCGCAAGCGCGCCGAGGCCCTGCGCGAATATCTGATCGAGCAGGGCGTCGACTCGGGGCGCCTGACGTCGCAGGGCTACGGCCCGGATCGGCCGCTCGCGCCGAACGACACGAAGGAGAACCGCGCGCTCAACCGCCGGATCGAGCTGCGTGTGCTCGAGGCGAAGAGCTCGCTGCCGTCGTGCACAGACGAGCCGGGAGCGTGAGGCTCGGAGGAGGAGGCTGCGAGCAGCGCTCGGGCGTACCGCTCGGGGGCGTGCGCTGCGGAGCGCGGAGGCCGGGAGCTGTGCTCGTGCACATCGCTCGGGGGCGTGAGCTGCGGAGGTTGCGAGCAGCGCTCGGGTTCGGCGCTGACGAGGTGAACTCCTGAGGTCGTGCCGATCGGCCGCGCTTCTCGGGAGTGCTCGGGCTCGGGCTCGGGCTCTCCCGAGTCCGCGCTGAGCTGAGCTGAGCTGAGCTGAACTGAGCTGAACTCAGCTCAGCACAGCGCGTCGCCATCGCAGCGGACCTCGACCCGGAGGTTGATGTCGACGGTGTCGGGGGCGCAGGCAGCATCGCCGCAGACGGCGAACTTGACCTGGGTGTTGAGCTCGCGGGCGCCCTCCGCCTTGGGCGTGAAGGGGATCGCGAAGACCAAGCAGTCGTCGTCGAAGCACTGGGCGTCGCCAGCCCGCTGCTCGGTGATCTCGACGTCGACGTCGTTCGGCGCCTTGACCTTGAGCGCGACCGGGAACTCGGTGTTCATGTGCCAGGGCGACCTGGGCTCGATGTGGATCTTGGCGACCACCTCGTGGCCGGCGAGCGCGGTCTCGGGCGACTCGACGCGGATCTCGTAGCGGCTCTCCGCGGGCGCCTCAGGGGCCTTCTCGGTGTCCGGGGCCTTGGCCGGGGCCTTCGCGACCTCGGCGGGGCGCTCGGCGGTCGCCGGGGCTCGACCGCAGGCGGAGAGCAGGAGGCCGAAGGAGCCGAGGAGCGCGAGCCGGGTGGCCAAGGATAAGGTCATCATCGATCAACGTCCGTCGACGTCATGGGTTACCGCCGCCGATGCCGGGACGATACGTCCCTGGGTGCGGAGGGTCCAGCCGCAGAGCTGATAGAGGATCCTCGCGCCGACATTGCCGTCCCACTCGTCTGTGGGATCGACCCGGCTGGGGGCAACCTCACAGAGATCAAAGCCGACGATCCGCCGGCCCGAACGCCCGAGCGCGGTCACGAGCGCGACCGCCTGGTTGTAGGTGAGGCCGCCTGGGACAGGGGTGCCTGTGTTTGGGCAGAGGTCGGGGCTCAGGCCGTCGATGTCGAAGGAGATGTAGACCTTTTCGGGGAGTGGCTCCAGGATCGCGGCGATCGTCGTCGCCCAGGGCTCGCCGGCGAAGGTGCGGTCGGCGAGGTCTCGGTCGAAGAACGTCATCACCCGCGGCTTCGCCTCGGCGATCGCGGAGGCCTCTTCGTCGCAGAGATCGCGGATTCCGACCTGGACCAGGCGGGCGACCTCCGGGCAGCGGCGGAGCACGTTGTCCATGATCGAGGCGTGGGAGTTGGAGAAGCCCTCGTAGGCCCGGCGGAGATCGGCGTGGGCGTCGATGTGGAGGATCCCGAGGCCGGGGTGGCGGCTGGCGATCGCCTCGATCGCGCCGAGCGGGACCGAGTGCTCACCGCCGACGATGCCGACCCAGCGCCCCTCCTCTAGGCGAGCGGCGGTCTCAGCCCGGACCCAGCCGTTGAGTCGCTCGGAGAGCTCGTTGACCGCGTCCATGTGCGGCCGGGTCGTCGGCGTCTCGCGTCCGGCCGCGGCGATCACCACCTCGGCGTGGGCCCGCGCCTCTGCGTTGAGGGCGGCGATCTCCGGCGGGGGATCGATCATCGCGATGTTCTCGAGGTGCGTGATCTCGAGGGCGCGGTCGTACATGTCGAGCTGATGGCTCGCGCGGAGGATCGCCGCGGGGCCCCGCCTGGTCCCGTCGCGGTAGGAGGTCGTCGCGTCCCAGGGGATCGCGAGCAAGTGGAGGTCCGCGGACCGCGGCGGGGTGTCGAGGCCGAAGAGCCCGGCGTCTGGGTCGCAGGCATTGTTTGGATCCACGTCGCCCTTGTAGCGCGCTTGTAGGCGGAGATAGAGGACTTTTTACCGGCCTTTGACAGGAGGCGTGAGGCGACGCCGATACCCTTTGGACGATGGCTTCTCGAACGTTGGTGCGCTCCTCTGGCCCGCTCGGTGCGGGCCTCTTTCTCGCCCTCTTGGCCGCCGTCGCCTGCGATCCTGCGGCCGGCGGCGAGGGGTCGATCGGCCCGCAGGACGCGACCCCGAGCGCTTGCGAGGACGCGGACGCGGACGCGCCGGTGGTGATCGCCGGCCGAACGCTTGCGGAGCTGGCGGAGCTTGCCCTGAGCGGCGACGAGGCGACGCGAGCGGAGGCGATCGCCGCGCTCCGACAGGCTGGACCTGCGGGGCTCGACGCGTTTGTCGGGGTCCATCAAGCGGCGCTCGCGGCCCCCCTGCCGGTGGTGCAGGCGGCTGACGGGGGCAGCGCTCAGGATGCCGGTCGTCTCGGCGGACTCGTCAACACCTGGCTCGGGGGGCCTTCGGCGCCGGCGTCCACCTCCGCGACGGGACCTGTCGGGAGCGCTGGGCTCGACGCTGCCCTCGACGCGATCTGTCGCCAGCACGGCTGCCGCCACACCCAGCTCTACTGGTACACAGAGCTCGACGAGGCGCTCGTGGCTGCGCGGGCGAGCGGCAAGCCGGTCCTCTCGCTGCGCCTCTTGGGGCAGCTCGACGAGGCGCTCAGCTGCGCCAACTCTCGCTTCTTCAGGACGATCCTCTACCCTGCGGTCGCGCCGTGGCTGCGCGAGCGCTTTGTCCTCCACTGGAGCTCCGAGCGGCCGGTGCCGGTGGTCACGGTCGACTACGGCGATGGGCGTCAACTGACCCGGACGATCACCGGCAACAGCGTCCACTACGTGCTCGACGCGGACGGACGACCGGTCGACGCTCTCCCTGGGCTCTTGGCGCCGCCGGTCTTTCAGCGGCTCTTGGAGAGGAGCGCGGCGCTGGCCCTCGCCGCTCATGGCCGCAAGGGGTGGGAGCGGGCGACCTTGCTGAGCGAGCATCATACCCAGCGACTCGCCGATCTCGACGTCGTCTGGGGGGCGGAGCTGCGGGCGATCGGCGAGGACCCGTCTGGTACCCGGCCGCCGATAGGTCCCCTGCGCGGTGCGGTTCTCCCGGACGTAGCGGCGATCAACGTGATGGCGTTCGGCAAGAGCAAGGTCGAGATGCCGCTCCTCGACGGGATGGGCCTCGGGCCGGGTCTCGCGGCGCCGACGGTCGATCTTCGCTTTTGGGATCGGCTCGCCGCGCGCCATATCGACGAGAGCCAGCTCGCGAGGGCGAGCCTCCGGGCGATGAGCTCGATCGAGCCGGTCGACGCGGAGATGCGGGCGGCGGCCGTGCGGAGCCTGGCGACCGACACCCTGGTGAACGAGCATCAGCTCCACCGCACGGTCCACCAGTGGTTCGCCGAGGGCAGCGCTGGAGCGCTGAGCTTTGAGGCGTTGAACCGACGGATCTACGACGAGCTCCTGTTGACGCCGCAGAGCGACCGGACACTCGGGCTCGCGCCTGAGGATGTGTACTCGGGGATCGCGGGCGGTGGCTGGTCAACACCTCCTGTCGGAGCGGGTGCCTCTCGCGTCACGCTCACCGGGGGGCGCTGAGCTCCCCGGCGGGCTCCCATGAGTTCGCGAGCAGGCCGCGCTGAGGGCATGATGAGAGCTCCTCGCGCCTTCGCGCGCGCCGAACAGCTCGGACTACGGACTGAGGCATTGACCGATCGCCGTGGGGCGCTCTGAATGCGTTGGACCGACACGTCCGGCGCTTCAGCGGTGGTGTCGCGACGCGGGCCTAGGTCTCTTGCCGGAGGGGGGAGGTACTCGGCTCGCCGGTGGATCGCCTGAGCTCGCTGGCTGGCATCGTCGAGCGTCGAGGACCCGCGGGGAGCCGACCTTCGCTCGTAGGAGCAGCGCTAGCCGCGGACGCTAGCCGCGGACGTTGGCCTGGATCTCGCCGACCATCCAGAAGGTGCCGACGGCCTCCGGCGATGCGTAGAGCTGGACATTGTAGGTGCCGGCGCCAGGCGGGCTACAGGTGATCGCGAGCTCGGCCTCGCCCTCGACCGTGCAGCGGTGCTCTGGGCCCCCCTCCATCGGCATGGCGACGGCGGTCATGTGCTGACCGCCGCGATTGCCGATCGTCAGCTCGATGTCGCGGTCGACGGTGAACTGTGAGCGGGTCGGGGCGACCAGGGAAAACCCCTGAGCGAAGAAGGAGGGGCGCATCATCGGCTGGCGGGTGAACTCGCCGCGGGTCTGCGGATCGCTGCGGAGCTGCCAGGCGGAATCGTCTGGGTAGTGGGTGATCCCCATCAGCGTCGCCGGGGTGAAGAGGTAGTCGGTCGAGTACTCGGCGGTGAAGGTCTTGCCGTTGACGTGGCCGGCGTCCCAGGTCGAGTCGAGCAGGTACCAGCTCTCGCCGATCTTCGCGGCATTCCAGGCGTGGCCGCCCCCCGCGATCTCCCCCCCTCGCTTGCGCGAGTCACCGCTGACGACGACGATCTCGTCGCCGGTCACCTCGCCGATCGCCTTCATCAGGTTGGCGTAGCCGGCGCAGACGCCGAGCCCGGTGGCGAGAACTGTCTCGGCGCTCTGATCGGGATAGCGGCCCTCGGCGAGGGCGACCGCGTCGTAGGCGACGTGGGTCGCGGCGAAGTCGTGGATCGCCTTGACCCGGCTGTAGGGATCGGGGTCTGCGGCGGCGATGTACTCGCCGACCGCGGTGACGCTGCTCTTGGCGCTCTCCGGCATCGCCAGGATCGCCGGGTGGACGAGCGATGGGGAGGGCCAGGTCGCCGCGCCGGAGATGCTCTTGGGGGCGATGGGGGCTGTCTTGCTGCTGTCATCGTCGCCATCGTCGCCATCGTCGGCCGGCGTGGGCGCCCTCCAGGGGTCTTTCCAGGGGCTGTCGGGGTCGTCGTCGGTCGTCGTCGGCGCGGGGGCGGGGGTGTCACCGTCGCTGTCGATGAGCGCCTCGAACTCGTTGTCGTGGGCGGCCTCGTAGAGCCACTGGAGGGCGTCCGCCGCGCCGAGGAAGGAGGGGCGGAGCTTGTCGGCGATGGGACCTTGGACGTGGTCGAGGGCCCAGTCACCGCGCGAGGAGAGGGCGGTGAAGATCGCCTCTGGTCGGGCCCACATCAGAGCGCCGAGGAAGACCAGGTTGATCGCCAAGGTCCGAAGGATCAGGCGATCCCAGGTGGTCAGCACCTGGCGATGCCATCGGCGCTGGCGCCTGCGCTTGCGCATCGCGCTGATGAGCTCCCAGAGGCCCGGGAGCCCCGGGAAGAGGAGGAGACCGGCGACGCAGACCAGCCACACGGGGCCGTTTTGATAGGCGGCGAGCGATGAGGCGACCCAGACGCCGAGCGCCGGGACGAGGATCACGAGGGCGGTCCAAAACGCCCGAAAGAGGACGAAGACGAGCTTTCCGAGGCCGTTGAGTTGGGCTGCCATGGCCGTTGCCGCAGCCTAGCACGCGCATTTCCGGGGCACGGGCATCGGCCGGGTGTGCGCAGCCCTACGGTCCGTGGCGAGGCCCCCGCACGTTCGCGCAAGGCCGATGGCCGGCTCGGCCCGGCGTGGCCGCGTCTTTTTTTCGCACGGTCTGCACGGTCTGCACGGTCCGCGCGGGCTGGGGCGCAGATCGTCGCGCGAGCGCCCGTACGCCCGTCGCCACGACCTGCGAGGGGAGGCGAGCGACGGCGGATGATCCCGAGTAGGATCCGCATGGGCGTGCGATCCTCCGCCCGAGAACGATCACCGTGGAGCTCCGTTCAAGACGATGATGTCGATGTCGCGATGCGCCGCGCGAGATGGGCCCACCGCCGGCTCCTTCGGCTTGGCGCTCGGCTTGGCGCTCGGCTTGGCGCTCGCCGTAGCCTCGGCGTGCTTCACCGGCGAGGCGTTGCGCGGCGAACCGTGCCAGGGGGACGATGCCTGTGGCCCCCGGCTGGCCTGCGTCGACGGCCTCTGCGGCGGCGAGCCCGAGACCTTCACCTGTGGTGAGGGCGTCCGGGTGTCGATCGCCAACATCAAGCCCAACGTCGTCTTCATCCTCGATCGATCGGGCTCGATGAGCGAGCCGCTCGCCTTGGACGACGGTGTGAGCCGCTGGGAGGCGCTGCGGAGCGTGGTCTCGGCGGCGGTGCTCGACCTCGAGGGCGAGCTGAACTTCGGCGTCGTCCACTTTCCCGCCGCGGACGCCTCGCCCAACCAGGTCGATCGGGCGTGTAATTCCAACCTCAACCCCTCGGTCCCCGTCGGCGTCGCGAACACCGATGCTGTCCTCGGGGCTATCCCAGAGATCGGCGAGGTCGCGGGCGAGGGCGTCTTTGTCCCGGCCGGCGCTGCGCCGATGGCCTCTGCGGTAAGGATCGCCCGTGAACACCTGATCGAGGATCTCGACCGCCAGCTCACCAAGGCGCTGGTCGTGATCTCCGACAGTGCGGCCAACTGTGGAGAGTCGGCGGTGACGATCACGGAGAAGCTCGAGACCCTCGACGCCGATCTCCAGGCTGAGATCATCGCCGCCGCCGATGAGGGGATCCCGACCTATGTGGTCGGACTCGCGATCGTCGACGTCTTGACCCCGAACGACGCCCTCAACCCCGACGGCAAGGGGGACGGTCAACCCGACGCGACCAACCTCTTCGAACTCTTCGGCGAGCTGGCGAGCCTCGGCATGACGGCTCGGCCGGGACCCGTCGGCTTCTACGAGCCCGGCGATCTCGACGTGCTCCTGGGGGAGCTGGCGGCGCTCCCCGACGCGACCCTCGACTGCGCGCTGCCGCTGGACCCTGCCCCGGACTATCCAGAGCTCATCGAGGTCGAGGTCGACGGCAAGGTCTACGAGCGTCGTCAGGCGGCCGAGTGCGTCGGCGATGGCTACCGCTTCAGCGCCGACAGTCTCGACGAGATCACCCTCTGCGGAAGCGCCTGCGCTCGCTTTCGGGTCAGCGGCGAGCTCGTGATCAGCTACCGCTGCCCCGGATCGAAGAGCAGCGGGTCTGGATCCTAGGGAGGTCGCGCTCGGCGGGCAGCTCCCCCGTGCGCGCTTCGCTCGGCTGCCTCGCACGAGCGTTCACCGGAGCGTTCTGCGGAAGGTTCCGTCGAGCGTTGAGTCAGCGCACGCGGGTGCGCTTTGCCGGCGGCCCCCTTCGCGGCATTGTAGGGGGCGATGACCGCCGCCCGCCTGAACTCCGACCTCCTCTTCAACCCGAGCGAAGACCACCAGATGCTCCGGCAGATGGTCGCTGAATTCGCCCGCCGCGAGGTCGAGCCGCAGGCCGCAGCCCACGACGAGCGGGGCGAGCTCAACCTCGACCTCTTCCGCCGTCTCGGCGAGCTCGGGCTCCTCGGGATCACGATCCCGGAGGAGGACGGGGGCGCGGGCCTCGACACTGTCGCCGCGGTGATCGTCCATCATGAGCTGTCGAAGTACGACCCCGGCTTTTGCCTGGCCTACCTCGCCCACTCGATGCTCTTCGTCAACAACTTCTACCACTGCTCCAACGCCGAGCAGCGCGGTCGCTATCTCGACAAGGTGATCAGCGGCGAGTGGGTCGCAGGGATGGGGATGACGGAGCCGGGCGCCGGCACTGACGTCCTGGCGATGACGACGACGGCGGTCCGCGACGGCGAGGACTACGTGCTCAACGGCACGAAGACCTACATCACCAACGGCTGCGAGGGCTACTGCTTCCAGGTCTACGCCAAGGTCGACGGCAAGATCAGCGCCTTCATCGTCGATCGCGAGTGCCCCGGCTTCTCGAGCTCCAACCACATCGACAAGCTCGGCATGCGCGGGTCGACGATGTCGGAGCTCATCTTCGAGGACTGCCGGGTGCCGGCGGCGAACCTCCTCGGCGCCGAGGGCTCGGGTCTGACCCACATGATGCGCAACCTCGAGATCGAGCGCCTGACGCTCGCGGCGATGAGCGTCGGGATCGCCGAGCGCTGCGTCGACATCATGGTCAACTACGCCCACGACCGGAAGGCCTTCGGCACCTCGCTCAACCGCTTTGGCCAGATCCAGCGCTACATCGGCGATGGCTACGCGATGACCGAGGCCGCCAAGTGCCTGGTCTATAACGTCGCCCGCGATATCGGCCCCGACGTCCGTAACCGGGTCGGCAGCGACGCGGCCAAGCTCTTCGCCGCGCCGGTCGGCAAGATGGTCGCCGACTACGCGATGCAGGTGATGGGCGGCGCCGGCTACTGCCGCGAGTTCCCGGTCGAGCGCCTCTGGCGTGACGCCAAGCTCCTCGAGATCGGCGGCGGGACGATCGAGGCCCACCAGAAGAACCTGACCAAGGACCTGACCCGCAGCGTCGCCGCGAAGTAGGTTGCACGGGCGCCGAGCTCGAAGAGTGAGCCCGACGTCTGCCGACGTCGGGCTTGTTCGTGTGATGAGGTCAACGAGGGCGCAGATGCGCCGGTCGGTCGTGCGGGGACTGCCTGTGTCGACCGGCGGCGAGGCGAGAGCGCGCCGGGACTTCGCCGCCCCAGAGACGAGGCGCTCGCGTGTGGGGACCGGCTGCGGGGACCGGCTGTGTCGACCGGCGGCGAGGCGAGGTGAGAGCGCGCGCGGACTTTGCCGTTCGCGGGTGAGCGGCCGAGACGAGGCGAAGGCGCTGGGACTTTGTCGCTGGCGGCGAGTGGTCGAGACGAGGCGTTCGTGCCAAGGTAGTCCGTCCCGTCGGGGATTGGAGGGCGATGACGCACCCGGTTGTACGGCTGACCCGCGCTACGTTGACCCTCGCGCTGCGGATCTTCTTTCGCAGGGTCGAGCTTGAGGGCATTGAGCGGGTGCCGCAGAGCGGGCCTTTGATCTTCGTCCTAAACCACCCGAACGGTCTCATCGATCCGGTCTTCCTCCTCTGTCTGGCCCCGCGGCCAGTCTCCTATATCGCCAAGGCGACTCTCTTTTCGATGCCAGTCGTCGGCTGGTTGGTCCGGGCGTTCGACTCGCTGCCGGTCCAGCGCAAGCAGGATCGGGCGACCGGGACCGACAACAGCGAGACCTTTGACCGCGCACGCGAGCTGCTCAGTCGGGGCGGCAGCCTCGGGATCTTCCCTGAGGGGATCTCCCACAACGAGCCGCAGCTCCAACGCCTCAAGACCGGCGCCGCGAGGATCGCCTTTGGGACCGGCCTTGCGGACCTGAAGATCGTCCCCGCCGGCCTCTACTACAGCGACAAGGCGATCTTCCGCTCGGAGGCGCTGGTCCTCTTCGGTGAGCCTATCGAGGTCGTCCCGGTGGCGCTCGGCGAGGACGGGGAAGCGCCGCGCGAGCAGGTCCGCGAGCTCACCGCGAAGATCGAGGTCGCGCTCGGCGAGGTCACGCTCCAGGCCGACGCCCACGAGGCGCTCGCGCTGGTCGATCGTGCCGCCCGGATCCTCGACGCCGCCGGTGACCCGAGCCAGAGTCTCGGGGACGGGGTGGCGCTGCGGCGTCGTCTCGCCGCCGGCTACGAGCGCCTGCGCGAAGAGGCGCCCGCCGAGGTCGAGGTGCTGACCGAGCGCCTCGGCGACTACGAGGGCTCGGTCGGGGCGCTCGGCCTCGACATCGATCACCCGCCCGGCGAGGCCCTCAGCGCCGGGCTGATCCTCCGGATCGGCCTCCTCACGCTCCTCACGCTCCTCCTCCTCGCGCCCTTGGCCGTGGTCGGGACCCTGATCCACTACCCAGCCTATCGTCTTGTCGGGCACCTCTCCCGTCGCTTCTCGGGCGGCGAGGACGATCTCCTGGCGACGATCAAGGTGCTCGGCTCGCTGCTCTTCTTCCCCCTCTCCTGGGGGGTCGTCGCGATCGCGGCGGCGCTCCTCGGCGGAGGAGCCTGGGTCGCGCTCGCCGTCGGCCTCCTCGCGCCCCTCACGGGCTTCGTCGCGCTCAACTTCTGGGAGCGCTTCGAGGGGCTGGTCGGGGGAGCGCGGATCGCCTGGGTGTGGTTGACCCGACGCTCGGTGCTCGAGCGTCTCTCCAGGGAGCGGCAGGCGATCTACGACGGGATCGTCGACCTCGCCGCGCGGCTCGACGACGTCTAGGAGGTCGGAGCCACGAGGGCCGAGGATCGCTGCGCGAGCAGAGGTCGCAGCAGACGGGGCCTGGACGGCCTCCCAGAGCTGCGATGAGTCGATCCGCGGCGCTGTGAGAACGGCGAGAGGCCGTGGCCCGCGGGTCACGACCTCTCACAACGCGCGCTCAGCCTGGCCCGACTAGACCGGCGGGAAGGTCTCGCAGCCCGCCTTGATCACGTCGAGCGCCTCGGTGAGCGGGGTCGTGAAGTCCTCCTCGCAGATGTTGCCCCAGTAGGAGTTGGGCGCGTTGAGCTCGAGGAACTGGTGGATCCGCGGGGCCTTCACGGCGAGCGGGTTGTCGTCGTTGCCGCAGTTTGAGCTCTTCGACCCAGAGATCGCGACCGCGACGAAGCGCTCCTTCTCACCGCCCTTGAGGTCGACCAGGAGCTGCTGATACTCGATGACCGGCGTCGGCGTGCCGGGGCCGAGGAAGATGTCCCAGCTGCTGGGGACGTTCATCACCGACTGGTCGTCCTCGTCGGTGATCAGGACGAGCACCAGGAGCGCGTCCTCGCGGAGGAAGCCGGCGTTATAGGCCTCATTGTCCTCGACGCGGTCAATGAGCCCGGCCCGGAGCGCCTCTAGGGGCATCTCGTTGAACTCGCCGCCGTCCATCGAGGCGATGCAGCGGAACTGATCGGAGACGGTCTCGACCGGGCCCTCGTCGATCCACCTGCCGTCGGGCTTATTATCGCAGTCGAGGCGATCGGAGCTGTGCTGGAGGCGGCCTCGGTGGCCCTGGCCGCAGGAGAACAGGATGCACATGTCGGGACCGGCCATGTCGGTCGAGAGCACGCCGACGCGGTAGTCGACGCCCTTCATCTGGACGAGCTGCTCGTCGATCGTCTCCATAAAGGAGGGGAAGGCCTCGGTGAGCTTGTCTTGCTGGTCGCTCATCGACCCCGAGTCGTCGATGACAAAGAGGAGGTCGACCTTCTTGCAGCCCTCGCCGGTGTCGGTATCGGCGGTGCCCGAGGTGGTCTCGAAGCCGACGTCGAGCTTGAGCCCGCCGGTCGTCGTCGAGGTGCCGCTCGCCGAGATCGTGCCGCTGTCGTCGGTGGTCGACGAGGTGCCGCTCGCCGAGGCACCGCTCGCGCTTGTCGTCGCGCTGTCGCTGTCGGTGCCGGAGGCGGAGGCGGAGGCGGAGGCGGATACGGACGCTGACGCGGAGGAGATGCCGCTCGCCGACCCGGAGGCCGAGACTTGGCCGCTGTCATCGCCGCAGGCGACCGCGAGGAGTGAGCATAGGAGGATAGGCCACCGCGCGAGATCGAACATCGTGCGCGGACGCTACCATAGGAGAAGAAGAAAACGCGCGGCCGTGGATGGCTGCGCGCGTTGTGCGATGAGGACGTCCTCGCCTGGGTCAACCGCTGGCGAAGCGCTTCTTCGCCTCGAGAACCTTGGCGACGTAGCGTTGGCTGGAGCTCGGCAGGCCGCTGCCGGCCTTCTGCCACTTGCGGATGTTGCCCGGTCCAGCGTTGTAGGCGGCGATCCCCAAGCGTTGGTTGCCGTCGAACTTGCTGATCATCCGGGCCAGGTAGTAGGTGCCGGCGCGGACGTTAAAGTCCGGGTTGTAGGGGCGGGAGCGTTCCCCCATCTGCTTGGCCAGGGCGCGGGCGGTCGACGGCATCAGCTGCATTAACCCGGCAGAGCCGCCGGGGCCGCGGGCCTTGGCGTTGAACTTGCTCTCGACCCAGATCATCGCGTTGATGAGGTCGGGGTCGACCTTGTACTGCTTGGCTGCGGCCCGGACATGGGGCTGAACGGCGATGATCTTCGCCCGCTCCTCAGGGGACCAGGAGCTGCCGATCTGCGAGGACGTGGGGGAGGCGGAGTCGCCTCGACTGGCGCTCGCACAGGCTGCGGCGAGGATCACCGCAAAGCAGGAGGCGACGCCGGCCGAGACCACCGCCCGATGTCGACGGACGATCATCGCCAGACGGTAGGGCACAAACCGACGTCCGCGAAAAAAGCGGCGACGGGCGTCGAGAGCGTGCTTTGCGCGTTCTTCTCGCATCGGCCTCGAGGCTATCCGCTAGACCGTGATTGATCCACCCTGGTCTGAACTTGGATTCGCGGATGCATAAAGCGGAGGGCCGGGTGGCCTGGGCTCGCGCTCCAGAGTCCAATCGATCGGGCCGACCAGGCCTCAGCCGCCGCGAGACGAGAGATCACACGCCGCGCTTTGTCGCTTCGTCGTCGCCGAGGATCGCCAAGACGCTCTCCTCCCGTGAGGACGAATGTCGAGCCAACCCCCCTCCAAGGGGGTCTTCGGTGGCGTTCATCACTCGCGGCGGGCGCCCCAGGGCCGGCGCGAGCGCGAGCGCGGAGTGCTTGACCGCGGGGGGGACTTCCATAAACTCCATCCTCCCCAGCTCAGTGGGGGCGAAAACGAAGACTGAGCAGCCGCGGTCCGCTCCGGACCGCCGCAGAGGCGGGCGAGTCGCCTGAGAATTGTGAGACAGACGTGAGCGAGCAACTTCATGCCGTAATCCGCACCGGGGGCAAGCAGTACCGGGTCGCACCGGGCGACCTGCTCAAGGTCGAGAAGCTTTCCCTGGACGTTGGATCCGCAGTCGACCTTGAGGTCCTGATGGTCCGCAACGGCGATGCGATCAAGATCGGGACCCCCCTGGTCACCGGCGCCAAGGTTCAGGCCGAGGTCGCCAGCCACGGACGTGGTCGCAAGGTCATCGTCTACAAGTTCAAGCCGCGCCGGAACTACCGCAAAAAGCAGGGTCACCGGCAGTCGTACACCGAACTCAAGATCACGGAGATCGTCGGTTAGACCGGCGTCAGACTCCAGCGGAGGCCCACAATGGCACATAAAAAAGGACAGGGATCGATCAAGAACGGCCGCGACTCTCAGTCGCAGCGCCGCGGCGTCAAGAAGTTCGGTGGAGAGACCGTTCGCGCCGGCAACATCTTGGTTCGTCAGGTCGGAGGGACCGTCAAGCCCGGCCGCAACGTCGGACAGGGCAAGGACTTCACCCTCTTTGCGCTCACCGAGGGCGTGGTCCGCTTTTACAAGCGTGGTCGCGAGCGACGCACGTTCATCGCCGTCGACCCGATGACGGACGAGGCTGCGGCCGCCGAATAGCCCGCGACGAGCCGCCTTCGGGCGGCTCATCGCTTAAACCATCATGCGCTTCGTCGACCGAGTTCGGATTCTCGTACGCGCAGGCGATGGTGGCGATGGTCACGTCGGTTGGCGACGTGAAAAATTTGTCCCCAAAGGGGGTCCTGCGGGCGGCGACGGTGGCCGCGGAGGAAATGTGGTCCTGGTCGCTGACAGCGACCTGACCACTCTTCTTGATCTGCGCTACCGCCAGCACTACCGCGCCGCAGACGGCAAACCTGGCGGAAACAAGGGGATGTACGGCGCGGGGGGGGACACTCTCTTTGTCCGCGTACCGGTCGGCACTGCCGTCTACCTCGAGGGGCTCGGAGAGCCCGGCCAGCGCCCTCCGTGGGCCAGCAGCAACGAGGCACGGGGCGGCGGAGGCGGCGGGCTCGAGATGGTCTACGTCTTCGACGATGAGCTCGAGGACGACGTCGACGGTCTCCTCGACGACGGTGACGACGAGGACGATCTGGTCGAGGACGAGCTTGTCGAGGTCCCTGCCGACGAGCAAGGCGACGGCGAGGTCCCTGCCGATGACCCGGTGGAGGCGGCGGAGCCGATCTCAGGCGAAGGCGCAGCGCCGCCGGAGAGCTCCACTGAGAGTCTCACGGAGGATGCCGAAGCCGCTGACTCTCGTGACGAAGACGTCGAAGAGGCGCTCTCAGCCGAGGAGATCGCTCGCGGGGATCTTGAGCCTGTCGAGGTCGACGACGAAGCTGAGTTCGGCGACGAGAGCGAGGACGAGGCAGAAGCTCCGCTGACCCGCGGGCAGCGTCGTCGCGAGGAGCGCGACCGCGCTCGGCTGGTCGGCGATCTGATCGAGCCCGGTCAGAGGCTCTTGGTCGCCCAGGGCGGTCAGGGAGGCCGTGGAAACATCCACTTCCGCTCCTCGACCAACCGCACGCCAACGCACGCAGAGCCAGGCGGCGAGGGCGAGGGCTTCTGGCTCCGCCTCGAGCTCAAGCTCCTCGCGGACGTCGGGATCGTCGGCTTCCCCAACGTCGGCAAGTCGACCCTGATCTCGCGGATCAGTCGAGCCCGGCCGAAGGTCGGCGCCTACCCCTTCACGACCCTCGTCCCGCAGCTCGGCGTTGTCAGCCTCCCTGGGGAGCGCTCGATCGTCGTCGCCGATGTCCCAGGGCTTATCAAGGGCGCGAGCGAGGGGCGCGGCCTCGGCCTCGAGTTCCTCCGTCACCTGGAGAGAACGCGGGTGCTCCTCCACCTCCTGGCGCCGGATCCGGGAGAGGAGCGGGAGCCGCTCGCCGACCTGGAGGCGCTCGAGGGGGAGCTGCGGGCCTACGGCTCGATGTTTGATGGGCGCCCGCGAGTGGTCGCCCTCAACAAGATCGACACGCCCGAGGGGGAGGCGCTCGTCAAGAAGCTGCGCCGTCGCCTGCGTGCCCGTCGGATCCCGGTATTTCCCATCTCGGCGGCGACCGGGGAGGGGATCCCCGCGCTCCTCGAGGCTATCTGGCGCCGTGTCGCGCTCAGCCGCGAGCTCGAGCTGAAGGCCGAAGCGGCCTCCTAGGGGGCCCGAGCGCGGGGCCTCACGTGCAGGTCGCCGGAGTGCCGGCCGGGAGTCCGCGTAGAGGGCCCGAGCGCGGGGCCTGCGTGCACTTCGCCGGAGTGCCGGCAGGCCTGCCGAGCGGCCTGGGCAGCCTGGAGTCCGCGCTCCTGCGCCGCCCAAACCTGGAGGTCCGCGCCTATGGCCGCAAGCTCGCAGGGACCGCGCTCGACGGGGGTCGACCTCCAGGGCGGTTCGCGGGGAGGTCTCCGGATGCTCTCGCGCCGAGCCTCGCCCCTGACCGATGAGCGGGGGCGACCGCCTAGAGCCGTCGCCGGTCGGGATGTGCTGTATGTCTTTCCAGTCATGTCTTTGCGTCCGCGGAGGGCGCTTGAAAGGCTCGGATCTGACCGCTCTCTGCTGAAGCTCGGCGGTCACGGCGGAGGTGCCGCTTCGCTGTCCCTCGGGAGTCGTGGTGGCAGTGTCGAATCGTCGCCGAATCGTCGCCGAATCGTCGCCAATGGGATAGTCGCGGGCACTTCGGAGGTGCCGCCAGGTCGACGAGAGCGAGCGAAGGGGCGGGCGGCGTTGGCCACCGCGGAGGCGGGGTGGGCCAGTGGGCGCGGCTCGCCGCGTGATCGCTCTTCCCTGGTGTCGCTCGCCTCGCCTTGGTAGCCTTCGCCGATGCTAGGGGACCCCTCGTCGGAGAAGCGCGGCCTCTTGGGGCCTGCGGTCTCGGCCGCCACGTCGCGGTGTAGACGACGTTCACGGGGGGGCGTCTGGGGTCGTCTGGTGTCGCTCGCTTGCGCCGGTCTGATGGTCGCCGGGCCCCAGGTTGTCGTCGCTGCAGCTCCCGCTGCGGAGGCTGGCGAAGAGCCCGCGCCGGAGACCGAGACGGAGACCGAGCCGGCGGCCAAGCCCGCAGCGACCAAGCCCGCAGCTGTGCCAGCGAGCGCCGGTACTCGTCAGACTGAGGCCTACGGCGAGCGGCTCGACGCTCTCGACACGGAGATCGGCGTTCTCAAAGATCGGATCTTCCGCTCGAAGGCTCGGCTCGCGGTTCTCCGGGAGACCGTCCTCGCTGGAGCGATGGCCGGTGCCCGGGTGATGCTCGCCCACCGCAACCTCATGGGGACCGGCTTTCAGCTGTCGAAGGTCACCTACTTCCTCGACGGCGCGCCGATCTTCGATCGCCGTGACGACTCGGGCGCGCTCGATCAGCAGGACGAGATCGTCGTCTTCGACGGCAACCTCGCCCCCGGTCGCCACATCGTCGGCGTCGAGCTGGTCTACAAGGGCAAGGGCGTCGGCTCCTTCTCCTATCTCCGCGGCTACACCTTCCAGTCGACCTCGACCTACGACATCGAGGTCGGCGAGCGCGGGTCGATGAAGATCGTCAGCGTCGGCTACGAGCGCGGCAACATCACCACGGAGATGGGCGATCGGCCGAGCGTCGACTGGCAGACCGTCAACCTCGACGCCGGCGGCCGGCCGACCAAGCCTGGCAAGGGCGCAAAGTCGCCGGCCAAGGGGGCGGGCCAGGTTTCGGGCCAGGTTTCGGGCAAGACCTCGGCGAAGGCCAGCCCCTCCGCCAAGGCGCCGAAGAAGGGGTAAGGCGCGGCGATGCGGCGGCCCTCCTCCGGCGTGTCATGGCTCCCCGCCGGTGAGCGCTGGCGCGTGGGTCGTCGTGTCCGGACGACGAGCTCGCTCTTCGTTGTCGCGCTGGGGCTAGGCCTGAGCTTCGGCGTCGCCTCGCCGGTCGAGGCCGCACCCGCGGCCGAGGCCAAGGCCGACAAGAAGGCCGACAAGGAGAAGAAGCGGGGCAAGAAGGAGAAGAAGCGGGGCAAGAAGGAGAAGAAGCGGGGCAAGAAGGGCGATGGCGACAAGGCCGAGCGCAAGGCGGCCCGTCGTGAGGCGCTCTTCACCGAGGAGGAGACCAGCGATACCCGCGGTGATCCCGGGCTCGCCCCCCTAGAGCGTCGGCTCGCCGAGGCGACCGAGGCGATCCGCGGCGCCCTCGAGGTCGCCCAGGCCTCGTCGACGAAGAGCGCCGAGGAGACCGCCAAGCGCCTCGTCGAGGGACAGCTCCTCCTGGACGAGGATCCTGAGCGCGCGGCGATCATCTTCCTCGAGCTGACGGAGGGCTACCCAGAGGCCTCTGCCGGCCAGCAGGGGCGCTTTTTCCTCGGCGAGGCGCTCTTTCGTCTGGGCATGACGACCTGGGCCGCGGAGTGTTTCCAAGGGAATCTCGCGGACGGTCGTGGCGACGCCAAGCGCTACCACCAGAGCTCCCTCGCTCGCCTCCTCGATCTCAGCGCACCGCGGCGCAGCCCCGGCTTCGCCCGACGGCCAGGTCTCAGCGCTCTTCCGGAGCTTCGCGGTCGACTGCGGGCGCTCGGCTTGCCGGTCACCCGCGAGCCGCCAAGCCCGGTCCTCGACGCCGACGCCCAGGGGGCGGTGGTGCTCCGGGTCAAGGCGATCGCCGACGACGATCGCAGCGCCGAGCTCCGCTACGCCTACGGTCGTTACCTCCACTTTCGCGGCGAGCAGGCCGAGGCCCTCGCGGTGCTCGACAGCCTCAACTTGACCGACATCCCGCTCAGCCGGGGGGGGCCGGGTGCCCGCTGGAGGGTGCGGGGGGCCTACCTCGCAGGGGTCGTCGCCCTCGCGGCCGACGAGGTCGACGACGCGCTCGCTCGCTTCGCGGCGATCATCAAGGCGCGCCCGTCCGGCGAGCGCGACCGTGACATCGTCGAGCTCGCCTGGCTCGCGCGGGCGCGGATCCACCATGACCGCGGCGACTTTGAGCGGTCGCTGAAGGCCTACCGCCGGATCGGCCGGGCCTCGCCCTACTATTTCACGGCGGTCTACGAGTCGGCGTGGGTGCTGATGCGGGCGGATCGCTTCGCCCTCTCGACCGAGGCGCTCGACAGGCTTTTGGCGCTCGATCCAGGCGGCGCGCTGGCGCCGGAGATCCGCCAGCTCCGGGGCAAGCTGAGGATCCTCCAGGGGGACCTGGTCGGCGCCGAAGAGGCCTTCGCCGAGCTCAGCGCGGAGTTCGAGCGGCGCGGGCGAGCGATCGGGGCGACCGTCGCTCCGCCGACCTACTTCACGGCGATCGCCGACGCGGACATGGAGGGCTTTGACCTCGCCTCGGTGGTCCCGCAGGCGTCGGTGGCGATCGCCCGGACCCTGCCGCGCGCGTCCCAGGCGGAGTCGATAAGCCAGGCGGTCGGCGAGCTCGACCGCGAGCTCGTCCAGCTGCGCGCCCAGCTCGCGCGGATGGAGTCAGCGATCGGCGCCCCAGAGCGGGTCCGCCTCTTTACCGATCTCGGCGCCCAGACGGCGTCGCTCGACCGCGCTGAGGGCGATCTGGTCGAGGTCATGGAGGGTCTCTGCGCCGCGGCCGGGGGGGCGATCGACGCCAAGTCCTACGCCGAGCTCGAGGGCCGCAGGAGCAAGCTCCGGGCGACGCTCGACGATCCGCTCGGGGTGGAGGGGAGGCTGAGGTCGCCGCAGCGGCGGATCGATCGGATCCACGACTTTCTAGGCGAACTCATGGCCGCCCACGCCGCGATCGAGGCCCAGGTCGTCGCCGCGGAGCACGGATTGCTCGCCTCGGCGTCGCGCAAGGCGACCCTCAGCGAGCCTCAGATCGAGGCGGTGATCGAGATGCGGGGGGCGCTCGCCGACCTCGATCGCGAGGCGGCCGAGCTGCGCGAGGCGATCGGCCGTGTCGAGGTCGCGCTCCGTTTTGACGATCCCTACCGCCGGGCCCGGGCCCAGGCGATGGTCGCCTATCGCAGCTACTTGGTCGCGATGTACGGGGCTATCACCAAGAGCGCCGCCGACAGCAAAGGCAGCGGTCTTTGGCGGCGGACCGAGCAGCTCGCGGGCAAGCTCGCCGAGGGCCGGACCAAGCTCGACGCCGCCGCCGGTGCGCGACTGCAGCGGGCTGTCGGCGTGCTCCGAGAGGAGCGGCTCAACCTCGACCAGCTCAAGGTCGAGCTGCTCGCGCTCCGCGGGGACGCCGCTGGGGTCGTCGGTGAGGTGATCGCCGCGACCTATGCCGACTCTGCGGGGGAGATCGCGAATTGGCAGATGCGCGCCGAGGTCGGCAGCCTGGACGTCGCCTGGGCGCACAAGGAGGCCGAGGCGAAGAAAGCACAGCTCCTGGAGCGCGAGCGTGACCGTGACCAGCGGGAGATCGATCGCGCCCTCGAGCTCGCAGAGGAGCTCAGCCGATGACGTCGGGTCGGGGCAGCTCGGGTCGGGGCAGCTCGTCTCGGGGGCGCTCGACCTCGAGGCTCCGCGCGCTGGGGATCGTCAGCGCTGTGGTCGGCGGGCTGACCTGGGCCCTCGTCAGGCCGGCGTCGGCCCTGCCGCGGCAGGAGGCGCCGCCGATGGGGCTGCCTGGGGAGCCGGGCTCCGCGATCCCGCGAGCCGAGGCTGGCGAGGCGGATCGCGATCGCCTGCGCTCGCCGAAGCCGCTCCAGCCGGAGGGCCCCGAGGACGTCGAGGCCCTCGGCGAGCTGGAGACGCTCTTTGGCCGCTACCTGCGGGGGGCGAAGGTCGCCGAGGACACCCTCGAGCTGGTCTTGACCCTCGAGGCAGAGGAGGCCAAGGCGAAGCTCGGGCAGCGCTACGGCGCCCGGATCGAGCGCCATCGCAAGGCCGCGGCGGAGCTCCGCGAGCAGGCGATCGCCCGCTATCGCGGCTTTCTCGAGAAGCACCCGGGCGATCCGCTCTGGACCCCGGAGATCACCTTTCGCCTCGCCGAGCTCAGCTACGAGGCGGAGAGCGAGCGCTACGCCGCCGAGGAGCGCTCCTACGAGGACTTGATCGAGAAAATGACCGCCGAGGCCAAGGGGCAGCCCCTGGAGAACCCGCCGGTACCGCCGAGCGCCGACTACCGCGAGAGCATCTCGCTCTACCGTGAGGTCGCCGGTCGTTTCCCGAACTTCGCCCACCTCGACGCCGCCCTCTACATGATGGGCCTGCTCCACTTTGAGCAGGACGAGCTCGACGAGAGCCGGCAGGCGCTGCTCGCCCTCACCTGCACGGAGCGCTTTCCGATCCCCGCGGCGGACGGCTCCAACCTGGTCTCGGTCGACGCCTTTCGCCCCGGCGACTACAGCGGCTGCACGCCGATCCGCGCCGGCTCCAAGCTGGTCGCGGAGTCGTGGCTGCGGGTGGGCGAGCTTCACTACGATCTCGACGAGCTCGACCCGGCGTTGGAGGCCTACACCGAGGCGACCGGCGACCCTGACGATCCGCTCTACGACGAGGCCCTGATCCGGGTCGCCTGGACCCTCTATCTCC
>Ga0316189_10000606_pt1 | contig 35815 bp, 30 predicted proteins | sample LowCovwburrow_MG_FD_204930 | JGI IMG/M metagenome (GOLD analysis project Ga0316189, IMG submission 204930) | Coastal sediment microbial communities from Maine, United States - Lowes Cove worm burrow | ecosystem: Environmental > Aquatic > Marine > Coastal > Sediment | place: USA: Maine...
CCCAAGACGAGGTTGCTGCCGATGAACCCCGCGGCCCCGGTGACGACGATCATGTCTTGCTGGCCCTCATGCGCTGGATGACCGCGCTCGACGAGTAGCCTTCGACAAAGTCCATCAGCACGACCCGGCCCGCGTGCTCGCGGCCGACGACGTCTTGCAGCGCATAGTCGCCGCCCTTGACCAGCACGTCGGGCCGTATGGCGGCGATGAGGGCGGCGGGGGTGGGCTCCCCGAAGCTGCAGACGTAGTCGACGCACGCCAGTGACGACAGCATGAGCGCGCGATCGGATACGCTGTTGATCGGACGCCCCGGACCCTTGAGGCCGCGGACCGAGGCGTCGGTATTGATCGCGACGACAAGCTTGCCACCCAACGCCTTGGCGCTCCGCAGGTACTCCAAGTGCCCGCGGTGCAGCACGTCGAAGCAGCCATTGGTGAGCACGATCGTGTGCCCAGCCCGCCGCTCGCGCTCGATGCTCTCGAGCACAGCCCGCTGCGTGGGCAAGCCATCGGCGGCATCGAGCTCGGGCATCGCAGCGCGGAGCCCGTCGCGGGTGATCGGCATGGTGCCCGCGCGGCCCACAACGACCCCCGCCGCACGATTGGCCAAGCTCGCGGCATCGGCGAGGGTCATCCCGGCCGCCAGCCCTGCCCCCACGGTGGCGACCACGGTATCGCCCGCCCCCGTCACGTCGAAGACCTCGTGAGCCTCACTCCGGATGTGGCGTACGCCGTCACCGCTCACGAGGGTCATGCCACGGGCCGAGCGGGTGACCAGGAGGGCGCCTATGCCAAAGCGCTCCAGCAGCGGTCCTGCGTTCCGCTCGATGGCGTCGTCCTCGTCTGCAAAATCGCTTCCGACGACCTCGCACAGCTCCCGAAAGTTGGGCGTCACCAAAGTGGCGCCCGCGTAGCGCGACCAGTCCCGCGTCTTGGGGTCCACCAACACAGGTGTTCCGTGCTGGGTCGCGGCATCGATCAGCGGGGTGCAGACCTCCGCTGCGCACACCCCCTTGGCGTAGTCCGACAAGATCACCAAGTCGACCGCAGGCAGTCGATCGAGACACGCGGATCTCAGCGCCGCATACGCGGCCGCGTCGAACGGGCCCGTCTGCTCAAAGTCCAGGCGAACGACTTGCTGATTGCCACCCAGCACCCGGGCCTTGGTGGTTGTCCGACGCTCCGTAGACACCAAAACCGCATCGATCGACGCTGCGTCTAGCAGACGACGCAACGTCCGTTCGGCCTCATCGCTCCCGACCATGCCCGCCACCGTGCAGTGCGCCCCAAGGCCAGCGATGTTGGCTGCCACGTTGGCGGCGCCGCCGACCGACGCGTCCTCGCGCTCGACGTCGACAACGGGCACGGGGGCTTCGGGCGAGATCCGTCGCACGCGACCACGAAACCAGCGGTCGAGCATCACGTCGCCGACAACCATCGCGCGGGTGGCCTGGAGGTCGAGCGTCATCGGGTCAGCTCCCGTTCGACCAAGTCGCACAGCAGGTGGCCCAACAGACAGTGGCATTCCTGGATGCGCGCGGTGCTGTCGACGGCCACGACGAGGGCTCGCTCGCCGAGTAGCGCCCTCAATGCCCCACCACCGCGCCCGCACAGGGCCCAGCCACGCGCTCCGGACGCGCGGGCCTGCTCTAGCCCGGCAACGACGTTGGGGCTGTTGCCGCTGGTCGAGATTCCAATGACGACGTCACCCGCACGCGCCAGCGCCTCGACCTGCCGGGCAAACACGCGCTCGAACCCGAGATCATTGGCGATCGCCGTAAGTGCAGACGAATCGGTCGTCAGCGCGAGCGCGGCCAAGCCCCTGCGCTCCCGTTCGTAGCGGCCCGAGAGCTCGGCGGCGATGTGTTGGGCGTCGGCTGCCGACCCGCCATTGCCAAAGAGCATCACCTTGCCGCCGCCGCGCAGCGCAGCTGCGACATCATCGACGAGCGCCTGCAACTGGGGCTCCAGGCCCGCCAGCGTTGCAACCGCCGCCACATGCTCGGCTAGGGTTTGAGAAAAGACCATGGGCAGCTGGCCGCATCATAGGATGGCCGTTGCAGCGCCGCTGGCAGGGTCCCAAAAAAAGTCGCTCGCCCGCGTTACTTTAAGGCGCCGCCGCTGTGCAACGGTACTGTGGGCGTCGCCGCACACGTGCAGCCATTGAACACAGGCCGGAGCGGGGAGCTCGACGCCGCCACTGTGCGCCGAGCAGCCGAGGGCGATGCGGATGCGTGCACCGCCCTTGTGCGCCGCTACGAGCGCCCGATCTTCGCGCTCCTGGGGCGGATGCTGCGACCGCGGGGATTGGCCGGCGAACTCGAAGACTTGGCCCAAGAGGTGTTCTTTCGTGCGTTTGCTGCCCTCCCCCGCTTCGACACCGATGGCGCAGCACGCCTGTCGACGTGGCTGCTTTGCATTGCCTCGCGGCTGGCGATCAACGAGATCAAGCGCAAGCGACCCGCCCTGGTCCCGCTCGCACACGACATTGCCGTCCGCGGCCCGGACGCGTGCGTCGACGCGCGAATCGCTCTGTTCCACGCGCTCCGCCAGGTCACGCCCGAGCAGCAAGCCGCGCTCGTGTTGCGCGAGTTCCACGGACTCGACGACGCCGCGATCGGGGAGGCTCTCGGATTGAAGGCGGGCGCAGTCAAGGCGCGCGTCGCTCGGGCCCGGGCGCGGCTGCGCCAAGAGATGGGCACGGAGGTGTTTGATGACTGACCCCAACGCACTACCGTCGGAGATCGCACAAGCGTGGGAACCGGAAACCCCACCGGACGGGTTCGCTGAGCGCGTCGTTGAAGACTGGGCCGCGCGAAAGACCGAGGCTCACCCCGACCGTCCGCGCCCGCGCTGGATCACAGCAGCGGTCGCAGTGGCCATCGCCGCGGCGCTGCTGCTTTGGCTTGGCCTGCGCGGCGACGTCGCTACGACGGGATCGGCTCACCCGATTGAGCGCGAGACGATAGCGCTTGCGACCCGGGCTGTGCTGGTCGCCGAAGCGGGAGCACAGCTGCAGTGGCACGTCGCCGACGATGGCACGGCGCGAGTCCAGCAAGACGCCGGCTCCGTGTTCTACCGCGTCGAGTCAGGCCCGTCCTTCGACGTGGTGACGCCCCACGGCACGATCACAGTTCACGGCACATGTTTCACGGTCGAGGTTGATGCGATGTTCAACGACAACAAACAACTCAAATCAGGGCTCGTGGGCGCGGCGCTGGCGACCGCGGTCGTCGTCACCGTGTACGAGGGGCAAGTGGCGCTCGCAGATGAATCCGGCCAGGTCGCGGTGGCCGCGGGGCAGCGCGCAGCGTCCGGACCCGGGCGAACACCTACGGTGGTGGACGAGGGGCGCGCAAACGGCGAGCGCGACGCCTCGCGCCGGACACGGGCTTCGGCCGTCGTGCCGCGCCGCGATCGCAACGCGCGCCAGGCCCGTCCACCTGCGTCCGGCGACGACCTGAGCGCGGAGACCAGGGAGGCGCCTGCCGACAACGACCCCGTCGCCTGCGCACACGATTCGCGCCGCGAGGGGTGCTCATGGGTCGACCCGTCGGAGGAGACACTCCGCGAGATGGCGCGGTGCGCCGTCGTCCGCATCGACACGCCACAGTTTCTCGGCGACCGCGACCGCGAGCCACGGCTTCCGCCGCCAGCCCTGATGGGGCTGTCGGATGCCCAGGGGCAAGAACTCAAGCAGCACATCATCGACCACAAAGCGCAGCACCTTCGCGAGCTCGCCGAGATGTTTGTCGAGGCTGGGGGCGGGAGTCCGGAGACTGCCGAAGAGCTCCCCACAGACGCACTCATCGCGGTGGTCAACGGCCTCCTCGACCCAGACGCGATGGAGGACGAGCGACGCCGCATCGCCCAGGAACGTGCCGGCCTCGCGGAGCCGCCGCTCGATGTCGCCGCACTCTCCCTGGCCCAGCGCTGGACGCGACACCACACGGACGCAGGCGATGCGTTCGAGCGCGCGATGGCGGATGTGACCGGGCCTGAGGTCGCCCACGCGTTCCGACAGCACAAAGACGGCTGGCCGGGGAGCAAGCAGACCTTCTCGGGTGCGTGCCTCGATCCGGAGTAATGCGGGGCGCTGCCGGGCAGCGACGGCCGTCTTCTAGCGGCCGATGGCCGTGCTAGCCGCGGCGCAGCGCCGCGGTCGTCGCGTCGAGTACCGTCGCCACACTCGGATCGAACCCCTCGTCGTCGAGCACGTACGCGGGGGTGTCGAACGGGTTCCACCAGCGCTCGTACTTGGTGCGGTTGGTCCGGCCACGCGCGTAGCCCCGCGCATCGGTCCACACCACGTGCGGAGTGCGGCACAGACTCGCCAGATGCATGGGGCCCGATGAAGGCCCAATCACCAGGCGGGTGCTCGCGATGATATTCATCGTCTCGGCCAGCGGCCGGTCGCGATAGTCGATCCAGTCGCCCCGCAGCGGGAGGGTTGCGTTGGACAACCCAATGCAGCCCACGCGCAGCCCCTGCCCGCACAGCGCGTCGAGCAACACGGCCCACTTTTCAGCATCCCAGTTCCGCCCCGCACCAAACCCGCGTCCCCGTGGGTGGAACAGCACGTCCGTAGCAAGCCCGGGGTCGTGGTCGCCGTAGGGGATGAAGACCTTGCGCGCGTCCGGCTGCCACCCCACTCGCTGCAAGTGGTCGGCTCCCGACGGAACGGCAGACAGCGCGCGAGCAAGCGCATCGGGCGTGTCCACGCTCAGCATCGTGTTGGTCTCGGAGACCCCGCGGACGTTGTGGGGGCTGAACCCGTGCGCGAAGTCGTCGTAGAGCGCTTCGGTCCCGGGGCGGCACGAGACGATCACGTTGTCGTACGCGGGGGCGAGCCAGCGCAAGAACGGCTGCCAGTTGAGCAGCTCCCATCCGAACTCGCCAAGCCACGGGCCCGCGAAGAGCGTGGACGATTTGCGCCCCCACGCCCGGAGGAACGGTGGACGAAACCACCAGCTGAGCATGTCGCGCTTGAGCACGCCGACGGTCCCATACCACACGAGGGGGTCCACCCGTCACGCCGCGACCGTGTAGGGTTGCGGCATGCGGCTCCTGCTCACGGTGAATTTTTCACCCTGGTCGCCGTACAGCGGCGGCGGGCAGTGGTCGACCCACAACCTGGCTTGCGCTCTGGCGGCACGCGGCCACGCCGTGACCGTGGTGTACACCCGCGCGCTTGCCGAGCGATTCGGGCCGTCCGAGCCGGTCCCCTACACCATCGTCTGGGCCGCGTTCGCTGGGATCCGCAGCCGCCGCCAAGCCCCGTTGCGGCCGCTCAACGCCCTCAGCGTCGCACGGAGCGTGTCCAGGCTCTGCTCCACAGAGCGTATCGACGCCGTTCACGGCAATGGAGAGGAGGCCGCAGCGCTGGGGCGACTACGGGACCGCCACCGTTTTGCGTTTGTCGTCACGCCACGGTTTCCCGACTACCCGGCACCCATGCTGCGTCGGCAAGGCCCCACCAGGCTCGAGCGGGTCCAGCTCGCATTGGGTCACGCCAAATACCTCGCGTTGGGCCGCGCGGTACGAGCTGCCGATTGGGTGTGCCCGACCAGCGCAAGCGCGGCCAGCATGGTCCGACGCGCGTACAACATCAGCAGCGAGCGTACGCGCGTGATCCCCAACGGCGTAGCCCAGCCGTTCATGGAGGCGCACCGTGCGGAGCGGGTTTGCGACGACGCTCCGCTCGTGTTCTTTGGGCGGCTGGCGGAGGGCAAGGGAGTCGACACCTTGCTCGATGCGTTGGGACAGCTGAGGTCGACCGGCGCCGTCGTCCCGCGGACGCTGATCATCGGCCGGGGTGACTGCCGTCCCGCGCTCGAGCGCCAGGCCGAAGCGTTGGGCGTTGCAACCCGGGTGGAGTTCGTCGACTGGATGTCGCCCTCCTCGCTCGCGAAACACTTGGCGGGCGCGGCCGCAGCCGTTCTGCCGTCGCGCGAAGAGAGCTTCGGCAATGCTGCAGCCGAAGCGATGGCCGCGGGATGCCCGATCATCAGTACGCGCGTCGGGGCGATCGGTGAGTTCGTGGACCACGGCCGAACGGGCACGCTGGTGGAGCCCAATCAACCGGCGGCGCTCGGAGCGGCGATAGCGGCACTCATGCAGAACCCCGCAGACGCGCGCGCGATGGCACAGGCCGGCCGTGAGACGATCCGATCGCGCTACACCTGGGACGCCATCGCCGCGCGCTTTGAGAATTGCTACGAGGCTCAACCATGACCGCACCGCGGGGCTCGACGGTCATCCCTGCGACCGCGCACTTCATCTGGTACGGCCGACAGCTCCCGTGGGTGCACGCGCTGGCCCCCATCACTGCGGCGCGCAATGGCGGGTTCGACCGCGTCTACCTGCACCACGCAGATGAACCCAACGAGGGCGAAGGCTGGGCCGCGGCCCGAGCTGAGCCGCGTGTCACGCTGCGCGCCCTGCAGCCGCGCGCCCGCCTGGCCGAGATCACCGAGCATGGGCCCGCGCTGGTGCAGCTGTACGACAGACTCCAGACGTTCCCGTCACGCGCAAACATGCAGCGGGCCGCGATCCTCTACGCCGAAGGCGGCGTGTACCTCGACACCGACACCCTCACGATAGCGTCCCTTACGCCGCTGCGAACGGCACACGTTTTCGCTGGGCTCGAGTACATCGCGCTGCCCGACTCGGTGCGTCGAAGCTTCAACCCCATGCGCTGGGCCCGAGCTGGCGGGCTGCTCGTGCTGCGCGATCTCCTGCGCCGGGCGCCCACGGGACACCGACTGTTTCAGCACGCAGCCCCCCTCTTTGCGAGGGCAGCAAACAATGCCGTCTTGGGGGCCAGCGCCGACCACCCCTTTGTCGCCGCGTTACTCGCGGGCATGGTGAGCACCCCACGGGCGCGACAGACCCGTCGGTTCTCGTTGGGGACGGGCGTGTTGCAAGCGCAGCTCGAGCAATGGCAGGGCCGCGATGCCGACGTGATTTTGCATCCCCCTCCTGTCTTTTACCCGCTGGGCCCCGAGATCTCGGAGCACTGGTTTGCCACCCGGCAAAATCCCGACCTGGACGCGGTGCTATCCGAATCCACGCGCGTAATCCACTGGTACGCGTCCGTTCGCACCCAACGGGTCGTCCCCCATATCAACGCCGCGTATCTCGACGCGAACGCCCAGACCCAGCTTTTCTCCGCGGCGGCCCGATCCGCGCTCCGCGGTCGCCCCGGCTAAACGTCGAGTTTCGCGCGATTGCAGCCAACCCGGCGCCCGAGCCACAGGTTGTTGATACTCTCGGCGCACGCGATGTCGACAACCGTGGGCCAGCAGGGACGAGGCGAGGGACTTGCCCCGGGCACGATCCTGGAGAGCAAGTACGAGATTCTGCGCGAACTCGGCGTGGGCGGTATGGGTGTGGTCTACGAGGCTCTCCACACCAACCTGCGAAAGCGCGTCGCGATCAAGACGCTCGTCCCCGAGCTGGCCCAACGCGAGGACCTCGCGGCTCGCGTCGTTCGTGAGGCACGGCTCGCAGGATCGACCGGGCACCCCAACGTCGTCGCCGTAACAGACCTGGGCTGGGTCGACGGGATTCCCTTTTTCGTGATGGAGCTCCTCGAGGGAGAGACCATCTCGGATGCGCTCAGCCGGAGCGGGCCGATGACGCTGAGCCGCGCGGCCAACATCTGCTGCCAGGTCTTGGATGGCCTCGGCGCCGTGCATGACGTCGGGATCATTCACCGCGACCTCAAGCCGAGCAACGTCATGCTCACCTTGGATCGCCGCGGCGAGCGGATCGTCAAGCTTGTCGATTTTGGGATCAGCAAGTTGGCGGAGAACACCCTCACGCCCGGTGAGCCCGTGCTGACGCAGCCTGGGAGTGTGCTGGGCTCACCGCGTCACATCGCGCCAGAGCAGGTGCTCGCCGAGACCGACATCGATCTCCGCGCCGATATCCACGGCGCGGGCGCTCTGCTGTACACCATGTTGGTCGGGCGGTCGCCGTTCACTGGGCCGACCGCTGCGGTGGCGATGGTGCGCGTGCTCGAGGGCAAGTACGAGGCCCCGACGACTCTCGTCCCCGGCCTGCCCCATGGGGTGGAAGCGATCATGGCCAAGGCGATGGCCGTGGATCGAAACCTGCGCTACGCGACGGCCGACCAGATGCGGCAGGCCCTGCTCCCCTACGTCGACGGCTCGCAGGGCATTGGCACGATGGCGCCTACCATGGGGCCGCCGCCGGCTCCGGACAACGTGCCTCCGGTAGCGTCGGACGGCATTCAGGTCGACAACCTTCCGCCTGTCGTCGCGATGTCCGGCACCGAGGTCGCGACGTCTGTCGCCTGGCCCACGGCGAGTCGGGCTGGCACATCCGTCCCTGGGCCGAAGCCCGTGGTCCCCCCGCGCGAGCCGCAGCTGGGATTGGACGTGCCCGATGACTGGAAGCCCGGCGATCTCGACCGAGCACACGACCGCTCGCGGTCATCGGGCGGTCTCTCGATCCCCTGGGGGGTCATCGCCGTGGTGGTTGCGCTTGGGGTTGGCGGCTGGGCGGCGTACACGTACAGCGGCGACCTCGGTGGTTCCAGCGGCAGCGGAAGCGACGACAAGGGAAGCAAGCGCACGGGCAAGCCGGGCGAGGTCGTCCTGCTGATGGTCGACACCAAGCCCAAGGACGCCATCGTGTTTGTCGACGACGTTCAGCACTCTGAGCGCCCGCTGTCGATTCCCAAGACGGGCGAGTACGTCAAGCTGCGCGTCGAGGCTCCGGGACACAAGCCCAAAGTCTTGCAGGTGAAGGCCAAGGCCAGCCGCCGCCTCACGATCAAGCTCGACAAAGAGTAGCGTCAGCTGTAGCGATCGTTCTGCCAGGGGTGCGCGGAGTTGCTGTACCCGTTGCGCTCCCAGAACCCGAGCGAATCTTCGGTCAGCAGCTCGATGCGCGAGATCCACTTGGCGCCCTTCCATGCGTACAGCTGGGGCGTGATCATGCGGACCGGGCCGCCGTGCTCGTGCGACAACGGCTCCCCTTGAACCGTGTGTGCGATGAGGACGTCGTCCTTCAACGCTTCGTGCAGCGGAAGGTTGGTCGTGTAGTCGTCGTACGCGTGACACAGCACGAAGCGGGCGTCGTCGCTGGGCCCAGCGGCGGCGATGAGCTCCGAAAACCGAACGCCAACCCACGTCAGATCCATGCGAGACCACGTGGTGACACAATGAAAATCAGCCGTGACCTCAACCTGTGGCATTGCCTGCAGCGCGGGCAAGGACAGCTCCAGCGGCGTGCTCACGGCGCCATCCACTTTGATCTGCCACGTCGTGGCGTCGACCTGCGGCTTGACCCCAAGATCGAGGACTGGCCATTTTTGGGTGAGAACCTGACCGATGGGGAGCTTGGGCATGCCGTGGCGATTGGGCTCGCCGGATCCCTGCGGAGAGGTATCCGACACGCCCGGCGACGCGCCCATCGCGGCCTCGAACCGCGCCTTGAGCTTCATCCGCGCCTGCACCACCCTGTCGAGTTTGTCGTCCGCCATCGCTAGTCGCCCCAGTGTACTTCGACCTCTACCGCAGCAGTCGAGCCAGCCGTTGCACGCCTTCGGCGAGCTCCTGTGGTCGATAGAACGAGAAGCTCAGTCGCATGCAGCGCGACAAATCGCGGCCGACGGCACAACGCTGGCCGGCCGTGAAGGCCAAGCCGTAGTCTCCAGCGCGGGCGGCCAGCGCGGACGTATCGACCCCCTCGGGGAACTCCAGCCACACAAAGTACCCGCCTCCCGGGTCGACAAATCGGGCGCTGGGTAGCCACTGGCGGACCGCCGACACCAGCGCATCCTTGCCTGTGCGCAGCCGTTCGCGGAGCGCATCGATGTTGGCATCAAGATCCCCGGACTCCACGATGCTGTGGGTTACCGCGCTGCCCAGCGGGTTGAGTCCACCGCCACTTCGCAAAGCTCCGTGTTCTGACAAGCGAGCGAGCACGCGAGGCTCCGCGTGCGCCCAGCCCAGGCGCATCCCCGGGCCGAGAATCTTGGAGAACGTGCCCAGCGATAGCACTCTGCCCCGCCCCTCATCGAACGACATCATGCACGGGGGCGGCTGCGGGTCGAAGTGCAGCATCACGTACGGCTCATCGGCGACGATCACAAAGTCGTACTGCTCGGCGAGCTCGATCAGACGCTGGGCGCGCTGAGGACAGAGCACCACCCCGCCTGGATTGTGAAACGAAGGAATGCAGTAGACGAATGCGGGCCGGAGGCGCTCACGACGGAGCGCGTACTCGAGCTTGTCGACCCGCATGCCCAACGCATCGATCTCGACCCCGACCGTCTGCAGGCCCTGGGTCTCGAACATCCCCCGCGCCAAGAAGTAGGTTGGGTCTGAGCACACCACCGACTGCCCAGACCGAGCAAAGACCTGACTTACCATCGAGATGGCCGACGAGGTTCCCCCCGTCACCATGAGCTGGTTTGCCTCGACGGGGTGCCCGTAGCGACGGGCGACAAGGGCAGCGAGGCTCTCCCGAAAATCGGCCGGGCCCGCGATGGCGCCATACTGCAAGATGAGCGGGTCTGCGCCCGCGCCCAGCGCTCGCTCCGCGGCACTGGCGACCATTGCCAGCGGCAGCATCTGCGGCGACGGCTGCCCGAGTGCGAGGTTGATGATCTCTGGGGTCGCGGGACTCTGCGGATATGTGCCGCCTTGCACCGTCTGGTCACCGCTCATGCCCCACGACCCTACGCCAACCCACAGGGTTGGCGCATGTCCGTGCCTCATCCCAGTCGGCATCCGTCTCACACTCCGAACATCAAGCGCCTCGTGCTCACGGTGGGCTCTGGCGCCGCACCAGACCGTTGCGGTTCGTTCGATGGGACGAAACGCCCTTAGGGCTCCACGGTCGTCGGATCAGACGCGGGCAGTCTCGAGACGACCCCTTCGTTGTCGGAGCGCGGCTCGGACCACGAAACCTCCGCCCCATCTGCGACCGCCGTCAGCACATGCAGGACTATCTGAGAGATTCCCGCCATCGCCGATTGGTTGATCTTGTCGGCGTGGTCTCCGACCCCGTGATAGTCGTCGTGCAACCCAGTGAAGAAGAACAGCACGGGAATCTTCTTGCGGTAGAAATTTGCGTGATCGCTGCGCCCGGTGACGGCGCGTTCAGACAAGACGCGTAGGTCATGGTCGCCCGCCGCGGCCAAGATCTCACTCCAAGCCGCGCTAGAACTCATGCCGCCGACTTGGAGCCCCTCGGTCTCTCGGTATCGGCCGACCATGTCGAGGTTGAGCATCGCCACGACCTTGCCATCGACAAACGGCGCCGCGTCCGGAGGGTTGTTGGCGAGTGCGCGAGAGCCATGCAGGCCAAGTTCCTCCGCAGCAAAATGCGCAAAGACCACCGTCCGCCGCGGTTTGTAGCCGGACTCCGCCATCGCGAGTGCCAGCTCGAGGACCATGGAGCTCCCCGATGCGTTGTCGTCGGCGCCGTTGCAGATGGTGTCGCCCTCGGACTCGCGGCAAAAGGAGCCGTTGTCCACCGTGCCGATGTGATCGAGGTGCGCCCCGAGAATCACGACCTCGTTGGGTAGCTCCGTGCCGGGAATCCACGCCAGGGTGTTGAACGAAGGCTCGTATTTGGCGATCTCTTTGGCGGCCAGCGAAACCTTGAGCCCCGGCACTTCCGCGCCGACCTTTGTATCGGCGGAGGGCAGCAAGGCGGGCGCGTCGGACTCGGCGATGAGTACCACCGGAATGCCCACCTCGAGCGTATCGGGGGTGGTGGGACGCGCGGGTACAATCATCACAACCCCGCGTGCCCCGGCCGCCTCGAGCGCTTGGGCCCGGGTGGTCACGGTGGTGGTTGTCGCCTCTTGCACGAGGCGCGCGACGGCAACCGTGTCTTTCACCGACTTGGGGACCTTGTCGCCCACGTAGGTCACAGACCCAAACGCCGGAGCCCCGCCACCATTGGCGACCGACGCGAACTGTTTTTCGGGCACGCCCACGACCTCGTCGGGGGTCTCGATCCAAAAATTGAGTTCAGGACCCGCCTCGCGGCCAACCTCGAGCTGGAACGGCACTCGGTAGGCGTCACCGACTGGCTGCAGCGAGGCCTTGGTGTATTGCTCCGCGATGAAGTCCGACGCTGCGCCCAAGTTCTTGGGTTCGCGCGTGAACCGACCCGCGAGCGCGTCGCTGGCAAGGAACTCGAGCGATTCGAACATCCGCGCGTGGTTGAGTTCGACGGCGGGCTGGGCGGCTGTCTGCTGCCCTCCGGGCGCGGCGGTCGGCTCCGACGTTGGGTTGCACCCGCCCAGGCTGAGCGCGAGCAGGCACGAGGGTATTGACTGGATCCGGCCGCGGGTCAGCATCGGCGCGTAGGGTAGCAGCGGTCGCTGCCGTCGCAGCGCCGCGTAAGTTACAAGATGCGTGAATGCTGCTGTGTTCGGCGCCAATCCAACAAATCTGGCTGGGTCTCGTCGCGGCGGCTAGGCCACGGCGAGGTGCTGCTATCGTCGGCGCGAGCCCGCCATGTCTTGTGTTGTTCGCTCGTATCCCCGCCACCCCGTCGGCATTGGCTTCGGCCACCCGACCATCGGCGCGCTTGCTACGGCGGCGCTTTCGCTGGCGGTGGCGTTGCCTACCCCTGCATCGGCCGCCCCGTCCGCTCCCCCGCCGAGTGAGGGCGCCTTTGGCCCAACGCGAGCCCGACCTCCCGAAGACGCGGCACCCCCAGTCGAGTCTGCCGCCCCAACGCCCACAGACGAATGGGGCCCCGAAGACGACGTGTCTACGCCGACCGCCGCGGCGGGACCAGCCCCGGTCGCTGCGCCCGCGCCCGCCATCGCTGCGCCTGCCGCCGCGGCCCCCGATAGCCCGGAGGTGCAGGCACTGAAGCGTGAACTCGGGGATGCAAAAGGCCTCGTCGTAGGCGGATGGGTCGTCGGTGGGATCGGTGTCGGTTCACTCGTCGTCATCACTGGGGGCGCCCTGCTGTTGGGCGCTATCGCCGACAGCCGTGCCGACGATGCCGCACTCGAGGACACCGAGCGACTGATCTTGGCGGAGGAGGAGGAGCTTCGTGACCGTGCGGACCGCCGCTTTCGCTTCGCGCTCATCAGCGGGGTCGTCGGCGCGTCAATTGCCGCCGCAGGGGGCGTGATGCTCGGCGTTGGCATACCGCGCCGAAACCGAATCCAAGACAAGCTCGCAGAAGCATCCGCCCGTCCTCGCGCGGGTACCCCCACGGCACGCATCGCGCCCTGGGGCGACCGCAACGGCGGCGGCGTCTCGCTCGTCGGACGGTTCTGACCGGGCTGAGCGTGGCGTTAGCGTTTGCGGCGCGTCTTCTTCCCGCGGGCTATCTCTGTCCCGAGTGCGTCTAGGCGCTGCTCCCACTGCTGCCTCAGCGTTTGGAGCCAGCCTTCGACCTCCCGCAGCCCGGTTGGGTCGACCGAATACAACCGCCGCGAGCCCTCGGCACGCACGTGGGCGAAGCCGTTTTCTCGGAGCACTTTGAGGTGCTGAGACACGGCGGCTTGCGTGAGACCGAAGTCCCCGTGCACGACGGTCACGACCTCGCCGGAGGCGTGCTCTCCGGTGACGAGCAACTCGAGGATCCGGCGCCGCACGGGGTCGGCCAAGACATCGAAGGCGTGCATCTCAGCTCGTGGAGTCCACGGGCTCCGCTTGCCCGGTATAAAACGCAAACGTGCGCGCCACCGCGGCATCGGACGCAGTCTTTGGGGCGCCCGCTGCGACCTGCGCCGCGCCCCACCCCTCGCTGCAATGGGCGACCCACTTGTTCCCGTCTGGTGTGGCCGGCCACTGCTCTGCTTGTTTGGGATCGATATCTGCGGCTCCGGCCAAATGCTCGGCCAGCCCGAGGATGGCCAGATCCCACCCGACCCCAGTCGCGCCCGCGCCGTAGCGCTCCCAGAAGTCCTCGGGTGTGTGCGCCGCATGCTCGAGCACCAACCGGGTATGCCCGGGCTGCACTTCGGTGAGCACCACGCCCACCCAGCTCACGTCGCCACCGTACTCCCAAGTCAGCGCCACGGACTTGGGCGGGTCGCAGCGGACGATCTTCCCACCAGCGTTCCCCTCGATCTGGAAGCGCCCCCCTTCCCGGAGCTCGCCGCTGACCGGCGAGAACCACCGCGCAATGCGCTCGGGATTGGTGATCGCGTCCCACACGTCATCGATCTCGGTCTCGTAGGTGCGTGAAGCCGTGAGGACCTGCGCGGGCTTGCCCTCGCGGTCGCGCACGGCAACCTCGCGCTGGATCAGGCCCAGGTGTCTAGTAACATCGATCTTCACCTCATATCACTCTGTGCTTATATAAGCACAGACCCATACCACGTCAAGCGACGATGGGTCGGCGCGCGGTGCTGTCGGCGCGCTAGCCCGACTCCGGTGGGGCCCGGAGCGTGTCCAAGTCCTTTTGTATCTCGCGGCGCAGCGCGTCGTCCTGAGTCAACCCGAGCGCTTTTTGAGTGTCTCGGATTGCGAGTTCGCGCTCGCCCATGGCGGTGTGCACGCTGGCCCGACGCCGATAGAACCGCGCGAGTTCGTGGTGCTCGGGCCCCACCGATCGCTCTGCTGTGGCGATCGCAGCTTCAACCTCGGCAAGCGCCTCCGGGTACTTCCCTTTCAGCCTGAGCATCCACGCCAAGCTCGACCGCGTGCGCGCGGCTTCGATGCTGCGAATACCCAGATCGGTATACAAAGCGATCGCATCCCGCAGAACTCCCGCGGCATCGTCGACGTGATCGAGTTTGATGTACGCCTGCGCCAGATTGTTGAGAAGGCGTCCAAGAATATCCCCGTGCAGGCCACGCCGGGCCCTTTGATAGCGACGGACCGCTTCGTCATAACGCAGCGCACCCATCGAGACGTTGCCCAGCGCAAGCCATGCGGCCGCAACACTGGGATGCTCGGGGCCCAAGTGCCCTGTGAGAATCCCGAGAGACTCCTGCAGCACCTGCTCCGCCTCGTCGTACTTCCGCTGATGCCGGAGCACGTTCCCGACCCACTCCAAAATCTGGCCGATGCGGGCGGGCCCTTCGTCATCCTCCCGAGCAAGCTCCACTGCGTCTCGGTAGGCACTGTGCGCGGACTCGAGGTCGTTCTCGCCCAGGAAAACGTGACCGCGGTAAGCCGCGATATCGACCGCAAGCTTGGCATCTCCCCCGGCTGCGACGAGCGCCGCCTCTGCAAACTCCAGCGCGCGATGGCCATCTTCGGCTTGGCGATCGAGGTAGCCATCGATCAATCCGAGCAGGATCCATCCCCGCGCCTCGACCAGCGGCGCACCACTACGCTTGGCCGCCGCGATCGCTTTGTGGGCCGCGTCCCGGGCCCGCCGATGGTCCGCGATGTTGGTGTACGAGCGACCCAGCGACGCCTGGAGCTCGGCCTGAAGGGGCTCGAAGTTGGTCGCATCGACCCGATCGACAAGAGCCTCCTGCGCGGTCAAACCGCGCCTCGCGTCACCGAGTTGAGCCACGACCTCGGCCTGCGCGATCGCGAGTCGCAACGCCTGTACCTCATTGCGAACGACCGCATCATCCGGCATGGGCATCCGCAGGCGTACGCGATCCGGGTCTACGCAGTCTTCGGCAGCGGGTAGATCGATGACGCGGTCCAGGTGCACCAGGTGCTTGGCAGGCGCCTCCTCGAGGGCGGTCGCCAGGGCCTCCAGCCGATGCGCCTGCGCGACCAAGCACTGCAATCCGGCGGCGCGCTCCGCATTGACCGTCTTGCCACACACGGCCTTGTGATGACCGCCCCATCCGTCCACAAACTTCGAGAACGCCTCGTCCACGCGCTCGTAGGCCCGCGGGTCGACCTCATCCATCGTGTGCAAGTGCTTGTCGAGACGAGCGGCACGACCGTCGTTCCACGACGCGTCCAACACCGCCCGTGCATCCGCGCAGGCCGTATCCACGGCGGCTCCCGGAAGCACGACGAGGGCCGTAAGGCCGACCGCGGCGACCGCTGCCAGCCCATAACCCCACCACCGCGACGGCCGGTAGCTCGCTTGAAGAGCCCGCTGTAGGGCGTCCATCGACGGCCAACGGTCTTGTGGGCTCTTCGCGAGACCTCGGGCCAGGACTGCTGCGGCTCGACCCGTGGGCACCTCTCCCTTCGCCGGCCGGTGTCCGTTCAGCGCTTCGAACAAAGCGACACAAAATGCAAACTGGTCGCTGCGCGCATCAATGCGTCCGCTGCGGCGAAGCTCCGGGGCCATGTATGCGGGAGTCCCCATCACTGTGCCCGCCTGCGTGATCTGATCGGCCCCGCGCCCAGGCTCGCCCGGCCCCAGCGCGGTGTCGGCCTCCGTCGCTGCACGCGCGAGACCGAAGTCCACAACGCGTACGCGTGCGTCGTCCCCGAGCAGGACATTGTCTGGCTTGAAATCACGGTGCACCAAGCCCGCGGCGTGCGCGGCCGCCAGCCCTTTCGCCGCTTGCAGATAGACCTCGATGACCGTGGATTCAAGCTCGCCCTTGGGCACGGACAAGCCCCGCAGCGTCCGCCCCTGTACCAGCTCCATCGTCAGATACGCATCGTCGCCAGAGCGGCCGACCTCGTACACCGCCACGATGTTGGGATGCGAGACCTTGGCCAAGGCCCGGGCCTCGCGAAGCCAGCGCTCGCGCAATGAGTCGGCACCGACCTCGGAGGAGGGGTGAAGGATCTTCAGCGCGACCTCGCGCTCGAGATCGGGGTCATACGCGGCCCACACCGTGCCCATCGCGCCCCGCCCAAGAGGCTTCAACAGAACAAACCGACCGAGCTTTTGCGGCGTTCCGGTTCCGTCGAGCGGCTGGGCCCCCTCCGCAAAGGGGGTGGATGTCGTCAGGATGGACGGCGTCGCCCCACGGTCGCTCGAGCCTTTCAACGCGTCCCCTGGCCTCGGTCGGCGACGGAATCGATGATTGGGGACGCAGTCATGGGCTCAGGTGCAGACGAGGCGCGGCCCTCAAATCATAGCGGACGACCCACGGCGACCAGGCCGCTTCATGGCCCGCGCAGGTTCACGTTCTGACCTTTGCGAGAAAGGCTCGATCGGTTCCATCGCGGCACGCAACACCATCCACGGACGACGCTCGGCCAGACAGAGCCGGCATAACCACGCGATCGACCCCTTGCGAAGCGGACATCGCGCTGCCTATGTCGCCATGCCATCGTAGTGAGCGAGGGGCGCAAGCGCATCACGACCCAGCGCTAGCGCGGGTCGCCCTCGACGGTCACCGAGAACAGCGCTGGAGTATTGTCGAGCGACAAGCGCTGGGTCACCAATTGGTACTGGACGTAGGCGCCCGCAAGGTCCGGGACCGGAAGCATCGTGCCGGGCGCGAGGCTGTCGGCAGGATCGGCGAACGTGCTCGTCTGGGTGCCATCGGGCCCGACAAACGGGGGGTCGTCCGCGCATTCGGGCTCCTGGCACGCGCGGACGGACAACAACATCCGCTGGGCCCCCCGCGCATAAGCGCTCTTGATCTGCTCGTCATCCAGCGCGCGATGCCAGATCGCAACTTCGTCGAAGTTCGCCGAGCTCTGGAATGGGCTCCCCCCCGCTGTTCCCTGGCCGCCCAAGTACACGTCCACATCATTCGATGCGGCCAGCGGCCCGGTGAGCGTGGCTTCGAACTCGACGACTTGCTGACCGTCGACGAACAGGCGCGCGGTGAACTCCGGGTGCCCCGTCTTGACGAGCGCGACGTGATGCCAGCGCGCTGGATCCGACGCGGCTTCGCTGAGCGCGCAGGCGAAGGCCCCTGCGCTGCCTCGCACAATCCCCGTGGTGAACCCTCCGGTCCCCCCTTCATCCGGGCATGGGTTGCAGCCGATCCACACCGTCGACGTTCCGGCGGTATTGTCGGCCGAATCGAGCGCAAGGAAGGTCTGGTCGATGCTGCAGTCGAAGTTGGAGACCCACAGACTCATCGTGAAATCCGCCACGCCCGGAGCGACGCCGGACGACTCGAACCGGACGTGGTTTCCTGGGTCCGGGTCCTCCAACGCGCGTCCGACCACCCCCTCCCCACCGCTCAGGGTCGCATTGGCAAAGGGGTCGATCACCGCGACCCCGTGGTGTCCGTGGCCTGAGTGATCGGCGATCGCGTCCCCGTTTTCGAGCAGTTCGATCTCATCGAAGTGCACAAGCAAGACGTTGTCTGCCATGTCGACGTTGCCAAGCTCGTACCCGCGCTCTTGTGCGCCGCCGTCGGGCAGCGGCTTGCCGTAGGGTGCTCGAGGGATCCAGCGAAGTCGACGCCATACGCCCGGCTCGCCCGCTTCGTGCACCCGCGAGAGGAAGGTCCCGTGGGTCAGACCCGGCGAGAGACCAAAGTGCTCGTTGGACCACTCCATCGTCGAAGTCTCTCCCTCTGAGAACTCGCCCCGCCACTCGTCGTCTTCGAGCACCCACGACGGCGTCGGTTCGGGCCCGTCGGTGCTTCCGTCCGGGTCGGCGTCGTCGGAGGCGCCGGCTGTGCCATCGCCGGTCGCCGCGGCGGTCATCGTCGGTTGCTCGTCGCCCGCACCGCTTTGGACCGCGCCGCTCCCACTGGCATCGCCGCCACCCGCAGTGCCGCCCGCGTGTCCAAACAATGGATTGGGCGCCGAGCAGCCGCCGGCAAACCCGGCAACGATGAGGAGCGCGCGACGCATCACATCCACTCTACGAACTTTTGCCCATCAAGGCTCGTTTCGGGGCGTTGGTTCGCGGCCAACTCGCCGCCGCGCGTGAGGCGCTTGGCCGCTTCTGGGCCGCGTCCCCCGGGTGCGCAGGACAGGTTCTCCGCCATCGATAGCAGGTGGTGCAGATCATCGGGGGTGATGGATGCGGCAACCGTCACGGCGCCGCCACCATCGCCGATCCTCATGCTGTCGTACGACCCTGGCAGCAACACCCGGAGGCTCTCCTTCACCGGTTACGCCCCATCACCGCCCGTGCCCATCGTTGAGGGCTTGGTGCCGTCCCAGTACACGATGAAGCTGAAGCTCCCCTCGTAGTACGACATGTCGAAGGTGATCTCATCGAAGCCGTCGCCGTCCAGATCGACGAAATCGCCCACGTGGATCGACTCGAGCCCCAACGTTGGCTCCGAGATCCACGTCGGCCGGCCGCCGCCATCGAGGACGGCCATGGCCGCGATAGTGTTCCCGATGCCATCGGGGTCCTCGGGGTCGGGCACGGGTATTCCGACCACGACAAGCTGCTTGGCCGTGCCGGGCATCTTGGGCGCGTAGACCGTGACGTGCGCCGCGGTGAGCGGATGCTTGGCGAGCGTCGGTCGGCTCTCGGCCTCGAGCTTGCGGGTCAGCTCGCTGGCGAGAGTCTTCATCAACGCTGCCATCGCCGATGCTTCGAGACGGATCGGTTTGGCTTGGACAAGCTTGGCCTTGGGGTTGGCCGGCGTGGCCCCGGGATACGCCGGTCCTGAAGGAACGTCGGCACCGAAGCCGTCGAGCACCAGCAGGTAGTGTGAGGTGCTCGCACCGCCCATCGCTCCAAAAGCGCGGATCTTGCCGACCTGCGGCCCGGCGGCGCCGACCACCACCCAGGGGTCACCGATTTTGTAGGCGGTGGGGAGCAGCTTGTTGTTGGGGTCGAGGAACGACTCGATGCCATCGCACTGGTCGCAGGCCTCGGCGAGGTCGTCGACCGACTTGTCCTTGTCGGGCACGTCGGCGTCGTTGATGTCTACGACCGAGAACTTGCCGTCCGCGCCCGAGAGAAAGAGCGCTGCGAACGGATCGACCTTGGGTGGGATGACGCTGCCGCTGCCGGTCTCGGTCTCGGGTGGTCTGGCGGGGTTCGCCTCGGACTTCTCGGTGTCGCTCTTCGTGGTGTCGGCCTTCTCGGCGTCGTTTTGCTTCGCGTCGCTCTTCGCAGCGTCGCTCTTCGCAGCGTCGATCTGCTTCGTGTCGCTCTTCGCGGCGTCGCTCTTCGCAGCTTCGGCTCTCACCTTACCGTCGTCTGTGGCCTGCTTGTCGTCACAGGCAGCGACGAGCAACAGGCCGAGGACGATCGGAAGCCGAACGATGACCGAGCCGTGGTGCGTGCGCATGGCCGCAAGCGTACGTCACGGACGCGGACCCGTCGTATCGACCTGCGTCGGGCAGCATGGGCATGTGGGGGTCGAGCCATTGCTAAAGCGTCGAGGCGTCAGGGCAACCTGCAGACCCCGATGTTGGCCCAGTCGCGACACTCGCTCGCGGGAGGACGGCGGGCCTCGTCGTACCAAGGTACGCATGTAACCCTTAGGGGCATCCGGGCAAGGGTCCGCAGCTCGGGTGTCACAGACGGCACGCAGCGTCCGCCCCGCGGACCGCATGCACCCATGGGCCACGCGTCAGCCGAGCCACAGACCGAGCCCTCTGCGCAGACGTTGATATGCGCGGTTCACACCAAATACGACATCAATGTCGTATTTGGCGTCGTATTTGGCGTAGGACACGATTAGCCGACGGCGAAGGGCCGCTACGGATGGCGCGGCGTGTAGTTGGGGTGGTCTTCGTCGTTGCAGGCCAGGATTCCGCCGCTCGCGATGGTCACGATGGGCAGCAGCGTGACCAGTGAAGGCAAGCCCGTGAGCACCGCAAGAACTATCGCCGTGATGGGCTGCCAGCGACGGCTCGAGCCGCGGACGCTGCTGACCGCAAGCATCAGGGCAACGGCGAGCAAGATCGGTGAGGCCGGACCGACGAACAAGAACGCGAGGTGAAGCGCCGTCGCATCGCAGTAGTCGACAAGAGACCCGATAGACGCCGCGGTGACAGCACAGCCGACGAGCGCAAGCACTAGCGCGAGTCGTCCGGAGCGCGTCGCCCACTCGGGTCGCGCGCGCTTGGGTTGTTCCGACATCTCCGCCCCGAGTGTATCTCGACGGTGACTTTGGAATCATTGAGATAGCGCAGCGACCCACCGCGCCCGCAGCCGACGCGCGGCACGGTCCACACTCGAGATCTCGAATGTCCCGCGGCTCCCCACGGCATGGACAGGGGAGTCGTCATCCAGCCGTGCCACGATCGCATTGTCGAGGCCAACAAACGCCCCCCAGTCATGCACGGCGCGCACACATCCCTGCACACGAGTCCCCGCCGCCAGCGACGGATTGCCCCACGGATCGGGCACGAGATGCTTGATCGAAGCGGAGAAGCGCAGGCCGTCCACCGCGAGGACGACCACGTCCAACGACTCGCCGGCCACGGCAAACGCGTCACATCGCAGACCGGGGCCCGCGCGCTCATCCCAAGTCAGATCGCAGACGTTGACCTGCCCCAGCCGCCCTTCTGACTCGAGCACGATCCGGTTTTCGTGGACCTGTGTCACCTGGGCGACAATGCGATCCCCGACGCGCACACCAAGACCGTACCGTCGTGACCAAAGCCTATCCACCTCGAAGCGGAACACTGCGCAATCTGCCGACGACGCGCGTTCCCGGCGGCGCCTCGAGCCGATACCCGGCAAGATCTGCGCGCGTGTCCCCGAGGCACGCCGCTAGCGTATTGTCGTGCAAATCCTCCAAACACTGCGCGACGAACACGAGATCATCGTCCAGGCGCTCGATCTGCTCGACGCTCGTGCGCAGCGGCTCGCAGCCAATGAGGCCGTGCCGATCGGCGAGCTGGACGCGCTGCTCCGCTTCCTTCGCCGCTACGCGGACGCCTGCCACCACGCCAAGGAAGAAAAGGTGCTGTTTCCGGCCCTCGAGCGGCAGGGCATGCTGCACGATGGTGGGCCGATCGGTGTGATGCTGCACGAGCACGGCGTCGGGCGGGAGCATGTGACCGCGATGGCCTCGGCGATGGAAGAGATCGAGACCTCTGCCACCGCCCGGATCCGTTTCGCACGGGCCGCCACGGAGTTGTCGACGCTCCTGCGCATGCACATCCACAAAGAGAACAACGTGCTGTACATGCTTGCGCAGCGCATGTTGCCCGCCCGCCGCGACGACGAACTCGCCGCGGCAGCCGAGCGCCATGAGGCCGACGCGATGGCCCCTGGCGAAAAGGACGAGCTGCTGGCGGCGCTGCGCAGCCTGGCGGGTTAGGCGGCGGGTCGACTGGCTCCGGCTTGCTCGCGGCTCGCCGCGGTCGATGCGACCGCCCCGACAAGCTTGGCCAGACGGCTGAGCACCACAATCGGCGGGCCGTGACGGAATAGAAGATTCGATGCTTGGTACCGTTCGCACTGTGTGGCGCAGGAGCGAACATTACCGATCCGGCTGCCCTGTCCGCTTGGCCCTGGTCTCGGCCGTCGTGATCGGCGGCTGTGACCTGGTCCCTTCCGACCCCGCGGCCGACTCCCGAACGCCGCACCGCGGCTCGTCGCAGTATCGAACGACACCCTCATCCACGCATCCGACCACGCTGAAGGTCGGCGCCGAGCCAGAGCTTGGGTTGCGCGCGGTCGCCAACGTGAGCCTCGGAGCGCTGAAGCGCAAGAGCAACCGCATCATCCTCAAGTCGCTGTGCACGCGCGGCACACAGTCCTATATCGACCTCGGCAAGCTGCTGCTGCCGTCGTTCACGCATCCCTCCGGGAAAACAGTCACGATCGACGAGCTGCCCTTCTCGGGCAAAGCCTGGGACGATGAGATCACCCAGGGCGACTGCGACATCTGGGTCTCCCTGCGAGAGCGCATCCAAAAGGGGCAGTACGAGGAGACGCTCCTGGCCTCGCGCTGCCAGCGAGACGGCGTCTGGGGCGAGCAGAGCTGTTCGCCACTGCCGACACTGGGTGCCCCAAAACCCGCCACGGCTGGGTCCTTCGATGTGCGGGTGCACTTCTTTGAGTTTCGGGACTCGCGCAAAGGGGGCCACCGGCTGGCGCTCTACGTGGAGTATGGCGTCAAACATCCCGTGGGCTGGGATTGGGGCCTCGAAGCGGAGACCTTGTGCTCGGCGGGGTCCGAGTCGGTCGCCTATACCAACGGTCTCAACGGGGTCGACCCCGTCGAGCTGCGTCCTGGCGAAAAGACGATCGGCTTCATGCCCGCTCCGTACAAGGTGGAGCAGATGCTGTCGGTTCCCCAGGAACGCTGCGAGGTGACGATCCGCGCCGAGCGGTCTCGCGGCGAAGTGACCCACGACATCGCGACGTTCTGCCTCGAAGTCGGCAAGGACGCACGGGCCGGAGCCTGCCTCCCGGCCTGAGCCGCCCGCGCGAGCTCTCACGCGGCTTGAGCCCGAAAAAAGGTGCAACAAGCCGGCTGCGGGGTCGATAGCAGGTGCACAAGTCCCTGTGCCCGACGATAGATTTCACCCACGAGCAAGCCTCGCCTCGCATACGGCGGCCATCCCTTGATGGAGTGTCGAAGCTGCCGCACACCCATGCACGCCCGGACAACGACTACGGGCGTCGACCTCGATGTTTGTGAGGCCTGTGGGGCGGTCTGGTTCGACCGCGGAGAGATCCTGTTCTACGCCGCCAACCGCGCTGCAGTCGCGCGCGCCATCACCGAGGCCCGAGCCCAAGACGCCGACGCGGGCAACCTCGTCGACGGCTCGTTCGGCGACGACGCCCGATTCACGCTCGACCGGATCTCTGGTGGGCTGCACGTTCCCGGACCTGTGCTCGCCCGGCTTCAAGAACCCTCCGTCGAGCACCCGGGCGCACTGACGATCCAATGGCAACCCGAGGCACGGCAAGAGCCGCTGAAGTTCCGGGTTCCCAAGCTGTTTCTTCGCACGGTGGCGACCGTCGTTGGCTTGTACACACTGCTGTTTGGGCTGCTGTTCACAGTGCTGGTCGACGTCCCGTGGCTGCAGACGCTGGGGTTGACCGCCGCCGTGCTCGCGCTTGGGTTGGTCGGCGGGCCCTCTGCGCTCGACATGCTCATGCGCTGGCTCTACACGGCCAAGCAGATGCCGCTTTCGCATCTGCCGACCCACTTGGCGGCGTTCATCGAGCGCGTGTGTGCCGAGCACGGCATGCGGCCGCCTCGTGTGTTTGTGATCCCCGACGGCACGCCCACGGCCATGACGTATGGCATCACGCCGAGCACCGCGCGCCTGGTGTTCTCCGAAGGCTTGGTCGCGGTTTTGGAGCCCAGGGAGCTCGAGGCGGTCATCGGCCACGAGCTCGGGCACGCACGCTCCTGGGACATGGCGGTCGCCACACTGGCTCAGCTGCCCCCGCAGGCGCTGACCTACGCCGCGCGGTGGCTCAAAGACCAAGGATCGGAAGACGGCTACAAAACCAGGCTTGCCGCGCTGGTTCGAATCGCCGCAGAGGCCTCCGATCTCGTCGTGCTCTGGCTGTCGCGCACACGCGAGTACCACGCGGACCGATTCGGTGCGCTCGCCGTGGGCAGCCCCAACGCGATGGCGCGCGCGCTGATCAAGGTCGCGTACGGATTGGCAGCGCGGCCGGCCAACCCGAGCAAACCCGCCGCGGCCGATGTGCGAACCCTCGGAATCTTCGACACCAAGGCAGCATCGACCTTGGCGCTCACAACCCGAAAAGCCCCGACCGCGCTGGGGCCCAACGACTTCAACCCCGCGGACGTCCAAGGCGCGATGAAATGGGATCTGTGGAACCCATGGGCGCGGGTCTCGGAGCTCATGTCGACCCACCCCCTGGTGGCCAAGCGCCTGCTGCACCTGGCGACGGTGTCCGAAGAGGTTGGCGAAACGCCGCTGATCGCATTCGACCTCAAGCGCCCGCAGTCGTATTGGGGCGCGTTCGCGGTGGATGCTGTGGTGCAATACGCGTCCCTGGGCGCGCTGGCCCTGATTCCCCTGTTCGGCGATGCATACGGATACCTTGGGGGTTCGGTGGGCATGCTCTTGCTGGCCGTAACGCAGGCCAGCTATCTGTTTGTGCGCTACCGGGCCCCCGCGTTTGCGGAGATGTCGGTCGCAACGCTGCTGCGACAGGTGAAGGTCTCGGAGATTCGTGGGATCCCTTGCCGGCTCGAAGGGTTCGTTCGAGGGCGCGGCGTCGCTGGCCTTATCTACTCCGACGACCTGGTGATGCACGACGCGACGGGGATGATCTTCTTGGACCATCGGCAGCCGCTGGCGATCTGGGAGTTTCTGTGGGGGCTGCTGTCGAGCCACAAGGTGCTCGGCACAGACATCGTCGTCGAGGGCTGGTATCGGCGGGCGCCCGTGCCCTACGTCGAGATCGCCCGTACCTGGGTGGACGGCAAGCTCCGACGGAGCTGGTACCGCATGTTCCGATGGTGTTTGGTCGGGCTGCTGGTCGTGCTCGGCGGCGGGGGAGTCGTGCTCAGCGCGCTCGGTTTAGGGCCGTCGTGAAACCGACACGCGGGACCACGGCCTGATACCCACGCGAGGGACGACCTGCACGGAGCCCTCGCCGAGCCGCCCCCCCCCGCGCTAGGCGGCAGGTCCGTCCGCGCGCGAGAGCTGCCGACCGATGAGCATCGCCACCCCGGGCAAGGCCAAAGACGCCGCCACCGCAACCAGCATGCTGTCGGCCTCCACGGCCCACGCACCCAGCCCAGCGTACGCCGCTCCGATGCCCAGATTGGCCAGGCCCGTGTACAGCGCAAACTTGCCGCGCGGCATCGCGGTGACCCCCGCGAACACGACGCTCAGCTCCGCCAGTACTGGGATCGGCCGCAGCGTCGCAACCACGATATCGCCGCGCCGCTCGAACAATGCTTGCGCCGACCGCAGCTCCGCAGCCCCGACAACGCGCTCCGCGGCACCGCGACCGGCAGCACCGATCCCGTAGCCCACCCCAGCACCGAGCATGAGCCCGACCGTATTTGCTGCGGTGCCCAGGCCAAACCCCAGCAGCGCTCCGGCTGCCGTGGCCACGATGCTCGAGGGCACGGGCAGCAGTACGTCGGACGCGAGCACCACGACGACGACCGCCACGATGGCCGCCATCGAGGGGCCCGTCTCCAGCCACTGCACAACGGCCGCCTCCAGTGCGTCGCCGAACAGGAGGAACGGAACGATAATAGTCGCGGCCAGGACCAGGCCGATGGCGACCCATCGAACCCGCGCGCTCACCATGTCGGCGGGACGTGCACCACGCCTCCCTTGATCACCAGCGCGGGTCGCTGCAGGACGGTGATATCCGCGAGCGGATCGCCCTCGACCGCGACCAGGTCGGCCAGCATCCCAGGCGCAATACGCCCCACATTGTTGAGCCCGAGCAACTCGGCCCCACCCGAGGTCCCGGCCACGATGGCGACCATCGGTGGGAGCCCCATCTTCACCATCTCGGCGAACTCGTGGCCGTTCTCCCCGTGATCGAAGACGCCCGCGTCCGAGCCCAACGCCACGCGCACGCCAGCCTTGGCGGCCATCGCGAAGCTCGCACGCATCTGCGGCGTGATCTCGGCGACCTTGGCCGCTGCGTCTTTGGACAGCGCCCCCGCGGCCGCCTGGGCCTCCACCGCGCGCGCGACGTAGAGCGTGGGGACCAAGAACGTCCCGTGCTTCTTCATCATCGCAATCGTCTCGGCATCGAGAATGCTGCCGTGTTCGATGCTGTGAACTCCCGCCCACACGGCGTCTCGAATGCCCTCATTGCCGTGGGCGTGGGCGGCAACCTTGCGCTCGGCCCGGGTCGCCGTCTCGACCGCGGCCCGGAGTTCCTCACGCGTCATCTGCGAGGCTCCCACCGCGTCTCCCTCGGAGAGCACGCCCCCCGTCGCGCACAGCTTGATGACATCGGCGCCGTGTTTGATCTGATAGCGCACGGCCCGTCGGACCTCTTCCGTCCCGTCGGCGACGCCGTGCTCGATCCCCCCGCGGCTGCGAAACGCGTCCGGATGCATCGCGTTGGTCGAGTCGCAGTGCCCGCCCGTGATGCCGATCGCGTGGTTGGCCACGAGCATGCGCGGCCCGGGGACCAGTCCGTCGACGATGGCGTCTCTGAGCGCACGGTCGGCCAGCGAACCGCCCACAACGCGCACCGTCGTGAACCCCGCCGCGAGCGTGTCGCGGGCGTTGCGGGCCCCGAGCAGCGCGGCATCTGCCTCCGACGCCTTGGTGTAGTCGACCACGCCCTGCGCGTAGCTTGCGGCCGGCGACGTCCCGAGGTGGACGTGGGCATCGATGAACCCTGGGAGCAGGGCGCGCCCGGCGAGGTCAATGACCCGCGCGCCCTGTGGGACCAGCAGTCCCTTGCCAACCTCGGCGATGGCGCCGTCGACGATCAGGACGTCCACGTCGGAGGTTGGCGCGGCCCCCGTGCCGTCGAACAGGCGCGCGTGCACCAGCATCAGCGCGCCAGAGTCCGCATCGGCGCCCACCTTGGCATCCGCGGGCACGGCCTCGACCCCGCGGGCGACCGACGTCGCGGCGACCTCGAACGTCACGACCCCCGCGGACGTCCCGTCGGAGGGCGCCGCCGTGCCTCCGCGTGCACAACCAACGGCAAGAGCGAGCGGGATGATCCACAGCGGGCGGCGCATCCCCGGAGGGTATGTCACCTCAGCGTGTGAGCTAGGCGACGTGGGCGAAACTCGCGCCGCTGCCTCGGGTCCAAGTCGACGGTGACCGTGAACAAGCTTGTCATTCGCGACCTCGACAAGACGTACCCCGGGAAGGTCTGGGCGCTGCGGGGGATCGACCTCGACATCCCGCAAGGGATGTTTGGCCTGCTCGGCCCCAACGGCGCGGGCAAATCCAGCCTCATGCGAACGGTTGCGACGTTGCAAGACCCTGATCACGGCACCATCCGGCTCGAGGGCGACGGCGACGGGATCGATGTGCTCCGCGAAAAGGACGCCGTCCGGCGCGTGCTCGGCTACCTGCCGCAGGGGTTTGGCGTCTACCCGCACGTCGACGCGGTCACCCTGCTCGACCATTTCGCGCTGCTCAAGGGCATTACACAACGCGGCGAGCGCAAGGCCGTCGTCGAGGCGCTGCTCAATCGCGTGAACCTATGGAGCCACCGCCGCAAGAAGCTCGGCGGCTACTCGGGCGGCATGCGTCAGCGCTTTGGGATAGCCCAAGCGTTGCTCGGGCACCCCAAGCTCATCATCGTCGACGAGCCCACCGCTGGCCTGGACCCCCAAGAGCGCTCGCGATTCTTGAACTTGCTGGCTGAGATCGGCGAGCAAACCGTGGTCGTCTTGTCGACGCACATCGTCGACGACGTCGCCGACCTGTGCGCCAACATGGCGATCATCGCCAAGGGCCAGGTGCTGCAAACGGGCGAGCCCAACGACGCCATCGATGCCCTTCGTGGCAAGACCTGGCGGCGCACGATCGACAAAGCTGAGCTGGCCCAGTTCGAGGAGGCGCACATGGTCATCTCCACGCGTCTGGTTGCCGGGCGGACCGTGATTCACGTGTTTAGCGACGAAGTTCCCGACGGGTTTGCTCCGGTCGATCCCGACCTCGAAGACGTCTACTTCGTGACATTGAAGCAGGCCGCCTGATGCACGGTTTTCGAGCGTTCCTGGGCTTCTTTTCGTTTGAGCTGCGCACGCGCGTGCGGCAGCCCGCGATGTGGTTGTTCTTCGTGGTGTTTGCCGCTCTGGGCTTTGGGGCCATGGCCAGCGACGCCGTCCGCATCGGCGGTGGCGTTGGGCAGACGGCCATCAACGCCCCGTTTGTCATCGCGCAGATGCTGTCGATCATGAGCGTGCTCGGCATCCTGCTGGTCACCGCCTTCGCCTCGGGTGCCGTCGTCCGCGACTTCGAGCACGACGCGTACCAACTCTTCTACACCAAGCCCATTCGCGTGGCGGATTACCTCCTGGGCCGATTTGCGGGCGGCACATTTGCCGCGATCGTGTCGCTGGGCGGCACCGCCGTCGGGATGGCGGTGGGCACGATGATGCCCTGGGTCGATGCCGAGCGCCTGGTGGCCTTTTCTGCCACCCCATACCTGCACACCATGGTCGTGCTCGTCGCACCGAACCTCATGGTGATGGGTGCCATCTTCTTCAGCCTCGCCACGCTCACGCGCCGCATGATGTGGGCCTACGTCGGCGTCGCGGGGTTCCTCGTGCTGTACGTCGTCTCTCAGGCGTACATCGGCGACCTCGACAACGATCTCGTCGCCGCGCTGGCCGACCCGTTTGGCATTGGCGCGCTCCAGCTCGAGACCCGCTACTGGACAGCCGCCGAGCGCAACACGGACGTCGTCGGGCTTGGCGGGGCGATGGGCCTCAACCGCGCGCTGTGGCTGCTGGTAGGCGCCGGGTTCATGGCGTTTTCGATCGTGCGCTTCAAGCTGCAGGCGCCCGCGGTGCGTAGCCCTCGCCCCACCGCAGCGCAGGACGACCCGCCCCCCGAGGTCATGGTCCCCGTCGCCAGCCGCAGCTTCGGCCCGGGCACGCAGCTGCGCCAGCTCATGGTGCAGGCCAAGGTCGAGCTTCGCGGCGTCGTGACCGGTGTCGCCTTCCTCGTGCTGGCAGTGTTCTCGGTCATCAACGTCTACGGCAGCGCGCACGGCATGACCAACGCGATGTTCGGGACGCCCGTGTACCCCGTGACCCAGCTGATGGTCCGCGTGGTCGATCAGGGCATGGCGCTGTTCATGCTCATCGTCATCACGTTCTACGCGGGCGAGCTGGTTTGGAAGGAGCGAAAGATCGGTCTGTCGGAGGTCACCGACGCGATGCCCACGGCCAACTGGGTTCCCCTGCTCGCGAAGCTGCTGGCGATGTGGGGAAGCGTGCTCGTACTGCTCGGCGTGGGCATGATGACGGCCATCGCGATCCAGATCATCGGCGGCTACACCGATCTCGAGCTGGCGCTGTACGCCAAGGGTCTGTTCGGCGTGAACCTGTTCGACTGGGCGTTGCTGTGCGTGCTGGCGATCTTCTTCCAGGTTGCCGTCAACAATCGAAACCTCGGATTCGGCTTGATGGTGGCCTACTTCGTGGTGTCGGCGGTGCTGCCCGCACTCGACTTCAACCACATGCTCTATCGCCCCAACTCGGCACCGAGCGGCCCGTACTCCGACATGAACGGGTACGGCCACTTCGTGTCCCCGATGGGCTGGATGCGCGTGTACTGGGCGTTCTTCGCGATGGGGCTGCTGCTCATCGCCAACCTCGTGTGGGCCCGTGGCACGGACGCTCGTTTCGCACTGCGGCTACGGGAAGCTCGGCGGCGGATTACCGGCCTCAACACGATGCTGCTGGGTTTCGCGTTGCTGGGTTTCGCGGCGGCGGGCGGCTGGATTTTTTACAACACCAACGTCCTGAACGACTACAAGCCCTCCGACGCCAGCGAGGACGAGCAGGAGCAGTACGAGCGCAAGTACAAGCAGTACGAGGGCCTCCCCCACCCTCAGATCATTGCCTCCGATCTCAACGTCGACATCTACCCGGAGGCTCGGCGGCTCGAAATCGGCGGCCGTTTCACGCTCCGCAATCGGCACGATGTGGAGATCAGCGAGATCCACGTCCGGGTGGATCCCGTGGCGACCGTCCGCGCATTGTCGCTCGACGACCTCGGCACGCTCGACCACAACGACACGGCGCTGGGCTACCGAATCTATCGCCTCACCGAGCCGCTCGCACCCAATGCCGAGCTGGCGGTCGACTTCAGCTTCACCTTTGAAGAAGACGGGTTCCCCAACTCGGGCTCCAACCGAGAGGTCGTAGAGAACGGCACGTTCATTCACAACGACCGGTACGTCCCGCACTTCGGCTACGACCCATCCCTGGAGCTGGCGGCCCCCAACGAGCGCCGCGAGCGTGACCTCCCCGAGCGCACGCGCATGGCCGCCGTCGACGATATGGACGCCCGCATGCACACGTACATCTCGCGTGAGGCGACGTGGATCGACTTTTCAGCCACGGTCAGTACAAGCGTCGACCAAGTTGCCCTGGCTCCGGGGTACTTGGTCCGCGAGTGGACAGAGGGCGACCGACGCTACTTCCGCTACGAGATGGACGCTCCGATTCTCAATCTCTACGGATTTCTATCGGCGCGCTACGAGACCGTCCGCGACAAATGGAACGACGTCGCCATCGAGATCTACCACCACGCCCCGCACGGCCGAAACGTCGCAACGATGATCGACTCGGTGAAGAAGTCGCTCGACTACTACACCGCCAACTTCTCGCCGTACCAGCATCGCCAGCTGCGAATCGTCGAGTTCCCTCGCTACGCCTCGTACGCGCAGTCGCTGCCCAACATCGTGCCGTACTCCGAGGCCATTGGCTTCATCGCCGACCTGCGTGACACCGACGACATCGACTACGTCTTCTACGTGACCGCGCACGAGGTCGCGCACCAGTGGTGGGCGCACCAGGTGATCGGCGGCAATGTGCAGGGATCAACGCTCATGTCCGAGACGCTGTCCCAGTACTCGGCCCTGATGGTCATGGAAAAGGAGTACGGCCGCGCGAAGATGAAGAAGTTCCTACGCCACGAGCTCGACAAGTATCTCCAAGGCCGCAGCGCCGAGCTCCATCGAGAGCTCCCCTCGATGCTCGTCGAGAACCAGCCCTACATCCACTACAACAAGGGCAGCTTGGTGATGTACGCGTTGCGCGAGTACCTCGGTGAAGAAGCGGTCAACCGAGCGCTCGCGCAGTACATCCGCGACGTTGGGTTCCAAGAGCCGCCGTTCACCAACAGCATTGAGTTTGTCGAGGCGATTCGTGCCGAGACGCCCGACAAGTACGCCTACCTCATCGAAGACCTGTTCGAGACGATCACGCTGTACGACAACCGCGTAACCCAAGCCCGCGCTCGCGCAAGCGCGGACGGCAAGTGGGAGATCGAGCTGTCGCTCACGTTGGCCAAGCTGCGCGCCGACGACAAGGGCGCTGAGTCGCCGATCGGCATGAGCGACTGGATCCAGGTCGGTGCGTTCGACGCTCAGGACCGCCCACTCGGGCTGCAGATGATGCACTTCGAGCAGGATCCCGACGCATCGGAATCGATGACTGTCACGTTCACCGTCGACGAAGAGCCCGTGCGCGCGGGCATCGACCCGAACGTCTTGCTGATCGATCGCAACCCTGACGACAACGTGCGTGCCGTCGACTCTTGGTAGCGCTTGGCCTACGGCTCGACGGAAAAATCGTAGGCGGCGAGCTCGACCCCGTCTTGGGAAGAGATCCGGACCGTCCAGTCGCCGATGTACTCGCTGCGCAGCATCAGGTAGGCCCGGGTGCGGTAGGCATGCAGGGCCTTGACGTGCAGCTTGCCGCGACGCGTCGCACCGCCCTTCTTCTCCCACTGCACCACCAGCTCTTCTTTTTGCCGCTGGTGGACGACCCGCACACAAACGCTTGGTTTGCTGTCGGTCGACACCGAGAAGCGCTTCGACTCGCCCGTACATTGGCCGTTGTCGTAGCCCGCGCCCATCGAGATGCCGTCGATGTGAACCCCGGACGCACCGACGCCACCGACGGGCGCGCGATCGGCAGGGCTGACGGGAAGCTTGCGGAATACGGCCGCGATCTCCGGTGGGGTGCCCGCGGGCGGCTCGCGCGGATCGGCCTCGGTCGGCACCGACGGCGGGTCTTTGAGCCCGGGCGGATCGGTCTCAGCTGGCGGCGGGGTGGGCACGGGCGCAATGTTGGCTGGTGCCACATCCGTCGGGGGCGCCTCGACGTCTCGTGCCTTGGCCTTGGCGGCGGGCACCGCGGTCTTTACGGCGGGAACCGCCGCGGGAGTCTGCGCCTGTGGAGCGGGTCGCAACCAGAAGAATGCGACGGCGCCGAGAGCTGCCGCGGCACCGAGCCACAGCCAGAGGCTCCCGCTGGATTCGTCGGGCGCGCCTTGGCCGTGCGTCGCTTCGTCGCGGCGACGGACAGGCCGTTCGTTGGCCGCCTCGCCCACGCTCACAACCTCGTCAAACCGTGCCGCGGTCGCGGGAAGGCTCGCCGCCTCCGTTGGGGTGTCGGGCGCACCGCTTTGGGCGTCGGGCGCGTCGGCTTGCTCCGCGTCGTCCTGCGACCCACTACCGTGGTCGGCTGACCCGTCGGGCGGGTCGCTCGCCGCCGCATCGGCGTCCGACCCATCAGATGTGTCGGCGTCCGAGTCCGCCGCCTCATCGGCTTCGTCTGGGATCTTCTGGCGAAAACCAGACGCCGCCGCGCTTGCGGTCATCATCCAGTCCATTTCGTCGCGCGCGGTGACCTCGCGGGCCCCGTCGGGCTTCGGTGCGGGCTCGCCCGAGGGCTCGTCGTCGTCCGATACGTTGCGAGGCTCTGACTCGGGCGCCCCGTCCGGGTCGCTCTTGCCCGATTCCCGTCGGCCGGATTCCTCTTGGGAGTCGGCGTCAAACGCCTTGTCTCCGTCCGGGGTATTCCCGCCCGCCCCCCGCGTCATGCCTCCATCGTGCCAGATAGCAGTGACCAACGAAATGCCTGCGGCAAACCGCCTTTTTCGGCCCACTCCGGGCTTCCCGCTGGGCATGAGGGGTTGCGGGTGTGCGCCTCCAAGCGCCCGGGCCGGTCCACGGCTTGCCCAAGACGAGGCACGCGACTAAGTCTGTGGCTGATGCAAGCGATTCTTGGCAGCTTGTCGCGGGGGTGCGCCCGCTACTTCTTGCACGCCGCAGGCGCCCTGCGTGCCGCCGGCACCTCCCGTGCCACAGGCGCCTCCCGTGCCGCAGGCGCCTCCCGTGCCTCCGGTTTCCTCGTGGCCGCTGCGCTCACAGGCTGCATGCCCACGGGTGACATCGACCTGTTCCCGAGGTTGCCGCCGCCCCGCGCGGTCCGCCACCCTGTGCCACCTCCCACGGGAGAGCCAAGCACACTGCTGGAGCAGTACGCCAAGCGCAAGCCCCTGACCCGCGCGGTGACAAAATGGGAGGTCTTCGTCGTCGGTGCCAGAGACCGCAGCGAAGCGAGCATCGCCCGCTTGGCCGACGGGCTCGCCGCCACCAAGCCCGCCCCCACCCCGGATGATCCGGCCGTGCACATCTATACGGAAACGCCTCTGGGCGAGATTCGTACTGCCCTCGAAAGCGGCACGCTTCAGCTGTCGATCCACGGCAAGCAGGCGCGCGCCCAGGCCGACTCGCTTGCCAAGGAGCTGGGCCAGATGGGCGCGCTTGTCGACGTGCGACCGGGAGATGGTCAGCCGTGGCTTCTCCCCGACCGCTCCAAGGGTGTGATCGCGGCCCTGCTGATCGCTACCGCCTTGGACCGGGTCGACGAGCTCGAGCATCTCTTCAGCAAGAACGCCACCTGGGGCATGCCCGACCGACGGCGGATCAACGCCCGGCCCGTGTTCAACGGTGACAATGGCGAGGCATTCCTCGCCGAGTTCCGCGAGCTTGGGACCCGTTTTTCCGCCAAGGCCTCCTTCAAATCCGCTGCGGTACCCAACGGCATCGAAGCCGCATATCGCAGCGGCGCGGAGCCGATGTGGGTGAGCTGGGTCAACGACGATGAGCAATTCATCGCCGCACTTCGACTCATCGATGGCGTCGCACGGATCGAGTACGTCGGGTTTTCGACCGACGGCAGCTACTTCGACGTCGACAGCTCTGGCTCGGGCCCCATGCCCCCCGCCAAGCCCCCCGCAAAGCCCAATCGCGGGCAAGGGCGCAGCGCACGGCCCACGCCTTAGGGTCAGTCCTCTGTGGGCGCGGGAGCCTCAGACCCCGGCTGCGCCATCATCGCCTCCGCCGATGCGCGCAGCGGCGAGTCGGGGTAGCGCACGACAAACACCGCGGGTGAGACCTTGCCCGCCAGGACCTCGTCGAGCAGTGCCCGCGCCGCGAGTGACTCGCGCTGCTCGGCGAGCTCCCGGGCGACGGCGGCCGCGCGGTGTTCGGGGTGGCGCGTCGCGAACAGCAGCGGCGCACCGCGGCCACCACGGACCCACCGCAGGTGCCAGCCCGCGCGGAACTCTTGCAGCCGTTGGAGGTCGAGCGTTCCGGCCCAGCCGTCAACCCCGACCTCGACGCGAACGTAATCATGCAGCGCCCCGAGGTCCTGCGCGCGCAGCTCGAGATCCAGCGCGCCGTAGGACAAAGCGACACGCCCGTCGGCATCGGGCCGCAGCATCATGACCCCTTCTTGGCGCGCACCATCGGCGCTGAGCACCGTCACCGCGATCCCCGTTTTCACCCGCCGCGTGCGACACCCAGCGGTGTCGATGTCCGTCGAGCGCAGGACGCTGCCCTCGGGCGCCCGTAGTGGCCACCGACGACACAGCACCGCCTTACCCACGACCATGCGCACCGCGTGTAGATCGACCTCGCGCGAGATCACGTAACCAAAGCTCATCGCCGCACGCACGGCAGCCCGACCGGCCCGCCGACGCTCACGATCGCAGTCCTGCGCGCGACGACGGCCAGCCGTCAGCTCGCCCAGCACCACGTCGCGGCAGCTTCCCGCCACCTGCTCACTTGCACGCGCGGCCTCACTCGGCCCGGCCCTCGCCGTCCGCATCGGACGCAGATCCGGGGCCGCCCCTGCGCTTTGGGGCGCCAGCATCGCGGCTGTGAGTGCAAACGCAGCGAGTGGGCGAGACACGCCGCCGATTGTACCGCCGACCCTTGACCGCGCACGGGAGGCAGGCAAGGGTCTGCGGGTGCGCCCAGTTCTCCACGCGGTTATCGCGGCAATCGGTCTCGCTACCGCCCTCCCCGGGTGCCTCAAGCCCCCGTCCGAGCTGCCCGAGCTGCCCTATGAAGGGCCCCCTGCACCTCCGTCCACAGCGGGCGAGGTCTTGGCGCGATACGTCTCGGCCGCGGGTGGCGCCGAGCAGCTGCACGCGATCAAGACCCGGGCGATCAAGGCCGACATGCTGTTTCACGCCCAGGAGGACTGCGACCCCTCCGTGACGCGGTGCCTCGACAAGGAGCAGCACGGGTCGTTCCACCTCGTGTCCACGGCCGACGGCAAGCTCTATCGCGAAACCACCCTCAACGACGTCATCGGCAAGATGGG
>Ga0316189_10000607_pt1 | contig 35811 bp, 29 predicted proteins | sample LowCovwburrow_MG_FD_204930 | JGI IMG/M metagenome (GOLD analysis project Ga0316189, IMG submission 204930) | Coastal sediment microbial communities from Maine, United States - Lowes Cove worm burrow | ecosystem: Environmental > Aquatic > Marine > Coastal > Sediment | place: USA: Maine...
TCGGCCTCTCGGACATCTCACCTTTGTTCTGTACGCACAATTTGTGCTTGTTTAGATCTGCCGTGCAATCCTGCTGTCGGGATTGACTCAATAATTAGCTAAGCTAATTCTCTCACCCCTGCGGGGCGGCTTCGCCGTCTGCGGAGCTACGCTCCTTTCGAACCCTGGAAACATTTCTGTTTACACACTTTCCAAGCGTGCTCGATGTTCCGGGCTTCCTGCCCTCCATCCTTCGGGTCGGCTGACGCCGCATTAAATTGTTCCAGACAATTTAGTCGGCCTCTCGGACATCTCACCGTTGTTCTATTTGCACCTTGAGTGCTGCAAAAGCGGCGTAACCTTAGCTCACCGCTTAGTGGAATTCAAGTTCATCCTTTATTGACGGATAAGACGGCTGTTTACGGAGTCAGACGTTACCGGCGCCGTGCTCCGATATACATTGATATCTAGTCCGCCGCGGCGCAGGAAATTCATTCCCACTCTAAGTTCCCTAGGCTGACATGTGAGCATGATGTCCCGGAAGATACGTTCGGCACATTCCTCGTGATAGCCCTGATGCTCACGGAAAGATATCAGATACTGCAGCAAGCTTGATTCGTCGATCTTCTTGCCAGTATAACGTAGTTCGATGCTTGCCCAGTCTGGCTGCCCCGTCACCGGACAATTCGATCTAAATAGATCTGAATAAAGCACCTCGTCATCGGCATCGGCAGCGACCATGCTAAGCAATTCTGCTTCGGGCTGCTGGCAGACAAGTTCGACATCGATGTGATCTATACACCGCCCAGCCCTAGCGCCAATTGTCTCATCCTCTATTTCGTCCAGCGGATGAATCACCACCTTTACTTCAGAACGACTAACCGCTGAAAGATCTTGCTCGACAAGAGACTTAACAACATCCCTGTTTTCATAGCGCTCTTGATTCAAAGAGTTGAGATAGAGCTTGAGCGACTTCGATTCGACGATGTTTTCCGAATCAGAATTGAAATAGAACTCTCCTAGCGCGACCTGAGGCTTGCCTTTAGTATTCAACCAGGAAAGCTCATAGGCCTGCCAATGATCGAGACCGTACATTTGGATTTTTTTATCTATGTCCAGTAGCGAGCGACTTGCCCAGCGGGGAATTGGATACAGCACGTCAGGCTGGTACTGCTTAGGGTGTTCAGTCTGACTACCGAGAGGATTGTCCGTCATAATAGTTCGTGGCTGCTAACTTCTTAGGCCAGTGCCCTTGCGTAATAACAAGATACAAGAAGTGAACAATATTACTATGAAGACACAAAGAATAAAGAAGGCCCATAGTATATTCACATCCGAAGTGCCAAGAATGCCGTACCTAAACGTATTCACCATATAGAATATCGGATTTAGAGCCGAAACCAACTTCCAGAATGGCGGCAACATTTCCACCGAATAAAACACACCGCCCAGATAGATAAGCGGGGTTAGGACGAATGTGGGAATAATAGAAATATCATCGAAGCTATTAGCAAACAAGGCGTTAATAAACCCGGCAAGAGCAAACACAATGGATGTGAGTAGTACGACGGTTACAGTGATGAACAAATTCTGAATTTCGAGATCAGCGAAGAACAGAGACATCAAGGTTACGATTGCCCCAACTGCCAACCCGCGCGCCATCCCGCCTACGATAAATCCCGAGAGGATTATGTAATTCGGCACTGGAGATACTAACAATTCTTCTATGCTGTGTTGAAATTTGTGGCTAAAAAATGAAGAAACGACGTTGGAATACGAGTTCTGTATCACCGACATCATAATTAGCCCGGGCACAATAAATTCCATGTATTGGAAGCCACCCATCTCGCCGATGCGCCTACCCACCAAATTACCAAAGATCACAAAATAAAGCCCAATAGTAATCGCGGGCGGCACGAGGGTCTGCAACCAGATTCGACCGAAACGGCGAATCTCTCTGATGACTATTGTTTCAAATGCGATGTATTTATGATTCGAGAACACAGTGTATTTTCCTAATCATTGCTTTCGAGCTTGGACAAGAACAACTGCTCTAGTCTATTTGTCTTATTTCTCATGCTATCAATCTCGATCCCTGCCTCACTGAATACGGCGAACACGCTATTGATACTCAAGCCGCCAGAGACAGTTACCTCGATGCAATGTTCATCGATGACTTCAAGACTCGCGCTCTCCAGCTTTAGATCAAGATCCGGCGATATCTGCGAGCTTGTCTCCAGGATATAGACTTGAGAATCCAGCTCATTGAGCAGCTTTCGCATGCTAGTGTTCTCGACTATTTTGCCCTCATCGATGATTGCGATGTTGCGACAAAGTTGTTCCGCCTCTTCGAGATAATGAGTCGTTAATATAATCGTTGTGCCATTGTTATTTATCTCAGTAAGGAATTCCCACATCGAGCGCCGCAGCTCTATATCGACACCCGCCGTAGGCTCATCGAGAATCAGTAATCTTGGCTCATGAACAAGAGCCCTAGCAATCATCAAACGCCTCTTCATGCCACCGGAGAGAGATCTGGAGCGCTCATCGCGTTTCTCCCACAAGCCTAATTTGCGTAGATATTTCTCGCAGCGCGCTGCGGCGAGCTTTCGCGGCAGACCGTAGTAGCCAGCCTGCACCATGACGATGTCGCGAACCTTCTCGAATTGGCTAAAATTTACTTCCTGGGGCACGACACCGAAATCTAGTTTCGTCTCGTATACATGGGTGTCCACGTTCTTGCCAAACACCTCTACAGAGCCAGATGTCTTATTGACCAGTGTTGAGATCACTCCAATCGTGGTTGACTTGCCCGCGCCATTGGGTCCGAGTAATGCGAAAAAGTCACCCTGCTGAACCTCCAAGGAAATGCCCTTGAGCGCTTCGAAGCCATTCGCGTAGGTCTTAGCCAGATTCTTAATGGAGATTGCTATAGTCATCAAAAGTAGTCTTTATGTGTCATGTTCGCGGCATGCGCCAATGCCAGCAGAAGTATGTCGATTGTTATTACGATTGGCAACCAAGTGGCCGCGACGCAGACAAGAATAGTCGGCGCAGAAACAGATACTCTAGATATAGAAAAGCCCGGCGTTAACCGGGCTCTTTTATATGGCGTCCCCTAGGGGTTTCGAACCCCTGTTGCCGGGATGAAAACCCGGTGTCCTAGGCCTCTAGACGAAGGGGACTTGGACTTTCTTTGCTGCTCTCTCAAGCAGCGGGGGATTCTAAGAAGCTTGGCCTGCTCAGTCAAGAGCAAAGCCTCAATATTCGGATTATTTCTGCTTACTTCGCCCGAAATGAGCGGCTTTCTCCAATTACTCTCCGTCAATTGCTCAATTCGGCAGAATACTGCGCCCTCTGACCTCCTTTCTACTGAGCGCAAACCATGGAACACCGGACAGCCCTCCACCTCAAATATTTTGGTAGTGTCTCAGCTTGAGTCTGCACTGATTCTGGAGGGCAGCGGATCTCTGGTGATGATTAATACCGTGCGAGGCAGGATGCCGAGCTCGAGCGTACAGGGATGTATTTACAGCGTGTGTTAATCATCACTAGAGATTTGCGGCCCCATCACTGAACTCTAAGCGGGTGGTAGTTAATTGCTCGAGATTACCAAAGATCTACTGCTCTTTAGAGTCAGTGCAAGATTGAAGCGAGCCACTACCTATATTCTAGGTTTCTTGACCCTAAAATTGGACTATGCCATCCTCCCATAAGGTTCTGTCCGTTCTAAAAGACTGTAATAACAGCGCGAATGTACAGACCTGATTAAATCGGCCGATGCAATCAGGGTGCCTATAAGAACAAGCCTCTCTAACAGAGGCCGTTGGGGATACTAGGAAACCAACCATGAACGATAAGCGTCAGAAGCAAACTGATGATGCTGGTGTAAGCATTGATCAAAAATTGATCGAAGAAGGCACCGCTCAACTCAATAGTGAGATTCAGGTATTAGAGGCTTGGCTCACCGAGCTAGATTCTTCAGGTAAAGAGAATTCCGAGGTGCTAGCCGCCAGAAAGTCTTATAACGATATGCTAAACAGCCGCAAGGAAATGCTCAGCTCATTGGCAAAACAAGCAAAACTCCAGTCCGTAGGCCAGAATTAGCCACGAAAACGAAGAGTTCTGAAGGCACCCAAGGTACAAGCCCCTACTCCTTTGGAACTAACCCACCACCCGCCCAATTAACTCAAGAACTCGCTCCCATGCTGTCAGATCAACAGGCTAGAACCATGCTGTCACTTCAGGCATCGATGAATGCGAAGGTAGACCCGAATTGGATCGCCGCTCGCTACCCTTATATGCGCGCCGTAGTCATTGAGGCCGCTGAAGCCATCGAACACCATGGCTGGAAATGGTGGAAGAAGCAGGACAAAGACCTTCCTCAACTACAGATGGAGTTGATCGATATCTGGCATTTCCTGCTGTCGGAGATACTGCTGAACGAACAAGGAAATGAGGCGGCAGCCCTGCATAAACTAAACGAGCTGCTCGAGAGTATTGAGGCTTCGCAGCTGGTCGATTTCGACGGCAAACCGTACAAAGTAAACTCGATGGACCTGCTCTCCCAGCTTGAGCTGCTCATAGCACTCTCTGCTGCGCGAAAGATCGAGCTGTCCGTATTCGCCGCGATTATGGGTAATTGCGAGATGGATTGGACTGAGCTGTACTGCCAATATGTCGGTAAAAATGTGCTCAACTTCTTCCGCCAGGACCATGGCTATCAGAATGGCAGCTACCTAAAGATCTGGAACGGTCGCGAAGACAATGAGTATCTAGTGGAAGTAATGGCCGAGCTCGATGCCAATGATGCCGAGTATAAAGACAAACTCTACTCTGCTCTCAGCAAGCACTACCCAAACTAGCGCTCGCGCTACTCAATTCGCTGCAAAAGCGAGCCGCGAACCTACTGGTAGTAGGCATTTTCCTTGACTGAGTGATCTGTAACGTCGCGCACTTCCTTTAACTGAGGGATCTGCGCTAGCAGGGTCTTCTCTACACCGTCTTTAAGTGTGACATCGACCATTCCGCAGCCCTGACAGCCTCCGCCAAAGCGAAGCACAGCTACATTCTCCTCAAACATTTCTTCGAGAGACACATGTCCGCCGTGAGCTGCCAAACCAGGATTCACCTCGTTGTATAAAATATAATTCACTCTGTCTTCGATTGGGCTATCGTCAGAAATCTTGGGTAGTCTAGAGTTTGGCGCCTTAATGGTGAGCTGACCGCCCATGGAGTCCTTGGCGAAATCGACTACCGCCTCTTCTAGAAAAGGTATACTATTCAACTCGATGAAGGTCTTGAAATTCTCATATTGCTTAACTTCATCGTCTTCTTTTTCTTCTCCCGGCCGACAAAACGAGATGCAGGTTTCAGCTTTCGGTGTGCCTGCGTCCAGAATGAAAATTCGCACTGATATACCTTCGCAATCTTGCTTCTTGAGCAACTCCGTAAGGTATTCTTGTGCAGATTCGGTGATAGTAACCATATGTCTTTCTCGCGCTAGTGTTTAGTACAGCGTGAATGATACTCCAATCAACCACAAATTAGAATACCCGAGTGAAATACTTGGTTATTCTCACGGTGCCGTAAGCCTCCGTCTTTGCTAGAATTGGCGGCTTTTTCGGACAATGATCGTGCATCCGGCAGCAAACAGTAAATGAGACAGCAAAATGAAAAGTAATGAATCAGAAACACTTCTCCGTCGTCTACTCCAGCAGCGTATTCTGGTGCTCGATGGTGCTATGGGAACCATGATTCAGTCGCACAAACTATCGGACGCGGATTTTCGTAGCGACCGCTTTGCAAACTTCCCCCATGAGCTGGGAGGCAATAATGACCTGCTCTCGCTGACTCAGCCCGAGGTGATCAAGCAGATTCATCTGGCCTACCTGCTCGCGGGCGCGGATATAGTCGAAACCAATACCTTCAATTCAACACGCAGCTCTCAAGCCGACTATCACATGGAAGATCTGGCCTACGAACTAAATCTAGAGGCCGCCAAACTCGCGCGAGCCGCATGTGATGAGATTACAGCAACAACACCAGACCGCCCCAGATTCGTTGCCGGTGTGCTAGGCCCTACCAGCAAGACCGCTTCGCTCTCGCCCAAGGTCAGCGACCCTGGCTTTAGAAACATCAGCTTCGATGAATTAGTCGCCGATTACTGCAACTCCACCAATGCTCTTATCGAAGGTGGCGCAGATATCATCATGATCGAAACTGCGTTCGATACACTAAACGCGAAAGCCGCAATTTTTGCCGTCAGCGAGTGCTTTGAGGCGCAGGGCCTCACGCTGCCCATAATGATATCGGGCACGATTACCGACGCCAGCGGCCGCACTCTTTCGGGTCAGACTGTCGCCGCATTCTGCAACTCTGTTGCCCATGCCCAGCCTCTATCGATTGGCTTCAATTGCGCCTTGGGAGCTGAGCAATTGCGCCCCCATATCGAGGAAACTTCAGCGCTAGTCAATTGCTACGTCGCTACGCACCCGAACGCCGGCCTACCCAACGAATTTGGCGAATACGATCAGTCTCCTAGCGAAATGGCTGCAATCATCGCCGACTTTGCCGAAAGGGGCTTCGTCAATGTGGTTGGTGGCTGCTGCGGCACCACTCCCGATCACATTGAGGCGATCTGCAAGGCGGTTGAAGGTGTCACTCCTCGCGCAATTCCTGAGCTTAAACCCGCATGTCGACTGGCTGGATTAGAGGCTTTCAACATAGATTCAGCATCCTTGTTCGTGAATGTGGGCGAGCGCACCAACGTAACCGGCTCGGCAAAATTCGCCCGGCTAATTATCGATGAAAACTACGACGAAGCCCTCGAGGTCGCGCTGCAGCAAGTCGAGTCTGGCGCGCAGATAATCGATATCAACATGGACGAAGGCATGCTCGATTCGGAGATGGCGATGGAGAAATTCCTGAAGCTGGTTGCCTCCGAACCAGACATTAGTCGCGTGCCTATCATGATCGACTCATCCAAGTGGGAGATCATTGAAACGGGTCTAAAGTGTGTTCAGGGCAAGTCAATTGTAAATTCGATCAGCCTAAAAGAAGGCGAGGAAGATTTTCTCGCGAAAGCCAAGCTCTGCCTGAAATATGGCGCAGCTGTCATTGTTATGGCGTTCGATGAAAAAGGGCAAGCAGACTCGCTGGAGAAGAAGAATGCAATTTGTAAGCGTAGCTATGACCTGCTGACCCAGACACTTGGCTTCCCCGCTGAAGACATCATATTTGATCCCAATATCTTCGCCGTAGCGACCGGTATCGAAGAGCATAACAACTATGCCGTGGATTTCATCGAATCTTGTCGTTACATCAAGAAAAACCTGCCAGGAGCATTGATCTCCGGCGGCGTGAGTAATGTTTCCTTCTCGTTCCGAGGCAACAACATCGTACGAGAGGCAATTCACTCTGTCTTTCTTTATCACGCGATAAAAGCGGGCCTAACAATGGGCATCGTCAATGCTGGACAACTTACTGTATACGACGATATCCCAGCCGATCTAAAGAAAGCCGTAGAAGATGTCATTCTCAACAAGACCGACAGCGGAACAGAGAACCTAATGGAGGTAGCTAGCAACTACTCCGGAGACTCGCAAAAGAAATCTGTAGAAGATCTCGAGTGGCGCGAAGCTCCCGTGGAGAAACGCTTAGCCTATTCTCTGGTAAAAGGCATTACGAAATTCATCGAGGAAGATACCGAAGAGGCTAGACAGGAAGCCGACAAACCCATTCAGGTTATAGAAGGCCCTCTGATGAAGGGCATGGACGAAGTCGGCGATCTTTTTGGTAGCGGCAAGATGTTTCTACCACAAGTCGTTAAGAGTGCCAGAGTAATGAAGCAGGCAGTTGCCTACTTGCTCCCCTATATCGAAGCAGAAAAAGGTGGCGTAATTCAAAGCAAGGGCAAGATCTTAATGGCCACGGTTAAAGGGGATGTACATGACATCGGCAAGAATATTGTCGGGGTCGTTCTTGGCTGCAATAACTACGATGTGATCGATCTAGGGGTTATGGTTCCCTGTGAGAAGATCCTTCAGGTAGCTAAGGATGAGAACGTCGATGTAATCGGTCTTAGCGGCCTCATCACCCCCTCCCTAGACGAGATGGTCCATGTCGCCGGAGAAATGCAGCGACTCGGTTTCAATATCCCTCTTCTGATCGGTGGTGCCACTACGTCCAAGGCACATACAGCTGTTAAAATCGAACAGCACTATCACAACGACAGCACTATCTATGTGCCTGACGCGTCTCGAAGTGTTTCCGTTGTTAGCACCTTACTTAATGCCGAGAACAAGACCGAGTACGCAAGCCAAATCCGTAGTGAATATGAAACTATTCGAGAGCGAGTAGCAAATAGGTCAAGCAAGATAAAACTACTTCCCTATGAGAAAGCAAATGCCAATCCGCTCACTCTTAAATGGAACGAGTACCAAGTAGCCAAGCCTGCATTCTTAGGCACGAAGGTATTTACTGACTACTCCCTCGAGGACCTAGTCAGCTACATAGATTGGACGCCTTTCTTTATTACCTGGAGCCTTGCAGGTAAATACCCGGCCATCTTGAGCGATGCTAAAGTAGGCGCGGCGGCCACAGATTTATTCACTGATGCTCAGGCATTGCTGAAGAGGATCGTCGACGAAAAACTACTTACAGCAAAAGCTGTGATTGGGTTTTGGCCCGCCAACAAGACTGAAAACAACGACGTACAACTCTACGCCACCGATGAGTCTGACACCCCTCTTAAGAAGCTCCATTTCTTACGTCAGCAGATTCCCAAAGAAGCAGAGCTGGCAAACCTCTGCTTGGCTGATTTTATTGCCCCGGATTCGGCAGGCATTGGCAGGGATTACATAGGCGGCTTCGCCGTTACTACGGGTATCGGTGCTGATGAACTCTCTGCCGAATACGAGGCAAAGAACGACGACTACACTGCAATCATGGTAAAGGCACTCGCCGACCGTCTAGCCGAAGCCTTTGCTGAGCACATGCATGAACGTGTCCGCAAAGAGTTCTGGGGCTACGAGCCCGCTGAAGAATTGTCACCAGTAGAACTAATTGGCGAAAAATACCGTGGTATTCGTCCTGCGCCGGGCTATCCCGCCTGCCCCGACCATTCAGAAAAAGATACCCTCTTCGCATTGCTAAATGCAGCTGAAGAGACGCAGATCGAGCTCAGCGAAAGCTTTGCGATGAGCCCAGCTGCCAGTGTTAGTGGCTTCTATTTTGGTCATCCCGAATCCAAATATTTTTCCGTGGGCAAAATTACTCAGGAACAGGTAGATGATTTGTCCAACAGGAATAGCAAACCGTCGGCAGAAATGACAAAATTGCTCGCTCCGAATTTGGAGTAAAACCTGTACGGGGTTTTCGATTGTAGGCAATGATTAGTTAGCAGTTAATTTAGAGTATTAATCAATATGTACAGATACGACGGATACGATCACCAGATGCTAGCGGATCGCGTCGCTCAGTTTCGCGACCAGACCAACCGCTATATGGAAGGCAAACTCAGTGAAACTGAGTTCCTGCCCCTGCGGCTTCAGAACGGACTCTATGTACAGCGCCTGGCACCGATGCTGCGCATTGCCGTACCCTATGGCATGCTGTCCTCGACTCAATTGCGCAAACTCGCCTACATAGCCAACCACTACGACAAGGGCTATGCACACTTCACGACTCGTCAAAATATTCAATTTAACTGGCCGGCTTTAGCTGAGGTGCCTGATCTGCTCGCCGATCTCGCGGACGTAGAGATGCATGCTATACAGACCAGCGGAAACTGCATTCGTAATACCACAACAGACCAATTTGCAGGCGCTGCCGTGGATGAACTGGAAGACAGCAGAGCGTATTGCGAGATCATCCGTCAGTGGTCGAGTTTTCATCCTGAATTTGCCTATCTACCGCGGAAGTTTAAAATTGCTGTCTGCGGTACTGTCGACGATCAGGCTGCCACGCAAGTCCATGACATCGGCATTTACATTGTTCGGGGAGCTAACGATGAAGTCGGCTTTCGCATCCTCGTCGGTGGCGGCCTAGGTCGCACGCCCGTTATAGGCAAAGAGATATTCGATTTTGTCGAGAAGAAACACCTTCTAACAGCGCTCGAGGCGATACTTCGTGTCTATAACCGCGAAGGACGTCGCGACAATAAGTATAAAGCCAGGATCAAAATACTAGTGAAGGAAACTGGTGTCGAAGAGTTCAGGAATAAAGTAATAGAGGAATGGGCACTCATTAAAGATTCTTCGCTTACGCTTACAGAAGAAGAAATAGATCGCTGCCAGAAATTTTTCGACGCCCCAGATTATCAAGACCTCGGCAACAGCCCAGCGGAACTCACCGACAAATTGCAGGGTAACTTGTTATTTGCGTCCTGGCACTCCCAGAATGTGAAACCACACAAGGTTGCAGGCTACTGCATCGTAACCGTTTGTTTTAAAGAGACCGGTGTTGCACCCGGCGATGTCACAGACCAGCAACTGGAGCAGATTGCCGACTTGGCCGACAAATATAGCTTCGGCGAAATTCGCATTAGTCACAAGCAGAATATTGTCATGGCAGACGTCCGTCAGGACCAGCTGTTTGAGCTGTGGAAGGCTTTGAAGTCCGGCGCCATGGCGACCAACAACCTTGGCCTCCTAACCGATGTCATCTGCTGCCCCGGCGGGGACTTCTGTGCCCTGGCGAATGCGAAATCGATTCCCATTGCCGAAGCTGTTCAAAGAAAGTTTGATGACCATGAAGAGCTCAGCAATATAGGCGACATGAACCTCAATATTTCCGGATGCATGAATGCCTGTGGACACCACCACGTAGGCAACATCGGAATTCTCGGTGTCGACAAAAAAGGCAAAGAGTATTACCAAATCTCACTAGGAGGCTCATCGAAGAATAATGCGAGCCTCGGTAAGATTATAGGCCCCTCTTTTGCGCAAGAAGAGATTCCCGACGTGGTCGAGACTATCGTCGACGTATACAAGAATAACCGCAATACCGACGAGAAGTTTATCGATACCTTCAACCGAATTGGCTTAGACCCATTCAAGGAAAAAGTTTATGCCAAAGCTGATTAACAAAGATGCCATCATGGACAATCCTTGGACGGTAATGAAAGAATCTACCGGGCCGGAGATTCTACAAGCTGTACCGGGCAAGAATTTCATAGTCCCACTCAAATTCTGGAAACTTTATCAGGAAGAACTAAATGACTACGACGGCGCCATTGCGCTATGGATAGATTCTGATGAAAACCCTGAACAAATAGCTGGCGAACTTCACTCTCTACCCTTAATAGCACTCAATTTCCCGGTGTTTTCAGACGGACGCTCTTACACCAATGCACGGGAACTTAGACAGAAGTATGGCTACACCGGCGAGATTCGAGCTATTGGCGACGTACTGCGTGATCAACTCTACTACATGTCCCAATGTGGCTTCGATAGTTTCGAAATCCGTCACGACCAAGATGCTGAGCTTTGCATAGATGCGTTTAATGATTTTAAGACAGCTTATCAGTCCACAATTAGCGAACCCACTCCCTTGTTCAGACGACGCTAACTCGCTATAGTCGAGAACCAGTAGCCAGACAGCTAGTCCATGGAATCTGATTCCCTACTCTTTTCCTTCTTCCTCATCTTTACCGGTGCGGCGGTACTCTCAACGATTGCCCTATTTTTTCGTCAACCTCTACTTGTTGCGTATATCTGTGTGGGTGCCCTACTAGGCCCCTATGGCATGGCCTATATTTCCGATGCTAGCCTGCTGACGGACATCGCTGAGTTCGGCATCATCTTCTTACTGTTCTTGCTTGGCCTCGACATGCAGCCGAAGAAACTTTTATCAACCTTACGTAAGACTTTTCTTGTCACACTCGCCAGCTCCATAATCTTCGTCCTGCTTGGCTATTCTACAGGCCTTCTATTTGGCTTCAGTCAGATCGAGAGCCTAGTAATCGGCTTCAGCCTAATTTTTTCGAGCACTATTATCGGCATCAAACTACTGCCCACAACCGTTTTACATCAGAAACACATGGGCGAGATAATGGTCGGCATCTTGTTACTCCAAGACTTCATCGCCATTTTCCTGATCACCTTCTTAGACGCCGGAGATCTTCAACAGATCGCTGCATTAAAAGTGCTAATCGCTTTTCCACTGCTATTGGTGTTGGCATATTTCTCAACTCAGTATGTTTTGATTCCACTAATCGCTCGGTTCGATCATTTCAAGGAATATATTTTCCTACTCGCCATTGGTTGGTGTCTGGGTTTGTCGGAACTCGGAATCGCGCTAGGACTCTCCGCAGAGATCGGTGCCTTTGTGGCGGGTGTAGCCTTGGCGACGAACCCAATTTCTCTGTATATAGCAGACAGACTGAAACCACTTCGAGATTTTTTCTTGATACTGTTTTTCTTTACGCTGGGCGCGCAATTTAATCTATCACTACTACCGGATATCTTCGTCGCCAGCGTCGTCTTGGCAATGGCCGTACTGACCATAAAGCCTATCGTATTTCGATACTTGTTGAAGAGGTTTAGCGAGAGGGACAGACTTGCCTGGGATGCGGCCCTGAGACTGGGACAGATTAGTGAATTTTCCCTACTCATTGCCTTCGTAGCAACGCAGTCTGGAGTAATAGGAGAGATCGCCTCCCTTACCATACAAGGTGCGGCGATCCTGACCTTTTTAGTTTCTTCCTATATTGTTGTGCTGTTCTGCCCAACACCGATTGCGATCAACCCGAAACTGCGTAAGGATTAGCTATTGAGGTCGAGTACAAAACGCCCGTTCGCCCCGCCTTTCAACACCTGCGCCAGGCTAGCATCGAGCTCCTCGAAACCAATATTTTCACAAATTTCCTCGAGCTGATCTAGCTTCCACTCGGCACCAAGCTTATTCCACAACCGTCGTTTGGTTTCGATTGGAAGCTGCACCGAATCCACACCTAAAAGATTCACTCCTCGCAAGATAAAGGGAAGAACCGTAGTAGAGAAACTGGGAGATTGCACCAAACCACAAGCGGCTACACTTCCACCATAACGCAGCGATTTGATCACGTTGCTGAGTGTATCTCCACCCACCACATCGACTGCTGCAGCCCAATCCTCTTTTAACATAGGGCGTGTGTTTTCTTCGCCGAGCACATTTCGATCTACAACTTCAGACGCTCCTAATTTTACTAGCCTTTCGTGAGCTTGCTGCTTACCCGTGCTAGCAGCCACATCGAACCCTAACTTACTCAGAAGTGCCACGGCAATCATGCCAACACCACCGCTCGCGCCAGTCACTAAGACCTTGCCCTGATCTGGCTCAACTCCATTTAATAGCAATTTCTCAACACATAGCGCCGCAGTAAAACCCGCTGTGCCCAAAATCATACTTTCCTTCTGGCTCAGGCCGGGTGGTAGCTTGACGACCCATTCACAAGGCACACGAATCATCTGCCCAAAGCCACCGCTAGTATTCATGCCGAGGTCGTAGCCGATGACCAGCACCTCATCCCCCGCATTCAAGCTTGAATCGGCGCTGCTAATGACTGTTCCCGCTGCGTCTATACCGGGAGTGTGCGGATATTGCCGCGTAACAGCCTTGTTGCCACTAAAAGACATGGCGTCTTTGAAGTTCAGCGAGGAATAATTAACCTGAATAAGCGTATTGCCCTCTGGCAACTCATCGACACTGCGATCAATCACACTCGCACTGTATTTTCCTTCGTCATCTTCCGAAACCTGCAAAGCCTTGAACTGTTGCAATTATCTATCCGCCTTAGTTGTTAATTCATTCGGCAAGACTTGACGCCCTGCCAGCTTATCTCTATTTACTTTTACTGAAACGTATTCGTTGTCGATTTAGCGATCCAATTCGAGAACAGTTTTTCCACCGTACCCTGAAAAGCGCCACCGATCTTGTCCTGTAAAGATTTAGGGAGTTCGTACTCAACCTCAAAGACATCGGCTTCTTCGCAGGCAGTTACAATGCAGTCGTCACTAGTCTTTATCTCATCGACCATATAACGCTCCTTGGCCTGTGTACCGACCCACGTTTCGCCAGTGGCAATTTTATCGATCTCCACGCTCGGGCGATGCTCTTTGATCCAGGCCTTGAATATATCGTGCATAGTTTCAACTTCTTCCTGCACCTTGTCTCTGCCCTTCTGAGTGATCTCCCCAAATTGCGTTAACGTTCTCTTGAATTCACCAGCGCTAATAATCTCGTAATCAACCTCGTTCTTCTTTAACACCCGGTGAAAGTTCGGCAACTGCACTAACACACCAATTGAACCTATAATCGCGAAGGGTGCGGAAACTAATCGGTCTGCTAGGCAAGCCATCATGTAGCCACCGCTAGCCGCTACCTTATCTACGCAGATAGTAAGCGGTATCTGCCTGCTCTTGATCCGTAACAACTGCGAGGACGCTAGCCCATAGGCATGAACCATGCCTCCCGGGCTCTCTAGCCGCAACAAAACCTCATCGAGAGGCTCTGCCAATGTTAATATAGCGGTGATTTCTTCTCGCAGAGATGACACTTCATCTGCGGAGATATTCCCGGTAAAGTTGATTACATATACGCGCTTCTTTCTTTGTTCTGAATTATCCGCCCCGTCAGCGCTTGCAGCAGATTTCTTCGCCGCTTCTTTGCTTGCTTTAACCTGCTCCTTAGACTCGAGCTTAGCCTGTTTCTTCTCGTCTTTGTGAACCTGCTTTAGCTGATCTTTCTCCAACACCGAATGACGTAAGGTGTCCTTCATGTCGTCAAAGTGTTCATTCAGATGAGTAACCTTGATCTGACCTTTTCTGCCAGTTTTGCGTTGACGATTGCCACTAGCAGCAACTACTCCTATTACAATCACGATAGCCACCACGATGGTCACCGCCTTTGCTAAAAACATGCCGTATTGAATCAAATATTCCAAGCGAATTTCTCCTGTAGTGCTCGCTGCTTATGCATTCTGCCTCTATTGGCAAAGGAATTCAAAATCTAGCCACTCTGTTCTTTCTTCACTTCTTCCATGAAGGTACGGATTAACTTGCCTGCAACACTGATCTTCGCAGAGGGCACATTCGGTAAGGATTCGATATCGAACCACTTCGCATCGGCGATCTCGGATGGCTCCGGGACTATCTCGCCGCTATCATATTCTGCCAGATACCCCAGCATTAGCTGCGAAGGAAACGGCCAAGACTGGCTGGAAATATATCGGACATTTTTAATCTGCAGGTCAACTTCTTCCTTGACCTCTCTATGCACAGTCTCTTCAGGCGTCTCCCCTATCTCTATGAAGCCAGCCAAACAGCTATAAAAATCAGACTTAAAGCGCGCGCTGCGAGCAAGAAGCATCTTGTCCCCTTTAGTTACTAACATAATCACACAGGGGCTTATACGCGGAAAGAAATGCAGGGAACAGTTGTCGCAGACTAGAGTTCGCTCATTCTCGTGGTGGACCGTTTGTGTGCCGCAGGTACCGCAAAATCGATGGTTCTTATACCAATCGACCAACTGGCTGGCTCTGCCTGCTAATAGGAACTTCTCCTGATCCGTAAAAAACAAAAGACTACGCAGAGAATTGAGCTCTGCCTGAAGAATGGCGGAGATATCCTGCTGTAAACTAACAGCAATAACCGACGTGTTAGCGTCTCTTTCAAGCAAGATTAAATCTGCAGAATCGTTTAAGTGCTCTTTTATCTGCTCAAGACTCCACAGAATATCCTCATCACGCACCAATATCTGTGATGAGTAGAATAGTATGAAGCTATCTGATTCGCTTAACTGCTGCAGACTGAGAAAATGTTCTTTGTGAGACATGGATACTCGATAGACCGGCGACTGGAACTAGTTTTTGAGCCACGCTACTTGCATGATTTACAACAGATTGTATTTACTGGGGTTCCCCATAGATCTGCTGCAAGTTGGCGCAAGATACTATAGTTTCTAAGGGTGCTGTTCAAGATGATTCGTGCCGAACGCTACTAAGCTTGCGTCTCACCTTCCAAGTCCAGCCATAGGCAGCCTTGTTCGCTACCCTGGGCAAGCTCATTTAAGCGCTGCCGGTGCGCCTCCAGCTCATCACTGCTAGCCCTGACAACTGCAATCTTCTCTCGCGCCTTATTGCTCTTCTTTACCTTGGCCCTGCGCGTAGAGCCTTCTGACTCATCTTCGGCAAGCAGCAGACTGGATTGGCCACTTGTCATCACAAGATAGACGTCGGCAAGTATTTCGGCATCCAGCAAAGCGCCGTGAAGTTGCCGCTGCGTATTGTCTACGCCGTATCGCTTACAGAGTGCATCTAGGCTATTACGTTGCCCAGGATGTTTCTCCCTAGCAAGCAGCAAGCTGTCTAGGACACCACAGTAACTAGCGATTTTAACCGCATCGGATTTGGTCGCTCCTAGCTCGTGATCTAGAAAACCGATATCGAATGGCGCGTTGTGTATAACCAGTTCCGCACCATTGATGAACTCGAGAAACTCAGTTTCCACCTGATGGAACCGCGGTTTGTCCGCTAGAAACTGCGAACTCAGGCCATGCACCTCCAGCGCTCCTGCATCAATTTCTCTATCTGGATTGAGATAGCAGTGGAAATGCTTGCCAGTCAGCTTTCGATTTTCTATCTCCACGCAGCCTATCTCGATAACTCGATGGCCCTGAGAAGGATCTAAACCTGTCGTTTCGGTATCAAGTACTACCTGGCGCATAATATTCTCTTAGCAAATCGAATTATCAACTTGAACTATGTGTTCGAACTTCCTGGATTGAATTAAGTTGTCAGCACAAAACTAATTCAGCTCATCTATTCCCTGATTCGCCAATTGATCGGCGATTTCGTTCTCAGCGTGACCACTATGCCCCTTGACCCAGACCCACTCGATTGCATGACCGGCAACGAGTTCATCCAGCTCCTTCCAGAGATCCACATTAAGCACAGGCTTCTTACTCGCCGTGCGCCAATTACGTTTCTTCCAATTTGCCATCCACTCGGTGATGCCTGTGAGCACATATTTGGAGTCGGTAGTGATCACCACATCGCAGGTTTTATTCAGCGCCTGAAGACCTCTAATCACTGCTGTGAGTTCCATTCTATTATTAGTAGTTAGGCTCTCACCCCCATGTAGAGTTTTCTCTACGCCACCAAAGCGCAGCAACACTCCCCATCCGCCTGGCCCAGGATTTCCTCGGCAGGCACCGTCGGTAAACATCTCAACTACTTGTGACATAGAAATATCTGGCGCCTTAATTATTTCAAACTGCACTTTTTTAGTGGATCTTAATCTTAGCACGAACATTTTCCGCGGCGGGCATCACTGATGGTCGCGCACGTAACGGTCGCCACTTTGGCAGTATAGGAGTGATGGGCATAGCCTGATTGATACAGTGAATAAAATAGGCACCACCGAGAGGGCTGCGGAGCTTGTTTCCAAATTTCTCAAAACTCTCTGCGCGGCCCAGCAATTTAGATAGCTTCAGCGGCATAAAATGCAGACCGTATGAAACAGAGTCTATGTGCAGGTCTAGCAGATGCAGCCAGTCGCTGACCCGCCCCTTGGAAATAAATTTGCTACGCCAAGGAATATTCTTCTTCTGCTTAAATAGCTTCCAGAATCCCCAGAAACTATAGGGATTGAACCCAACGATCAACATGTGGCCACCTGGGCGTAGCACTCGGGCTGCCTCTCTCAAAACGCGATGACTATTTGCAGCAAAATCGAGAGCATGATGAAGAACTACCACATCGACACTATTGCTGCTTAGGGGTAATTCCTCGTTACTCGCTACCGCTCTCGTTGATCCCACCCTAAAGCTAGGGGCGAATACTATCTTGTGCCCCACTGGGCTTTGCTCAATAAGCGAGTGCTCTTCACTGAATCCGAGCTGCAATATATGGTAACCGAAGAGTTTCTCAAGGGCCGCGTGAATCGCTTCTTTCTCTGCCTTAAGAACAGCCTCTCCCTGGGGGGATTGGAACCATTGCGCCACCTGGCTTGAGAGCATGTCAGCGTCAGGCATGCCGCGAAGCAGGCGACGGCGGGTCTCATGTTTGGAAAGTAGGTTCATCTGCTCAATTTAAATGATTCTGTGTGTATCAATCCTGATGCTACACAGTTTAAACACTATCAGCCCAAAAATTAAGCGATATCCCTCTCGATACGGAGCCTCGGCTAGGTATTATGGCTTGTAATAGCTGGGCATCCTTATATCATGTCGTTTTCGGCGCGATTTCAATCCTATGATCAGTACTATCCATCCTATTCCCGCCTTCACAGACAACTACATATGGGCCGCCAGCGAGGCTGATAGTAGGCAGGTTTGCGTCGTTGATCCTGGCGCTGCACAACCGGTGATCGACTATCTACAAAGCAATGAGCTGCAACTCTCCGACATACTGATCACTCATCATCATCCAGACCATACTGGCGGCATTCAGGAGTTGGCGGGCAAATACTCCTGCCGAGTGTTTGGGCCGGGCTCTAGCGGCATCAAGGGAATAACTGAATTTGTATCTGAAGGCGACAACATTACCCTGTTCGGACAGAGCCTCTCTATCATAGAGGTGCCGGGTCACACTCTCGACCATATCGCCTATTACTGCAATGACGAGAACCAGGCTGATCCAATTCTTTTTTGTGGCGACACGCTTTTCGCCGCTGGCTGTGGCCGACTGTTTGAGGGCACGCCTGAGATGATGCATGAGTCTCTCGGCAAATTGTCCGCCCTGCCCACCGGCACCAGAGTCTATTGCACTCATGAGTACACGATGGCAAACCTCCAATTCGCCATCGCTGCAGATTCAGATAACACTGCGCTTATTGAGCGCATTGAATTGGAGAAAGCGAAGCGGGCAGTCAAGCAACCAACTCTACCTTCGAGCATCGGCTTAGAATTAGCGACCAACCCCTTTCTTCGCTGCAATGAGCCAAAACTCCAAGCAAGCACGCAGGCACAATCAGGCAGGACCTCTCGTAATGAAACCGAGGTATTCGCCGCACTTCGCGCCTGGAAGGACTCGTTCTAATATTTCATTCTCAGCACTATCAACGAATTCATACATTTACACACATCTCAGGCACCTGTATTGCGAACTCTAACTAGAAATACTGTAATTATTCTGCTTCCATTATTCCTCGTGGCCTGTCAAAACTTACAGCCATTGGAAGCGCCCGTCGCCAAACCCGAAACTGCGACGCCTTTGGAAATTTCACAAAACGCTGAAACAACACGCGACAACTTAGAATATCTCAATGAAGCCTCTACCCTAGTAAGCGATTCCGACATGGGCTACAAAAATCTTTGGAATAGAATTCGGGGCGGCTTTCAACTACAGGCTCATTACTCTCATCCAAATGTGGCACGATACATTCAAAACTATTCGACTCAACAACGCTATTTCGACCTGCTACAAAATCGATCCTCACCTTTCTTATTTGAGATAGTTGAAGAAATTGAACGTCGCGGATTACCCTTGGAATTCGCACTACTACCCATGGTGGAAAGCACCTATAACCCCAACGCCTATTCGAGGGAACATGCGGTCGGCCTATGGCAGTTTGTTGGAGCTACAGGCTCGAGCTTTGGCTTGCAGCAGGACTGGTGGTTCGATGGCCGCAGAGATCCTGTAGCCTCAACTAAAGCGGCCTTAGACTACATGGAGCAACTGTATAAGCAATTCGACGAGGACTGGTTACTCGCCATCGCAGCCTATAACACAGGAGATGGAAACCTGCGCCGAGCTATTCGCCGCAGCGAAGAGGATGAAATAGATTTCTGGACTCTTAATTTACCTGGGGAGACAGAGGCGCATGTGCCAAAGCTACTCGCTCTCTCAGCCATCATCGCTGACAACGAAGCTTGGAACATCGAATTACTCCCGCTTAACAACGAGCCTACCCTCCGCTCCGTCCAAGTCGGGACGCAGATAGATCTCTCTCAGGCTGCCAAGTTAGCCGAGATTGAGTACCAAGAACTACGCACACTGAACCCGGGTTACCTGCAGTGGGCGACTCACCCAGATCAACCACAGGCTATGCTTCTTCCTCTCAAAAATGCAGCGCTGCTTGAAAGTGCCCTAACAAGCATTGATAAGCGCGATCTTCTGACTTGGGACCGATATGAGATACGGCCTGGTGATACCCTGGGCGCAATTGCACGAAGACTGAACACACGGGTCGACATACTACAGACGTTCAATTCCTTGGCAGGAAGCAACATCAGAGCCGGTGAATCCTTATTGATTCCCCGTACAAATGATCCCGAGCTATTGGCTTCTGCGCCACGAGTACAAAGAGAGAGAGAGAGCCAAGTTCCTCAACTGCCTGCCCAGTACAAGGTGAGAAGTGGAGATAACCTCTGGCGGATCGCGAGACGATTCCAACTACGCTCAGCCGAGATCGCAGCGTGGAATCAAATACCTCTAGACGAATTGCTACAGCCAGGGCAAGTTTTAGACTTACGCTACGCGCTTGAAGACAAGAATGAAGAGTCTGTAGTTCAGAAAATCGATAACGCCGCCTTCTATAGTGTAAGACGTGGCGATAGCATGGACGCCATAGCTAAGCGCTTCGACATTGACTTGCAAAAATTACTGCAATGGAATGAGCTTGGCATTGACGAATTAATCTTCCCCGGGCAAGAGCTTCAAGTGATTCCGGGGAGCCTAGGAAACTAGCAAGTATGACAGATAACTTAAGCACCAGCGTTGCACAAAAAGAGTTTTTCGGTCATCCGCGCGGCCTGGTTATTTGCTTCCTAACTGAAATGTGGGAACGCTTCAGTTATTATGGAATGCGCGCCCTGTTAATTTTCTATTTAACCCAGCACTTCCTCTTTTCTGACCAATCTGCCTCTAGCATCTATGCTGCCTACATATCACTCGTCTATATAACACCGGTTATTGGGGGAGTTGTAGCAGACCGTTACCTCGGCCCCGTTAAGGCCGTCATTCTCGGATCAATACTACTCGTTGCCGGCCACCTAGGCATGGCCATCGAAGGCTCTCAGGCTATAGAAATTGCCGTAGCTGGTGAGACGCTAATAGAGCGCGACCCATTTTATCTCCAAGTATTCTATTTTTCTCTCGGACTAATCATCATGGGTGTAGGCTTCTTGAAAGCCAATATCTCTACCCTAGTAGGCTCCATGTACGAACGGGAGGATCCCCGACGCGATGGAGCATTCACTCTGTTCTATATGGGCATCAATGCAGGATCATTTTTGGGCGCAATAATCTGCGGCCTGTTATTACAGTACAAAGGCTTCAGCTGGGGCTTCGGCGCAGCCGGCATCGGCATGCTATTTGGCCTAGTTGTGTTCTTAAAAGGACACCATCTATTTGGAGATGCGGGCAAACCAAAAGATCCTGTAGCTCTGCAACAGAAGATCTTGCCAGGGCTTAGCCGCGAAATGATTGTCTACATACTAGCCTTCGTTGGCGTACTGGTATGCTGGCAATTGATGCAAGCACCGCCCCTTGTAGGCGGGCTGGTTGGCGCCACACTTGTGATCATGACCCTGACTGTTGTTGTCTACGCATTCACCAAGTGTGAGCCTATAGACAGAAATAGAATGCTAGTCTGTCTGTTCTTAATGAGTTATCAGATCATCTTCTGGTCACTCTGGGAACAGACCGGTAGCTCACTAAACTTGATGGCTGACCGAAACGTAGATCGCATCGTCTTCGGCCTAGAACTACCCGCTGCGATGTTTCAATCGGTTAATGCCTTCTTTATTATCACTCTCGCTCCCGTCTTCAATATTGCCTGGCTCTACCTGAACCATCGCGGCTGGGAGCCAAGTACGCCTACAAAATTTGCCCTTGCGCTCATGCAACTAGGGCTAGGCTTCTTATTCTTAGTATATGGCGCATCTACGGCAACCGACCCCACTCAGATCGCGCTAATCTGGTTGATCCTACTGTATCTACTGCACACCACAGCGGAGCTATGCATATCTCCGGTTGGCCTTTCCATGACGACAAAACTCTCTGTACCAAGTGTCGTCGGCATGATGATGGGCTGCTGGTTTCTAGCCATGGCTGGAGGGAACTATATTTCCGGCACTATTGCTGCCATGACCGGTTCCGATACTATCGGTGGAGAGGTTGTAGACCCAGCGGCCGCTCTGGCGAATTATATGGATGTCTATTACACCGCAGGTGTCTACAGTATCGGCATCGGTGTGTTGGCATTGCTTATATCACCGATATTGAAACGCCTTATGCATGGCATTAAGTGATTTATGCCTTTATTCGCTGCTAAAGTAGCCCTCGTGCTAGATAACGCATAGGCATGGGTAATCCCCTCAAAATGCAGTAAAATAGCGCCATAAAAACCAGCTAAAACAGGATAAAAGCATGGGTTATCTAACAGGAAAGAAGTACTTGATTCTTGGAGTTGCGAGCAAGCTCTCCATCGCCTCGGGCATCGCCGAAGCGATGCATCGTGAGGGCGCCGAATTGGCGTTTACCTATCAGAATGAAAAACTAAAAGAGCGCGTTCTCAAATTCGCGCAAGCTTGGGGTTCGGATTTGGTTTATCCCTGCGATGTCGCCAAAGACGAAGAGATCGCCGACCTGTTCACAGAACTCGGCAAGAGCTGGGATGGCCTAGATGGAATCGTTCACTGTCTTGCATTCGCTCCCGGCAATGAGCTCGACGGAAACTATGTAGATGTAACGACGCGAGAGGGATTCTTGATGGCTCACGAAATCAGCTCCTATAGCTTCGTTGCTCTCGCACAAGCGGGCAAGTCGATGATGGCTGGCAGAAACGGCTCACTGCTTACTTTGAGCTATCTAGGAGCCGTGCGCAGCCTTCCTAACTACAATGTCATGGGTTTAGCGAAAGCCAGCTTAGAAGCCAACGTACGTTATATGGCAGCAAGCCTTGGGCCCGAAGGTACTAGAGTGAATGCTATTTCGGCAGGGCCGATAAAGACCCTCGCCGCTGCCGGCATTAAAAGCTTTAGGAAAATGCTTAAGCATAATGCGCAGCAAACCCCTCTGCGCAGGAACGTTACTATTAGCGAAGTGGGAAATGCCGCGAGCTTTCTTTGCTCCGACCTAGCATCAGGGATAAGTGGTGAGATTCTCTACGTTGATGGCGGCTTCAATACTACAGCAATGGGCTCGCTCAACGATCTAGAGCCAGAAGGAGAATAGCCGCTTAGAGCGGCTGTTCGTCTAGAATGCGTGACTTGATGTCCGCATTCTCTTCAAGGTTACTCATATAAGCTTGGAAGTCGCTATTCCCTAAGTCCGAGATCATAGAACTAACCATGTTTTCTCGTTCTTCCTGCGCAAGCGAAGCTATAGAGCCTGCATTGATAGCATTCAGCTCAACGATGACTGCTGTGTCATTGCTCAGTATTAGACTGTCATAGGCAGGCACACTCCCAGCAGCGTCTAGAGACATAGCAAACACCCGCGTCAGAATCTCTCTATTAACACTGGCGGCGGCCCTATTAGCGCCTTCCTCTGTTAGCCATGCTAATTGATTGTCAGCCAAGAGCTGGTCAACAGATTCATTATTTTCTATGTTAGTCAAAAGCTGATCAGCAAGGCTCTGAACTGCCTCGCGCTCCATCTCGGTACGAATTATTACCGCTATCTCTGGCTCGACATCCTCTAGCGGAAGAACAGTAGCCTCGTTTAAAACTTCCACATTCAACACTACAGCCTGTGAACTGCTCAGCTCAATCACTTCACTGTTGTTTCCCTCAAGCAACACTTCCTCTGAAAATGCTGCGCTAATGAGTGCCTGGTTAGAGAAAATACCACTTCCTCCGGCTCGACTGAAAGCGCCACTAGTGAGCACTTCCAACCCAAGCTCCTCTGAAATTGTCTCTAAGTTTCCCGTCTCAAACGCCAGATTAGAAAGGTCTCCCAAGCGCTCGGCATAAATCAATTCTACTTCTGAACTCTTTAATTCTCGCTCGATGCGTTCGGCCACTTCTTCATAGCTCTGAAATACGTTTTCTGAATCCTCTGTGAGCATCACAATGTGAACACCAAAATCCGAGACTACAGGGCCCGAAACTTCACCCACTGATAAGATTTCCAGAACCTCTTCGATGGCGACAGGAAAAGCCGTACCATCGCTATAGCCAATATCTCCACCCTCTTGTGCAGACACAGTGTCGGTAGACATATCCAGTGCTACCGCTGCGAAGTCCTCCCCCGCATCAATGCGCTGCTTGGCCGTAGCGGCCATCTCCAGAGCCTGATCTTCGCTGAGATCACCCCCAACTTCGAAAAGTATGTGGGAGGCGCGCTTCTCAGCGGAACCTTCAAAGGCAGACCTCTCTGTTTCATACTGGGCTTGAACGGCACCTTCATCGAGTGCAATCTCATTTGAGATCGTGTTCTTGTCTAATAACACATAAGCCACCGAGACAGTTTCGGGCTGTGTAAAGTCTTCCTGATTTCCTTCATAGTAGTCTTGAATCTGAGTATCTGAGATAGGCGTACCAAGAGTACGAGTGCCTAAAGGAATGGAGAGGTAGCGAAAGTCGCGGGTCTGAGCCGAAAGACTGGCTATTCGTTCTAGCTCTAAGTCTGTAACAAAGGCCGAACTACTGTAAGCGTTAGCAAGCTGTGACAGTAACATCTGCTGCTGCAAGGTTTCCCTATAGATAGGTACGCTAAACCCCTGACTAGCCATAGTCCGCACGGCTAAATCGGCATTGAAAACACCGTTAATCTGGAACTGAGGATTCTCTATAATCGAGCGATCAACGCGATTGCTGGACACCGCCATGCCGGTGTTCTGAGCCGATTGCCTTAATAACACCTCTTCTAATATCTGCGACAGAGCGATCTGCTCAAGTAGACTCTGATCTAGGGAGTCGGCACTTCCTCCAATCGAATTCAATAGATTCTGCGTGCTCACCTGTAGCTGGGCTTCTGTTACTTCCTCACCATTGATCTCAGCGATTGGCGGCGATGTTATGAAGCCATTCATGATCGAATCCACTCCAAAAAGGGCAAAGATCGCCACGATGAAGCCGATGATGACCTTGGCTATCACACCCTGTGAATTGTCACGTATATCTTGCAGCATATTTGTTCCTAAATCCGCTAAATCGCTAATCCATACTCCTCAAAAGAAGAGGAAGTAATGTCACTCATAAACCAAAAAAGGCGCATCATAGATGCGCCCTACCTTTCTATTGGGAACCACCTGGGAAATCAGTCTCTCAATCCCATTCAATATGATCCGTAGCTAGTTAATTAAGAGCAGCGAATCTACATCAGCTGAGCAATCTCGGCTTAATTATTGAACTTGCAGTCCAATCAACTCAACTAAGAGTTAACAGAATCCTTAAGTGCTTTACCTGCTTTAAAGCTAGGTACACGAGCCGCCTTAATTTGAATTGGCTCGCCAGTTTGGGGGTTACGACCAGTCCTAGCCGCTCTGTGCTTAGTCGCAAAAGTTCCAAAACCAACCAGTACAACCGGGTCTTCTTTCTTTAAAGAATCCGTAATTGCGTCAATCATTGCATCGATTGCACGGCCAGCAGCAGCTTTAGGAAGATCCGCACTAGCGGCAACAGCATCTATTAATTCTGATTTATTCACGTTATCCCCTTTTTCTAAATTTAAGTGATTTTCTAATCTATGAACGCCTAAAAAATGCTGGTGTACTCAACCCAAAACTGCTGACCAAAATACACAAATTCTAAGCTCTGGCTTAATCTAATTCTTTACCCAAAAATATGACGTAAACCCAGCGTAATACCTAGTCTTTATACCAATTGCGTGAAAGCCATGTCAACAGGAAACATGCGGCATCAATGGGTATTTATGTGCTTCTCATCACTACTTTTATCCTTATCTTCTTGCTTTGCTTCTTTATCTGGTGATGCTTTTTTGCCATCACTTAAAGCAGTCGGTTGATACTGAAGCGCATGCTCTAAAACTTGATCGATCCAGCGAACAGGAATGATATCCAAATCCGCTTTGATATTATCTGGGATTTCCTTTAAGTCTCTCTCATTATCGGCAGGAATTATCACAGTTTTAATATTTCCTCGATGAGCCGCAAGCAACTTTTCCTTCAGACCACCTATCTTCAGCACCTGCCCTCTTAATGTGATCTCTCCCGTCATCGCCACGTCAGCGCGAACAGGAATCGAGGTCAGCACCGATACTAGAGCCGTGCACATGCCAACGCCGGCACTAGGGCCATCTTTGGGAGTAGCCCCTTCAGGCACGTGTATATGGAGATCGCATTTCTCATGGAAATTGGTAGCCAGGCCTAGCGACTCCGCCCGGCTCCTAACCACGGTCAAAGCAGCCTGAATCGACTCTAACATTACGTCGCCTAGAGAGCCTGTCCTAGTGGTTTTGCCCTTACCATCAACAGCCGCTGCCTCTATAGTTAGCAACTCGCCGCCTACAGAAGTCCAAGCCAATCCGTTAACCTGACCGATCAGATTGTCTTCTTCCGCCTGGCCGTAGTCATATTTACGGACGCCAGAATAATCTTCTAATTCCGCGGAAGTGAGGTTTATCGCCTCGGCATCGCTCTCCAAAGAATTCTCTTTAACTACCTTGCGGCAAATTTTGGCTATTTCTCGTTCCAGGCCACGAACTCCAGCCTCACGCGTGTAATAACGAACCAAGTCACGAATAGGCTCTGTAGTGAAAGTTAATTCCTTATCTTTAACACCGTTATTCTTCTTCTGCTTCGGAATCAGATAGCGCTCGGCGATACTTATTTTCTCTTCCTCTGTATATCCGGGAATCCGAATCACTTCCATGCGATCCAGAAGCGCTTCAGGAATGTTCATGCTATTGGAGGTACACACAAACATAACCTCCGAGAGATCGTAATCCACCTCAAGATAGTGATCATTGAAGCTGTGGTTTTGTTCTGGGTCTAACACTTCCAACAAAGCAGAAGCAGGATCACCACGGTTATCCATCCCCATCTTGTCGATTTCGTCTAGTAAAAACAGTGGGTTCTTGACGCCAACCTTTGATAATTTCTGCACTAATTTGCCAGGCAATGAGCCTATATAGGTTTTTCTATGGCCTCTAATCTCTGCCTCGTCACGAACGCCACCAAGCGCCATGCGCACAAACTTCCTATTCGTCGCCCTTGCTATGGATTCCCCTAGAGAGGTCTTACCCACGCCTGGCGGCCCCACTAAACAGAGTATTGGGCCTTTTAGTTTCTTTACGCGCTTCTGCACGGCGAGATATTCGAGAATTCGCTCCTTAACTTCCTTGAGGCCATAGTGGTCAGTCTCGAGAATTTCCTCGGCCTTAACCAAATCCATTCGGACTTTGGAGCGCTTCTTCCAAGGAATGCTTACCATCCAATCAAGATAGGTGCGCACCACAGAAGCTTCCGATGACATAGGCGACATCTGCTTCAACTTATTTAATTCCGAGACTGCCTTCTCTTTTGCCTCTTTGGGCATGCCCGCATCATCGATACGGGATTTAAGCTCCTCCGTCTCGTTCGGGACATCATCCATTTCACCCATTTCTTTCTGGATGGCCTTCATCTGCTCGTTCAGATAATACTCTCGTTGACTCTTCTCCATCTGCTTCTTAACGCGGCCACGGATGCGCTTTTCTACTTGGAACAGATCGATCTCTGACTCGATCAACGCCATAAGGTGTTCGATTCGTGCCTGCAGGCTAACTAACTCGAGCAGGTTCTGCTTTTCCGCGAGTTGCAGAGTCATGTGGTTCGCGATGGTGTCGACTAAACGCCCAGGCTCATCGATGCTGGAGATAGAGGTCATTACCTCTGGTGGTATCTTCTTACTGAGTTGCACATACTGCTCAAACTGTGAAAGCAGAGAGCGAATCATGAGTTCAGACTCTTTCTCGGGAACTGGGTCCGTATTGAGAACTAGAATCTCGGCGCGAAAGTGATCCGCATCGAAGCTAACGTTACGCAATTGAGCCCTATCCAACCCTTCGACAAGTACCTTGACCGTGCCGTCCGGCAAGCGAATCAGCTGCAAGATCGTAGCGACTGTACCGATCTGATACAGGTCATCGGCCGCAGGCTCATCGTCGGAGGCATTCTTCTGCGCTACCAACAAAACCTGCTTGTCGCTCGCCATGGCAATTTCCAAGGCTTTGATGGATTTCGGCCTGCCGACGAATAGCGGCTGAACGATCTGCGGATAGACCACTACATCTCGCAGTGGCAGTAATGGGAATGGTGTATTGCTGGGATCGTCCGGGGATATCGTCATATACAGCTCTAATGTTATGTGGACGCGCCTAACTGATGCGCACTAAAGGTGATTGCTGGCCTTTGAGCCTACATCCAGAGATGGTGTCAGAGCCTGAAAAATCAAGGCTCCGACAGAACTTTATCAGCTATTTTCATCTGCAGCAGATTTGCTCTGCTGCTCAACATTCTCATACATTAACAAGGGTTCTGATTCACCCTCGATCACCGCTGCATCGATAATGACCTTGCTGACTTTGTCCAGTGAGGGAATCTTGTACATCGAATCCAACAATACTGTTTCCATGATGGAGCGTAGTCCACGAGCGCCTGTCTTTCGTTCCTTCGCTTTCCTCGCGATAGCACGAAGCGCATCATCGCGGAATTGAATCTCCACGCCTTCCATTTCAAACAATTGGGCATACTGCTTAGTTAATGAGTTCTTCGGCTCACGGATGATTCGCACCATCGCGTCCAGATCCAACTCATCGAGGGTAGCAATCATTGGCAAGCGACCGACGAATTCCGGTATAAGGCCGTACTTCACCAAGTCTTCCGGCTCCACGCTACGCAGCGTCTCCCCGACCTTGTTCTCTTCTTCCTTAGATCTCACTTCTGCTGAAAAGCCGATACCGCTCTTATCAGAACGATCTCGAATAATCCGATCTAAGCCTGCGAAAGCACCGCCACAAATAAACAAAATATTTGCCGTATCGACTTGCAGAAATTCTTGCTGTGGGTGCTTACGACCACCCTGCGGCGGAACGGAGGCAACTGTGCCCTCGATTAGCTTCAGCAATGCCTGCTGTACACCCTCGCCTGAAACATCTCGCGTGATGGAGGGATTGTCTGACTTGCGGGAAATCTTGTCGATCTCATCGATATAGACAATACCTATCTGAGCTTTCTCTACATCGTAATCGCATTTTTGTAACAACTTCTGAATGATGTTCTCGACATCTTCGCCTACGTAGCCGGCCTCAGTGAGCGTTGTCGCATCGGCGATAGTAAAGGGAACATCCAGTAGACGCGCCAAGGTCTCTGCCAGCAGGGTCTTACCCGTACCAGTAGGACCAACCATCAAGATATTACTCTTGCTTAGCTCAACCTCACCATTGGATTTTGCGTAATTCAGACGTTTATAGTGGTTATAAACTGCTACGGCGAGCACCTTCTTGGCACTTTCCTGCCCAATAACATACTCATCCAGCGTGTTTTTGATTTCTTCGGGAATTGGGAGCTTACGGTCAGTAGTTTCGGTGCCCTTTTCCTGAATTTCTTCGCGGATGATGTCGTTACATAAATCAACGCACTCATCACACACGAACACCGATGGGCCCGCAATGAGTTTGCGAACCTCGTGCTGACTCTTACCGCAAAACGAGCAATACAGCAATTTGCCGTTATCGTCGCCCTTATTAAAGTTATCGTCTGACATCTAAACTACAACCTAAAATCTAAAACTTTGGCTAGAGGTCTAAATAGCGGACTTCTAGGCTTTGACCGGGATTTCTATCATGCCACCCCCGGAACCTGAGTGCGAATCTGTGACTAGCGAACACTTGGCTTGCTGCATGCCCTCTAAAATGGCGACATCCGAGTGGAAATGCAAGCCCATAGGACCATTACGGCCGTTTTACACGCTTTCTATAGCTTTATTATCTACTCTTCGTCGAATTACTTTATCCACCAAGCCATATTCCTGTGCTTCATCGGCGCTCATGAAATTGTCTCGTTCCGTATCCTTCGCAATAGCCTCGACAGACTTGCCGGTATGATGGGCAAGTAAATCATTAAGACTATGCCGCAACTTAATGATTTCATTGGCTTGAATCTCAATATCTGATGCCTGCCCTTGAGCTCCGCCACTGGGCTGATGAATCATCATCCGCGAATGAGGCAGCGCTAAGCGCTTACCTTTCGCCCCACCAGCCAACAACATTGCCCCCATACTGGCCGCCTGCCCAATACACATTGTGCTTACTTCCGGCTTAATAAACTGCATCGTATCGTAAATCGATAATCCAGCCGTAACCGAGCCGCCAGGAGAGTTGATATATAAGTGTATGTCTTTATCTGGATTCTCAGATTCTAAGAACAACATCTGCGCGACAACTAAATTGGCCATGTGATCTTCCACCTGGCCGGTCATGAATATCACCCTATCCTTTAACAGCCTAGAATAAATGTCGTAGGAGCGTTCACCACGAGCCGTTTGCTCGACAACCATAGGTACAAGAGCCGCTGCGGGTTTAATAATGTTTGACATGTATCCCAGTCCTTTTGATGCTGGTCAATAATACCGACCAACTAATAGCAATTAAATTACAATTTTGAAACTGCTTACTAGGCAGCAGGCTCTGCACCTTCGTCTGACTGCTCTTTCGGTTCTGGCTGTATAACTTCCTGATAGCCCACTTGCTTATCACTAACATCCGACTGCTCAATCACATAGTCGAACACTTGATCTTCGAGGACGCTGGACTCAATCGTTGCTAGTTGCTCTTGATTGCCGTAATACCAGTTGATTACATCGTCTGGTGACTCATAAGTCGACGCTAGCTCCTCAATCGACTCGCGCACCTTCGCTGGATCTGCCTTCAATTCCTGCTGCTGAATAACTTCGCCCAACACCAAACCTAACAGGACACGCCTAGCAGCCTGCTCTTTAAACAGATCGTCAGGCAGCATACTGGCATCGATATTTTGCCCACCGCCAAATTGCTGCATAGCCTGTTGCCTGAGCTGCTCAATCTCCCCACCAACTAAGGCATCGGGGATCTCTGCATCTACAGCCTCGATAAGGCCGTCCATGATCTTGTTCTTGAGCTTATTTCGACTCGCCGTCTTCAATTCGCGGCGCATATTATTGGTCACTTCCTCACGGAAGGCCTCATTCCCACCCTCTTCGACGCCGAAGCTCTTGTAGAATTCCTCATCTACAGTAGGCAAGACCTGCTCGCTAACAGAATTCAGCGTGATATCGAATGCGACCTCTTTACCAGCGAGCTCCGCATTCTGATATTCCTCAGGGAAACTTAAATCCAGAGTAAACGTATCTCCGGCTGACTTGCCCTCTATTCCAGATTCGAATCCCGGAATCATCCGCTCAGACCCAAGAACCAAGTTCGTTCCTTGTGCACTGCCACCCTCAAACTCTTCACCGTCACGACGGCCGAGGTAGTCAATATTAACCATATCCTCTGTAGCTGCAGCCCTCTCGCACACTTCCCAAGTCTGTCTCTGCTTACGCAGGGTATCTATCATCTCATCGATATCAGCCTCAGAAATTTCTGCGCCCAGGCGCTCTGCTTTGATCTTCGAAAAGTCCGGCAATGTTATCTCGGGATAAACCTGAAACGTCGCCACAAATTCTAGATCCTGGCCCTCATCTAGATTCTTTGGGTCTATATTGGGCTGACCAGCGGGCTTCAAGCTTTCCTGATCGATAGCCTCGTAGTAGGACTGGCTCATCATTTCGCCAACCACTTCCTGCCTTACACCAGCTCCAAACTTGCTCTTGATGACCTTGTAGGGGACCTTGCCTTTTCGAAAGCCATCTAGCTTTACGTTCCTAGCAGCCTCCTGCAGCCGCGTATTAACAGCACTATCGACTTTCTCGCTAGGAATAGCGACGGTCATTTTTCTTTCTAAGCCTTGGGTAGTTTCAACGGAAACCTGCATGTATAAACCTCATCATCTCCAAGCGAAAAACTTGGAATTTTTAATATCAAACAGTATCGAGATAGTTACTGAATTAATCTGGATAGTGATTCGCGATAGCCGGATAGCCTGATTGTGCAAGCTATTGATTTTAGGACTTTTCAAGAAGCCAACGGGCTATCGCCAGCCCGCAAAGTGCGGGATTTTCCCACATCGAAAACTCAGATTCAATGGGAGAATATGGGCCCGAAGCTGGTAAAATCAACGGGCAATTTTATAATCCGAATAAGTGCTGCAATATTCCCCTTCTTCAACTCCCTATTGGCTCAATCCATGATAAGCAAGTCTGAAATAGGTGGCGTCATTTTAGCTGGCGGCAAAGCTTCGAGAATGGACTTCCGCGACAAGGCTTTAGAGCCCCTGCACGGTAAGCCATTACTAGAACACGTAGTCAGCAAGGCCGCCCCTCAAGTTAGTCAATTGATACTGAGCGTTAATCACAATATTGAGAAATATCAATCATTTGGCTTGCCCACAGTAAGCGATCGTGATGCAAGCTATGCTGGCCCTTTGCTGGGGATTTTAAGCGCGATGCATTGGTTTCAAAGCCCGCAGGCCGACAGAAGTATTCACTATCTTGCCTGCTTCCCAGGGGACGTTCCTGAATTTCCGCAAGATGTGGTGGCCCAATTGACGGTGGAAATGAGCAAAAAAGCTGTCACAGCTTCCTACATCTACCACCACAATCAGATTCAGCCCCTGTTCTCTCTTTGGAGCCTTGAGCTAATCCATCAAATTGAAGAAGCAGTCGCTGCCGGCTTATATGGGCCAAAATTACTCTTCGACTCTTTCAGGGCGATTGCTGTGCATTGTGAGGATAACTCCCCCGGTACGTTCTGCAATATCAACAGCCTAGAAGATTTGAATGCTGCAGAATCGCTTCTAACCAGCAAATAGTTCGCTTAGTTGCATAAAATTTGCTCAATAGAAATATTTTCACTGTTTAGAAGAGCGCTGTATCTCCTTGTTTATTATTGAGAAAACAGAGGTGTTGATTTTCTAAAAGAGCTTCTATCTTATTGTTTTTAAAGCTTTATCGATTTTTTTGTGAGGCTGAAACCGAATCGTGCACTGATGCAAATGGCATATTATTTGCGCCCTAGCAAATACCTAAATCTGTGATTATCGTGTCACTACTCGTTAGCTTGGGGTTGTTTGCCGGCAGACTGATCGGGGCCGATTCTCGAATCGGCTGCAACCCCGAGCTAACGGAGACCAATGTAAATTGCTCTTTTCATCTATCCACGGAGATGGGTATACTCATTCAAAATAATTATAAGAGAAATCCTCGGCACGATGTCTGACAACCGACACAAAGACAATTCCCAAACGCCCGCTCCGGACCGCAGCGAAAGGATATTCAGCGAGCAAGATCTTTGGTACTTCAAAATCCGTGAGGGTGATGAGGTAGGTCCTTTTAGATACCGCAGTGAAGCGCAAAGCAATCTCGAAAGCTTCATGGAACAACTCAAAGCTCAATTGAAGTAGGCCTTGCTCAAACACTCCTCGCCGTCCCCGCTTAGCTAGTTTGAAACTGTCGCATCTGCCGGCACCGTGCGTTACACTTCGATTAGTATTTTGCATGGCAACAACTCCAATGAATTCATCCACCAATACGCAGCGAGCCATAACTATCGGCTATGGCCCCGGCTATGCCAAGAGCGAAGTCTGGAATGATTTAAAATCAAAACTTATCATTCCTACAGAAATTGTTTCTATAACGGCAGCACAGCGATACAACCCCGCCCTCATATTGCTGGACCATCATTTGGTTCGCGAAATGGATTATGGGAAGTGGGTAGAAAAATTTCCTGACGCGATCTTCCTTTGCACCGAATCTATGGATGTGAACGCCGATCTAGTCCTGACCAATAGCCTACCCTATCGACAAACTTGCAAGCTGTTAGAAATGGCATGTTACCAGTGGGTACTGAAGAGCGAGAAAAACGAACGCGAGAGAAAGCGCGATACGAGCTTCCGCTATCTTAACAAACTAGCCGACATCAGCATCTCACTTTCAGCTGAAGATGATCTGATGACGCTACTTCGCAAAATTTTGAATGAGGGGCAAAACATTGCCTGTTGCGATGCCGCATCGCTTTTTCTAATTAGTGAAATAAATGACCATGAGCGCGACTTAGTATTTAGGCTCACCCAGAATGACTCAATGGAATTCCCCTTTGAGGAGCTACGCTTTCCCTTAGATGATTCTTCTATAGCCGGCTACGTTGCGCACACCGATACCGAGCTCAATATCCCTGACGCCTATCAACTATCTCGAGATGTGCCCTACAAGTTCAACCGATCATTCGATCAGAAAACCGGTTATCGAACCAAGTCGATTCTTGCCATTCCATTGGCTAACAAACAGAAAGAAGTCATCGGTGTACTACAGTTTATTAACCGAAAAAAAGCGCGCTCGTTGAAGGTGTCCGATGAAAAATCGGCGCTAGCCTACACACTGCCTTTCGATAGCGACATCAATGTATTGTTGCAAGCACTTGCCAGCCAAGCCGGTATCGCAATTGAGAACACGATACTTCAGAATGATATCAAGGCCTTGTTTGAGGGCTTCGTAAATGCCTCAGTATCCGCGATAGAACAACGAGACCCGACTACCAGTGGTCACTCATTTCGTGTTGCTGACCTCTGTGTAGATCTTGCTACATCGGTATCATCCTCCAATCTAACCAGAATGCGTAACGTGCATTTCACAGACCCCGAGGTGCGAGAATTAAAATACGCGGCTTTACTACATGACTTCGGCAAGGTTGGTGTTCGTGAATCAGTTCTTGTTAAAGAGAAGAAGTTAACGGCTGGAAGCCTTGAAAGCATTCAATACAGAATTTGGCTTGCTCAGGAAAGACTACGCACGATAGCACTTCGCAAACAGCTCGCAATGTATCGCGCAGGAAATCCAATCGAATCTGAATTACAGCTTATCAATGCCCAGGCAGAAGCAGACATTCAGCTACTCAACGAATTCTTTACAACCATTGTCGAAGCCAATGAACCGAGCATTCTAAAAGAAGATAACAAAGAGATGCTGGACAAGATTAGTGGCTACAATTTTGAAGCGCTGGATAGTGAACTACAGATCATCACCGAAGACGAATTCAATCTTCTGTCGATCAAAAAAGGTAGCCTCTCTCCCAGCGAGCGAGAGGAAATTGAGTCCCACGTGGTGCACACAAAAAACTTTCTCAATCATATCCCCTGGACGAAGGAATTTCAGAATGTTCCTACAATTGCAGGAGCGCATCACGAGAAGCTAGATGGAAGCGGTTATCCCTACGGCATGACTGCAGATCAAATCCCACTGCCGTCCAAGATAATGACTGTCTGTGACATCTTCGATGCGCTCACCGCCTCAGACAGGCCCTACAAACGCGCTATGGGCCTGGAGAAGGCTCTAGATATATTGCAAATAGAATCGAAACAGGGTTTCTTGGACAAAGATCTTGTACAAATATTTATCGACGCAAAGATTTATAAATGCATCGAGAGCAAGGTGTATTCATCTGCCAATACTTCTACCGGCGCGAGCAATCATCCCTGCGCCCACGACCTGCAGGAGCACAACTGAGCTACTAAGGGGTTTTCAGCGCTGTAACGCTACTGCTATACATTTTATGTGATTACTATCACTGTTGATTCGACTACTTTAATAGACACTGATTGGGATGGATTAGCAGCAGCAAGCAGATTAGAATTACAGTATGTTTTTTATAGTCGATATAGTTATTAACTATGCCAATATTCAAAAACACAGTAGCTTTAGAAGCATGCCCTGCGAAGACAGCAGAGTCTGTAAGCTATGGAGTCACTTTTGCTGTGCTGGGCTGGCTGCTTGTCAGCAACTATTCTGGACTAGGCAATGCAGAATTAGCCGTGCCGACCCTTGCTAACA
>Ga0316189_10000608_pt1 | contig 35754 bp, 30 predicted proteins | sample LowCovwburrow_MG_FD_204930 | JGI IMG/M metagenome (GOLD analysis project Ga0316189, IMG submission 204930) | Coastal sediment microbial communities from Maine, United States - Lowes Cove worm burrow | ecosystem: Environmental > Aquatic > Marine > Coastal > Sediment | place: USA: Maine...
GATCCTTTGAATTCACAAAAGGGGATATCCAGAAAATGGTGCTTTCACTATAATATCGGTTATAGTAACAAACCATTAGCGGACTTTTGCCATGTTGTTTATGCAACATTGGGGTTTAGAGCGTGGGGTGAAGATAGAATCGACCCTTTGCCCTGAGCCCTCTGTCAACCGCCTTCTGTCATCTGATTGAAAGGAATTATAATGCAACTTGTTGCTAAGACTTCCGCACCTGATTTCAAGCAAAAACCTTTGCCTCCCGGACGCATTAAAATCACTCGGGCGCTGAAATCGCTGCTTGAACAAAAAGAGTTCAGTGCCATCACCACTGCCGAAATCGCAAGAAAAGCCGGCGTCACCGATGCCCTTATTTACAAGTACTTTAAGGACAAGCGCGATTTGCTCCACCAGATATTAAGTGAATATCTCGAACAATATCGCACCCAGATTACCCATGAGCTCAAAGGAATTGAGGGAACCCTCAACAAGCTTCGCAAGCTCATCTGGTCTCATATTAATGTGTATGCCACCAACCGGGTTTTTGCCAGAATACTTCTTATCGAAGTCAGAAACTATCCGGATTACTACAAAAGTGAAACTTATGGTCGGGTAAAAGAATATAGCGACATTGTATTACAAATCATTAAGGAAGGCATCCGCAACCGGGAAATTCGCGATGACCTGCCGCCCAAATTACTCAGGCATAGTATCCTCGGCAGCATTGAACAGGTTTGCCTTTCGGGAATCACCTTCGGCAAGAATATCGACTCCGATGTTCTTACCGAACAGCTTTGTGAATTTATTTTCAAAGGAATCAAAAAAGAAGTTGACTAGTTGATTAAGGTTAAAGGATTAGTAAAAGTATGGTTGATAGATTTACTGAGTGATTTGTTGATTAGGGTTAAAGGATGATATCGATTTAAACCAGTCAACTTAATCAACTCAATGAACTAAATAAACCGGAGGTTTTGCAGTATGGGAAAATGGATGAACGGATATCTCGAAAAGCTGGCCGCCAATCGCCGCGAAACCTCTGATGCCGGTGGCGCCCAACGCATTGAACTCCAGCACCAGTTGGGCAAACTCACTGCCAGGGAGAGAATCGAGTATCTTGCCGATCAGGATTCTTTTGAGGAGCTGGGATCACTGGTCAGGGAGTTTCGCTTCGGCCGGGAGGGGGAGGCCAAGCCGAGCCCATCGGATGGCGTAATCATGGGCCTGGCACGGGTCGATGGAAGACCTGTCATGGTGTATTCCATAGACTTCACGGTAATGTCCGGTTCGATCGGCGATCAGGGAATCTGGAAGATTGCGGAGCTGATCGAAATGGCCGGCATACAACAGATGCCTGTCATCGGCCTCTTCGACTCCGCCGGCTCAAGAATTGGCTTTAAAAACGGCTACGTCGGTTTAAACGGTATGGGCCGTTTGATGAGAAATTATTGTCTCTATTCAGGTGTCATCCCCCAAATAGCACTGGTTCTCGGACCTTGCACCGGACCCCTGGCACAGGTGCCGGTTTTGGCCGATTTTCTGATTATCAATGAGAAAACCGGATTTTTATGGTGGGGCGGTGATATCGCGTCGGATGACGCCGGGTGCGCTGAATTCCACATGGAAAAAAGCGGCCAGTGCGACCTGATTGCCGACAGCGATGAGCAGGCCATCGATATGGTCAAACAGATACTGCCGTTCATTCCCCAAAATTGCTGGGAGAAGCCGGCCGTCGCCAAGTCTACGGATGACCCTGAAAGAAGAGAAGAAGCCCTGCTCGATGTCATGCCCGATGACCCCAAGTTCACCTATGACATTCACGAAATCATCGATTTGATCGTGGACAACGGTGAATTTTTCGAGCTAAAAGCGGACTTCGCACCCAATTTAGTTACCGGTTTTGCCCGGTTCGATGGGATGGTTACCGGCATCGCCGCCAGCAATCCGGATGAACTCAGCGGTATCATGGAACCCGACGCCTCGGATAAGTACGATCGTTTTATCATGTTTCTAGATGCCTTTAACATTCCTTTGCTGACCCTATCAGATACGCCGGCTTACCCGCCCGGCGACAAATGGGAGCGCCGCGGCGTCATCCGGCATGGCGCCAAGAACCTGCACGGCTATTCCCACCTGACCAACCCAAAAGTAACCCTGGTGCTGAGACGCTCCTACGGCGGCTCGAATATTGTCATGGGCTGCAGCAAGATGGGTCCTGATTTCATCTATGGTTGGCCGACTGCGGAATTCGCTCCCACCGGACCCGAGTCCATTGTCCAGGCCGTTTTCCACAAGGAACTTGAAAAGGCCAGGCAAGATGACAATTATGATGAGGTCTATAATTTTTTTCTAAGCATCCTGAAGGAACACTTCAGCGTTATGACGATGGGCAAGATGTTCACCACCTACTACACGGTCCATGAAGTTATCGATCCGCGGGAAACCCGCTCCAGGATCGTCAAGGCGTTGCGGGCCTGTATCAACAAATGTGAAAAAATGCCGGAAAAGAGGCGCTTCATAAAACCGGCTTAAACGAAGAGAGGCTGGAGTAATGGAGTATTGGAGTAATGGAAAATTAAAATCAGAATATTAAATCCTTTTTTTTTATCAGCACTCCAATACTCCATGGTTAGATATCAATTAAAATCGAGTTTACTGAAAAATAAAAACAAGCAAACCAGATCAAATGAAGGAACCTAGCATGGGTAAACGAATGGATGAAGCCATTAAACGATATGCGGAGATCCAGCAGAAAAATCGCCTGGGCGGCGGCCTTAAACATATCGAAAGACAACATGGCCGGGGGAAGTTGACTGCCCGCGAGAGGATCGAGATCCTAATCGATCCGGGCAGCTTCAATGAGCTGGGTTCGTTTGTGGGCACAACCGGCAAACGCATCGACGGCCGCATACCGGAGGCACCCTGTGACGGCGCCATCGTCGGCACGGCCCGGGTAAATGGCCGCCTGATCATGATCCATGCCAGCGATTTTACGGTGTTGGGAGGATCCATCGGGGCCCAGCACCTCATCAAATTTGCCCGGCCCCTTGAAATGGCCGCCCAATGGGGCATTCCCATGGTTAATCTGCTGGACTCCTCAGGCGGCCGACTTGGATACGAGGATGTAGCCATGGCCGGCTTAGATTGGTATTTTCGACGCCAGTCCATGTATTCAGGTGTCATTCCCCAGATAACGATACTCATGGGGCCCTGCATCGCAGGTGGGGCCTATTTGCCGACGCTGTGTGACTTTCTGTTTATGAGCCGGGTCTCCGCCAACATGTGGCTCGGTGGTCCGCGGCAGACCATGGCGGCCACATCCGAGCAGTTCGACCGCAACGTCGGTGGGGCCGACTACCACATGCAGCTCACTGGAAGCTGTGATGTTGTTGGAGAAGACGATGAAGAAACCATCAAAAAATGCCGTGAATTGCTCTGCTACCTGCCGCAGAACTTCAGAGAAAAACCACCGCGATGGGAAAAAATCGATGACCCCCAACGGCAGGTCGGAGACCTGGTCGATCTGGTTCCCGATGAGTTTGATAAGACCTATGACATGCGCGACGTCATCAAAAGGCTGGTGGACGGCGGTGAATACTTTGAAATCAAAGATGAATATGCTAAAAACCTGGTTACCTGCTTTGGTAGATTTAACGGTAAAGTTGTCGGTCTGGTAGCGAACAACCCCAAATATCCGGGCAGCATCCTGGAAATCAACTCCTGCGACAAGTACTATCGGTTTCTGCAGGTCCTGGATGCCTACAATATCCCCCTGGTCAACCTAGTAGACACGCCGCCGGTGGTTCCCGGAGAAATGGAAGAATCCAGGGGATTGATCCGCCACATGGGCAAAATAGTAAACGTCTATGCCACGAGCACGGTGCCCAAAATCAGCATCGTTCTGCGTGAAGCCTATGCCGATGCCGGCAGCATGATATTGGGCGGTCTTAAAAGCATGGGCGCGGATCTGACTTACGCCTGGCCTATTGCCAGATTCGCCGTGGAAGCTTCAACGCTGGATTACCGTGAAGTTTACGGTAAAGGCATTGAGGTAGACGCTTATGAATCATACCTCAACCGCTCCAGAAAAAAAGTGGACGTTTATGACACCGCCCACAGTTGGACCGCCCAGGTAATAGATGAAATTATTCTGCCCGCTGATACCCGCAAAAAGATCATAGAAGCATTGGAGCTGACCGCAAATAAACACGAAGATTTGCCGCAGCAGGCCAAGAATCACGGAACATCGCCAACATGATTTAGTTCACCGCAGAGACGCAAAGCACGCAGAGTTGAACTTTTTTTATTTGCTGTTGAGAGGAGGGCAAATGAAAACTATTCGAAGCTTCTCTACAATAAAATTTTTAAAAACCAGCCCTGATAGCTTGGGTTTATTTCTTTTCGCCCTCTCAACGAAAAGAAATTAGAAAAAACCTTTGCGATCTCTGCGCCTCAAGCGGAGCGGGCGGTGTAAAACCACAAAGGAATTAGAGAAAAATGGCACCAAAAAGAGTAGAAGTCAGAGCACCGATGTCGGGAGTATTTTTTCGCAAACCGTCGCCCGACGCAGCCGTTTATGTCGAGATCGGCGATACGGTCAAAAAAAAACAGGTACTCGGGCTGCTGGAGACGATGAAAGTGTATCAGAAAATCAAATGCCCGGTAAACGGTGAAATTGTGGCGATTTTGCCCGAAAATGAAAGTCCGCTCAAAGATGATGAACTGATTTTTGTGATTGAGGTGAGCTGAGGTGTTTAGGCATGATTTCATCATGAAAGAAAGCCGGGTGTAAATCAAGACTGTTGGTGATTTAGCTTAAATTATCGAGGTGTCAGGTGTCAGTGTTCAGCCCAGCCGCCGGCCAAAAAAACGGCCGGTCTAATCGAAAATGAAGCTGAAGTTTCATAAGAGGTTTTACCGAAAAGCTGAACCGTTGATTGATAGGTTCTGAATCAATGACGTAAACTTAGAATTATCAAAACATCTCGTAGCGGCGTGGCGGCGTTGCGTGAAAAACTTAAACCTCACGCGACGACGCAACGAAAGGACAAGAATTTTTTTAAGATCAATATCTCGTGGTAGCGGCCCAGCTGGCCTGTACAGCGGTCAGTTTAATCAGAAAAAAACTAAATTTTTGTAATAAATGATGTGGTTTTACAAGAGGTCTTGGGTTTCAGCTCCAACGTTCCTGACACCTGAAACCTGATCTTCAAATCCCGGTGATAAACGAGGAACCGAACTCCTATGTTCAAGAAAATATTGGTCGCTAACCGCGGGGAAATTGCCTTGCGGGTGATTCGTGCCTGTCGGGATTTAGACATCAAAAGTGTGGCCGTTTATTCCGAGGCCGATGAGAAATCCTTGCATCTTAAGCCGGCTGATGAACGGATTTGCATCGGCCCTGCTGTGAGTGCCGGAAGTTATCTAAATATTGAAAGCATTATAAACGCTGCTGAAGCAGTCGGTGCCGAGGCCGTCCATCCCGGGTACGGCTATTTAGCCGAGAAAAAAGAGTTCGCCGAAGCCTGTGAAGCCCGCGGTATTGTTTTCATCGGTCCGACACCGGAGAACCTGAAACTGGCCGGAGATAAGATTAGCGCCAAAAAAATTATGGTAGAAGCCGGGATTGCGGTGATTGAAAGCGGCCCGGACGGCGTAACAAGCCTGGATGCAGCTTTGGGTATTTGTAAAAAAATCGGCTACCCCGTGATGGTGAAGGCCTCCGGCGGCGGGGGCGGCCGCGGGATCCGTATTTGTACCGATGAAGAAATGCTTCGTGAGGATTTTGCCATAGCAAAAGCAGAAGCCGCTGCCGCCTTCGGCAACGAAGAACTTTATATTGAAAAATTTATCGATAACCCGCGCCATATCGAATTTCAAATCCTTGCGGACAGATCCGGCAATATTGCCCATCTGGGAGAACGGGAATGCACCATTCAGCGACGCTTTCAAAAACTCATCGAAGAATCCCCCTCGCCCAAGCTGACCACCGCGCTCAGAGAATCCATGGGAGAAACTGCCATCCGGGCGGCGTCGGCGGTGAAGTATTTCAACGCGGGTACCATTGAATTTCTGCTGGATTCGGAAGACAATTTTTACTTTATGGAAGTTAATGCGCGCATCCAGGTCGAGCACCCGGTTACTGAATTGACCACCGGAATCGATCTGGTCAAAGAGCAAATACGGCTTTCAGCCGGCGGCCTCCTCGACTATTCATATGATGATTTGAACCGGCGCGGATGGGCCATCGAATGCCGCATCAATGCTGAAGATCCGGAGCGTAACTTCTTGCCTTCTCCGGGAACCGTCGAGGCCTATATGCCACCGGGCGGCTTTGGTATACGCCTGGATACTCACCTGTACCAGGGCTACGAACTGCCGATTTACTATGATTCTCTCATCGCAAAATTGATCTCCTTCGACCTCACCCGGCAAGGAGCCATCGCGATTATGAAAAGAGCACTGGCAGAATTCGTAATCTCACCCTTGAAGACCACCATCCCGCTTTACCGCAGAATAATGGATGATCCCTCCTTCCGGGCTGGGGAGTTCGATACCGGATTTATACATAAGTTTGTGCCGGAGGAGGAGGAGGAGGAGGACGAGGATTGATCACCCGGAAAGCTGCCGGATTTAGGCCCTTAGAGGAATTTTTCTGAGAACATGTTGTCAGAGAATTAAGTATCCATCAACCAGAAAAGGAGGACAATCGTGGCTTCACAAACCAAAGCCGTCGTCACCTGTGCACTAACAGGTCTGCTGACCGATCCGGCCAAATTCAACGTGCCGGTAACCCCGCAGGAGATGGCTGATGCTGCCGAGCAGTCTTACAATGCCGGTGCATCGGTATTGCACTGTCACTTCAGAGATCAGGGGCAGGGAATGGGAGCCTTCCCGACCTGGGATTTGAAAACCGTCGGCGACATATTATCCGCTATCAAAAAAAGGGTCCCGGATATCATCATTTGCATGAGCACCGGTGTCCTCGGCGATGATATTTCCGGGCCGGTAGGATGCCTGGAGGCGTTTAAGCCGGAACTCGCGGCCTGCAATGCCGGCTCACTGAATTACTTAAAAATTCGCAAGGATGGCAACTGGGCCTGGCCACCGGCTCTTTTTGACAATCCGGTTGAAAAAATAAAGAAATTTTTGGATGTCATGACGGCCAGTAACATTGTTCCGGAATTCGAATGCTTCGACACCGGTATTGTGCGAAGTGTGCGCATGTTTAAGGCCAACGCCATGTTTGACGGCGAACCGCACGTGTCCTTTGTGATGGGCGTGGACAGCGGAATGCCTGCCAATCCCGACCTCATTGCGATTCTGAAGGACGAATTGCCGGTAAATTCACACTGGCAGGTTATCGCCACAGGTCCCGGGAGGGAAAAAATATGGAATCTTCACCGGCGTTGTCTTGAATTGGGCGGCGATGTGAGAACCGGATTGGAGGACACATTTTATCTTCCCACTGGCGAACGGGCAAGCGATAACGGCCGGCTGGTGGAAGCGCTGGTAAATATTGCCCGGGAAGTGGGCCGGGAGCCCGCATCACCGGCAGAAGCGCGGCAGATGCTGGGCCTGTTGCGTTAAACATGAGTTAGAAAGCTTGATTAAATGGACTAAGGGCCTAAGATCACAACCATCCACGAAAGGAGGCATAGTTATCATGGCCGGAAAATTTAATACCAAAATCACCGAAATGCTGGGCATTGAGCATCCGATTCTTTGCGGCGGTATGCAGTGGATCAGCCGGGCGGAAATAGTTGCGGCCGTCGCTAACGCCGGAGGTATTGGCTTCATCACTGCCGAAAGTCTCGAAACCCCGGAAGATCTCCGGGAGGAAATAAAAAAAATCCGCGACCTTACCGATAAACCTTTCGGTATTAACCTCTCAATGGTGCCTGAGTTTGGTCTACCGGAAAGAACCCTCAAATTTTGTGATGTCGTCGTCGAAGAGGGCGTGAGAGTCGTTGAAACTGCCGGCCGGAGCCCGGAGCCGTTAATGCCGAAGCTGAAGGAAGGCAATGTAAAAGTAATCCACAAACTGACATCGGTACGCCATGCGCTGTCGGCCCAGCGCTTGGGCGTCGATGCGGTGACCATGATCGGATTTGGATCCGGTGGTCATATCGGCAACGACAACGTTGGGTCGTATATAATGATTCCGAAAGCGGTGGCTGCTCTGGATATTCCGGTGATCGCCGGCGGAGGGATCTGCAACGGCAAGGGATTCTTGGCGGCACTGGCCATGGGAGCCGATGCGGTGTTGATGGGAACGGCCTTTATGATGACCAGGGAGTGTCGGATTCATCAGAATATTAAAGACCGTCTGCTTGAAACCAAAGAAACGGATACCGCCCTCCTGTTGACAACGATCATGAACCCGATCCGCTGCATAAAAAATAAACTGGCGGATGAATGCCTGGCCATCGAAGCCGAAGGCGCCGGTTTTGAAGAGATCATCAAAACAGTCGCCGGAGGTAAGGGACAAATTGCTTATGATGATGGCGACCCGGATGGCGCCCCCATTGCCTGCGGTCAGATTGCCGGATTGATCGATGAAATAAAACCGGTGCGGCAGGTCATTGAAGATATGATAACCGAAGCCGGCGCGCTGCTTGATCGGCTCAACGGATTGGTGGTTAACTGTTAACGAGTTTATTGAGTTGATTAGGTTGATTGGGGTAACTGAGTTGATTGGGTTGGTGGCGTTGACTGGGGTAACTGGGCTTATTAAATAGATTACATCCCTATTCACTTAATCAACCCGTCAACGTTTCAACCAATCAACTTTTAACCAAGCTCGGAGTCCTGAATGGCCCTTACGATCCAAACGCTTTTAACTTTCTAAACGAACCTAACGATCCATACGCTTAACAGAAAGGAGGGATCACAGTGGCGGAAAAAATTTGGCACAAATCATATGCTCCCGGCGTAAAAAAATCCCTGGATTACGATAAGCTTACCATCCCTCAAGCGCTCACGCGTTCGGCCCGTAATTTTCCGGATCACACCGCCCTGAACTACATGGGTAAAAAAATCACCTACAAGGAACTTGACGGTCTCGTCAATCGCTTCGCCAGGGCCTTATCGGATCTCGCTATTAAGCCGGGCGATAAAGTCGCCGTATGCTTGCCGAATATCCCCCAGGTCATTATCACGAACCTGGCTGTCCTTCGCATCGGAGCAGTGGCCGTCCAGAATAATCCGCTTTACACCGAACGCGAGCTGGCGTACCAACTCAACGATTCAGGGTCTAAAATTGTGATTACGCTCACCCTTCTCATTCCAAGGATGCAGGCGTTAAAGCCCAAAACCGGGCTCGAAAAGATCATTGGCTGCCACATTCACACCTACCTTCCCTTTCCCAAAAAGCAGCTTTTCCCCTTTGTCAAAAAAGACATGTATCGCAAGGTTGAACCCACCGCAGAGGTTCTGGTCTTCAATGATTTGATAGGTAAATATTCCCCGGAAGCGGTGGAAGACAACAGTCGCTGGGATGAACTGGCGGCCCTCCTTTATACCGGGGGCACCACCGGGGTAAGCAAGGGCGTTATGTTGAGCCACGCCAATCTGAGCCACAACGCCCAGCAGTTTTCCGCCTGGTTCCCGGATATTAAGCCGGGTGAAGAAAGATTGATGGGCAATTTCCCGGTTTTCCATATCGCCGGTTTCGCGGCCATCCAAAATTTCATCATCTGGCAAGGCTGGGAGGACATCATGGTTCCCCGGCCCGAGCCGAAAATCAACATCGAGTTGATTAAAAAATATAAGCCTACCTTCCTTCCGGGAGTGCCCACCATTTTTGTAGGCTTGTTGGCGGAAGCAGACTTCAGGAAGCTGGACTTTGCAGAAATGAAGGGATTTTTTTCGGGGGCCGCGCCGTTGGCCGCCGACACCATCAAGGACCTCAAGGATCTCACCGGCGCCACCATGTGCGAAGTTTACGGTTCGACTGAAACCACCGCCATGGTTTCAATCACCCCCTGGGGAGGGCGAATAAAGCCGGGAACCGTGGGCGTGCCGGTGGCGGATACAGAAATCAAAATAGTTGACATTGATGATCCCGACAAAGAACTTGCGATCGGTGAATCCGGCGAGATTGTCGTCAAGGGTCCCCAGATCATGATGGGATACTATAATAGACCCGCAGAAACCAAAGAAGCCATCCGGGATGGCTGGTTTTTAACCGGTGATTTGGGTAAATTTGACGAAGACGGCTATCTTACCATCGTCGATCGAAAGAAGGATATGATTATCGCCGGTGGTTATAACATCTATCCGGTGGAGTTGGATGGCGTCCTCATGGGTCACCCCAAAATTCTGGAAGCCTGCGCCATCGGCATACCCCATGAATATCGCGGTGAAACGGTCAAAGCGTTTATTGTGACCCGAAAAGGTGAAACGCTGACCGCGGATGAAGTCTCCAACCATTGCAAAAAAAATCTGGCCGCCTATAAAGTACCCAAAATTATTGAATTTATCGATGAACTTCCCAAAAGTGCGGTGGGCAAAATCTTACGGCGCAAGCTCAAGGAAATGGAAGTGGCAAAAATGAAGAAGGAATCATGATCATAAAAGCCTTAATAATGGCCAAAATTTGAATCGTTGAAAATCCACTCAACCATTTGACCTTGCCCTCAATTCAATATATAAATTAGCAGATTCGAATTTCGCAGGATATAAGACTGAAGGTAAAAGCTCAGCCACTAAGACCCGCAGGCACAAAAAAAGGGATGTGAAGCTATCTTTGAGCAAGCCCTTAAGGGCTGACCTGTTACAAATCTTGTTTAATTTGCTGATGCTGGAGGATATTATGTCAGACGACAGTTTGTTGAAAGGTAAAAAGATTCTTGTGGTCGACGATGAACCGGATATTTTGGCCGTCCTGGAAGAATTGCTGGATATGTGTGAGATTGTAAAGGCGGTCTCTTTTGAGGAGGCAAAATCATATCTGGACTCACAGGAATTCGACATGGTGGTGTTGGATATTATGGGTGTCGACGGTTATGGTTTGCTGGAGATCGCCAACCGCAAGAATCTGCCGGCACTCATGCTAACGGCGCATGCATTTACACCGGATAACCTGAAAAAGTCAATCAAGGAGGGAGCGGCCTCCTATATTCCCAAAGAAGAAATTACGGAAATCGCCGATTATCTGATCGACATCCTGATCGCTAAAAAAGAGGGTAAAAGTCCCTGGGAACCCTGGCAGGATCGACTGCCGACCTCTTATTTCGAAAGGAGATGGGGTGCGGCCTGGAAAGACAACGACAGGGAATTCTGGGATACATTCAGGGCCAGTCTCAAATCCAGAAAAAAGAGCTGATCCGGCGCACCGGGCCTTCCTCTGCTTTGTGCCCGGCGCTTATAACAGCTACCCGTCGGGTTGCATCGGCAATCACACCCATATCATTGGTGATTAGGCCCTTATTGGGTTCTTTCTGACAACTTGTTGTAATAAGCGTTAAGGTGTCAGGTTTCAGGTGTCAGCATTTAGCGACTCGCCTTCCTGACACCTGAAACCTATATTTACGATATTACATATCAGCGTGATTGCTGCCCTTTAGGGGCCAATTTGCCGACTTCTAGGGAACCGCGATTGTCTTCCTGAAAAATCTGCCAGGCAGCGTCAATCGTCGTCGCACGTAAAGCCTGCAGGGCTGAAATCCGTTCGTCTGCGCCGATTAGGTTTCCGCCGGTGGAGAGACGGTTGACGGCGCTCCAAACCAAAAGGAGAGGATTGATTGGCGTTACCGGCGTATCCAGGTGGATGGTGTAGCGAATCCCCCTCTCCTGGGCGGACCGGGAAGGGGGTTACAAATGACTCGGGAGAGGCAATCGGGTTAGGTCAGGCTTTTCGATTTTGAACATTATTGCGAAATGATAACGATTATGAAAAATTTAGTCTTTACGAAAGGAATTAAAAAACATCATTAATAATCCTTTTAATTTGGGTGACATTTTATCAAATTCAATGCCAAGTGCAGTTGTCTTTCTGCCCTCATGTGAAACGGGTGACAGCCATACAATTGTTCCTGGTATACTGACTTTCAAATCTTCAATGGGAAAATTCACCTGGACCTTGGCATTCTTTATCCCCTTCTCGAGCGATAAAATTTCAGAGGATGAATTAAGACTCATCTCATCCAGCATAAAGCACATCCCGCCAATGGAAACATCGCTGGAAAAACCTGACATACAGATGGATGTGTTTTGCGAACCGTTTAAGATAATATCTACTCCCAAGTCCAGCTTCAATTGAATTCGCCGAGCATCACGCAGCTTTTCGTGTAAATCGTCAATAGGAACTTTGGAGCGCACCTTTAAAAGGTTCAAAAGCCCATATTCGATTTTGGGATATTTGGTGCATATTTTTCTTAACTTTTCCTTTGGTATTTTTAACAACTCAACTTGACTTTTGGTTTCAATGTAGGAATTACTTTTCTTGTCCCGATCAAACGGATAAATATCGCCGAAATAATCATTCGCATTTAAATACAGGTTAGGCGCTCGGTATACTTTTTCCCTATTGTCAATCGTATTATACATCGAATCCTTCAAAGTCCCGGATATAACGAAATAGAGGCCGTCTTCTAAATCTCCAACTTTCTTTACCGTATGGTCTGGTGGCAAGTGAATGATTTCCAATGGAGAAAAAAGTGCCATCGATTCCTGAAAATTTAACTGGCAAAAAAATGACTTAACAGGTGTATCGTCTCCGACAACTTGCGCCAAAGTCAATAAAAAATTCTTGACCTCAGCTTTTGCCGGCGAACTGATTCGCCATTGCATGATCTTCAGGGCGATCGCTGCGGGAATCTTTCCTTTTACAAGGAAAAGTTTTGAAGCTTTGCTATATAGGCCGGCAGCGCCATCCAAGACCCCATTTTTTTTTAGCTGATCTGCATGCACTCTGATAAGACCTGGCTCATCAGGGTATTTTTTCAACAATTTGTGCAATATTTCAGGAGAATGAAGCACAATATCGTTTTTTAAAATGTGGTCGACGATGCCCTTGGAGGTGCTGATTTGGGGGCTGACCGCCTTTAATTGGTTTGTTGGCATAATTCACATTTATGAAATCATAATAATTGCAGGTGCATATTTTAATCTGTCATTCCAACTGGAGCGAAGCCCCTAACTTGATTTAACTGATTTGTTAGAATATATCGGCTATTTTGCTTAAAGTATTAATAAAAAATTGCCGATGGACAAATAAAAAGAAAAATCGAGCCAAACAGGGGAATCCTAATTTATCCTGATGAATACTGAATTTACCTTGATAAAAAATTCGCTCTTTTCCGCCTATCAAAAATTTCCATTATATTCTCAGTCGGTTATCGGTAGTTTTGTGCTTTATAAACCAGCCGGGAGTACCTTAGAAGAGATGCGGATTCGGGAACGGCTGCTTCCCAAAAAATTGTATATCCAGAAGAAAAACAAGATTAAAGCCGTTCAAGAGATTCAGAAAGAATTTAATTGGCAGCTAAAATTAAGTGTCCAACAAAAAGACCAGGCCAAAGTGCGCAATATTGTTCAAAACATCGTCAAGGTGACCTTGGAAGAGCCGGTCAGCGGAAGCATTGAGGGAATCAAAGAGACCGTCGGCATTTTGGTCAATGACTTCACTAAAGATTTTAATATAATCAAAAGTCTTTTAGATTTAACCTCCAAGGATTACACGACGGTCCTTCACTCTGTCAATGTGATGGCTTTAGCATTGGGCTACGCTAAATACGTCAATTTCGACCAGGGCAAGAAAAAGATTTTAGGACTGGCCGCATTGCTGCATGATGTTGGAAAAGCTCGAATAAAAACGGAAGTTCTCCAGGCTCCAAGGCAATTAACGGATGAAGAGTTTAAAGAAATTCAACAGCATCCGATCAAGGGATACAATATATTAGACAAATGCAAATTTTCTAATTCTGAAATCAAAAAAACCGCACTTCAGCACCACGAGAAATTGGATGGAACCGGCTATCCGCTGCATACGTCTCGAATTACAGAGTTTGCTCAAATTGTATCTATCATAGATTGCTACGAAGCACTAACGAATGATGACAGACTATACCGGCAATCAATGACGCCGCTAAAAGCGCTTGAGGTTATTCAATCTGAAATCGTTGACACCGGAAAATTCTCAAAAGAAATATTCAAAAATTTTGCACATCTACTTTTGCTGTTTTACAATTGATAGATCGAGCTGCAAAGGCTGTTGCACAGACCATCCCCGCATCCGCGACGGCCAATGCCGTGGACTTCGCATTCTGTTCAGGGCTGCGGCGATGCCGGCAAGAGATCGTTGCTCTATCATGATCTTCCCGTAGACCTCCCGATTGAACGCCTCAATTATCATCTCAATTTCTTCTTTGAGCTTCGGAAACTGATGCTTCAATCTAATTCCATACTCCCCGGCCGTCTCGCTGGGCACCGGCGGCAGCCCGCTCCGGCGACCCCAGCATAGAACACCGGCATATACTGCTGCAGCGCTGTCCCAGCCCCCCAGAAGATATAATACCCTGTTCCAAACACCTTGGGGAATGGTTATAAATAAAGAAAGCAATTTGAAAATCCAGGCCGATGACTGTGGTTTTATCTCACCGGTGGTGTTTTTTTCCAGAAGCCAGCGAATGAATCGATTCATCAGGTAGACGAAGACACCAACTGCAATCAGTCCGAGAATCCCGGCCAGGCCCCAGCTGATAATCTGTCTCAGGAAAACCTGCCCCCCGCTAGCGGGCGAAGGATCGACAAGGTGAATACCGGAGTCGACGGTTCCGGAGCCCCCGGTCTCGATTTGAAATCGGCTTCTACCGAATATGAATCGGACGATTTTAACGATGACGGGACCCAACGGCTCGGCTGCATCTTTCAGTACGATATGGGCGGAATCGGCTATTTGGACCCAATAAGGGAAGGTCAGCAGGATCAAAGCTGCGCCACAAAGGACGACGATAGTTGTAAATCCCAGGATAATGCCGATACCGTGATAACCGGCGAGAAATGATTTTTTAGCGTCAGCCCGGCCGCGAACCAGGCCGATTGAAAGCAAACTGAACAGAATAAAGGCAATCACCAGAAGCCCCGTTGCCGGATCTTCCAGCCGGATACCGCCTTTTAGCTCTATCAGGAATTTTATCAGCAGCAGCAGGAAAAGGAGGCCAAGTCCTTTATCAAATTGAAGGCACACCGTAAAATAGTCCCGCGACCTTTTCTCCAAAGACCGCCCGCCCAGCCAGAAAAGCAACAGGCAGCAGAGAACCAACAGCAGAATGAACCATTGCTGCGGAGCTTTTGGCTGCAGGATCAGATCGGCGACCCAGGCACCATTCAAAAATTGAGATTCTCTGAAAAAAATGCGATTGGCGATCAAAAGCGCAGCAATGGCGAAACCCGCCATGTGAAGCAGCGCGGCTTGAATTCTGCGCCAGTTTTTTCTCCCGGATAAACGGGTGATAAAGGCTGCCGCAGCAAACGCGCCAATGGCAACGGGCAGGGGGAAGGGATGCTGAAGGATGGAAAAGGCCAAAAAGCTGCTCCAGGCGTAACGCCATGCTATTTCCATGCCCGTGCTTGTCAGAACCAGTAAAGTCTCTTGTTCGGATTTCATGCCGGCTCGTTTCCCCGGATACGAATCTCATCAAGCGTATGCATGCCGGCCCTGCTTTCCTGCCGAATTGCTTCGGATTCCGGGTCGGAACGACATACGAAAAATGTTATGGGTATGTTCTGCTGCCGACAGGCCTTCGCGGTTTCCACGACAGCCGGGCCGGCTCGATAGGCAAAATAAATGCAACTGGTGCCGCGCCGTGATCCCGTGGCTTGTCGCATAATTGGCTGCATGGTGGATTTTTGCGCCGCCTGCAGCCGGGCCAGAATTTCCAGTATGGCGGGAAGCTGTCCGGGAGCCCGGGTGGCGGGCAGAACGGAGAGGCCACCGCCGGTCAGGATACCGTTGGTCGCCAGCCCCACGGCACAACCCCTGTCTTGCAACTGCACCGCCAGCGATGCGATGACCTCCAGGGTGTGCTCGAAAGCCTCTTTGGCCGTGATTTTCTCGAAAGACCCGACTTCCAGAGCGAGCATGACCTTCTCCTGTTGCGAAGGCTCAAAGACCTTTTCCTGGAGTCTGAGATGACGCGCGCTCGCTTTCCAGTGAATGTGCCGCGAGGGTCCGGAAGGCTGGTAGTCCCGGGTGCCGAGAATGTATACCGGATCCTTGACGGGGCTTTTGGCGCCGGGCACACCGAATAAATCACGCATCGGCAGGGAAAATGATTTAAGACGCACAAGCCGGGGGTAGACAAGGATAGAAATAGAATCTTGTGATCTTTTCTCCTTTTCAAAGAAGCCGAGAAGATCACCCGCCCGGATGCAATCCGGTCCCATGCGGTAGACACCTCTGCGCCGGGCCACAAGGTCCCAATGCAGCTGCGCCCGCTGGTACCACAGCAGGCCGGCCTCCTGCCGCAACCCGTGCTCATCGCCGCCCACTCGTCTAAAAGCACTGTCCAGGGACCACTGAACCCGCAGCCGTACCGGAAGCAACTTGGCATTCTCAACCCTTGTTTCCAGCACAAGCGTTTCGCCGGAAAACACGCGCTGTTTATTCACGTTGATCGTGCACCTGACCCGGTACAGGCTCATGCTGCTCCAGATCTTGGCTGCGCTCATCACTAGCAGAATAAGAAACGTCAGCAGAGCCAAGTCGGTCTGGCGGTATAAAAGTGCGATGAAAAGAAAGATACCCACAAAAATGCGTGCCAGGAGCGAATTGAAAATGGTCGGCTCCCGGTTTTCTTCGAGCGCGAAGGTCATGTCATTATCCTGCAGCACCCGGAACCGGTATTCGACCGATAAGCTCCTCGATGATACGGTCAGGGCTTTCACCCCGCAAACGCTCCTCCTCCTTCAGAATCAGGCGATGGGCGAGAACCGGGCCGGCCAGATATTTGATTTCGTCGGGAAGTATGTATTCGCGTCCTCGAAGCGTTGCCAGGGCTTGCGCGGCCCGCATCAGTCCGAGCGCGCCGCGCGGGCTGGCGCCGTATCGTATGGCCGGGTGGTCGCGAGTTGCCCGGACCATATCTGCAATATAATCCCTGACCGGCTCGGAAACGAGGATGTTCCTGCGGGCCTGTTGCAGCGTTGTAATATCATCAGGCGTTGCGACGGCATTAAGCCGCTCGAGCGGATCGAATTCCCGGAACCGTTCCAGTATGCGGATCTCCTCATGCCGGTCCGGATATCCCAGACGGGTTTTTAGCAGAAATCTGTCGAGCTGCGCTTCAGGCAATGGAAAGGTGCCTTCAAGCTCAATGGGATTCTGGGTTGCCATGACGAAAAAAGGCGCCGGCAGTAGATGGGTTTGGCCGTCGACGGTCACTTGGCGCTCCTCCATACATTCGAGCAGGCTGGATTGGGTGCGGGGTATCGTGCGGTTAATTTCATCTGCGAGCAGCACATTCGTAATGACGGGACCCGCATGGAATGCAAAACGACACGTCTTTTGATCATAAATATTAAAGCCGGTGATATCGGCCGGCAGTAAATCCGGCGTGAACTGAACCCGATGAAAGGAACCCCCGATGCTTTTTGCCAGGGATTTTGCAAGCAGCGTTTTGGCGACGCCCGGGACATCCTCCAGCAGCACGTGGCCCTCGGCCAGGAGCGCCACCATAAGCAGTTCGATCGTATCATGTTTCCCGACAATAACCCGAGATATATTCTTCATGATTCTGTCGCAAAGGCTGAAATCCAAGGCGTTCACCATATAGTTGAATGTATCGGAATTTCTACAATTTATTGGCCTCCGGCTCGGAGAGAAGATTGGGTATAAAAAGCGGAAAAAGGTCTATTCTACAAAAAATATTGCATCTACATTCTATGATGATGCCCGTCAGACGTCCATTTTCTACTTTCGCCCAAAAAAATACCCCCATATTTCGAGAAAATCAATAGAATTATATTCGTTTTGATTCTCTAAACCCACCATTCCAATATTCCAGAACCCATGATTCCATCATTCCATTGTTCCATCATTCCAATCGATCGAACTTGAGGCTCTCGCCAGGTTGCGGAGCTAAGTTCTAGTTGTATGCATTCAGAAATAAGTTTGATGGCACCATATATATGGAATTCAGTCTAAAATTGCAAGATAGCGATTGGACATTTTGTGGGCGTGGAGGAGGGCCGCTAATATATTGGAGATTGGATTCTTATTGATGAGGCTTTTTGCATAACAAAAATGGGTTTGTCCGGCACTGCCCTGCCCTGAAGATCTGGTTGATCTTTTTCGGTCTGCTGATAAGCGGCCTGGCGCAAAACCCTGTAATCGCCTGGTGCCTGTTAGGATTCTACAAAGGTGCTGGCCGTATGCTGACGTATTACATGGCCCGCAAAGGCTGGATTTTGGAGAAAAAAACAATCCATGGCGCCGGCCGCTTGGCGCAAATCAGGGCATAGGAAAATCTTAAAGTTATTAACAGGCTATTCAGCCTTTGGTGTACTAACTTCGATGAAAGTTTCTAATTTTCCTTGCTCCTGCAAGAGGCGCATACCCTATTCCATTATATTGGCTGGGGGTTCGGGAATATCCATAGGATTGATGCTTATACGTTCTCTTAATTTCTCAAAATCAGCCTCAGCCATCGTTTTCCCCTCCTTTTAATCCGGGGGTTCTTGCCAAATCTTTAAAAGGACTTCATACATTCTTTGTTAATGCCATAAATTTTCTCAGCGTCATAATCGTCACATCGCCTTATCTGAACTTTATGTTTCTTTTCCATCTTCTCCCCTTTTTGATACCCATAGCAAGCCGACAGTTCTAATTTAAGTCGCGATTTTTACCCCGGAACCCCCAGCGGATGCCGGCTACTCCTTAAAGGCTTTCAACACGTCACCGACAAATTCCTCCGGATTCCAGGCACCGGGACCCGAAGGCGGGTTACATGCACCCAGATGAACTAGTACCATTTTTCTGGATGGAATCACGATAACGTTTTGGCCCTCATATCCACGAGCAAGATAGAGGTCCGGGGGTAGACTCGGATAAAGTCGATTACCGCTACCCACCGGATTACCGGCATTCAACCACCAGTAGGCACCATATTCCCCCTTTCATTATACTATTAACAAATATTGATCGAATACGCTCATCTGTCGCAGATCAATGCAGATGATGAAAAATAATTCTTGCTTTGTTTGAGATGCATAAAAATGGATGTTCACAGAGGCCTCAACGCCCATGAAACTCCTTAAGGCGGGGAAAGAGCTTCAGGTAAGCCATTACACCGACAGGGGCTCACTCATATAATCCCGGATAATAATCCAGCAGACTGAAGCGCCAGGCCAGGAATGGCAATGTTCCGACCGCATGGGAGAGGATATAGCGAATATTCGGATATCGCTCCGCGGCCCCTGTCCACACCAAATTAAAAGCTGCCCTGGAAGTGTCGAAAGGGAATTCAATGGCGGCTGCAGGGATGTCCAACGGTAGATCTTTGCTTGCGGGATGAATTGTCGGGTGGATAAATACCACGGTCTTGCGTTTGTCCAGTTCCGCCAGCAGGTCGTCGTACTTTTTATCACCCAGGAAGGTGCCGTCACTCTGGGATGCCAGCATCACGACACCGTCAAGTTTCAACGTGTCCAGGGCGTACTCGGCTTCTTTGAGGGAACCATCCACATCCGGTAAGGGAAGGACCGCAAAGGCCCCGAAACGTGATGGGTTGTCCGAAATTACTTCGGCACAGTATTCGTTGCTTTGCCGTGAGAGATCTCTAGCCGCTGAATCATCGCCAAAGTGGACTCCGGGCGAAGAAATCGAAAGCATCGCGGTGGCAATTCCAACGCGATCCATTAAATTCTTTGACTGCACGGGGTCCCAGGCCGGCAACGGAACGCCGCCGGCCGTTCTGATGTTCAGTGCGTTAAGGGCCTTACGATACCGGTCGGGAATCAGGTGGCGATGGACATCAATACTGTCAGGCTTCGGAAAAGCGTTCTTTTTAATACGGGAGTTATCCATTTTCTCGACTTGGTTGTCCGTGTTCATGGTCAGAGCGTAGACATAGTGTGAATGGGTCTCCTTTTGAGTTGGCGGCACCGGGCCATCTTCTCCTGTGTGCTTTGCGTGATAGGTTGCGAAGAAAACAGCTATTCTGTTTTCAGGTGAAATTAAGTCTCCTGATCCAACCGGATCCCCGAGAAAAATCCCTGAAACGTCCGCATGCTCCAGGATCGGTTCAATATCAAAAAAAGCCAAGCTACCTTTTAACAGGCAACTCGGCTTGTATTTCAAGACAGTCTGCATTTCCCCAACCTTCCCCCCAAGATGGGTGTTGCGTCGTCTCACTATTTAGCGGTTATAATTATCTAAATTTTTCCCCTTCAGAGAGTTTACCTCAACTTTTAGTACCAAAGCTTGAGCATCCCTGTCAACTCCTATTATGTTTATTACAAAGTCATTAACTGAAGGCTTGCTATAAAATCCTTGTATTTTCATCCAATCATAGCGTAAGATAAAAACCTGTTTAAACTTGGCGTTTGTCACCTAAATTTTGCACGAGTCGGAGGCTTTCATATGCAAGGCACTTAAGGGCGAAGCTATAGTTCACTATGCTGATTCCTTAATAACGCAGCAGATGAAAGCCTCCGGCTTGCCCGAAGGGTGAAAATTAATAAGATAAAATCGGCAGCATCCTTTTTACCGATAAAGTATTTGTCTGTGCTGCTTTTGATCTCGCAACATGCTGGTTTCTATTAATATTTAAACTTATCATTAATTTTCATGCAAGATTCAGGTATCGACTCCCGACGTCTAAGGAAACGGCCATGGCGTCCAACCCGTATATTGACGGTTGTGCATTTGTTGGAAACAGAATCATGAAATTAAAATTGTCGTGGGGCCGGAATATTTTATTTACGGAGTTTGCAGAAGTAGGCCCCGTTCGCCTTGAGCCGGTTCTCCGTTCGGCCAGGGAAAGCCATCCCAAAATATACGCGAGCTGGTGCGATGGCGACGGACAGCTTCGCAATTCCTTGCCGGTATTTGTAAACGGCGAACATATTCGTTATAAAAGCGGCATGGAAACCGAGCTTTGCGACGGCGATGAGGTTTACATCGTACCACTTATCGCCGGCGGATAGCCCGCAAATCATCTACCAACTGCTGAACCGCAGGTTTGAGTAAATCCCATCTAATCAAATAAAAAGGAGGACAAAATGGCAAACGGGTATATGGGTAAAATTTTAAATGTCGATCTGACCACCGGCAGGATTGAATCCGAAGCGCTCAGCGAAAGCGTTTGCCAAGACTATATCGGTGGCTATGGTATCGGTGCCAGGCTTTTGTATGACCGCATACCGGCCGGTGCCGATCCTCTGGGGCCGTACAATATCCTGGGGTTTTTAACGGGGCCGCTTACCGGTACGCCTGCCATTATCGGTTCCCGCTTTGTGGCCGTGGGCAAGTCACCCAAAACGGCCGGTGGCTGGGGAGATGCCAACTGCGGCGGCTATTTCGGACCGCATCTCAAGTTTGCCGGCTTTGACGGGGTGCTGTTCAACGGCATTGCGGCCAAACCGGTTTATTTGCTCATTAATGAAGGACAGGCAGAACTCCTGGACGCCGGCGATCTCTGGGGCCGGGGCGTGACGCCATTGGAAGACCTGCTGGCAGCACGCCACGGCAAAGATATTCAGATATGCTCCATCGGGCCCGCCGGTGAAAAGCTGTCTTTGACCGCCTGTATAATGAACGACAAGGAACGCGCCGCCGCTCGCTCCGGTCTGGGCGCGGTGATGGGATCCAAGAATCTCAAAGCGGTGGTGGTCAAGGGTAAGATGAAGGTTCCCTTGCACGATGAAGACGGAATGAAAGAGCTCCGTAAAAAGTACCTTAAAGAGGCCACCGGCCCCTTTACGGTATTCAAGAAATATGGCACTGCCGGCATCACCCATGACGCCATCCTGAGCGGCGACGGACCTGTAAAAAACTGGGCCGGCGCCGCAGCGGTGGATTTTCCATCCGCACAAAGCCGCAAAATCAGCGACGAGGCCGTCATTGGGATGGAGGCCTACAAACCTTACGGTTGCTGGCGTTGTCCCATAGCCTGCGGCGGTAAATTGGCGCAAAAAAGCGGAAAATTTGCCCTCGAGCTGAATGAGGGCATCGGCCACAAGCCCGAATATGAAACCCTGGCAATGTTCGGATCGAACCTGCTGAACGACGACCTGCCCTCTATCGTCAAGGTCAATGAAATTTGCAACAACTATGGTATGGACACCATTACGGTGGCCGCCACCATCGGCTATACCATCGAATGTTACGAAAACGGCCTGATCACCGCCGATGACACCGATGGGTTGGCGATGAACTGGGGCAATGCCGAAGCCATTGTGGCCCTAACGGAAAAAATCGGCCGGCGTGAAGGATTCGGCGAGGTGTTGGCGGACGGTGTCAAGGTCGCCTGGGAAAAACTGGGTCGCAAGGGTACCGAGTACGCCGTTCACGTTCAGGGTGAAGAAATACCGGCCCATGATCCGAAATGTACGCCCGGCCTGGCGATGACGTATTATTTGTGTGCCACACCCGGCCGTCACACCCAGGGCGGAGAACTGAATCCTGCTCCCGGACTCGAACTGGAACAACTTGATAAATATGCCTATTCGGGCCATGCGGCCAATCATTTGAAACTGGTGGCGGTGATGGAGGTTTGCAATGCTGCGGGGCTTTGCATGTTCGGTTATCTGAGTTATCCCTTCCAGTCGATCCCGGACCAGCTTTCAGCGGCCACCGGCTGGGAATTTGACATGGACAGCCTCGTTGAAACCGGGTTGAGAATTTTCACCATGCGCCACGCCTTCAACTTGCGCGAAGGGATTAATCCCCTGGCCCGCAACATGCCGGGAAGGCTCTTGGGCGATCCGCCGCTCAGCGAGGGCAATGTCAAAAACATAACCGTGGATTTGAAGACCATGTCCCAAGAATATCTCGAATTTATCGGTTGGGATGTGGACAGTACAATCCCCGGCGATGAAAGCCTGCGCAAGCTGGGGATGGAATTCTTAATCGACGATATGAAAAAAGTGAATGTTCCCGGACCGGCATGGTAGATTTATGGATATCGCCAAAGAAGTCATTGCCGCCGAAAAGCGGATTCGCCCTTACATCAGAGAAACCATACTGGAGTATTCCCCGTACTTCAGCAAGCTCGCAGAAGCAAACGTCCACTTCAAGCTGGAAAATCTGCAGCACACCGGCTCCTTTAAATTAAGGGGCGCCATGAATAAGATGCTGTCGTTGACCCGGCAGCAGCGGGAGCGGGGGGTAGTTACCGCTTCCACCGGCAATCATGGCGCAGCGATGGCTTACGGTCTCGGAAAACTCGGTGCCGCGGGGATCGTTTTTGTGCCGCAAAACGCCTCCCCCGGCAAAGTTCGGGCAATCGAAATGCTGGGAGCCGAGGTGCGGTACTTCGGTGACGATACGGCCGAAACCGAAGCCCATGCCCGCAAATTCGCCGAACAAAAAGACCTGGCGTATATCCCTCCTTACAATGACTTTCAGGTCATCGGCGGCCAGGGTACCATTGCCGTTGAACTTGTCAATCAATTGAACACAATTGATGCCGTCTTCGTCGCACTGGGCGGCGGCGGATTGATCTCCGGCATCGCCGGTTATCTCAAATCAATTCACCCCGGGGTGGCAATCATCGGTTGTTCACCGCAAAATTCCCAGGTGATGATCCGGTCCGTCGGCGCCGGCAAAATTCTCGACTTGCCGTCCCTGCCGACGATTTCGGACGGCACGGCGGGGGGCATCGAACCAGGTGCCGTCACCTTTGATTTGTGCCGTGAACTGGTCGATGGCTATGAAACCGTGGCCGAAAATGAAATCAAAGAAAGCCTGAGGGAGTTTCTGCAAAACCAGCACATGCTGGTTGAAGGGGCCGCCGCCACGGCGGTGGCCGCCATGGTAAAGCGGCGGGATCGCCTGGCCGGAAAGAATGTCGTTGTTGTTATCTGCGGGGCAAATATAAGCCTTGAGACCTTGAAAACGGTCCTATGAAAGTACTCGTGGTCAATCACCGGGAAGTTCAGCAATGGCTATCCATGAGCGAATGCGTGGAGGCCATGGTAGGCGTATTTAAAATGCTGAACCGTGGCAACGCTGTCAACCCGCTGCGCAATCTCATGTGGCTGCCGGATAAAAGCGGCCTGATCGGCATGATGCCTGCATATCTGGCAGATGCCCGGGTGATGGGCTTGAAAGCCATCAGCGTTTTTCCCGAAAATCATGCTACCGAATATGACTCCCACCAGGGAACGGTGATGTTGTTTGAAACCCAAAACGGCCGTTTGCTGGCAATGGTGGATGCCGGCAAAATTACGGCCATTCGAACCGCCGCCGTCAGCGCGGTGGCCACCCGATTGCTTGCCGCAACGGATTCGGAAAACCTGGCTATCCTGGGTTCCGGGGTGCAGGCCGCGACGCATCTGGAGGCCATGCAGGTCGTGCGGAATATCAAACACGCCAGGGTCTGGAGCCGCAATTTCGATCATGCCCGGTCATTCGCCGAACGGGAGTCGGTACGCTCCTCCCTTGACATAAAAGCGTTTGAAAGCGCTGAGCGCGCGGTTGAAGGGGCCGACATCATTTGCACGGTGACATCATCGACGGACCCGGTGCTGCAGGGTGACTGGATTACCCCGGGAACCCACATCAACGCGGTGGGATCCAGTGTCCCCTTTGCCAGAGAACTGGATACGGCGACGGTGGTTAAATCAAAATTGTTTGTGGACCGGCGCGAATCCACGCTCAATGAGGCAGGTGATTTTCTTTTCCCAAAAAAAGAAGGCGCTGTAAATGACGCTCACGTTCTGGGAGAGATCGGCGATATCCTGCTCGAAAAAATAAAAGGCCGGACATCCAAAGAAGATATTACCCTGTTCAAATCATTGGGCCTGGCAGTGGAGGATGTTGCAGCGGCCCATCATATTTATCAGAAGCTGTCGCAACAGGGTGACGGAAGATGGATCGAATTCAATGCAACCAAAACAGAAAATCGGGCATAAAGGATTTAAGATGATCGATATCCAGGAGCACCTGAAATCGGCCGGACGTACCGGTGAAATTGAATTTTTTATTGAAGAACGAAAAGAAGATTGTGTTGTCAGTAGGATGCCGGTGGCAGCAGGGATGCTCAACCCTTTCGGCACAGTTCAGGCCGGTGCCATGCTGTGGCTGGCCGATGTCACCGCCACTGTGCTTGCCATCGGCCAAACCCGACTCGGTGAAAAGGGCCAGGGATTTCCGCTGGCAATCAATTTGAATGCCAATCTCCTCAGCAACCAGCGCGACGGGAACATTCGTGCGGAGGCGCGGTTTGTGCGTAAAGGAAAGCGAGTCACGGTGGTGAGAACCCGGGTGATCGGCGACAACGACCAACTTCTGGCCGAAGTGACGACGACACATATACCGGCTAGTTAGGGCGGGGATACCCCCAAAAGCACATACCTATTTTTATGCCGGGCGACTGCGGAAGGTTTGCTTGAAAAAATGAACATCGAACGTCCAACATCGAATGTTGAATGGAAAAAAACACCGGTAAAATAACAAACCGGCGGGCAAATTTACCCGATACGGTTATTCGAGAGGCCAATCGCCAGGATGCTGAATTGATCGTTGCGCTTGGCAAGCGCGCGTTTCATGAAGCCTTTGCCGAGCAAACAGCTCCCGAGGATATGGCGGCGTATTTAAAAACCACTTTTCCCATCGATGAAATAAAGTCGCAACTGAGCAACGAAGCGTCGCTGTATCTTATCATTTATCTTCAGGCCGATCCCGTAGGCTACGCGTATTTATATCCAACCCCAGCTCCAGAGAGCATCAAAGAGCCCGGGGCAATCCAGTTGATAAGATTCTATCTGCTTAAGAAAACCTATGGGCTCGGGGTGGGCAATGCCCTGATGCAAACCTGTCTGGATGAATCCCGCGCCCGGAACTATCGATCGGTCTGGCTGAGTTCCTGGGAGTTAAACGGGCGTGCGAATGCCTTTTATAAAAGATGGCAATTTAAAGTCGTCGGCCGCCAAAAGTTTGTGGTCGGCAGCGATGTTCAGAATGACCATATTTTCAGGCGGGATCTTTAACAACTGCCCGTCTTTAATCAGCGGGCAATGCCCCCTTGGCCTTCCAGCTCTTAGTGCCTTTCTTTGGCAAAAGGAACTCTTCCTCATTTATACTTTCAGCCTTCAGCTTTGAGCCAAAATCGCCTCTTGGCACGCCAACGTATTCTTCAATCCCCATAATTACTGATTGTCGCCCCACCCTTCCTGAAACCTGACACCTGAAACCCGCAAACCAGGCATCCTTATCGGCTGTCTTCCAGCACCGCTATTACTCGGGAACATTGAACTATGACTGGAAGAGTCTGCGCGTGAACTCATTGGAGAATTTGCCCTCGGGGTCATGTTGCTCGACAAGTTGCTGAAATTTAAAAAAGTATTCTCGATGCATTCGCTCCAGATCGCTTCTGTCGATGTTCTCGCAATACTTTCCGAGATGGGGACGCATGCCGTTTCTCTTGATATCCGTTTCGGCGGCGGCATAGTATTTCTCAAAACCGGCCGAATCATTGCACACGAGATCGATCCAGGTGCTCCGGCGCTCCCTTCCGGCCCCAATCAACGTGCGGTCATGGCCAGCGGGCGTGAAACGCACCTCGATAATTGTGTAAGGTAACCCTCGGGTATACATTTTTTCATAAAGTTCGATGAAACGCCGGCAGGCGTCAAAGGTATCCTCGAAATGTACGGTGAACTCCAACTCCTGGTGCAAATGATAGATCGTACGGTTGAAGGCCTCGCTGCTTTCCATGACAAGATTGGTTCCCTTCTTAATACTGTGTGTCAGGGAAGACAGCGCCGGTAAAAGCCCCGCGTATGCCACCAGATTTCCAAACCATGCCGCTAGCAAAGCATCCATGGAGATGCTCAAAAACTCCCGCAGCGTGCCTATAAACGACTGGTCCCGGCTGGTGCGGTTCCAGGTGTTGATCTGGCATTTCGTTGTAAACGGAAAGAGGTACAGACTGAAGTGGTCGTTTTCCTGCAACAGTCGTTCGAGGTTGTTCTCGACAAAGGACAGGTCAGATATTTCGGTTTTCTGCTCGACATTAAAGCGGTCTACGCCTTGTACCACGACTTCCAGAATGATGCCGACCGCGCCGACACCCCCGATAGCCGCCCTGAAGAGGTCATCCGTCGGTCTGCATTCGAAGATCTCGCCCTTGCCATCGACCAGCTTGAGTTTCACAACGGACTCGCTCACAAACCCCCAATTGCTCCCGGTGCCGTGCACATCCGTGGAAAGAATCCCGGCAATGCTCTGGGCATCGTGTGAAGGTTGGGCGGCAAAGGCAAGACCCTCGTCGAGCAGTGCCGCCACAACGTCCCTGACCCGGGTGCCGGCTTTGACCGCCAGTTGTTTTTTTTCCGGATTCTTCCAGATAACACCGCTGTAACGGTCAAGAGATATCAGGGTATCTTCGGCAACCACCCCACGATTGAATGAATGTGCCGATCCGAACACCCGCAAACGCTTTGAATTTTTTACAAGCCCGATAATCTCGGCTTCCGTAGTGGGTTGAACGAAATTTGGGGGGGTATACCGAAATCGCCTGGCCCAGTTCCGGAAAACACCATTCCGAACCCGACCCTCGAGCCAGACGTAGCGCCCCAGCGTGAGGGCGTTGAGTATGATATTAAACGTCGTGGCAAATGCGACCCTGATGTAGCTTGCTAATTTCATAATACCCTCCCGGGGTGGTGAGATCATCCCTTCATGAGGAATTGAATAGATTCCTTATCTGACCCTAATACATTTTTGTAAAAAATCAATATTCAATCTAATGAGGGTTCAGGTCCGACTACCAACTTACATGGATAACGCAACAACTTGCGGTTGGCCACGCGCCCATGTCATATGAAGATCTCGACTTGATCAGGGCCGCAGGGATAGATGCGATTGTAAATCTCTGCGGTGAGTTTTGCGATTTGCACGAAATTGAGGAAAACTCCGGCTTTGAAGTTTACTACCTGCCGATTCCGGACGAGAGCGCACCGGATATGGCGGACATCCAGGAAGCTCTGGCGTGGCTGGATGAGGCGATCTATTTGGGCAACACAATAAACCGTTTATTGGGAAGTAATGTCAGAAAGGGCGTAATTCAACGCTTCTTCCTCCTCGGTAAACCCGACGACTTCATGGCCTGTCGCTTTTAAGATCCGTTTCATAAGATTGACGGCATCCAGCAAATCGTCCAGTACTAAAACTTTAGCCATTTATTGTTGAACCCTTTTGCTGAAAGATTTTATGCGGCCTGAAAAGAGTTTGGCACACGTTGAGCAATAGTTATGAGGGGACTTCATTTCCGTGTGAGAGGAGGTCCTTGCATGAATATGTTCCAGAAATTTCGGGGTTGCATACAGCTTGCCACAGCCCTCACATCTCTCCAGTGGATGGTTCCCGATGACTTCGTCCCGGATTTTGATCGTTCTTGAGTTTTCGTGATCTTCTACTAAAATGACTTTGGTCGGACAGATATTTGCACAGGTTCCACAACCTATGCAGAGACCCTCAATCGGTACGGCATAATTCACCCCATCCCTTTTTTCCATTTTAAGCGCGCCGGGTCCTACAATTTCTTTGCAGACCCGGATACACAAACGACAGCGAATACATCCATCGGGCGGCGGTCCCTGATCAATGCCGAAGGATTTGGCAAGTTCAATAATGGCTTTGGCCTGGGGTGCCATTTGCAGCAGGTTCTTAAACGCTCTGGTTCTGGCCCTGTTAACCGCCTGGGTATCGGTTTTTACCCTCATCCCATTTTCCACCTTCAAAATACAGGATAGCATCGTGGTAGGTCTTGCGCTGGACCAGCCGGGCACTTCCACAACACACAACCGGCAGGAGCCGGAAGGCTTGAGAGACGGGTGATAACACAAGGTGGGAATTCGAAGCCCATTGGCCCGGGCTACCTGTAGAACCGTCATGCCCTCTTCGGCCTCGTATTCCCGGTCATTCATGGTGATTTTTACCATATCGCATTCTCCAAAAATTGGCCCCTGACGATTGTCAGTCGCCGGCAACTACCCTTTTTTGTTTTATTTTAATTATTTCAACTACAGATATCGTTGATTGGTTGATTAGCTGATTGATTAACCAGTAAACTATTCAACGTAGTCCAAAAGCTTTATCTGGAAGATTATCTTAATCCTGCCCGGCCTCATGCAAGTCCGCTATATAGTCTTTTAATTGATGAATCTCGTCGGTCAGCGAATCGATTTGATGTTCCATCAAGTCCCTGATTGTCAGCATTCCGACTATTTTCTTGTCTTCTATCACAGGCAAGTACTTAATATCGGTTTTAATCATCCTTGCCATCACAGCAGTGACAGCGTCTTCGGTCTCGGCTACAATAAAGTTGCGCGTCATGGAATTTTCCAGATTTATCTCGGAAAATGCCGTCGATTTATTTGTCAAGTAGGTATGGAAAACATCTCTTTCACTGAAGATACCGGCTGGTTGATCGTTTTCCGTGACGATTAGCGCACTGACCTTGCTGCCGGCCATTAGACAGATGGCATCGTCAACGGTTTGATTGCTCGCGATGGTAAGCACCTTGCGGGCTTTATCCTTTAACAGGGCGAGCACTTCCAACGGGTCAGCCCTCCTTTACTTTTTTAGTAACCGTTCACGGGTTCAGAACCTTTGAACGCCTGCAGGTTTTAGTCATCCAGTCGCTGCAAACAATCCTGGGGAAAGCGGTGGGTGCCTTTGCCTTCCAGACTCACTCCCACCAGGGCATCCGGGTCGTTAATATTGGTGTCCGGATCAGTTATGATGCCGTGCAGTCCAACGAATTCATCCATATAGCTTTCCCAGCTTTCATCTTCCGATCTCCTATATACTTCCACCTTCTGGCCGTGACGAAAAACCATTGAAGCTCTCCTTTTCCTGGTTAGGATCGTTGTGATCGTTTGGATCGTTAAGAAGGCCTTCGGCCGTTGGAGGTTAGAGGATTGAGGCAACGGATTTCTTGGCCTCAGCCTCAAATCTCAAACGACCATTTTTCTAGCGCCTTGAGCTTTCAGCTTCCCAACTTCTACTTCTCTTTGTTCCCTGCCCTTTGCCCCTTTTCGTCGCACTCAGCCCTTAGTTTTTCCCTTGAGCTTTGAGCTTTCAGCCTTCAGCTTCTCAGCTTCTCTTTACTTCCTTCCCCATTCCGAATTCTTTCCCCATTTACTCCTTAATCGACAACCCACTATCCGTAAGCCAAGGGTATTGACTTAAGGATTGGTATTATCTCTGTGGGAGCGGCTTTACAGCCGCGATTAACTGAATTTTGCGGTTGATTTTCGGGCGCATACTTCACACAGTCGACGATCGTCGGCAACCCTGGCGACTGCGTCCGTCCGTTTCTGCACAAAGTCAAGGTACCTTGCCGGCCCCAATACGGCCCCGCAACTATGACAATACAGCAATTTTTGTCGATTAAGTATTGTACCGCACAGCGAAAGAATTCTTTCATCTCCCCGGTCTTCCATTCTCATGGCGCCGGTGGGGCAATTGGTAGCACAAGCGCCGCATAAAATACAGCGTTCTTCGGTCACTCTGAAATCGGTTTCCACCGGATGATCAAAATCAAAATAACCCATTTGCAAGGCATCCACTTTCATCCTGTCACGGCAGACTTCAACACACTTGCCGCACCTCAGGCAGATATCGCAGCGCAGGCAGCGCCGGGCCTCTTCGCGCACCATGTTTTCCGTGTGGCCCAGCTCGACCTGTTGGAAAGTCGTACGTCGGCGGTCGATGTTTAAAAGCGGGATCTCGGGCCGTTTTAAGGTCATTTTGGTCATGGCGGGAACTTCCAGGTATTCTACTCTTCCGCGCCGCGTCGGCACGGGCGGCATACTGGGCTGCGGGATACCGGATAACCAGCGGTCAATGGATTCGGCTGCCCGCTTGCCGCCGCCGATGGCTTCAATGACAGTTGCCGGCCCGGTGACCGCATCACCGGCCGCAAAAACGCCCTCCAGGGAAGACTCCATGGTTGCCATGTTGACGTTGATCGTATTGCGGCGCGTCCAGCCCAGGCCCTTGACGGATTCCAGGCAGGTTTCATTGACCCGCTGGCCGATGGCGCAAATGATCACATCCGCACCGATTACATATTCACTGTCTTCGATGGGAACCGGGTATTTTCGATCCTGTCCTTCTTTGCTGATCAATTCAGCCTTCAGGCACCGCAGACCTTCCATTCGGTCCCGGCTTCCGACGATTTCACATGGTATGTTTAAAAATTCGAACCGGATTCCTTCTTCTTCGGCCTGCTCCACTTCTTCGGTGTCGGCCGGCATTTCATAACGTGTTCGGCGGTAAGCCAGGGTCACCGACTCACACCCCAGCCGCAGACAGGTTCTGGCCGCATCGATGGCCACATTGCCGCCGCCGATCACGACGGCATGTTTGCCCGGCACCTGCCGGTCACCCAGGGATACATTTCTCAGGAAATCAACAGCTTGTTTGACCTGGGGAAAATCCGATTCTCCGGGGATACCCAGTTTGAACGAGTCGTGGGCACCGATGGCAAAGAAGAAAGCTTCAAAGCCTTCGGCTTTCAATTGCTCGAAGGTAATATCAGGGCCGAATGCGGTGTTAAACTGAAATTCCACACCCAATTTTTTCAGCATGGCCACTTCGCGGTCTATGACTTCTCTGGGAAGCCGATAGCGCGGTATGCCCAGCAGCAGCATTCCGCCTGCCACCGGCTGTTGCTCAATTACCCGGACGTCATATCCCTTCAATGCCAGGTAATAAGCGGCACTCATACCTCCGGGGCCGGCGCCGATGACGCCCACTTTCTTGTTTTTGTCCGGTTCCCGCGGCGGGTTTTTATAACTGCCTTCGGACATGGCCCTTTCGGCGGCAAAACCTTTGAGAGACTTAATCGAGATCGGGGTGTCGATCCGCGCGCGCACACACATGAATTCACAGGGCCTGGTGCATACCAGGCCGCATACCCAGGGAAACGGGCAATCGCGCCGAATGACGTCGATGGCTTCGGCATCGCGTCCCATCCCGATCAGGGTTACATAGGTCGGAATATCCAGTCCGGCCGGGCAGGTCATCTGGCAGGGCGCTGGGGCCAGTCTGAGGCAATCTCCCGACGAGCAGTTGTGGGTATCGATATGGCTGATAAACACTTCGCGATGTTGTGCCAGTGCCGTTCGCACCAATTTCCCGGCATCTTTGGAGGCTCCTGTTTTGCCCTCTTCCTCCAGTTTTTGGGCCAAAGATTCCATGGTCGGCAGATGCTCGGTGTCGGCACTGCCCCAGGCAACATCGTTTAGTAATGCCAGAATATCTTCCGCCCTGCGTCTGCTTCTGGGGTCCGTGAGACCACCGGAATCGATGGCGGCGTTCAATTTACCGATAATATCGGTTACCGGGCATGTAATTGCGGGCATCTTTTCCCCTCATTTACCGAATTCGCTCGGTATGCATGGTGAACAGATATCGTTGATTGGTTAAGTGGTTGTAAATATGAATTTATCCCATATTTGCAAAATAATTGGACACTTCATGTTTTAACAATCGTAACATTCTAAAATTATGACTATAATTTACCCAATCAACCATTCACCCAGTAAACTATCCAACGAGGTTGGACCAAGTAAACCCAATATTCCATCATTCCTGTATTCCATTATTCCCTCCGGGGCGTAGGCGTTGCCTACGGGGCGGAGGCCAATGGTGAGCGAAGCGAACTGGGTTCTATTCAAAATCGGCGACTTTTTTTGCATGCCGGTCACGTTTGGACTGGGCTTTTTTTGCAGGATCGCCGAAATGAAGACATTTTGTAATACACTTGGTTACACAGGCCGGATCCAGGCCCTGATCAACCCGGTCCATGCAGTAATCGCACTTCACTGCTTTTCCGGTATCCGGGTTCCACTGGGGAGTTCCCCATGGGCAGGCCGTAATACAGGCTTTGCAGCCGACACAAAGGGTGTCGTCGACGAAGACGATGCCGTCCTTGGGCCTTTTTTGCATCGCGCCGGTCGGACAGGCAGCCACACACCAAGGCTCCTGACAGTGAAAACAGGGCATAAACACATAAGACATGCGCGGTAAATTGTTTATTTTTTTAGGCCCTACCGGAATGATCTGGGTCAATCTGGGGCCAACCGGCAGGTTGTTTTTTGTTTTGCAGTGCGACTCGCAGCTGAAACATCCGATGCAGCGTTTGGTATCCTGATAAATATAGTACTTGCTCATGCGTTTTCCTCCTTTTCAACCTTCACGAAGCACTCCATCAGGGAATTAGCGCCTCCGACCGGGTCATAGACGCCCAAAAGCCCGGTTTCAAAACGATAGTCTCCCAGGCCCTTGTTGTACCCGCGGGTTTGCCAGGGCACTTTTCGGCCGAATCCGTGAACCATAAAGACCGATTCCGGGTGAATGAATTCGGTCACGTAAACGTTAATCGTCCCCGAATGGCTGCCGTCGGCGGAAGTTACGCGCACCTGCTCGCCGTTGGCAACACCCAGTTTTTTGGCTTCTTCATCATTGAGCCACAGCTGATTTACAGGCATGATCTCGCTGAGCACCGGATTGTTCTGGGTCCGGCCGTGGGTGTGCACCGGGCTGCGCCCAAAGGCTAACCGATAATAGCCTTCGTCAGGCTTTTGCGGGCTTGCATAAGGCTTGAAGGATTCAATGCCGCTGGCTTCCAGGCGGCTGGAGACAAATTCTATCTTTTTGGAAGGTGTTTTAAATTTAAGGTCCTTCAGCCGATTCCACCAAACCGGTTTATCCGTGAGTGCCACAAATCCCTTTTTCTCAAGATCGCTCACCGTGACGCCGGTATCTTCAAGCTGCCATTCCCAGAACGCTTCCATATCTTTGAATTTGAAATACTCGCCGGCCCCCAGGCGTTCGGCCAGCGATTTAAATATCCACCAGTCGGGCTTGGCATCGTTGCGGGGCTCGACAGCCTGTTTGCGCAGCCCGAAAGAAGGTTTCAAACCCTTGCCGGTGGTTAAGACGCTCGACTTTTCCAGATAGGTCGCCGAGGGCAGCAGCACATCCGCATACCAGCTGGTCTCACTGTAGTTGGCATCGATGGCAACCAACAGGTCCAGTTTATCGAAGGCCTTTTTCTGCGCTTCCGGATCCGGCAGGGACAGCAGTGGATCATGCCGGAAGGCGATATATGCTTTGACGGGGTAAGGATCTTCACTCAGAATGGCAGGATAGAGCAGGTGCAAAAGTCCGGGACCGGCCTCAAAATGCTTGTGTTTCCAACCGCAGCCGTCAACCCGCATTTCTTCCGGTTTGGGAATGGTATCCAAAAGCGATTTGAGCCCTTTGGCGCCCACATCGCCGGGGCCCTTTTGAAAAAACAAACCGCCCGGGGCCTCAAAGGCGCCCATCAGCGCATTGAGGATATAACTGGAACGGATAGAATAAAAGGAATCCGAGTAGCGCGCCACCATCCAGCCCGGATGAAAAATCACGGCCGGTCGGTCGGCAGCGATTTCATTGGCGAATTCGACGATTTCATTGGCAGGAATGCCGGTCTCTCCGGCAGCCCACTCGGGTGTATAGGGAACCACAAATGATTCCAGTTCTTTAAGACCCAGCACCCATTGGTTGACAAATTCGGCATCATAAAGCTTATCCCGCAGCACGGTGTGAATAATGCCCAGATTGAGCGCATAGTCAGTGCCGGGCCGAATGGCCCAGTAGCGGGTGGCCTTCATGGCGGTACCGGCCGCCCTCGGATCGATGTAGGTAATTTTACCGCCGCAATCCAGCATGTTCATAATATTACCGGCCTGCTTAACGCGCAGGGATTCAAACACATTGCGGCCATAGAGAACCAGATGTTTGCAGCTGCCATAATCATAATTAAATGTTTTGCGGCCTGACCCGAAAAGCGACAAGGCGGCATGCTGAACATTGCGAGCACAGGTGCAGTCGTGGTTATAATAGTTGGGCGACCCGATGGCTCTTAAAAAACTGCGGTGAATGTCCCGAAACGGTCCCCCACGGTCGCTCAAAGCGATAGCCTTGGCGCCATATTTTTTTATGATGGCCTGCAGTTTATCGGCGATGTAATCCAGGGCTTCATCCCAGCTGGCTTTTTTCCACTTGCCTTCACCCCTTTTTCCTTCCCGGATCATGGGGTGCTGGGGTCTTTCATAGTCGTAGAGCATGGCCAGACCGGCGGAGCCTTTGGCGCAGAGCCGTCCCGCCATCCCGGGGTCGTTCGGATTTCCTTCTATCCATTTCACAACGCCGTCTTCGACCTCAACCTTGACGGGACACCTGACGGTACACATGCCACAGATACTATAAACCGATTCCTTCATAGCCTTAATATCTCCTATGGGTAAAATATTGGTTTGGTAATATAATAAATCCTTGATTAAGAATCAATGCATTATGCATCCCGAACGGCGGTACTTTGTAATTCCGCCTCTCAAAATTCACTCTTCTTGCAGCAATAATTACACCAGACCGTAGGGGATAAATTACAGGATCCGACCTTGGCTGGTTTTTAAATTATTTACAAAATAAAAATCTTATATTATAAGGCGAAAAAAGTGAAGCGTAAAATAAGCTGATCTTGCCGCCGACAGCCGCTGAAGGGAAATTCTTAATACATATAAAAATAT